>Ga0181517_10005712_pt1 | contig 10904 bp, 8 predicted proteins | sample PEATcosm2014_Bin_31_FD_119748 | JGI IMG/M metagenome (GOLD analysis project Ga0181517, IMG submission 119748) | Peatland microbial communities from MTU Mesocosm Facility, Houghton, MI, USA - PEATcosm2014_Bin01_30_metaG | ecosystem: Environmental > Terrestrial > Soil > Wetlands > Peat | place... | reverse complement strand
GGGTTGGCCCGCCTGCGGGCCTACCCTGGGAAAACTTCCGTTCATTTTCCCTGTCCCCAACCGCAACGCGGTTGCGTCCCAAAGCCCAGGGTTGGCCCGCCTGCGGGCCTACCCTGGGAAAACGTCTCCCGAAACGCATTCAACCCCAACGGGGTTGCGCCATTCTTGGCGTCGTCGGGAAGATATCCAACCGAAGAGCCCCCTGAACCCCTGATTGCCTATGCCACAATCCCTATCGGCGGTGTACATCCACCTGGTATTCTCAACCAAAGAACGGCGTCCATTCCTGCGGGACAAGACCATCCGCGAGGCCTTGCATGCTCAGCTCGGCGCCATCTCAAAAACGCTCGACTGCCCACCGCTGCTGGTGGGAGGAGTCGAGGACCATATCCATCTTCTGGCGCGTTTTGCCCGCACCATCACCCAAGCCGAATGGGTGAAGGAAATCAAACGAGTCTCGGATCTCTGGATTCAGCAACAAGGGCCTGACTATGGCGATTTCCAATGGCAAGGCGGTTACGCCGATTTTTCAGTCAGCCAATCGAATCTGGACGCCGTCAAACATTACATTGCAACCCAGGCGGAACATCACCAAAAAATCGATTTCCAGGACGAGCTGCGCGCCCTATTGTCCAAACACAAAATCGAATGGGATGAACGTTACGTCTGGGATTGAGCCGCAACCCCGTTGGGGTTGGCTGAAATGCAAATGCCACCTCTCCCTCGGGACGCAGTCCCTTGGGTGCTGATCTGTCACCATCCCTCTCGCCCCCTGTCCCCAACCGCAACGCGGTTGCGTCCCAAAGCCCAGGGTTGGCCCGCCCGCGGGCCTACCCTGGGAAAACTTCCGTTCATTCTCCCTGTCCCCAACCGCAACGCGGTTGCGTCCCAAAGCCCAGGGTTGGCCCGCCCGCGGGCCTACCCTGGGAAAACTTCCGTTCATTTTCCCTGTCCCCAACCGCAACGCGGTTGCGTCCCAAAGCCCAGGGTTGGCCCGCCTGCGGGCCTACCCTGGGGAAACTTCCGTTCATTTTCCCTGTCCCCAACCGCAACGCGGTTGCGTCCCAAAGCCCAGGGTTGGCCCGCCTGCGGGCCTACCCTGGGAAAACGTCTTCCGAAACGCATTCAACCCCAACGGGGTTGCGCCATTCTTGGCGTCGTCTGCGAACCCGCTCCTCTCCGGCCCCGAATGCCGCCACCTCGATCCAACTTGTGATTGACTGCGCGGCGCTGCAATAGGCAATATCACACCTCGAAATGAGCGATTCATCACCTGCCCCAACCATTGCTTACCTCGCGCAAGGCAGGGTCCGCCTCAAAGCCGGCGCCGCTCCGCCGCGGACCGTGGACAGCCTGTACGGCAACTCGATTCGCGAGAAAGCGGTGCGCGCCCAACAGAAGCATTCCTGGAAAGCCGCCGGCAATGACAGTTCCCCGTTCTCGGGCGCGGTCCTGTGGGGGAAGCAGGAGGAAGGAATGGATCTCGTGCCCAAGTCCTGGCAACTGTGCCGACGCAGCTCCAAAGGCGAATCCAAAGTGCTCGCCGCCGGCGTCCTGGCGTACGATATCGGCGCGGATGGAACCATCGTTTATACCAACGGAAGTGCGCTCTTTCTGCTGCATCCCGACGGCCGCAAAGTGCACGTCCTGAATGAGGCCCTGATCGAACAGGTCTTCTTCGTGCCCGCCTGACATCCCAAAACCGCCCTCCTCGCCGGCAACGCTGCCCGCTTTGCCCGAAAGGAACATAGTATTCATCTCCCAATGCCCCTTTTCTACAGGTTGCCCCCTTTCCCGCCGCGTTGCGGTGCCACATACTCAACGGCCCCCTCCAGGCCCGTGCCGGTCACATTCTGGGTCGCGATCAACGGACCCGTGAAGCCGGTCACGTTAATTCCCCGCAAGACGGCGTTCCGGACCTGTTGCATCGCAATCCCTTTGGCGCAGGTCCCGGTGATGTTTTCCAAAACCAGCCCCTCAAGCGGCTTCTCGGCGGAAACCTGGGTCACATCGCCCAGTGTCGTGCACGCCACGCGCACGTTGGAAAAACTGAAGTTCCTGCCCTGCGGATAGCCGATGAGTCCCTCCACCGGGTCGTCCGCCGTGTTCTGGTTTCCCGAACTGACCAGGTTGATGCGGAGGAAGCCGCCTTCAAGGACATCCAGGTCGTCGCCGGAAATATTCTCGATCACCCCGCCGCGGCCAATCCGAGTCTTGATATAGATGGCGTAGGATCGGCTGTACGCAAACGTGCAATGCTCGATCCTCACGTTGCGGATCCCTCCCGACGTCTCGCTGCCAATGCCGATGCAGGCGAACCTCCGGCCCCGCAAGGTGCATTTGCTGATGAGAACATCTTCCGTCCCCTTGCCCAGGCGCGCTCCGTTCAGCCCGCGGCCCGATTTGAGGCTGATGGCATCGTCGCCCGTGTCGATGTCGCAGTCCTCGATGCGAACGTTCTTGCAGGAATCGACATCGATGCCGTCGCGATCCCCGCGAATCGTAACATGACTGGCGGCGACATCCTCGCAATAGGTGGGGTGCGTGGCCCAATTGCCCCCCTGGGTAACCGTGAAGTCTTCCCAGCGAACATCGTTGCAGGAGATTGGCTCCAGCACCACTGCCCCGCGCGGATTCTGCGGAGCGGCCACCACGGGATTCCCCTCGATGCACCCTGGCCCCACGATGCCCGTGTGCTCCACGTTCGCCGAGTAGATGAGCGCTCGCCGGCCCGGCTGCCACCGGCCCTCCCAGCGCACGTCGATCATCGGGTAGTCCGCCGCATCAGGACTCCCCTTGATGACGCTCTCCTTCTCAAGCCGAAGAATGGTGCGCGTCCCTATCTGCACGCTGCCGATGAGGTAGGTCCCGGCGGGGACGACCACCTCGCCGCCGCCATTCACCGCGCAGGTGTCCAGCGCCTTCTGGAAAGCGGCGGTGTCCTTGTTCGTGCCATCACCCGTGGCGCCGAAGTCGCGCACGCTATAGATCTTCGCAGCCGGTGCGGTCGCCGCCGGCCCGGGCGCGCGCGCCGAGACCGAAGCGTGGCCAACCGCCGCCGACGCCGCAGTATCCAGTTCCTCCTCCGACGGAAAATGGTCAAAAGTGCGGCTGCCCTTCATCCCCCGGAGATGCTGGTCCGCGAAATCCATCATCGCGCTCCAATCCTCCAAGGTGAAGGCATGGCCATGATGCGCATAATTCACCCCCAGACAGTCCTTCGCGCCGAACAGCTCATAGACTGGCCGGGCGGCGAGAATGGAGTGCTTCACCGCGTCGGGAAGCGAGATCGTGTCGGTGTCGCCTTCCAGCGCAAGAAAAGGACGCGGCGCGCAAAGCGCCAGGAACCAGTGTTGGTCAAACGGCAGTTTGTCCCGCTGGCCCCAGAACGCGTGCAGGTTCGGGGAAAACCAGTTGGGATATTTCTTCATCATGACATCCAGGGTCTCGCTCCGGCGCGGGCCGGCGAAACGGTAGGCGCCGATCCCTCCCCCGCCTGTGACTACCGGCGCCCCCATCAACCGCTCGTCGAACGCCGCCGCGATCATCGCCGATTTGCCGGCGCGCGACGCTCCAGTGATGATCAGTTTCTTCCCGTCGATCGCCGGATCGGTCTCCAGATAATCGGCGATGCGTGACACCCCCCACGCCCAGCCCGCCAGGATGCCCCAATCGTAGCCCGGGTAGGCGGGATAAAACCGCGTGTTGCGAAATGCCCAACTCCCATCGGCATTCCGCAACGTCGTGTCCTCGGCGCAATCGTTGTTGTTGAACACCACCAGCGCGTAGCCGCGCCGAAAGACCTCGCTGTTGTGTTTTGCCACATCCTCCGCGGTGGCCGGCCCGCCGAATCCGCCCCGGCCGCCTCGCTCCGCCCCGGGCCCAGCGCCCGTTTCCTGGCCGGGAACCACCGGCCCCGCTCTCGACGCCGCCCCGCCGGCATTGGTCCCGGGGCCAACCACCAGCAGAACATCCTGGCCGCGCCCTTGATTGGGACCTTGCGGCAGGCGAGGCAGCGGCGTGGCGCCGGGGGGTGTCCCGCTTTGTGAGATGATCGCCAGGAACGGCCCGTCGCCCGCGGGCGTGAAAATGCCGATGTCCAGGCTCAGCTTCTCCTGCGGGCCAAAAGTCAGGTGGACCAGCCGATACCTGACCCTTCCCTCCGCCACCACCTCGGATTTCATCACGAATCCCTTCACGTTGCCGGGCGGCAGCGGGCTGTGCCCCACCGCGTAGTCCTCCAGCGTGCGGCGAATCTCCTCCCGGCGGCGCTTCCACACTTCCGGGCTGGTGACCTTCGTGCCATCGTTCATGATCAGCACATCCGGCAATTCCTTGCGCGTCGGCAGTTCGCTCAGGCCGGGCACCCTCCCCCGCGAGGACTCAATTGGCGGGACGGGTATCTCTCGAGGGTCGGGGCCCTCGCCAACCGAAAGCCCCGAGGCCGCCGGTGGCGGCGTTAAGGTGTCGGCCGCGCCACTCGCCCATACAGCCGCATTCAGCCCCAAGACTACGCAGAGTAACCGCAGAAGAGTGTGATTTTTCATAGATCACGATTTCGGTCTTGCCTGCAAGAACCGAACATGCGGTGTAGAAAGCCCGCGTTCAAGCATGAAACCGAAACGTCTTTCGCCCAGGCCGCAATCGGCCTGTGCCCCCGGAGTGCGCCCGTCCCCGGGCGCAGCAGGCAACAAATGGCGCCTGACTCCGAGTATTCGAATGGCGTCCCTAAGGCAGAGCCTGCTGTGCCCCACGTCTTGCAAACTTTCCGTGACATCACCGCATTCCCTCTGTCAGAATCCCAATGAGTTTTACGTGGCTCCGCTTCCGTTCGCCTCAGCGTCTGGAAGAAGGACAGCCACCCTCAGTTTTTGAAAGCGCATGTTTTGGTTCTGGTTTTGGCTGGTGGTTGACCTGATCGCTTTGGGGGTCGATGTCGCCTTGTGGACGGCCGCCATGCGCCTGACGAAAAGGACGCCGTGGCGGGTTCTGGCAAGCGTCTTTATGGCCGGCCATATGGTTGCCGTTTATTCGCTCATGTGCGGCTTTGACTGGCCGCGTTACACCCCGAAACCCGCGCTTGTGGCCGTCGCTTCCTGGCACTATTTCGCGCTCGGTTTGGGACTCGCTGTGCTTCTGCCGCTCGGATTCATCCGCGTTTGCGCATGGATAGCTCGGCGCCTGAGGCGCCGAGCAGCGCCTGTCCATCCCCCTCTCGTCGCCCCTCCACCAAGCGCGAGTGGGCTCCGGCGCCGGGAGTTTATTGGCGCCTGCGCCGCGCTGGCTCCGCCCCTCCTGACGCTAGGCATGACTGGAATCAGCCTCGCCCAGCTCAACTCCTTCCGCGTCCGGCGCTTTGTGCTCTCGATTCCCACCCTGCCCCGCGCCCTGGACGGAGTCACCCTCGCGCACGTGACCGATACCCATCTGGGCGAGATGATGCGCGGCCGGGTGTTGCGAGACCTCGTCGACACCACCAACTCCCTCCGGCCCGATCTAGTGGTGTTCACCGGCGATCTCATTGACTACGACTTGGCCGACCTCTCGGAGGGAATTGCCATGCTTAAGGCAATGGAGGCGCGCTACGGCCTCTGGATGGTCGAGGGCAACCACGACGTGGCGCAGGATGGCGGGGAATTCGAGCGACGCGTCAAAGCCGCCGGCCTGCCGCTTCTGGTGGATGCCTCGGCTGTGGTCGATGTTCGCGGCTATCCCGTTCAACTCCTCGGCTTGGGCTGGATCGGCGAAGCCCCCCAAGGTGGCCCGGTGACCGACCGCCAAATGCGCCTTCTTATGAACCAACGCCGCCCGGAGGCCTTCCCCCTATTGCTGGCGCATCATCCTCACGTCTTCGATGCCGCCGCCAAAGCCGGCCTGCCGCTGACGCTTGCCGGCCACACCCACGGCGGCCAATGCATGCTTGACCGCCGGCATGGCCTCGGCTCCGTCCTCTTCCGCTACTGGTCCGGCCTTTACACCCGGGGACCCAGTCAGATGATCGTCTCCAATGGAGTCGGCAGTTGGCTCCCCCTCCGGATCAACGCCCCCGCCGAAATCGTCCACCTCACCCTTCGCTGCGGCCAGGCATAGTGGAGGCCCAGGACACGGCGTCGGAACCTCTTCGCGCCCTGTGAGCGGCGCGCTGAGAACTCTAAACGGTCGCCTTAAGTACTCCGTAAATCAAGTAACCTCGGCAACTCCTGCCAACGCGCAAGCGCCAACGGACTTCGTTCGCGGAGTACCGAGTCGGAGTTCCCTCGTCACGCAGTGCTATCCAGCGCGAAACCCATCAACCCTGCGAGCGCAGCGAGCCTAAAACCAGAGTCCTGAAGGGACGAAATATTTTAGCCTGGGGCAAGGCCGACTTGCCACGCCGAAGCATCAGAGCGAAGGCGGGAGGCCGCCGCCCCAGGTACGGCGCCCAAGAACAATTCCCTCTCTTTTTTTCCATCCGGTTTGGCGCGCCCCGCCTTCTGCGCGCCAAACCGGATGGAAAAAAAGAGAGGACGGCCTCAAAAGACTTCCTTTACGCCGTATTAAGCCTTTGCTCATCAAGGCGGCAGAAATCGTCGCGACACCTACAGACTCTGTTTCGTGTAGTCTGGACAACGCTTTGGTTTGGCGTCCGCAAACCCAAGGCGGGATAAATCCAAACACGCCGAACAAACATTCAATGAGTTGCCAGCCAAACGGAATGCAGCGAACACTTCCCATGACCAAAGCGAACGGCATGATCAGCATGCAAGCAAAAGCCTGAAGAAAGGCCCTGCCCTTATGAAGCATAAGGACGTTATGATACTCTAAACAGACAGAAGGGGAGAGCGATGCGTTGACGCTATTGGAAAATAGCGAATAACTATATTTCGAGTTATTTAAATGTCACCCTCATGGAGCCTTGACTTCCTCCAATGGCTTCACATTTTTGGCTAGGTTTCTCTTCGTGTCAAATTCCACGTTGCGATCATTGGGTGTCGGATTCAAATAATACGTGAAAAGGATTTTAAGCGTTTTCGAGTTAATCGGATCAAGAGCAAAGTCGTCGTGGATCTTTCCATATAAGGCGCTGACTACATTTCCTTGGTCATCTAGCACGGTGCGAACGCGGAAGTAGTAGTTCTGCCCCTTGTTGCCCTCTCGCTCATCGTCTTTCCAACCGCCGACAGGGGTATTACCTAAGCTTTTTGAAAGCTCAGCAACATAGCCCTCTGACGGGGCAATGGCGGCTAAGCGAAGCTTACTCCCTTGGTTCGGCGGAACCGAGACGGGAATGAAGCCGTCTCCTTTGTCTGTGAAGGTTACTCTCAGCGCGCAATCAAAATCGTTGCGACTAACCCAGCGGCGGTCCGCTAGGCAGATTAAATCAGAGCGTTTGCCTTTCCCGTAGGGGGCGACCCAATCATACTCGACCAGATCAAACCCGACCGCTTCGCCGACCTTTGGTATCTCGATTCTTGCATTACGCGCGTGTAGGGGAATCGGTTGACCGATCTTTTTAAGGATAATCGTTTGTACCGGGTTCCATCTGGTCGCGTCGTAGGCAAAACCCAAATCGTAAGAGGCTTCTCTCGTAGTGTAGTAGCCGGACTTTTCGGCGGAGAAGCCCAGGTGGCCTGACTTCGCGGAATGCGCTGCCATGAATATGCCGTTAGTGTCGGTCAAGCCGTCAATTGAGGCCGGGCGAGATTGTGAATAATAGCCAACGCTCGCATTTGCGCCAACCACGGGTTGACCTGTATCATCCACAACTTTGAGGGTTACTTTCCACTCATGGTCAGTCGGGTTCTGCGCACAAACAGGGCTGACGGCGACGGCAGTCAGGATTAGAAGGATCCATTTTTCCATGATTAGTTGAGATTTCCGGAATTTACGATTTCGTTGAACAATGTATATGTAAAAGGATAAGCCACGTAAACATAATCCGAATGATGCCATTTGAAGGCCTCACTACCACTTGACCTCGCTGCTGGCCAGCTAGTTTCAAATGTCGCCTCCATGTCTAAGTTACGGTCCGCGCCAATGATAGGAAGAGAATTCGCACCCACCGGCAGCGTCAAAGCGGGAATTGCGTCAGACAGAATACGGTTGCGGTTTGCTTGCGCATAGGCGCTGCCGTTTGCGGTCAGCAAAGCTGCATCAGGCGGCGTAAAGGTAAAGGTAAAGGGGTCGGTCCTTTAATTCTTGTTGTTTATGATTCTCATTTCTCTCCATCGCCAGCCTCTAACTTCTCCAGTACCCTCCGAAATCGGGCCAGCCTCCGGCTGGGCCGGCGCTTCATCCGCGCCACCACCTGCCTCTTGTGCCCCATCCCCAACCGCTCCGCTATCTACCCCAGCGACACCGTCGTCCGCTGCTTCAACCACCATGCCAACGCCGCCTTTTCCGCCGCTCCTTTGCGTTTGCCTTTGCAGATCCGCGCTGCTCATCCCCAACGCCTTCATTCCCCTCTCCGGCCAGGCTTCGGCTGCCCGCGCCTCATGCGCCTGCCGCGCCGGACCGCTGTGCGAACCTTGCTGCCGCCCCACCACTGCCTGCTCCAGCCACCCGCCCAACCGCCCTCCAAAACTCTCCCCGCCCACATACCAACCCCGGCGCAACTGCTTCCACTCCTTTCCCAACTCCCGGCGCTGCGCCTTGATAGTCAATTCCAACGCCTGCCCCTCCATATACGCCTCATAAAGGTTGTAATGATTGCCCGTCACGTAAGCGTGAATGCGCCAACCGGTCTTCTGACAGGACTCCGCCAGGGTGTCCAGCCACAGCCGTCGATCCCGGTTGTCAGCGAAAACGGGCCGTCCCTGGTCACCGCGGGCCACGACGTGACAGACCGCTCCGCCATATTCGATGCTCAAGGGGCAAGGCATGCCGCCCAGAGTATAATCATCCTCCTGTTCCGTCAACCCCAATATAATATGTTCTAAGTACAATACATACTTAATTTCAGAATTACGCATAACATCAGGAATGCCTCCGCTGAACGAAGCCGGATGCCTTACCGCGGTCCCCGCTCCAAATCAGTCGTTCGCCCGGACTCAACTCGTGCTCGATTCTCAAATAATCCACAGTCCCCCCTTGACACGAAACTCACTGTGGTATATATTATGAATAGTAGTATGGATACCTTTTCAAAAAGGGCCGGAAAGCGGGACAAAACACGCCAGCCAATTCGCGGGCGCGAAGGATGCCATCCGCCCAAGAGTGGCATCGGCGTCCCGTCGGCGCATTCCCCCTTTCGATCGGTGTCTCGCCGAGCCACCGTGCCGGCGGGAGTTCAAGCAGGCAGAGGGCAAACGTCGGCCCGGAAAAGCCTCGCCCAGTGCCCCGCGGGACCGTTCCAGCTCACCAGGCTTCCGCTTACCTTCCGGTGCGGTAACCCGGCGGTCACCTATGGTAACCTATGGTCACCTACGGTCACCTACGGTAACCGAAAAAATTTTCGCGCACCATGAACCCCCGCCAACCATGTGTCCTGGAACCCAAGGGCGGGCCTCGCGGCCATCCGCGCTTTGCGAGCTATCCCCGATCAAAGTCCTTCTGTACCTCTTCGCGCATTTCGGGTGCTCACGCCCGTCCCGTCCCAAGGACCAACCGGAAGTTTTTACCCAGTTTTCACGTTTCACGTTTCACGTTTCACGTTTCACGCCAATGTCCCCGCAAATTTGCACTTTTTCCGCGCCGTTTCTGCGCTGTTTTTGAAGGAGGTATTTACTACTCCTTGCTCCACAACCACTTGCGATCTCGAACCTTCAAAACGGTGCAATTCCCCATTCATATAGCCTGTCCCGCCGACTTGCTGCATCGAAGCACAGCGAAGGCGGAAGTCCAACGAAGGCGGGTTCACGCACCACGTTTCACGTTTCACGTTTCACGTTCCAACGCATCAATCCATTGTCACCTCGAAATTTGACATTTTCTTTACAATTTCCATACCAAATTTTAAAAACACACGCCACCGACCGTTGCCGCTCAACCACTTGCGCAAAATGCCGAAGAAAACTGTAAAATTCCTGGTTGACTTTGACCAAAAACCGCCCATTGCCCCGCCTTTGTCCCGGGACATGTCCCGGGTCTGGCATCACAAACCCCCCGTCATTATTGGTTTGTCCCACTGTCCCGGGTCCAGGGAGGGGTACCCCTCTGCCTCCCCCATTCTTCCGTGTCCGCTCCCCATGCTCTACCCGAGGTCTTGGGCGCACCCAAATCCTCGCCTAACGAGCGCGCGTTCGAAGAGAAATGGCGTAAATTATGGGACTTCAAAATCCGTGCCGCTATAGAAGATGGATGAAACCGCGGAATACGGGGAAAGCTTCAGTTTTTCCGCGAGTTCCGCGTGTTCCGCGGTTTACGACAAATCGCTTAGGCGAGGATTGGGGTCTTTCCATCGCCTTTGACAGACAGCCTGTTCTCTGTCTAAATCCCCGCCGCTATGGCAAGACCTTTGCGAATCCAATATCCCGGCGCGCTCTATCACGTGGTGGCGAGGGCCAAACGCCGCCAACTGCTCTTTACCGACGATTCAGACCGGAACGAGTTCCTAAAGACCCTCGGTGAAACCGTCGAGAAAACCGGATGGCGCATTCACGCCTACGTTCTGATGGACAACCACTACCACCTGCTGCTCGAAACTCCCGAGCCTAATCTGGTCAACGGGATGAAATGGCTGCAAGGAATCTACACGCAACGCTTTAACAGCCGCCACGGCCTCTCCGGCCATTTGTTCCAAGGACGCTATAAAGCCATCCCCGTTGATGCCCGGCGCCAGGAGAATTATCTCCAGGTCGTCAGCTGCCAGCGGTGAAGTAGAAATGGATCAAAATCACCGGTCTGGAATTGGATCTTATTCGCTGGCATTTTCTTCGAAGGATTCGCTGAAGTCTTTTCTTCCTTCTTCTCCGAACTGAGTCTTC
>Ga0181517_10005711_pt1 | contig 10904 bp, 7 predicted proteins | sample PEATcosm2014_Bin_31_FD_119748 | JGI IMG/M metagenome (GOLD analysis project Ga0181517, IMG submission 119748) | Peatland microbial communities from MTU Mesocosm Facility, Houghton, MI, USA - PEATcosm2014_Bin01_30_metaG | ecosystem: Environmental > Terrestrial > Soil > Wetlands > Peat | place... | reverse complement strand
GGCGGGGACTCCATAAACGTAAGAGCAGCCGGTTCCTTGCATGACCCAGCCCTGACTATCGTTCCAGTACCAACCACCGGTGATGTAATCGGCCAGCTTGTTTTCCCCCCAAACATAGCTTACATAACCGCCCGTGGGGTAGGTGATCTTGCTGACCAGACCATAGGGGCCGTAACCCGGCTGGTCGTAAAGCGAGGGGTTGTCGCTGTCATACTGAAACTGGTATTGCTGGCTATTGGGAAGGGTAATGGCCTGAATCCCCCCGTAAGCTTGGTGAGCGGCGGGAATCCCCGTGCACATGGCATCTGGGTTGGTGAGCATTTGGGTGCCCACCTGGAAATTTGACGTGACCCCGCGCCAGGTGAGCGCATAGGTGAGCCGTTGGCCCCCGAATCCGGGGACGGAAACATTGTTGCCCGTCGTGCCAAAGCCGGAAGCTATAATCAGATTTCTGCCCGTGGCATCCGTAAAGGTGAAACCCGTGTTTTCGCCGGGCAAGGGATTAAGGGGTGTAGCCGTAATGGCGTTGCCGTTGCGGTCGGTGATGGAGTTGGGAAGCGTGGCGAGCCCCCATCCCTGCGGATAGTTGGCCGGGTCGATATAGATGGGGGAGAAATCATAGACGGTGCCGTCGGCGTCCAGTGCCGCAACGTCTCCCGTGGAGAGAACGCTGGCGAGGAAATCATCGTCGCCGCCCTGCGAAACGGGAAGGTTAAATGCGCAGGGGGAACTAGGGGCAGTCAAGGTGGAGAGACCCAGAGCGTGCCGCCCGCCGCCGGGGTCTTGGAACATGAAATTCGTGGAAAAATGGCAGGGGTAGTTGCCAGTTGGGACAATACCCTGGTACGGATTCGGAGTCCACGACAACTGGGGAACGCCATAGGACCAGCCTCCTTGGGAAAGGGCCGACAGGTCAGAAGTCCAAGGGATTTGGTAAACGACCCCAGAGTCGGGGGGATTTGAGTCAGCAATGCTGAGCGGATTAATCAGGTGGTTCACGCCATTGGAATCGTAATTAAAGCTGAAGGGCAACGAGATGCCCCGGCTCTTGGGCGTGGGCACACCAATGCGGATGCTTAGCGAGCCATTCGCCGGGTTCACGGTCTCCGACAACAGATGGACGTAATCGTGCCCCGCGCCGGGAATGGGCGTGGACTGGTCGTCCGTCACGTTGGTGACTTGTCCGAAGGCAAGAGAAGCCCATAGGGGAACGGACAAGAGAGCAATCAGCGCAATGCGGTAGAAGTTGTTTTTCCTCATCATGGTGCCCATCCTCGATTGTGATTGCAATTCAGTCTCACCACGGAGAGCGCAGAGATCACAGAGAGATTCTTGCCCTGTGTCCTCCGTGCCCTCTATGGTGAGCGGTTTCATCGTCTTCAGTACACGCAATATGACGGTAGCGTCATCGAACGCCGATTGACCGTCTGCCCCAACACCGCGGACGTGCTGGCGGAATCGTTGGCATCGCCGTTATAAGTCGCCGTGATGGAATGCGGCCCGGGGGCGAGCGTCGAGAGGGTCAGCGTGGCCTGACCATTGCTCAGCGTGGCGCCACCCAGCGGTACGTGTCCATTAAAGTCGTTGAATGTCACCGTCCCCGTCGCTGTGCTGGGCGTGACGGTTGCGGTCAAGGTGACGGAGTTGCCGTAGGTAGAAGGATTGTTGTTCACACCCAGCACGACCGCGCCACTGGCGATTTGGACGGTCAGGCTGCCGTTGGCATAAGTGATGGTGTAGTTGTTGTCGACCGCTCCAGAGCAGCTCGTGGGATAGGAGCCCACCGGGCTCGAAGTTGTGGCGGTGGTGGTGCACGTCGGCTGGGTGGTGAGACTGGAGGCCGTCTGCCCATTGACGAACCCGAGGTAGCTGGCCGTGATGGGGGGCACGGTGCCGGCATAGGTCATCGACCCGCTGCTCGCCGTAATCGTCAGTCCCACCTTGTTGACGGTCACACTGCCGGGCACGTAGGTAATGGAGTAATTGCTGTCGACCGCCCCGGAGCAGCTACTGGAATAAGGGCTTCCCGCCACCGAACTCGAACTCGTGGCCGCAGTGGTGCACGTCGGCTGGGTGGTGAGACTGGAGGCCGTCTGGCCATTCACAAACCCGCTGTAGCTGGGGGTGATGGTGGGCGCGGAGCCGCCGTAGTTCATGGCGCCGCCGCTGGCGGTGATGGTCAGTGATGCTCCGTTGACCGCCTGCGTGAGCGTCGAAGACGTGCTGCCGGAGTAATTGCTATCCCCTCCGTAGGCAGCGGTGATGGGGTGCGAGGCTGCGACCAGGCTGGAGGTGGTGTAGGTTGCGGTTCCGCCGCTGAGCGTCCCCGTGCCAATCTGCGTGCCGTTGTCTTTGAACGTGACCGTCCCCGTCGCCGCGCTGGGCGACACGTGAGCGGTAAAGGTCACCCCTTGAGCGTAAGTCGATGGGTTGGCACTGGAGGTAACGGTGGTGGTCGTGCTGATGTGGTTCACGACCTGATTTTCAGCCGACGAGGTGCTGGGGTCACAATTACCGTCCCCGGTGTACCTCGCCGTGATGGAGTCGGTCCCGACGCTCAAAGTGGAGATCTGCATCGTGGCATTGCCATTGCCGTCGAGGTCGCCCGAGCCTATTTGCGCGCCTTGATTCATGAAGTTGACGGTTCCGGTGCAACCGCTCCCGTCCACCGTGGCCGCAAGGGTTACCGTTTGACCGTAAGTCGAAGGGTTGGGGCTGGAACTGACGTAGGTCTGAGTCGGGCCTTGCCCCGCCGCCGTCCCGGTGAATAGACCCAGTGCCAACCATAGAATTGCGAATGTCTTGCGCATGATGCCTCCTTGCTTATGAACCCCAAACGGTGAATCGCACCTTGCCCATGTCCCAAAACCACGCCTGCGCTGCCCTGCGGATAACACCTGCTCCATAGCAAAGCCGCCCGCCGCAGGGAATGCCCGCCATAAGAATCGGCATGCTTACGAGCCAGTCTTGCGCTTGCAGGGAATGAGGGCGGTGTGTTCTCAAAATCTTCCAGGGAGAAGAAGCAGAGCAGGGAGAAACTATAAGAGTGCTGGGAAACGTGATCGACGTTGCCGTGGCGGCCTCCCAACTTACAGTTCAATTACATTAAGAGTAACGACTACCAACTGCGTCGATGCGCGATGTTGTATTCCCTTAAAAGTAGTTTGTCAAGTGTAAACTTCATTAAAATGTCGATAATTTACAGCTTGACGGTTGCTTAGCAATATTATGTCATATGGCAATACCAAGGGCTTGCTTTGACCGTGACGGGTGACAATTTGGCGGGGTGGGCCGAACTTGTGATTGCCCGGAAATCGCTGGCAGGGGTGGGAGCTGATGGGGAAAACAAGCGCAGATCAGGCTTCAGTTTCGCAATTTGCAGTATTGCCGATGAAAAAGCGCACACCAAGAAGACAAGGGGCAGCGGCACCTAGTTCGGCGTTTGGCGGACTCGCCACTCAAGGCCCTCAGGCGGCATGGGAAAGCGTTTCCGGACCGTCTTCCGGAAGGATTTCAAACGTGGTCTCGATTTTGGCGGTCTTGGAGATCATCGCGCCCACGGAACAATACTTGGTCTCGGAGAGGTGGATGGCGGCCTTCACGGCCTCAGGGTCGATTTGGCCGCGCAGCCGGTGCTTGATCTCCACGCGGGTGAAGAAGGCCGGCGGCTCGGAATTCTGGTCGGCACGGACTTCAATTTCGTAACCCGTCACCTTCTGCCGCTTCTTGCGCAATATGCTGATCACATCAAAAGCCGTGCAGCCACCCAGCGCCAACAGGGCAAATTCGATGGGCTTGGGCCCGCTGTGACCGTCCGCGTCGTCCATTACAAACGCATGGCCGGTGCCTGACGTCGCCACAAATTGCCTGCCAGTGCCTTCCACGGTGGTCAAACTCAATTTACCTTCAATCATAAGTCACCTCAAAATTCTCCGGCTCTCGATGCGCCGCAATCCTCGGCGAGGAGGAAAAATCCATTTGACGGTGGAACGGCGAACGCCAACGCTGGCTCGACAGGGCTGACGAAGGCATTTCCCTCACCCCGAAGAGATAAATGCAATTTATGGGGCGAAGTAACAGAAAAAGTTTGAACGCGCCCGGACTGCGACATAATGACTGAGTAATTCTGAAAAAGAGTGCTCCAACCTGGCCCGAACGTCAGCCATTCACGGGTGACCGCCATAATACGACATTTTGTCGTTTTACGCTGTCCGGGGGATGGGCAACCCGTAACTTCCTGATTAAAGGGCTAAGGCTGGTGATGAATGGCTTATAAGCCGAAGTAACACCGTACAATTGATTGTCAAGCAAACTTCCCGGGGCTCGGCCACTCTGGGCAAAGTGGGCGTTGCGAATTTGGGTTATACTGGCGCATGACTCACCGGGCAGCATCTTACCGCGCAGAATCCCACTCTTGTCACGGGAGTGAGTCTTGGCACATTTGAAAAGTCGGGAAGGAAAGGACTCCGGTTTGGCATTCGAAATTATCGACATTCGCCGGTTTGAGCCCAAGGAGTTTGCAAACCTTATTGAAGCTGAATCGCGTGCCTGGAACGACTCACTGCGTTGGGACTTTGCCTCTTCGGCGCGCGTCATCAATGCTTGCCTGCGCGACAAACGGCTTTCCGGCTATGCCCTGGTAGACGAAGGAGAGATTCTTGGCTACTGTTTCTTCTTCTACGACGGGGAAAAGGGGATTATCGGAGACCTGTTTGTGCACCCGGATCTGGCGGGCCGCGGTCATGAGCGCGAATTGTTGGAACATGCGCTGGAGACTCTGATGGGCACGCCCGGCCTGACCCGCATTGAAGCGCAACTTCCCCACTACGAGCGGGAGGAACTGGAGTCCTGCTTCCAGTCGCGCGGGTTTCAGAGTTTTCTCCGCCGCTTCATGGGTCTTTCCCTGGATGGGCGCCGGCGGCTGACGGCGTCGAACCAACCCGCGGAGACTGCGGCGTCAGCGCCCTGGGTGCGCGAGGGCATTGAACTGATTTCCTGGGATAAGAAGTTTAATGATGATGCGGCAGAGATGCTTTACCAATCCTACCGCCAGCACGTTGACGCGCTCATCAACGATCAATACGCTTCTATCATGGGAGCGACGCGGCTGGTGGAAAATATCTTCCACAATCAGGGGTGCGGTGAGTTCCTGGGGCGAGTGTCGCGCATGGCGGTGCATCAGCCTACGGAGACGCTGGCGGGAATCCTCACTGTAACCTGCGTTCGCCCCCGCACTGCGCATATTCCACAAGTGGGGGTGGGTCCGAATTTCCAGGGATTGGGCGTGGGCACGGCAATGATGGACGCGGCGTTTCAGGACCTTGCCAAGGATGGCTTTGAGCAGGTCACGCTGACCGTCACAGACGCCAATGCCGGCGCCGTGCGGCTCTACCGGCGGCTGGGATTTGAAACCTTCAAGACCTTCGGCGCGTTCATCTACACTCGCGATGAAATCTTATAAGCCGCGCGCGAGGCCAACATCAGAGCGCTTACTTCCCCTTGGCTTTGAGCAAGTCCTTCAACTCGTCCATGAATTCGCGGACGTCTTTGAAGTCCAGGTAGACGGAAGCAAAACGCACGTAAGCGACCTTGTCAAGCTTCTTCAGCCGGCTCATGACCAGTTCACCGAGTTCGGTTGCCGGACGCTCGCGGTCAGGTGATTCCGCCACGTGCGATTCAATCTCGTTCACCATCTCCTCAAGCTTGCCCATGGGAACGGGACGCTTTTCGCAAGCCTTGAGCAAGCCTGCCAGGATTTTCTGCCTGTCGAACTTCTCCCGCCGGCCATCTTTCTTGACAACCATGTAAGGGATTTCGTCGATGCGTTCGTAGGTGGTGAAGCGCCGGCGGCATTTCTCGCATTGGCGGCGCCGGCGGATGGTGTCACCGATCTTCGCCTCGCGAGAATCCACAACTTTGTCTTCGACGTGCCCGCAGAATGGACATCTCACGTTAGTGGTTCACCTCAGTAACCGGATGATCGGGTGATCTGGTGACCAGGTGAACAATCAGCAACCCGCGTTGAGTTGGTTCTTGTTTACCCGACCACCTGATCGTCGGATCTCACGATAAAAAATTGCGCTAGATTTTCCCCAAGGTCACGGCCTTCTCTTCTTCTTCGGCAATGGCTTCCAGCTTGCGAATTGACAATCCTTCGTGGATCAAAAAGATGAGCCCCAGTACCAGGGTGGGGACCAACTGAATGACCCACACGAGAATGCCGGCCCCTGTGGCGGGCTCCACCTTGATATTGAAGATCTCAGTCAAAGAAAGAATGATGCCAACCTGGTAGCCCCCTCCAACTCCTGGGAGTTGCACCAATAGGCCCAAGGCCGCGCAGAAGAGCGTCAGGCCGGCGGCCAACCAAGGCAGGTGGCCCATGTGGTGCCGGAAGCTCTTAAACGTCAGCCAGAACATGGTGGTATTAATCGCCCACAGGACGGCGGTCGTCACCACGCTGCCCGCCAACCCTTTCCAGTCGCGAATCACGCTCAGGCCCTCGACGAAGGAGCGGAGGAAACGAGCAAAAGCGCCCAGAGCGCGCTCCGGCAAGAAAGCAAACAGCATAAGGGCCAAGGCGGTCATCCTCGCCGCCTTCAAGCGAAAGAACACCAGACCCAAAATCAGCAGGCCTGTAAGTCCAAAGAGCACGTGCCCCCACCTATGCATCTCGTGCAGGGCAAAGACCCCTTGCGGCGTGTCCGGATTCACCGGTTCGGAATAAATAGCGGCGGCGAAGAGAATAACCATGGCGATGGTGTCAAATACCCGCTCAAGCAGCCAGACCGCGATCATGGCACTCATGGGGACGTTCTCTTTTTTAGCGATGTAGGCGGGACGAACCAGTTCGCCCGGGCGGCCCACCAGGAAGATGGAACTGAAACCCAGGATCTGCCCCACAAACAAAACCCATAAAGATGCAGCTTTGATAGGCCGCATGAAGAACTGCCATCGGGCCGCCCGCACAAGGAAAGAAAGGTAAACGCTGAGGATTGCCAGCAGCAGGTAGCCTGGACTCGCCCCTACGATCGAGTGCCAGAGGCGGTCCCAGCGGAAATTGCGCCACTCCGGGTTCCGGCTCAGGTTGTAGAAGATCAGGACGATTACGCAGGTCCCCGCTGCCAGCCACGCCCACCGCCCCCATGATTTTTTCATAGATTGGATCCGCCAACGTTCTTCCGAGCAAAACTATCCGAAGGGTATCCGGAAGTCAAGCAAAGGACGCCATATCCTACGCCCTTGCTTAGCTTTCACCCAGCACCCGTTGATAACAGTCGTGAGTGCGCCGGTCAAAGCAAACGAAGAAGACCTTTTCGATGGCGGGGTTCTTCGCCAAGAAAGCGCCGACCTCTCGCACGGCAATGCGCGTCGCACGTTCCAACGGAAATCCATAGATGCCGGTGCTGATGGCGGGGAAGGCCACGCTGCGGATGCCGGTCTTGACCGCTATTTCGAGCGACCGCCGATAGCAGTTTCCCAATAGTTCATCTTCGAAATTATTTCCGCCGCGCCACACGGGGCCCACGGTGTGGATGACCCACCGCGCCGGGAGACGATAGCCCTTCGTCAGCCTGGCATCGCCGGTGGGGCAACCGTGCAAGGTGCGGCATTCCGCCAGAAGTTCCGGCCCTGCGGCGCGATGAATCGCTCCGTCCACGCCGCCCCCACCCAATAGCGAGGTATTCGCCGCGTTCACTATGGCGTCGACCGATTGCGCCGTGATATCACCCTCGACAACTTCCATGGCTTTGTTTGGCATAATGTTGACTGTCAGCTCCCGCTATTCTCACTGCATTGGGGCCTTTTGGGGGACCAGTCGGAAGGGCGGGGCTCTACGCAGATGCTGTCCACTTAAGTTTATTGATCCCCCCTCGCCCCCAGCCACCATAGGTGCCAGGATAAGCACGGTTGGCAGCCGCCGTGGGCCAGATGACCGCGCCCGTTACCGGGGCTTTCGAGCATTGCTAATTGTTATTTTAACGCCTTTGGGGGCCGGGGTGAATGTGGAACCGGAAAATTAGGACGGCGTGGACCCGGCGGGGGAAAACAGTGCGGTTCTTCGCCTGATGGATAAACCCGAAATTGCCACGATTGGTCAAGAAAGCCCAATGCAAGACGTGTGACTTTTTGTCCTTGACTGCGCAATCCCGTGGCGGTTTAATTTAGCGATGCTCAGGGTTTAACCCGGCTTGTTGGAGGAAAACAATGGTTCGCTACTCCCGGCGTGATTTCCTGAAGACTGGACTTGCGGCTGTGGCGCTGGCCGGTGCTGGAAGCTTTCCGTTGAGGGCGGCGCGCGAAACGGCGACGGATTGGGTAACGCTCGGGAAATCCGGTGTAAAGGTGACGCGCCTCGCCTTCGGCACTGGCACCATGGGCGGCAGAGTGCAGCGCGAGTTGGGGCAGGAGCAATTTACCCGGCTGGTCCGTTATGCTTACGATCGCGGCATTCGCTTTTTTGAAACCGCTGAGTCTTACGGCGACATGCACAGAATGCTCGGCGTCGCGCTGAATGGCATTCCGCGGGATAGCTACCGGCTGATGTCAAAGATCACGACGCATGGCGACGCGGATCCGCGGCAGAAGATCGATGAGCTGCGCAAACTTGCCAATACCGAGTACTTTGACGTGATGCTGCTGCACTATCAGCACACGGCAACGTGGCCGGCCGACAGCCAGCGGTGGCAGGACGGCATTGCGGAAGCCCAAGCCAAACATGCGGTCGTCGGACGGGGGGCGTCGGTGCACGGGCTGCCGGCGTTGCGCAAGTTTCCGGAAAACGAGTGGCTGCAGATCGCGATGATCCGGATGAATCACAAAGGCGTAAAGATGGACGCCGAGGACTACGCCACGGGCGGATTGGGAGATGTTGACGAGGTCACCACGCATGTAAAACAGGTCCGCCAGGACGGGATGGGCATCATCAGCATGAAGCTGGTGGGGGAGGGTGCGTTCACCACCCGTGAGGATCGCCAGGCGGCAATGCGGTACGCCTTCCGGAAGGCGGGAGTTGATTGCGTCACAGTCGGCTACAAGAATACGGCAGAGATTGACGAGGCCATTGAAAATCTGAATCTGGCGCTGGCGTAGCCGCCCGGTCAATCAGGAAACTGCAATCCATGGCCCTGCCGGTTTTTGTGTCAAAGTGTGCAATTCTGCACAGACAAGATACCCGAGAGAAGAATCTAATAGTTGAATGGGGGCGGAGGCGGCAGCCTCTCCTTGCGCCAGGGCAGGCGGCAACCGCCGGTGCGCGAAATGCGGTCCGACCTTTTTGCTGGAGCGCTAACATTAATGGTGCTAGACTTGGCGTGAGTTGAGGAACCTGCCGCGTGGGGCTTTCGGCCAGCAGAATAATTGCACTTTTCGAAAATCCTGCCCCCATTAGTGTCACCTTCCCACGTCACTGAGATGGGCAATTGCCAGTGGCTCAAGGTTGGGACAGGGCTTCGCTTCAAACTCAGTGGTCCAAGGTCGAGCGGCGTCGCGGCTTTGTCCGGGCGCCCAAGGGTTGGAGTATTCAACACTCTCCCCAGGGAGGAACATCCATGAAAGTCCTTCTGGTTTATCCGGAGTTTCCCGACACGTTCTGGAGCTTCAAGCATGCCCTGCCCTTTCAGGGCAAGCGTTCGGCCTTCCCTCCCCTGGGACTGCTCACCGTTTCCGCAATGCTGCCCAAATACTGGGAAAAGCGCCTGGTGGATTTGAATGTCCAAAGGATGAAGGACAAGGACATCGACTGGGCGGATGTGGTGTTCTTCAGCGGCATGATTGTGCAAGGCCCCTCCATGAAGGAGCACATGGCGCGGGCCAAGCAACGCGGCCGGCGAATCGTGGTGGGTGGGCCCATCGTCAGCGCCCATGACCCCGCGATTGCCCAGGCCGACCATATTGTGGAAGGCGAGGCGGAGGAGATCATCAGCCAGCTTGCCGAAGATCTCGAACAAGGAACCGCCAAGCAACACTACAAAGATCCGCAAGTGGTCGATATTACGCACGTCCCCCTGCCTGAGCTGCACTTGGCCAAGTTAAGCCGCTATAGTTCCATGTCGGTCCAATTCTCGCGCGGCTGTCCCTTTACCTGCGAGTTCTGCGACATCATTGAAATCTATGGCCGCCGCCCGCGCACCAAGACTCCTGACCAGGTGTGCGCGGAGCTTGACCAGCTTCACAGCCTCGGCTGGCGCGGCTCGGTCTTTATGGTTGATGACAACTTCATCGGCAATAAGAAAAGCGTGAAGGCTCTGCTGCCCCGCCTGGTGGAATGGATGCGGGACCACAAGTTTCCCTTCTCGCTTTACACGGAAGCTTCCCTGAACCTGGCGGAAGACGAAGAAATGCTGGCGATGATGCGCGAGGCCCATTTCACGCGGGTTTTCCTGGGCATTGAAACGCCGGTGGCCGAAAGCTTGAAGGAAACTACCAAGTTCCAGAATCTCCGCAAGGATTTGCTGGAAAGCGTGAAACTGATCCAGGCTTACGGCATGGAAGTCATGGCGGGCTTCATCGTAGGATTTGATAACGATCCGCCCGACGTTTTTGACCGCCAAATTGAGTTCATCCGCCAGGCGGCGATCCCGCTTTCCATGGTCGGCCTGCTCACTGCCCTGCCCAACACCCAGTTATGGCGGAGGCTCAAGTCGGAGGGCCGGCTGCTGAAAGCCAGCCTGGGAAATAACACCCTCGCGGACTTGAACTTCATCCCGCGCATGGATTCCAAAGTGCTGCTGGACGGCTACCAGCGCATTCTCCAGACCATCTACAACCCCCGCGAGTACTTCCAGCGCGCTTCGGCATTCCTCTCCCAGTTGGGCAGCGGGTCGCGCTCGCCCCTGGTGTTCTCGGACGTGCTGGCGCTCGGCCGCTCGCTTTTCCGCCAGGGATTGCTCAGCAACTACCGCTGG
>Ga0181517_10005707_pt1 | contig 10909 bp, 12 predicted proteins | sample PEATcosm2014_Bin_31_FD_119748 | JGI IMG/M metagenome (GOLD analysis project Ga0181517, IMG submission 119748) | Peatland microbial communities from MTU Mesocosm Facility, Houghton, MI, USA - PEATcosm2014_Bin01_30_metaG | ecosystem: Environmental > Terrestrial > Soil > Wetlands > Peat | place... | reverse complement strand
TTGCGATTAGACGCTCCCGGTGGGTCCGCGTCAGATCCCTCGACCTTATCGCTGCTGCCCCGTGGGAACTCTGGAGCTTGTGGAGCATTTCCAAGGACTGCGCGAGCTTTTCTGACGGCGCCGACATAGTGCCCCCGCTTTAGCTTATTGTGCTGCTTGCTTATTAGCTTATTCAGTTGTACCACAATTAGTTTATTGCGTCGAGCGAGAATTAGCTGTTTCTGCTGGGATCGGGTCCGGCATCTACCTTGCCATCTCGGGCCAGGTTGAGAACACGCACTAGGGCCGGAGCGCTGCCAAGAGGCCAGCTATCGACCGGGCTCAGGAGCCGGGATGGCGCTGCGGGCCTCGCGATGGTCCTTTAAGTGGTCCTACGAAGGTCTTAGTAAGCGCGTGACCTTTGGGGAATCTTTGGGGAAAACGGGGTTCGATTCCAAGACCACTTTAAGACCACGATAAGCGTTCCCTACGGCTCCAAAAGTGCTTTTGAGTGCCACTCGTGCCTTTTGGTTTCTGTTGTTTACCGGCGCCTAGCGAACTCATAATCTCAGTGATCGTCCCTACCGGCACGCGCCACAATGACTCTATCGGAGCCGCGACCAGAGGGAGCGGTTGCCGCCGACTGGACTCGTAATCTCAGTGATCGTCCCTACCAGCACGCGCCACAATGACCCTATCGGAGCCGCGACCAGAGGGAGCGGTTGCCGCCGATTGGACTCGTAATCTCAGTGATCGTCCCTAAACTGCGCAGCCTTGATTTTTTCCTTGCAGTTCCCCGCGGGGATGCGGCATATTGGGAATGGCGTCAGAGCAAAAGCCGTGTAGAGCGCATCGAAACGAGCGACATCGAAGCAGGTGACCGGCGCTCGGGCTGTGCAGACGGCGCGCCGGTGACCTCGATGGCGGACAATCTGCTGTTCTTTACCGAGCTGATGGGCATGCCGGTGCTCGACCTGAAGGGCACCCGCATCGGGCGCGTCAGGGATGCGGCGCTGGTTCCCCGCGATCACGCTTCCCGCCTCGACCGTTACTTGGTGGGCGGAGGCGACGCATGGCTGACCGTGCGCCACGACCAGGTCGCCGGCATCAGCCGCGAAACTGGAATCCGCCTCAGCGACGAACAGCTCATTCCCTATCACGAGGACGATTGCATCCTGCGCGTCGCGCGCGACCTGCTCGATCAGCAGATCATCGATGTGACCGGCCGCAAGGTGGTGCGGGTGACCGACCTCACCATGGAGATCCGCCAGGAGGGCGGGCACACCACGCTGCATGTGGTGGAAGTGGACGTGGGGCTGCGCAGCATGGTGCGGCGTCTGCTGCAAGGCGGCATGCCGGGGCGCTGGATCCGGCGGCTGCAGGAACCCATTCCGCCGAACTCCATCCGCTGGGAACTCTGCAACGTGGTGGAATCCGATCCCCTGCGGCGGCTGCGGCTCGCCATCAGTTATGAAAAGTTGGAGGGACTGCACCCGGCGGACCTGGCCGACATCGTGGAAGAACTGAGCCCGGCCGAGCGCGAGGCCATCTTCGAAACCATCGACAGCGAAGTGGCGGCCGACGCGCTTTCGGAAGTTGAACCCAAAATGCAGGCCGCGATTCTGGAATCGCTGGAACCGGAAAAGGCGGCCGACATCGTCGAGGAGATGGCGCCGGACGAAGCGGCCGACGCGCTTTCCGAGCTGCACGACGAAACCAGCGAAGAGATCCTGGGCGAAATGGAGGCGGGGCCGAAGACGGAGGTCGAGGAACTGCTGGAGTTCGAGGAAGACACCGCCGGCGGTATGATGAACACCGAGTACGTGGCGCTTCCCGAAGCGGCTTCCGTAGCTGACGCGCTGGTGGCATTGCGCGCCAACGAAGACCTGCTGGAACAGCTCAACACGATTTTCCTGGTGGACGCGCAGGAACGGCTGGTGGCCGCCATCCCGCTGGCGCGCTTGTTTGTGGCACCCGCCGGCTCGCGATTGAAAGAGCTGGCGAGCGATCCGCTGATTCAAGCTCCCGTTGGGGAATCGCAGGACCGCGTCGTCGAGCAGTTCGATAAGTACAACATTCTGACATTGCCCGTGGTGGACGAGGAGGGCAAGCTGGCCGGCGTGATCACCGCCGACGATATCATTTCCGTGTTGAGGCAGGCATAGCGATGGTGCGACTGCTCGGCCGGTTCCGCAACCACATTCTGATATTCTTCGCCGTCATCGGGCCGGGTTTCATCACCGCCATGGTGGACAACGATTCCGGCGGTATCTATACCTACTCCGCTGCCGGCGCCCGCTGGGGCTATCTGCCGCTGTGGACGTTGATCCCCATCACCCTGCTGTTGATCATCACCCAGGAAATGTGCTCGCGCATGGGCGCGGTTACGGGCAAAGGCCTATCGGACCTGATCCGCGAGGAGTTCGGCCTGCGAGTCACGTTCATCATGATGACCTTGCTCGTGTTGACGAATTTCACCAACGTGGTGGCGGAGTTCGCCGGCGTCGCCAGCTCCACCGAGTTATTCCACATCAGCCGCTACGTCTCCGTGCCGCTTTCCGCCCTGGCGGTGTGGTTTCTGGTGGTGAAGGGCAATTACCGCAGCGTGGAAAAGATATTTCTCTTCGCCTGCGTTCTGTACGGGTCGTACATCATCTCCGGTTTTCTGGTGAAACCGGACTGGAAGGAAGCCGCGATTTACAGCGTCAAGCCGGTGCTGATGCTGGACCACGACTACATTTACATGCTGATCGGCATGGTCGGCACCACCATCGCGCCGTGGATGCAGTTTTACCTGCAATCCGCGGTAGTGGAAAAAGGCATCACGGTCAAGGAGTATGCCGCGTCGCGCGTGGAAGTGGTGGTGGGCTGCATCATGACGGACGTGATTGCGTTCTTCATCATCGTGGCCTGCGCGGGCGCCATTTACAGCGTCGCGCCGAAGGACATTCAGGATGCCGGAGAGGCCGCCTTGGGCCTCAAGCCGTTCGGCCAGTATGCCTTCCTGCTGTTCAGCGCGGGCCTGTTCAACGCCTCGATTTTCTCCGCTTCCATCCTGCCGCTGTCCACCGCCTATTCGGTCTGCGAAGGGCTCGGGTTCGAAACCGGCGTCGACAAGAGGATGCGGGAGGCGCCGGTCTTCTACCTGCTCTACACGCTGCTCATCGTGGCCGGCGCCGGCGTGGTTCTGCTGCCGCACTTCCCACTGGTGAAAATGATTCTGCTCTCGCAGGTGCTCAACGGCGTGCTGCTGCCGTTCGTGCTGATCCCCATGATCCTGCTGATTAACCGCAAGGACCTGATGGGGGAGTGGGTGAACCCTCGCTGGTTCAACCTGGTTACCTGGATTTCGGTCGCCCTCATCATCGGCATCTCGCTGGCGCTCGGCGCCGATACGATCAAGGCGATGTGGCACTCATAAAGCTCGCGAGTGATCTCGAACCCGGTTGACCAGTCACAGGCTTGGCTTCAAAGTGGGGCAGGCGCTTTCGCCTGCCAACCGCATTTCTCACAACCGCTAACCCCCGCAGTTTATTTCGGGTACACGCGGAAATCGTCGAAGTAGGTAATGGAGTCGGCAACCGTCCACAAGCCGACTTTGCCGGGGCCGCTGAAAGTCTTATCGTCGGCTTGCAGTATGCGGCGATGGTTGACGTAGACCTGGAAGCGCGAGCCGCGCACGGAGACTTTGAGAATGTTCCAGGCGTTGGGTTCGATGTCATGGGGCACGGCGGTGGCGATCGGCAGCCGCTCGCCATTCGTCACCTTAAAAATAGCCACGTTCTTGGAAACGGCGTTGGCGCGCGCCAGGTAATAGTTGTTGGCATCGCGATAGCGCCAGACCACGCCGCCCGCCTGGTCCTGCAACCCGGAGACCGGCTTAATGCGGACGCTCACGTCGCAGTCGCGGAGGCTGACGCCATCGAAAATAGCCAGCGGGTAGCGGTCGCCGTGATGGTCGGCGGAAACCTGCGCCAGCACGTAAGGAGGGCTGGGTGCGGAATTATCCTGGCGGACTTCCCAGCGCGGCTCGGCGCCGGTGTGCGTCATAGCCACCGTCCAACCGACGGGAGCGTGCCCCACCGCTGCCCGGTCGAACGTGATCACCCTGCCCGCAGACGCGAGCAGCCCGAAGGAAATCCAGAACCCCAGAGCCTTGGTCATCGAGCCTTACTCATTGCGAGCCGGCGCGGCATGCTATCACCCGAGTCACCCTAATTCCATTATCTAACAGGTGGGAGCATCCGAGCGTTGACCCTCGGGAGCAGGAGCGACTGGCAACAGATCGTTGTTCTTACGAAGTAAGAAACTTCTTCAGCTTGTTGCTAGTCTGGTGAGATGTTCTGGTTCCGAAAGCGAGGCAGCAAGTCCGTACCGAAAAAGCCGCACGCCGGCGAAAATCCCGCCAATCCCGGCATCGGTTCATTAGCCAACTGGACATTCAACGACGGCAGCCGTAGCTGGCAGGAGCCGATGAATCTTCTGGCGACTCTCGAGCGCCTGCTCACCGAGCGCGGCCGCGCCGTTCGGGTGGAGGGAGCCGTCGTCCTTGATCTCGACTCGCAACTTTCGCTCCGACCGCTCCTCCATACTATGCAGCCCGTTCACCAGAACCGGCGTGCGCACGAACACCACCATCGAATTCAAGCATCCAACCCGCATCCTCCAGCCGCTTTTCGAGTATCAGCACGCTGCTGGCCCGAATCTGGAGGAGTCTTTGATGACCGGCTTCCGCCAGTGGTATGAAGGCGATTTCATCACCCTCCTTGACGCCGTTCGCGAGAGAGGGGCCGCCTGCATGGAGCTCTCGCTGGGCAAGCGCCGCGTCACCCTGGGACCGCTGATCCTCGGCCGCCAGCTCGATGTCCCGTTGCTGGACGACTCCGATCATCCACTTTGTGCCTGCTGTGTCTTCACCAAGACCATAGATGCTTTCCAGCCCCTTCTGAACTCCTCGGGATTTCACGCTGTGCGCCTCTATGCCGCCCGCGATCAGCACGGCCGCTCCATTGCCGATTGTCGAGTCGACGGCGAGGACTTCCCCATCGGCCAAAAGGCGCTAATCGAGTATGCCCGCACCTGGAAGGTCGCCGGCGTCGAAAGCCGAAAACAATATGTCCTAATCCAGGATTCAATCCCTCCACTAACCCATCCCGTGCCGTAAGGTCTCGCGAGCGCCTCCTTTTTGGGCAAGCTTAAAGCAGCCCCACCTTGACACCCACCGCCCTCGCCGCGTACCGTATCCCAATATGCGGTCGAAATTAGCGGTTCTCGTTTTAGGCGCCGTGGCGCCATTCACGGCGCCCGCGGCGGACATCTCAGCGGCTCACAGCGAAGTGATTCACCTGGTGGAGACCCATGCCGCAACGTACCGTGATGTCTCGCGCAAGGTGTGGGAATTCGCGGAGATGGGATATCAGGAAAAGAAGAGCTCCGCTTTGCTCCAGGAGACACTCGCCGCCGCTGGCTTCGATGTGAAGGCCGGAGTAGCGGAGATCCCCACCGCGTTTGTCGCGAGTTGGGGGCAGGGCAAGCCGGTGATCGGAATTCTGGGCGAGTTCGATGCTCTGCCCGGGCTCTCGCAGGACGCCGTGCCGGAGCGCAAGCCGCTAACTGCCGGCGCGCCGGGTCACGGCTGCGGGCATAACCTGCTCGGCGCAGGCGGCGCGCTGGCTGCGGTATCGATCAAAGACTACCTCGCCGCGCATCACTTGCCCGGCACGGTGCGGTATTACGGCACTCCGGCGGAGGAAGGTGGTTCGGGCAAAGTGTACATGGTGCGCGCCGGGCTGTTCAACGACGTGGATGCGGTTCTGCACTGGCATCCGGGCGATTCGAACACGGTGACCACCGGCGCCGGCATGCTGGCCGTGATCACGGCGAAGTTCGAATTCCATGGCCTGGCTTCGCACGCGGCGTCGGCGCCGGAGAAGGGACGCTCCGCGCTGGACGGCCTGATGCTGATGGCGAACGCGGTAGAGTTCCTGCGCGAGCACGTTCCCAGCGCCACGCGCATGCACTACATCGTGACCAAGGGAGGCGCCGCGCCTAACATCGTTCCCGATGATGCCGAGCTGTTTCTCTATGCGCGCCATCCCTCCATGACCGTGCTGAGCGGCATCTGGGATCGCATTCTGATGTGCGCCAACGGCGCGGCGATGGCCACCGAGACGACCGTGGAATGCCGCATCGTGAGCAGTGACGCCAACATCGTCAACAACCAGCCGCTGGGCGAGCGTGTCTACCGCAATTTCGCCGAGGTCGGCGGCTTGACGTACACCCCGGCCGAGCAGGCCTTCGCGGAGAAACTGTTTCCGCTGTTACCCGCGGGAACAACCGCCAGACTCGGCAGCGAGCGCCTGGTGCAGCCGCTCGATCGCCAGCTTGGCGAAGGCGGCGGCGCATCCACCGACGTGGGCGACGTGAGCTGGAACGTGCCGACCATCGGCATCACCGCCGCTACCTGGGTGCCGGGAACACCGGCGCACAGTTGGTACGCCACGGCCGCCAGCGGCATGGCTCTCGGACAGGACGGAATGGTGCTGGCGGCCAAGGTCCTCGCCGTCACCGCTGAGGACCTGTTCACCGAACCAGCGTTGCTGGCGGCGGCCAAGGCTGACTTCGCCAAGCGCATGGCGGGCGTGAAGTACGAATCCAAGATTCCGCTGAATCAGAAACCGCCGCTGGACTATCGGAATTCAAGCCGATAGCGGAGTGCTACTGGTAACGCCGGCGGTCTTGCCGCCGGTTCCTTGCGAGCCACGTCGACAGGAATGCCGGCGCAGGGCCGGGCGTCCCCGCCCCCCTACTGCACCGCCGGCGTTTCGCTGTGGGGCACGGCGCGCAGTTGGGCGTCTTCCAGTCGCTTGGCTTCCTGAAACGTGTAGATCATCCGGTGCACCACGGTGAGATTGGAGAGCACGGCGATCACCCACAGCACGGCGGCCATTCTATTGAACAGGGCGCCGATGATGATGAGCACCACGCGTTCGGGCCGCTCCAGGAAGCCTACTTTGCATTTCGGAATCGCGTTCTCGGCTCGCGCCCGCGTGTAACTGATCATCACCGAGCCGGTCATCACCACCGCGGTCAGCACGATGTAGAAAAAGCGGTTGATGGAAGCGTAGTAGACCAGCAGGCCCATATACAGCGCGAGATCGGAGTAGCGGTCGATCACCGAATCGAAGAATCCGCCGAAGCGTGTGACCTGGCTGGTGGCGCGGGCGACCCGGCCATCCACCATGTCGAACAACCCTGCTCCGATCACCACCAGGCCCGCCCAGCGGAAGCTGCCACGGGCGAGCAGCCACGCCGCCCAGATGTTGATCACCAGCCCCATGAACGTGAGCACGTTCGGGTGAATGCGCGAAAGCGCCAGCCAGCGCACGATCCGGTCGATGATCGCGCCGCAGAATTTGCCGATTCCGCCGGTGAGTGTCATGTCAATCCGCCACGTCGTGGATCGTGGTCAGCTTGAGAATCTCCAGATCCTTGGTGCCGTTCGGGCTTTGTACCCGGGCCACGTCACCCACTTCCTTACCGAGCAAGGCGCGGCCGATCGGCGATGTGGTCGAGATCTTGCCATTGGCCGCGTCGGCCTCCTCCACCGTCACCAAATTATACGTTACCTCTTCGTCGCGCTTGCTATCGAGCACCACCACCTTGGAACCGAGTCCGACGCGGTCATGCGGGATCTTCGAGAAGTCGATCATCGACATCTCGGCCAGCCGCCGCTTGAGCTGGTTGAGGCGCGCGTTGACCATCCCCTGGCGTTCCTTGGCGGCATGATACTCGGCGTTCTCGCTCAGATCGCCGTGCGCCCGCGCCGTGAGGATCTCCTTCGGCAGCTCGACGTGCAATTCGCGTTCGAGCGTGGCGATTTCGTCCTGCAGCTTTTTCTTGATGTCCGGCATCCCAGAGGGGCTTGGCTCCCAACGCGACTATTATACAGGAGACACGCGGCGCAGGTTCATTCCGCCTGCGCGCGCAGAATTTCGTCGGCCAGATCGGTTACGGCGCGCATCTCGCGCACGTCGTGAACGCGAACCATGTGGACGCCCCCTAGCACACAGGCAGCCACCGCGGCAGCCGTAGCGAACTTGGTCTCCTCGGCGTCCTCGTGAGCGAGGAAGCTCTTGCGCGAGGGGCCGGCCATAATGGGCAGATCGAGGGCCGCAAGCGCGGAGAGGCGGCCCAAGATGAGTGGGTTCTGTTCCTTGCGCTTGCCGAATCCGAGGCCCGGGTCGATGGCCAATTTGGACGGGCTGATGCCGACGTGGCGGGCGCGGCTGACGGCTGCGCCAAGGTCGCGCACGATGCCCGCCACCGGATCGGGCATCGGACCCAGCCTGGCCCAGTTGTCCGGCCGCCCGCGCATGTGGTTCAGCACCAGGCCGGCATCGTGGTTGGAAACCACCCGCGCCAGTTGCGGTTCAATCGTGAGGCCGGAAGGATCGTTGATGACGTCAACCCCTAATTCGAGCGCGCGCTCGGCAACCTCGGCCTTGTAAGTATCCACCGAAATGGGAATTGTGAGCCGGTCCTTCAGCCGCTTGAGCACAGGAATCAGCCTGCGCATCTCTTCGGCCGCGGAGATACGCGCCGACCCGGGCCGCGTCGATTCCGCGCCGACGTCCAGCATGTCCGCGCCTTGCTCTTCCAGTTCCAGCGCGCGGGCGAAAGCGCGGTCCGGGTCGGCGTACTTGCCGCCGTCGGAAAACGAATCCGGCGTGACGTTGAGCACCGCCATCAGCAGCGTGCGGTCCCCGAGCTGAATTTCCCGACGCTTGAGTTTCCAGAAATAGAGCTTGCGCACGGCGGTTTACCGGATCACCTTTCGCCAGTTCTTGCCCACCTGAATCAGGAGTTCGGGCGCGGATTCCGTCCAGGTCAGCGCCGTCCACTTCACACCGTTGATTTCCACCGCGCCGGCCTTGATCTTGCGGGCGGCATCGCTCACCGATTCGGTCAGGCCGATGCGCGCCAGCAGTTTATCGACGCGAATGGCGCCGTCCTTTAAGACTCCTTCCGGGAGGGCGACGGTTTCGATTTCCGCCGGCGCCTGCTTGCGGCGCACCACGTTGTCGAAGATCGCCGCCGCGCGTTCCGCCTCCGCCGCCGAATGATAATCGGCGACAATCATTTTGCCCAGCGCGATCTTGGCCTCCATGGGGTGCAGCGAGCCGTCCGCCACCCGCGCGCGCAACGCGGCGATTTCGCTCTCCGTCTTATCGGTGAGCAGCAGGTAGTAGCGCCACATCAGTTCGTCGGAGATCTGCATCACCTTGCGAAACATCACGTCCGGCGGCTCGGTGATGCCGATGTAGTTGCCCAGCGACTTCGACATTTTGTTGATGCCGTCGATGCCTTCGAGCAAGGGCGTGGTGCCGACGATCTGCGGAGGCTGTCCGAAATCGCGCTGCAATTCGCGCCCCACCAGCAGATTGACCCTCTGGTCCGTGCCGCCCAACTCAACGTCGCACTCGAGCGCCACCGAATCGTAGCCCTGCGCCAGCGGGTAGAGCATCTCGTGCATCGAGATCGGAACGCCCTCGCGCAGGCGCTTCGAGAAATCGTCGCGCTCCAGAATGCGCGCCACCGTGTAATGCGATGCCAGACGCACGATGTCGACATACGTCATCGGTTCCAGCCACTCGCTATTGAAGCGGACCACGGTTTTTTCTTTATCGAGAATCTTGAACACCTGCGCCTTGTACGTTTCGGCGTTTTCGAGGATGGCTTCGCGCGTCATAGGCGGGCGCGTCACGTTGCGGCCGGTGGGATCGCCGATCAGCCCGGTCATGTCGCCGATCAGGAAAATCACCGTGTGGCCCAGGTCCTGAAAGTGCTTCATCTTGCGCAGCAGCACGGTGTGGCCCAGGTGCAGGTCCGGCGCGGTCGGATCGAAGCCGACCTTGATGCGCAATTTGCGGCCGGAGCTGGCGGCTGCGGCCAGCCGCTCGCGGAGATCCTCTTCGCGAATGATCTCCACCATGCCTTTCCGCAAGTAAGAAAGTTGTTCGTCGAGCGTCATGCGTTCTTTTGAGCCAACCAATTCTGCGCGGATAGGACCGCGGCGCTACGCCGCGCCCGGATCCACGCCCAAAGCGCGTTTCAAATCCAAAGAGAACTTCTCAATCTCTTCCACCTGCGCGGGGCTGGCCGGTGTTTCGTGGCCCTTGGCGGCAAGATACGGCCGGCCTTCGCGCCACACCAGAAACGCCAAACCGGTTTCCGTCATCATCCCCGAACTGCCGATCCCCGTCCCTGCCGCCGTAGCGCCGGCGGTCTTGCCGCCGGTTCCTGGCTTGACTAGCGCCACGCAGGAGCCGCGCGTGAACATGCTGTACTCCGGGGATTCGGCGGCCAACTGGATTCCACAGCCGGCCAGGCGTGCGGCGGTTTCGGGCGTCACATCTTATAGCGCCCGAGATCTTCATCGTTGAGGCCATCGAGCCACCGCTTCAGCTCTTCCTTATTGTCTTTGTCGGAAGCGTTGGCGGCCTTGCTGGAGGATTTGAGCACGGTCTCTTCTACGTAAATCGGGCAATCCAGGCGCAGCGCCAGCGCCAGCGCATCGCTCGGGCGCGAATCCACGCTGATGGTTTCGCCGTCGCGATCCAGCCAGATGACGGCGTAGAACGTGTCGTCTTTCAGTTCGCTCACCACTACCTTGCGCATGGCGGTGTTGAGCCCCAGCAGCAGGCTCTTGATGAGGTCGTGCGTCATCGGCCGCGGCGTGGAAACCTTTTCGATTTCCAGCGCGATGGCGTTCGCCTCGTAAACACCGACCCAGATCGGGAGCACGGAGTTGCCGCTCACGTCCCTCAGGATGACGATGGGCATATTGGTGACCGGGTCCATCATCAGGCCGCGAATTTTCATTTCGACTTCCATGCCGCCCTCCTCCCAACTCAATTACACCACAGTT
>Ga0181517_10005706_pt1 | contig 10910 bp, 8 predicted proteins | sample PEATcosm2014_Bin_31_FD_119748 | JGI IMG/M metagenome (GOLD analysis project Ga0181517, IMG submission 119748) | Peatland microbial communities from MTU Mesocosm Facility, Houghton, MI, USA - PEATcosm2014_Bin01_30_metaG | ecosystem: Environmental > Terrestrial > Soil > Wetlands > Peat | place... | reverse complement strand
GTGGGCTCCATCACCACGCAGGCGTCCGCCCGCTCGCCCCGCCGCGCCATGGCCAGTGTGCCGTTGCCGCCCACCTCTTCTTCCACCACCAGATGCGCAAGAACGTCGCCCCGCAGTTTCAGCCCCAGACGTTTGGTCGCCAGCAGAGCGGTGTAAATCGTGGCCACCTGACCCTTGGCATCGCAGGAGCCGCGTCCAAACACGCGCCCGGCTTCCACGCGCGGGTCAAAGGGGTGAACCTGCCCTTGCGAAGCCGGCACAACGTCCAGATGGGAGTTGAAAAGCAGCGATCGCCCGCCGCCCGTGCCAGCCAAGCGCACGCGCAGGTTCGAACGCCCGTCGTATTCGATTCCGGCAACTGGACTGGAATAATCCTCATCCTCACGGAGTGCATTCGAAAGGGGAACGTGCTCCACGTGGGCCACGTCGCCAAAGCGCGCGGCGGCACAATCCACCGCTCCCTTCTCCTGGCCGGGCAAAGAGGGAAAGCGAATCAAGTCGCAAAGAAACTGCTCCGTCTCGCGCTGCGCGGCCTGCACCGCACGGCGAATTTCCGACACAGAAATTTGGGTCATAAGAGTGAAAGCGCCTTTTCGAAGATATCCAAACTCTCGTGGGCCTCGGCTTCGGTAATCACCAAAGGCGGCGCCACGCGAATCACATTGCCAAAAATCCCCACCGAACCGATCAACAGTCCGTTTTCAGCCGCCACATCAATTAACTTGCGGGTGAGGTCGGGCGCCGGCTCCTTGCTTTTCTTGTCCTTGACCAGTTCAACGCCCATAACCAATCCCATGCCCCGGACGTCGCCCACATAGGGAGACTTTTCCTTGATTTCGAGCAGGCGCGCCATCATCAGCTTGCCGATGCGCAAAGCATTTTCTGCCAGATGCTCGCGTTTCATGATGTCCACCACCACGGCCACCGCCGCGCTGGCCAGCGGATTGCCGCCCATGGTGCTGCTCATTTCGCCGTGTCCCAAGGTTCCAATCACCTCGGCGCGACCCGCCACCGCCGAGGCCGGAACGCCGCTGCCAATGCCTTTGCCAATGGTCACCAGGTCGGGAGTCAACTCTTCCCACTGCATTGCCCAGAACTTCCCGGTACGCCCGTATCCGGATTGGACTTCGTCCAGGGTGAAGAGCAGTCCGCGCCCGCGCAGCCATTGCTCCAGACGCTTCAACCATCCCGCCGGGGGGAAAATGAAGCCGCCTGCCCCCTGGTAGGGTTCGACGATCAGTCCTGCCACGCTGCCCGTGCTGTTGGCGCGAACCGAGTCATCAACGTAATCGAGGCAGAGCATGTCGCAGGTGGCTGGATCGGCCTTGAACGGGCACCGGTAACAATACGGGAAAGGCACGCGAATTGCCCCCGGCAGCATGGGCCCATATCCTTTCTTCGGGCCGGACAGTCCACCCGCCGTCGCCGCGGCCGAGGTGCGCCCGTGGAAGCCCCCATAAAAACTGATGATTTCAAACTTGCCCGTCTTCCGCTTCATGATGCGGATGGCAGACTCCGTCACCTCGCTTCCCGTGGTGAGGAAAAAGCACCTGTCCAGGTGCGGCGGCAGGACGGAGATCAATTTCTCCGCGGCTTCGACGCGCCAGGGATGCAGGCACTCGTAATTGTTCAGAAGTTGCGCGGCCACTTCCTGCACGGCCTTCACCAGATCCGGATGGCAGTGCCCGACATTCGTCACCAGCACCCCGGAGGTCCAGTCGATAAACTTATTGCCATCAACATCGGTCACCAGCACGCCGAGGGCGTGATCCCAGGCGACTTTCGCCTGATAGCCGGCACATTGCGCTTCCACGCGCGACCAGCGGGCAAACAGGTCCTTGGATTTGGGGCCGGGCAAGGGTCCCTTTACGGATGTCACTTTAGTGGTCATGTTTTTCCTCTCAAGCCGCCGGCTTGGCGATATAGCGCGGGGGCTGTCCGGCCAGGAAGCGGTCGATCTCCAGCAAAATCAGCTCCCGGATGTGGCGGGCCGCGTCCTCAGAATACCAGGACAAGTGCGGGGTCAATATGGCGTTGGGGAGGCCGAGGAGCGGGAAGTCAGGCCGCGGTGGCTCCACATCGTAAACGTCAATCCCGGCCCCGGCAATGACGTGGCTTTTCAGCGCCTCGGCAAGGGCCTGAGTGTCTACCATCGGCCCCCGCGCCGTGTTCACAATGTAAGCCGTAGGTTTCATCATCCCCAGCGTGCGGGCGTTTACCAGATGTCGCGTTTCCGAGTTCAGCGGCGTGTGGATGGTGATGAAGTCAGAATTGCGGAACACCGTCTCCTGGTCCACGACTTCGATGCCGAGTTCGCGTTTCCGGTCCTCGGTGAGATACGGGTCGCAGATCAGGAACTTGAAGCCGAAGGACTGTAATTTGAGGTAAACCCGCGAACCGATGCGGCCACATCCGATGATGCCGAGCGTCTGCCCGGCCATCTGGAACATGGGGACGATATCGGCGAAATCCCAGGCGCCGCGCGCGGAAGAATCATCCACCACGCGGCGGCTGCTTACAATCCTCCGGCCGCACGCAAACAACAGCCCGATGGCCTGCTCCGCCACCTCTTCCTGGCAATAATCGGGAATGTAGCAGAGTGGGATGCCGGCTTCGGCGAGCGCCGCCAGGTCAACGTTGTCGTAGCCCACCCCGTGGCGGATAACCAGCCGGCACTTTTTCCACTGGGAAACAATCTCGGCGTTGATCGGCACCATGTTGACGACCACCAGGTCAGCGTCGCACGTGGCCGCCACCACCTGGTCGGAGGGCGCGAACTTGAGCTGATGGGCTTGGAACTCGACCCCGCGCCGGGTCAGTTCTTTGGCTTCCCACTCGAGGTCAGGCTCGATGTAATCGGTGACGACCACCTTCAAACTGCTCATAATTTCACACTCCAGCCGCTACGGGCGAATCGATAAATGGCCACACGGAACTGTATACCCACATGGCCTGCACGGCAATACCGAAGGGAATAACCTCCAAGTTGGCGGCAGAACGGCACCACTCATGTCCAAAACAGATTGCGTCAGGTTGGGAATGAGGTGCAGCACAAGCGCTCGCTATGCGGGGAAGCTGGGGGTCATTCTCACACTGGCGGTCGTGGCAACCTGTTTCCAACGGAGACCAAGGAAAGACATATCCCTCGCCCCCTTGGGGGAGAGGGTGGCCCGCAGCCGGCGTCTTCATCAGCCGGGGCGGGACGGGTGAGGGGGTCAAAGACTCTTGGACCTACTGAGATATTGCTGAGGCTGGGGGTTCTCACTTTTGCCTTTTGACTTTTGCGCTTTGACCTTTGACTTGCTTTTGGGACTCTAACCCGTGGGTTGCCATCTTGGTGCCTCCCCCTCTCCCCCAAGGGGGCGAGGGAAAATGTATTCTTAGTTTCGATTTGTCCACCACCCATCAGGTTTGCCGGTCTTCCCTTCCATTACGGCCCTCTTGAAATGGAAATGAAATCTCCGTGTAACACAGACCTAACACAGGGCGAATAGATTCAGTCTGTTCCTCCCTTAACATATTCGGTACGTAACACAGGAGATTGAAAATGAAGATTCCCCACAGAAGCTTTATGTTCCTGGCCGCAATCATCACGGTAAGCTTCGTCGCGTGTAGTGGAAACAAAAGCTCTTCCAACGGAGTACGGCTGCAGGGCGCCGGAGCGAGTTTCCCTGCCCCGCTTTATCAAAAGTGGTTCAAGTCATACAGCGCCGCCCACAACGGCGTCCAGATTGATTACCAATCCGTGGGCAGCGGGAGTGGGGTCAAGAGCGTCATTGATAAGACCGTGGACTTTGGCGCCAGTGATGCCGCCATGACGCCCGAGGATATGGCCAAGGTGGATGGCGGCGTACAGCTTTTGCCGATGACCGCCGGCTGCATCGTACTGACCTATAACCTCAAGGGCGTGACGGGGTTGAAACTCTCGCGTGCGGCCTATGCAGGAATCTTCCTGGGGAAAGTCAAGAAGTGGAATGACCCGCTGATCGCGAAAGAGAATCCGGGTGTGAGTCTTCCGGACGAACCCGTCAACGTTGTCGTCCGCGCGGATGGCAGCGGCACAACGTTCGTATTCACCAAGCACCTGAGCGCCATAAGTCCGGCTTTTGCCCAGAGTCCCGGCGTCAACACCCTTCCCAATTGGCCCGTCGGCACCCGCTCCAAGGGGAACGAAGGCGTAACCGCCAGCGTCATGATGACGCCTGGAGCGATCGGGTACATCGAATACGGCTACGCTAAGAGTCAGAACCTGCCAATGGCCATTCTGGAGAACAAGTCCGGCAACTTTGTGGCACCCACCACGGAATCAGCCCAAGCGGCCCTGGGGACAGCACAATTCCCCGACAATTTGATTGCCTGGGTGCCTGATTCGGATGCCAAGGATGCCTACCCGATCGCCACCTACACGTGGATCATCTGTTACAAGCAGTACCACGATAAGGCGAAGTTCCAGGTAATACAGGACCTCTTAACCTATTGCGTAACCGACGGGCAGAAGGAGTCCGAGGCCCTCGGGTACATTCCTCTGCCGGCCGGGGTTGCGGACAAGTCCAAAGCAGCCATTCAAAACATTACGCTGGTTCCGAACGCCGGTTAGGCAGGCGAGGGTGGCGGCGGCACTGTAGGGAGTGAATTAAACCGGAGCACCCGGAAAATCAAGGTGAATCGTGGCAGAAGCAAAGGCAATAACACAACCCCCGACGGGTTTACAACGAGCTTCGGATTCGATTTTTCGCGGCCTGTGCTACTCGTTCGCGTGGCTGTCAGTCCTGGTGGTCATCTTTATTGTGTTGCGCATTGCCTTCGCTGCCGCGCCGGCCGTCCGGCAGTATGGCCTGGGGTTCCTGACCACACGAACGTGGGATCCCAACCGGGATCAATTCGGAATTCTCCCTGAAATCTGGGGCACGCTGTACACCTCGCTGCTGGCGCTCGTGATTGGGGGAGCTTTCGGTGTGGCGGCGGCGGTGTTCCTCAGCGAGGGCTACCTGGGTGGGTTTGTCTTCTCCCTGCTGAAGGTCTTCCACCTGGAGTTTCACGGTCTGTGGGGAAAGCTGCCCGAACGGGTGGAAGATATTTTGAAGAACCTGATTGAATTGCTAGCCGCCATCCCCAGCGTTGTTTACGGCTTATGGGGATATTTTGTTGTCATTCCGCTCATTCGCCCGCTCTGCAATTGGCTGCACCTGAAGATGGGCTGGTTCGCGCCGTTTGGCACCGACCTTAGCGGCCCTGGCGTTCTCCCCGCGGTATTGGTTCTTTCCATCATGATCCTGCCGACCATCACCGCCATTAGCCGGCAGGCCCTGGTTTCAGTGCCTCCCAAGCTGCGCATGGCCGCTTATGGACTGGGGGCCACGCAGTGGGAGACGATTTTGGCAGTGATTCTGCCCACGGCCGCCCGTGGGATCCTGGGCGGAATTCTGCTGGCCTTCGGGCGGGCGCTGGGAGAGACCATGGCACTTGCCATGCTGGTGGGCAACGCCAACTTGATCAGCCTCTCGCTCTTTTCGCCTGCCAACACCCTGGCGGCCTTGCTGGCCAACACCTTTCCGGAAGCGCATCCCAAGGAGATCGGAGTTTTGATGTACGCCGCTTTGGTACTTCTGGGGATAACGCTGGTGGTCAATATGGTCGGCGCCTTCATTCTTCAACGCGCTTCTGCCGGCGTGGAAGGGGGGAAATAGTGGCGACACACGATGTTACGGGTGGTTCCCTGCTTACGACCCTGCCGGGCGCACCGGACCTTAACCCCTTCGCCGGAGTTGATTTCAACGACCTGGAGAAATCGCTGCGCCGTCCCCGCACGCTGGCCAATGTCCTGTTGAGCGGGTTGGTAACGTGCATGACCTTGCTGGCGCTCATTCCTCTGTTTTCCGTGATCTGGATGCTCCTCTGGCGAGGTGGAAAAAAGCTTGGCCTGGCCTTATTCACCCAACTTCCTCCCGCCCCGCTGGAACAGGGAGGAGGATTCGGCAACGCCATCCTGGGGACAGTGATCATTGTGCTGCTGGCGGCTCTGATTAGCGTGCCACTGGGAATCCTCAGCGCGTTGTACATGGCGCAAGCGCCGGAGGATAGTCGTCTCGCCAGCGTCGTCAGATTCTCCGCCAAGGTGCTGACGGGGTTCCCCTCGATCCTGGCGGGCGTCTTCGCCTATGGCGCGGTGGTCCTGGCGATGGGAGGGTACTCGGCAATTGCCGGGGCGGTGGCGGTCTCCATCCTGATGCTACCCACCATTATGCTGACTGCCGAAGATGCTATTCGCATGGTCCCGGCAAAAATGAAAGAAGCGGCGGTGGGAATGGGAGCCACGAAAACTCAAACGGTCCTGATGGTGCTTCTGCCCACAGCTTTTCCCGGGATTCTAACCGGCATCATGCTGGCCGTGGCGCGCGCCGCTGGTGAGACGGCCCCGCTGCTATTCACCGCTCTCTTCAGCAATTACTGGCCGCTTTCCGGGAACCATCTCAATCTGGCGCAGCCCACGGCATCGCTGGCGGTACTGATCTACAACTTTTCCGGAATGCCCTTTCAAAACCAGGTCGAAATGGCTTGGGCCGCGGCCCTGGTGATGGTTCTCATGGTGCTGATTACGAATCTCATCGGCCAGAGTTTTTCCCGACGCCAAGTGCAATCCTAGGAGCAACAAAGCATGTCAAGCACAAGCTACGCTCATGAACATCAGCCCATCGAAAAACCAAACGGTGGGGGAACCGGGAAGGCAGTGAGCCCGCAGGTGGTGATCGATTGCCACATCAAGGAACTGTATTACGGGACCTTCAAGGCCGTTCGGGACACTGCCATCCCCGTACAGAAGAACACCATCACGGCTTTTATTGGTCCGTCCGGGTGCGGTAAGAGCACGGTTCTGCGCTGCCTGAACCGGATGAACGATCTGGTGAGGGGCTTCCGGTTTGAAGGCCATGTCCACTTCCGGGGTAGAGACATTTACCATCCGTCGGTGGATGCCGTGGCTGTCCGCCGTTTTATCGGCATGGTGTTCCAGCAGCCCAATCCCTTCGCCACGAGTATTTACAACAACGTGGCTTTCGGTCTTCGCCTGAACAATTTCAAGGGAGACAAGCACTCCAAAGTTGAAGAGGCCTTGAAACGCGCGGCTCTGTGGGAAGAGGTCAAAGACAAACTGCACAAGAGCGGGCTTTCGCTCTCCGGCGGGCAACAGCAGCGGTTGTGCATCGCCCGCGCCATCGCCACGGAACCGGAAGTGTTGCTGATGGACGAACCTTGTTCCGCCCTCGATCCCATCGCTACACGCAAGATTGAAGAGCTGATGCTCGAATTGAAGACCCGCTTTACGATTGCGATTGTCACGCACAACCTGCAACAGGCCCAGCGCGTCGCCGATCACACCGGGTTCCTGTACGTCGATACCACCCAGGGTGGCCGGACGGGCTATCTTGTGGAGTTCGGAAATTCCAAGCAGCTTTTTGAAGATCCCAGGGAAAAACATACCCGGGATTACATCCGCGGAGAATTCAGCTAGCGTCCGGATCTTCCCGTGGCCCGTTGGCTCGTTCTTCCGACGCTTCTCCCCCGGCGGCACGGGAAAAGACAGGTGGAGTGTCCGGGGGAGGCCGCATCGTAACTCGGACTAAGGAAGAGGGAGAGAAATCATGGGATCGGGAAGCAGGTTTCGGGGAGACGGTCGTCACCTCCTGCTGGCCTTGGCGGCATTGATACTGCTGGGAAATCTCCTTGCTTGTTCCACGCAGGGACCTGCGAAGCCCAAGCCTCAGGTTCCTCCCGGCGGCGTGCTTCTGCAAGGAGCAGGGGCGACTTTCCCGTCTTTACTCTATAAACAGTGGTTTGCCACCTACCAACAATCTCATCCCCAAACCGTGGTCACCTACGATAGCGTCGGCAGCGGCGAGGGCGCCAGGCGGTTCCTCGGCCGAAATGTTAAAGACGAAGACAAGGTGGACTTCGGCGCCAGTGACGCCGCGCTCCAGGATGACGATATTGCCAAGGTTCCGGAAGGTGTGGTCATGCTGCCGGTGACGGCGGGGGGAGTGGCGCTTGCCTACAACCTGCCCGGTGCGCCGCCCGAACTCAAACTCTCGCGGCGGGCGTACGCGGGTATCTTTTTGGGCGAGATCAAGAATTGGAACGATCCCCTGATCGCCGCCGCCAATCCCGGCATCAAACTGCCGAAACTTACGATTGTCACCGTGGTGCGCCAGGACGCCAGCGGGACCACTTTCGCCTTCACCAAACACCTTGATGCCATCAGCGAAAAGTGGCGGAGCAAGTACGGCCCGTCCACCTTGATTGATTGGCCCGGAAGCGCCATGCGGGCGCAAGGAAACGCCGGAGTGGCCGGGCTCCTCCAACATTCCGTCGGCGGGCTGGCTTATGTCGGGTGTGAATTCGCCAAAAAGTATGGACTGCAAACCGCCCTGCTGGAAAATCAGGCGGGCAAGTTCGTCCAGCCCAATGAGGAGAACCTCCGGGCGGCGCTGGCCTCGGCGCAGATGCCGGAGAATCTGCGCGTTTATGTTCCCGACCCCGCAGGGCCCGACGCCTACCCCATTGCCACGTTCACCTGGATTCTTCTCCGCAAGAGCTATGGCGACCCCGCCAAAGCGCGGGCAATTCGTGACCTTTTTGCCTGGAGTTTGGGCGATGGGCAGCAGTCCGCCTCGGACCTCGGCTACATACCTTTGCCCCCGGAAGTCGCGGGGAAAGCCCTGGCCGCGCTGCAAACCGTCAAGCCCTGATTTTCGCTGGCAACCGCCTGAACGGGCGCAGACCCCCAAAGCCCCAAGGGCAATACACCGATTCCGTTTGGTGAGGATGAGAAAAGCACATGACCAGGCCCAATCTGTTTCTCAATTTGTTCCGTGACAAGGAAACAATGAGCTTTGCCGCCGGGCAATTCGTCTTCAAGGCGGGAGATCCCGGAGAAGCCATGTACATCGTCAATGAAGGTGAGGTCGAAATCCAGGACGGGCTGGCTGTCCTGGAAACCGCCGGCCCGGGGTCCATCTTCGGTGAGTTGGCCCTTATCGATGACGAGCCGCGCAGCGCAACGGTGGTGGCGAAGACCGACTGCCGCCTGGTGGCGGTCGACCGGCACCGCTTTCAGTATATGGTGCAGGAGACTCCGCTCTTCGGGCTTGCGGTGATGAAGGTCCTTGCGGACCGCCTGCGCAAAAATAACGCGAGAATTCCCTCCAGCGCCTCTTTAATTTAACCGTATACACCTCGGCGGAGCCGAAAACTGCGACGCGCCACGGCCATCTTGGCTATGCCCCAGCACGGGCGGGAGAAGCTGTGAAAAAATACGATCTTCACCACTTAGGCACTGAGACACAGAGGAAAAGACCTTTGGTTTCATGACTCTGCGCCTCTGTGCCTCAGTGGTGAAAAGGTTTTTGAGGATTTTTTTTGACACCTTCCGACGCCCGAGGCCCGAAATCTCCGCGCCGCAACAACGTGCCCGCGCCTGCCGCGCCCTTCCCCGGGTGCGGCAGGCGTTCAGGAGCGAGTTACTTTACGGTAAGGGTGACGGTGCCCGTCGACGTGGTCGAGCCTGAGGTGCCGACTACGGTCACAGTGTAGGTTCCCGCCGTGGTGCCGGGAGTGACGACGTTGCAAGGAGCGGTTCCTCCACTCACGCCGCACGCCAGCACGCCGCAGGTGAGAGCGGCAAGGAGCGTGAGCAAGCCGAGCATCCTCCGCCAACTACGCCGCCGCCCGGGGATGCCAATCAGCAGGATGCAGGCCAGGGCCGCGCCTCCCGCGGGGTACCAGGGAAGTCGATGATGAATGAGATTGGCCGAGGTGCAGCCGCCGGCCGCAGTAGTGGAGATGGTAAGGGTGGCCGTCCCCGCCGTGGCTCCGGTAATGCTCACCGGGCTGGTCGAGCCGAAGCTCAGGGTAGGCAGGGCTAGTGCGCCATTCGGGCTGGAAGTGACCGTGGCCGCCAGCGCTACGCTGCCCGTAAAACCTCCTGCCGGTGTCACGGTAATAGTGGAGGTGTTCCCCGTGGTTGCACCGGCAGTGACGGTGACCGCTGTTCCGGTGATCGCGATGCTGGGACTTGCAGCCGTCACTGTGACCGAGGCAGTGCCGCTGACATCAAGGTAGTTACCGCCGAGATAGTAGACCGTCAGGGTGTCAACCCCCGGGGCCAGCGTTCCAGCAGGGATGGTGATGGCTGCGCTGCCGCCCACGAGTGTCGTTTGTGCGGAGATGTAGCTGCCGCTGACCAGCATCACCGTGCCGGAGGGTGTCGGGCTGCCGCTTCCGGCGCTGGCGGTAATCGTTACCGGCAGGGCCTGCGTTGTGGTAATGGTCGATGAAGAGGGCGCGACCAATATCACTGCGCCCACAATGGCCACGGCGCTGCCGGCGGTGCTGACCGGGGCGTAATTGCTATCGCCGGAGTAGCTGACCCTCAACGCATTAAAGCCTGTCGTCAGCGTTCCGGGGGGAATGCTGATCGTCGCGGTACCGCCCGACAGCGTCGTCACCGCGGAGCTGTAACTGCCGGTGGTGAGCGTCACCGTGCCGGTCGGCGTGGGATCGCCGCTTCCACCGGTGGCGATCATGACCAGCGAAAGTGCTTGCGACTGAGATTGCGCCCAGGTGAGGATCGACGAGGATGGTGTCACTGATATGTAGGGCGCGAGCACATACACCGACCCCACCCCTGAAGCAGAGCTGTATGTCGAGGAGCTTGCCGTGTCTGGCACATATTTGGCAAACAGCCCATCCGCTGAAGGAGAGTTGGCAGGCTCGGCAAGTAACGATCCGGCAGGAATATTGATCGTCGCGCTGCCGCCGCTGAGAGTGGTTGCCGCAGAGGCGTAAGTACCGCTGGCCAGCGTCACCGTGCCGGTCGGGAACGGATTGCCGATTCCACCACTGACGGAAACCGTCAC
>Ga0181517_10005703_pt1 | contig 10916 bp, 9 predicted proteins | sample PEATcosm2014_Bin_31_FD_119748 | JGI IMG/M metagenome (GOLD analysis project Ga0181517, IMG submission 119748) | Peatland microbial communities from MTU Mesocosm Facility, Houghton, MI, USA - PEATcosm2014_Bin01_30_metaG | ecosystem: Environmental > Terrestrial > Soil > Wetlands > Peat | place... | reverse complement strand
CGACCTCGATGCCTCCGCGCAAGAAAACTCTACACCATCGCCCCGTTTCATCCATCGCGGGTCGGAAACACCGGTGCCGGACTGTTACAAAGCCATCCTGAATCGAGTTTTTCCGCAGCCTGTTTAGCCGTGCCGATAAAGCCAATAAAATGAATAGGGCTTTAGCCCCCGAGGAATGTTTTTCGAGGAATTGAGCGGCAGACAGCCCTTTTTCCGCAGCCTCTTCAGGCGCCTGGAACCAGGCATCGGCAAACTGGCTTTAGCCACGGGCCATTCGTGATGCGGCTAGGGTGGGAAGGAATGACACTATTTGAGGGCCGGATCAATAGGGAAACCCGCACCGATTGCAAATCATTCTCCCGTTTTGCCGCACAATAATCCCAGGAGTCCGCAGGGTGTGTTGCGCGGCTTGGATGCCAAATGGCCACAAAATCGCACCCATACCCCACCCCCCCCCCTACCCTCACGCACCAATTCCGGTGCATTGTATTGATCTAAAATATAGAAACTAAACAATATATCATTTAAAAGAGTTTACTCAAAAGTGTACAAAATGACGTTTTTCTGCACCATTGATTGTGCAGAAAAACAAAAATCCCGCCGTCTTCACGCTCTCGCGGGTCGACAAAACGGGATTCCGTGCAGGAAAAGAACGAATCAGTTTCCCAGATACATCTTGTACTGCTGCTCCAGGATGCCCGCCGAGCGGGCCAACACCAGCTTGCTCAGGTTGTATTGGTACAGGCTTTCCACCAGGTTCGACTGCGCCGAGGCCAGACTGGCCTGCGCTTCCACCAGCGGCAGATTGTCGTCCACGCCGGCCTTCACGCGCTCCGATTCGTCGGCCACGGTGCGCGTAGCCAGCTCGACATTCGACCGCGCCACCTCAACCAATTTGGTGGTTGCGTCCACGTCCAGCAGCGCCGAACGCACCTGCAAGTCGATCTGGTTGCGCAGGTCGGCCAGTTGGGCCGCCACCGCGTTCGACTGCGCCTGCGCCGACTCGATATCGCCGCGCAGCCCGGCCTCGCGGAACAGCGGAACGCTCAAATTGCCCTGCGCCACGAAGTTGCCCCGCGTCCCGGCGTCGTTCACCTTGCTCACGCCCCAATAGCCGCCGAAGCTCAGGCTGGGCAGCCGCTGGCTGCGATAGGCAAGCTGCACCGACTTCATCTCGATAGCCTGATTCTGAAGTCTCTGGTAGTCCTGGCGGTTCAGGTAGGCCACCTTGCGCACTTCGTCCGCGCTCTCGACGGCCAACTGGGAATAGGGCGTCGGGTCCGTCAGCGCAATTCGCTGCCCGGGATCGACGCCGATCTCCCGCTTCAGCAGGATCAGGTCCTTTTCAAGCGCATTTTGCGCGGCGATCAGGGCTTGCTGCTGGGCCTGCAGCTGGACGCGGGCGCGCAACTCGTCCAGGTTCGAAACCACGCCCGCTTCATGAGCCTCGTGCGCCTGGCTCAGCAGCAGTTTGTCCGCAGTTTCCAGAGCAGACGCGTTGTCCACTTCGCTCTGGGCAGCCAGGGCGTGCAGATAAGCTGAAGCGACCTGCTGCACAACTTCTCCGCGCGCCGAGGTGCGGGCAAAATGGGCCGCGTTCTCGGCCGCCCCGGCGGCCTTCCAGGCGGCAATCACCGGGCCGGAAAACAGCATCTGGCCGAAGGTGATCTGGCCCTCGGTCAAGTCGTCGCGGGTGATCTCAGAGAAGCCCGCCGGCATTTTGCCGCCTGGGAACAATTTGGCGAACTGGCTGACCACGCCCGGACCAAAGCCCAGCGTTTCCAGGTTGTGCTGGTGAACTCCAAGATCGCCCTTGAACGCCAGGGTAGGCAAAAAGTTCTGCAAAGCCTGGTTCTTCTGGCCCAGGATGGACTTCTCGTCGTTTTCGGCTTGCTTCAGGCCCAGGTTGCTCTCCAGGCCCCTGCGCACGGCCTCGTCGAGCGAGAGCTTCAGCGTCTCGTCGCTTGCTGGGCGCGTCAGCGTGCTGCCAAAGAACGGATTGGTTGCCGATGTGGGGTTGGGCGACTGGGCGCGCAAGGTCGCCGCTCCTGCCGCGAGGGCCACGAAGGCGCAAAAAACGGACAGTTCGGTCCGCAGCGCGGTTGGATGCGTGCTTTTCACTACTCTCATTCTCGCAGATCGCTTCACTCTCTTTGGACGCTCGAACCGCCGCGAAGGTTCCCGAAAGGCAGGGAACGGGGAACAGGGAACAGGGATAAAGCGGGGAACAGAATGGCGCATGGCGGCAAAACCCGCTGGCCGCGCCAAATCGCACCCACGATCCGCGGCAAATGCATAATCCTGTCGGCTCGCAATCTGTCGGGCGCATTTTGAACCCTGAACCCTACTCCCTACTCCCTACTCCCTACTCCCTATTCCCTACTCCCTGTTCCCTGCCTCTAAATGACCTTCCGCACTCCCGGCATCCTCACCAGCGGGTCGGCGACGAGCCAGCAGGCCAGGCAAGCGAACAGGCCCACGACGCCGAACTTCAGCAGTGCGGGTGCGGCCCAACCACGCAGCAGCAGCGAGACGCCCACCAGCACCACCGGGTGAATGATGTAAACCGCATAAGCGCGCCGCCCCAGCCAACTCCACAGTGCGGAGGGCCGGTTCATGCGCTCGCGGAAGACAAGAATCCACGCGGCAATCAGCCCCCAGGCCACCAACGGCTCCCACAAGGCATACACGATCGCGGTCCACGAGAGCCCGCCGTTGAAGTTGGCCGTGCCTGCCGCGATCGCCTTCATGGCCAGGGCAATCGCCACCGGCAGCATTGGCCAGGCCACAATCGCGGTCACAACCCACGGCCGCGTGTGTTTCCAGTTGAGCTGCCGCATCCAGTCGAAGCGCCACGCGGCGATGCCCAGCGCGAAGAGGTAGATGTACCCGGCAAAATATCCAAGTTGCAGCCCGATGACGTTCTTGCCGGTGGGAACGAACTGCCGGATCGCCAGCGCCGCCGCGCCCACGCCCACCGCGCTCAGCAGCCACCAGCCGAATCGCGGAACAGGACGGGCCTCGCGCTGCGCATCGGCCAGCGGAGCGCCAAAGACCGCCCGCCAGCCGCAGTAAGCAATGCTCAGCATCAGCAGAGCCTGCACGAACCACAGCGGCCCGTTGATGAACTCCTTGTGACGCCAGAGCCACTGGATGCATGGCCAGAAGCCGTCGCCGGTTGCGGCGTTCACCATTCCCGCCGTCAGTGGGCCGAGCAGCAGCCCAAAGGCCAGCAGCGACAGCCCGAGCCGCAAAAAGCGGTCGCCCAGGAAGCGGCCGTAGCCTTTGCGCTCCAGCGACGGCGGCGTAAAGTATCCCGCCAGCAGGAAGAAGAAGCCCATGAAATAGGCTTGGTTGGTAGCCGTGAACATGGTCAGCAGCAGGCTCGGCACAGTGGCGGAGGTCTTGACTTCGTGATAGAACCAGCCACCGGACGCGCCGTAGGTAATGGAGGTGTGGTGCAGCACCACCAGCGCGGTCATCACCACACGAAGACGATCGATATAAAGCTCGCGTTGCGCCATGCAGACTTCCTGGCAGTGGCGAAGCAGAAGGCAGCCTCGCACTGCGGGTTTATTGTGTCGTGAGTCGGACGCTCAATCAAAAAAATGCTGTCATCCTGAGCGGGCTGAGGCGCCGCATGGAGTTACTGCGGAAATGAAAAATTGCTGGATCTCGCAAAGATCGCCAACTCGCCAACTTGCCATCGCGGCGAAGCCGCAGCTAACTTGCTGATTATATTAAGCCTGTTTTTTGTTCGTCGGCAGTCAAGTCGAAGGGTCTTCACTCTGGAGGAGCGTACTCTTGCACCACACTCTTGAGTTCCTCAGACCGCGACCTACGCGGCCTTGGAAATAGTTTTGCCCAGTACAGGCTGGTGTGCCGGTTGTTGAAAGACCACCGTGGTGAAGAACTCGATCATCAGCCCGAACAGTCCGTTGACGAAGAAGTTCACCACCGGCATCGGCCCAGGCCCGTTGGTCATGAACATGAAGTAAGAGAAAACGGAGCCAACCGCCATGCCCAGCACAATTCCGTTCCAGGCCCAGGGCAGTTTCAATCCGGATACGCCGATCACAAAGCCCATCAGCGCGCGATTCAACAGGATAAAGACCAGGGTCACAACCGAGAACTTCAGCAGGTGTCCATAGAACGCCCCGGAAGCACAGATCGCACCCGCCACCAGTCCGAAGAAAACCGCAATCGAAATCCGTCTCATACATGCCTCGTTCCGCGCCGGGCACACGCATGCCCCGCGCCTGCACTGCGATACGCGCCGGCCAGCCAACCGGTTCCAACAAATGAATGCCGAAAATGCGGCTCCGATTCCTTGCCTGGCGAATCAAGGGCTCGCCGCGCGCCTGTAAACTGTCTCCTGTCACGAAAACGAGCCCGGAATTCCCGCCTGCGGACTTACCGGCAACGCTCTGTGGTGTGCTCTAAATGGGAAAGGTCTTCCAGTGAACGAGATGGCGATTTGTTACATGGCTTGCGCTCAATCCCGGCAAGCGCTCAAAGGTTCTCCGTTGCGTCTGAAACAGGTCGCGCTTGCGCTGGCCCTTCTCGGCATCTGTGGCGGCGGCGCGGCAAGGTCACAGGCGCCTTCCATCGCAGCGGTGACGGCAACGGGAATCCGCGCAAATTGGTTCGCTCATCAGGCGTTCTGGATCGACCGCTCGACCGTTCTCATCCCCAGCGCCCACCTGGAGCCCAAAGGAACCTACAAGCTCATCACCGATCCGGAAGCACGGCTGGCAATCACAGAGAGCGGCGTGGCTGGCGGCCATTCCGTTGAACTGGCTTGTTGCGGCACTTTGACGCCGGAACAGCTTTCCCGTTTTCCGCAACAGGGCGCCGGCTATGCCGTTCTGAAACTGCCCGCGGATTTCCCCGTGGCCGCCGAGCAGGAGTTTCTGCGCGGGCAGCTTGCCGTTTCGGTCCGGAGGGCCGACGGCTCGCTGCTCTACGCGACGGGCGTGCAGGATGCGGGCGTGCTCGACGACCTGTTTGCATACCAGGGAAAACTCGGCGTCGTCATTCGATCTTCCAGCGCGGAGCCGGGCGATTGGTCCGATTTTGACGACGATGCCAACGGCAGCCTGAAGGTGAAGGTCTGGGCTCCCACCGCGCAGTCCATGAGCTTGCGGCTGTATTTGAAACCAGATCAGCCCGCGCCGTCGCAAGTGGTCCCCATGCACCAGCACGGAGGGGTCTGGGTCGCCGTTCTCGATCCGGTTTGGATCGGCCGCTACTATCTTCTCGATGAAAAGGTCTATGCGCCCAGCAAGCGGGCCATCGTGGAAAACATAGTCACGGACCCGTATTCAATTGATCTCGCCTTGAACGGTTCCATGAGCCGCCTGACCGACATGGACGCCAGGGCGAACCAGCCAAAGGGATGGAACGTGGATCGCTCGCCGGCCCTGGAGCGCTTCAACGATCTGAGCATCTACGAGCTTCACGTGCGCGACTTCAGCATTGCCGACAGCACCGTGCCTGCCAGTCATCGCGGAATGTATCTCGCCTTTACCGACGATCAGTCCGATGGCATGAAGCATCTCCATGCGCTGGCTGAAGCGGGACTGAAAGCAGTTCATCTGCTGCCCACCTTCCACTTCAACAGCGTCAACGAAGACAAGAGCACATGGAAGACCGCGGGCGATCTTTCCCGCTATGCGCCGGACGGACAAGAGCAGCAGGCTGCGGTGGCCGCCACGCTCAATTCCGACGCCTACAACTGGGGCTACGATCCCGTTCACTATCTCGCCCCGGAAGGCGCGTATGCCGTCGATCCCGATCGTCGTGTCACCGAGTATCGCGGCATGGTGATGGCTCTGCACCATGCAGGCCTGCGTGTGATTCAGGACGTGGTCTTCAACCACACCAGCGGCTTCGGCCAGGTGGAGAGTTCGGTGCTCGACAAGGTGGTGCCCAACTACTACAACCGGCTCGACGCAAATGGAAATCTGCTCATCAGCACCTGCTGCGCAAATACCGCAAGCGAACACCTCATGATGGGCAAACTGCAGCAGGACGCCATCGTCTGGAATGCCGTCCAGTACAAGATCGACGGCTTCCGCTTTGACCTGATGGGCTTCACCTTCGTGAAAAACCTGCGCGAGATTCGCCAGGCGCTCGACAAGCTGACGATCGCGAAAGACGGCGTCGACGGAGCGAAGATTTATCTCTATGGCGAAGGCTGGGAATTCGGCGAAGTGGCCAACAGTGCGCTGGGCGCGAACGGTTCGCAGTTGAATCTCTACGGCCAGGGCATCGGAACCTTCAACGACCGCATCCGCGATGGCGTGCGCGGCGGCAGCGCCTTCGACGATCCGCAGCTGCAGGGATTTGCGACCGGCCAATTCACTGCGCCGAGCAAGTTCACCAGTCAGCATGCTTCACAATCGGAACAGAGAACCGCTCTGCTTCATGGCGCGGACTGGATTCGCGCCGGACTGGCCGGCAACCTGCGCGACTTCAGATTCACGGATGCAAGCGGGGCAAAGGTGAGCGGCGCGCAGGTGGATTACAACGGCAAGCCCACAGGCTATGCCGCCTCGCCGGTGGAAACGATCAACTACGTTTCAGCGCACGACAATCAATGCCTCTTCGACGCCATCCAGCTCAAATCGCCGGAAGGCGATACGGCTGCCGCAAGGGCGCGGCGTCAGGCGCTGGCCATGAGCCTGGTGGCGCTGGGGCAGGGAATCCCGTTCTTCATGGCCGGCGACGATCTGCTCCGCTCCAAGGATATGGACGCCGATAGCTTCAACTCCGGCGACTGGTTCAACAAGATCGACTGGACTGGCCGCGGAAACAACTGGGGCATCGGCCTGCCCCTGGCCAGCGTGAATCGCAAGCAATGGCCTATCGAGCAGCCGCTGCTTCAGAATGCAGCCCTGAAGCCCGGCGCGGCGGAGATCGAGTCAACCTTCCAGGCCTTCCGCGAGTTGCTTGAAATCCGCCAGAGCTCGCCCCTCTTTCGGTTGGCGACGCTCGACGAAATTCAGGGCCATCTGCACTTTCTGAATACCGGCCCGGCACAGATTCCGGGAGTCATCGTCATGGATCTGGATGCTCAAGGCGCGCACGATGGACCATGGCAGCACATTCTGGTTGTCTTCAACGCCACCAGCGCGCGCCAGACCTTCACCGCGCCGGAATTGAAGGGGGTGAGATTGCAACTGCATCCCGTGCAAGCCCATTCCGCGGACCAGACGGTTCGAACCTCCAGCGCCGATCCAGATGCAGGCTCGGTCACCGTCCCGGCTCTTACCGCGGCAGTTTTTGTGAGTGCTCCCTTTTGATGGAAGTCGCCACGGCCCTTGACGGTTGGCAGGTTCCCGCGCACAATACGGCCATAGTGAACGACCATGGAAGGAGCATCTGAATGGCGTCGATGGGAGCGGGTGAATTCAAGGTAAAGTGCCTGAAGTTGCTCGATGAAGTTGCCGCCAGCCGCGAGCCGCTGGTGATTACCAAGTTCGGCAAACCTGTGGCCATGGTTGTGCCCATGCCCCCGGCGGTCAAACTGCGCGGCGCCTTGAAGGGCAGCGTGCTTTTCGAAGGAGATATTGTCTCGCCGCTGCAGAACGAGTGGGAAGCGGCACAGGAATGAGAACCCTGCTCGACACGCACATCCTGGTCTGGTTACTTGAAGACTCCGTGCGCATCGGCGAGAGCGTACACGCGCAAATCCAACAGGCTGCCGACGAGGACAGTCTCTTTGTTTCGGCCATTACGCCGTGGGAGATTGCCATGCTGGTCGCCAAGGGGAGGCTTCGGCTGGGACAGGACGTGGCGGAGTGGTTGAAAGCCGCGCTCAGTTTGCCGGGCATCCGCTTGGAACCGCTCTCACCCGTGATCGCGGTAGCCAGTACAAGACTGCCTTGGGAGGTTCACCCCGACCCGGCTGACCGCATCCTGCTGGCCACCGCGCGCCAGTTGGACGCAACTCTGGTCACCGCCGATGAAAGGATTCTGGAATATGGGGCGCAGGGGTTTTTAAAGTGCCTTGCGCCGTGATGAGGGAAGTGCTCTCCCGATGCCAGAGGGCGAATTGCCGCGGGCTTGACAGTGCATGAAACTGCTGCAACACTTTGGCCATGGAAATTGAATTCACTCCCGAGCAGGAGGCCCGGCTGGGTCAGATCGCCAGCGTAAAGGGAGTTGAGCCGGCGCGCCTGGTGCAGGATGCCGCGCTGCTGTTGATTGAAGACGACGAGCGGTTGCGCGCTGGCGTCCGCAAGGGGATCGAGCAGGCGGAGCGAGGGATGTTTGTCGAAGAGGCGGAAATGGATGCCCGCATCTCCCGAATGCTGAGCCCGCGATGAGGCTGCGTTGGACGCCCGCCGCGGCGGACGACCTCGAAGCTATTCACGCCTATCTCGTCCAATATTTTCCTTCATTTGCACACTCGACAATCCAGGAAATCTACCAAACCATTCTCACCTTGCGTTCCACTCCCTATCGCGGCCGCATCGGGCGCGAAGAAGGAACGCGCGAACTGGTTCTGCCTCGCCTGCCCTACATCGTGATCTATCGCGTCAAGGAAAACGACGTGGAGATTTTGCACATCTATCATGGCGCGCAAAACCGGCCTTGAGGGCTTGGATGAGGGAGACGGACGAGGTCGAGGTTCGTGCTCTCCCACCCTTTCGCGATAAGACTGCGGAAGGATGAGGCACCCATTCTTTGTGGGTGGATCAAGGGTGTGCCACCCGCCAGTTCAGCTCTTGGTTGTGAAATGACGTTCGAAGAGTTGGCGCGAAAGGCGCTCGCCCTCTTCGGTCAGAACGACCGACTTTGCCTTGCATTGCGGATCGGAGATATAGCCTTTGGCATGAAGCCGGTCCATCGCGTCCCAGTCGTGCCCCTTCCACACGCGGCATTCGTCGTGCAATCCCAGCAGCAACAACGCGAGCACCATCTCGTCAATCTTGTCCTCGTTGTATTTCATTCGCATCTCTCCACCACGATGCTAGCACTGGTGTTGAGGGTGTGGCTGCGGATACGAACATGTAGCGCCGGCCTCCCGGCCGGCTGTAGCGTGGGTCTCCCGACCCACGCTCTGTCCTTCCAGCCAGCACAAAGCGTCCTTGTTCGCAACAAATTTTCCGCGAAATCCAGCTTCGCCGAGCGCGGACGGGGACGTCCGCGCTACAGCCGGCCGGGAGGCCAGCGCTACAAGGCTCGGTCTCGATGCAATCGTTTTTCTTACTCTTCTTCCTCGTCTACCGGCCGTTTCGCGTTGGCCAGGATCTTGTCGGCCACTAACTGCGGAACGATGTCGTAGTGGTCCACTTCCATCCTGTAACTGCCCTTGCCCTGAGTCATGGAAGTTAGCAAGGTTCCATAAGTCAGCATCTCGGCCATGGGAACCTGGGCGTTGATGACCGTGGTGCGGCCCTTGGAGTCGGTGCCTTGCACGCGTCCGCGGCGGCTGCTGAGGTCGCCCATCAGGGTTCCGGCAAACTCGTCCGGAGCCTCGATCTCGACCTTCATGATGGGCTCCAGCAGGCAGGGCTTGCAGAGTTCCATCGCCTTCTTGAAGGCCAGGCGGCCGGCGGTCTTGAAGCTCATTTCGTTGGAGTCGACATCGTGGTAGCTGCCGTCGTAAACGGTGGCTTTGAAGTCGACCACCGGGTACCCGGCCAGATAGCCGCGTGCAGCCGACTCAACGATGCCTTTCTCGATGGCGGGGATGAAGTTCCGCGGAATTGCGCCGCCGAAGACTTCGCTGGCAAACTCGAATCCGCCGCCGCGGGCCAGGGGCTCCATGCGAATCTTGCAATCGCCAAACTGGCCGTGCCCGCCGGACTGTTTCTTGTGGCGTCCCTGCGCTTCGGCGCGGCCGCGGATGGTCTCGCGGTAAGGCACCTTGGGCGACTTCAGCGTGACCTCGGCGTGGTAGCGCTTCTTGAGCCGGCTGACGATGGTCTCGATGTGCTGCTGGCCTGCGCCGGCGATCAGAAACTCGTTGGTCATGGGATCGCGGAAGAAGCGGATGAGCAGGTCTTCCTCCATCAGTTTGTGGATGGCGGGAGCCAGTTTGTCCTCGTCGGCGCGGCTCTTCGGCTCGATGGCGTAGGTCATCGCCGGCTCCGGGAACTGGGCGAGATCGACGCGGATATCCGCGCCCTTCTGCCCGAGGACGTCGCCGGTGAAGGTGTCGCGGAGCTTGGCGACCGCGCCGATGTCACCGGCGTGCAGTTCGCCCACGTCGGCCGGCTTGCGGCCCTGCATGACGCTGAGGTGCGCGAGTTTTTCCTGGGTCCCGCGGGTGTAGTTCTCCAGCGTGACATCGTTGCGGATGACGCCGCTGAGCACCTTGAAGAAGGTGATGCGCCCGCTGAACGGGTCGGTCATGGTCTTGAAGACCAGCAAGGCGGCAGGCTCGGCGTCATCGACCTTGCGGAAGGTCACGTCCGCGTCGGCGGACTGCTCGGACGAAGCACCGGCGGCCTGGGCAACCGGCGCGTGCGTGGCGATGGGGGCGCGCTCGACCGGCGCGGGGGTGTAGACCTTGAGGAAGTCGAGCAGATGATCCATCGCCATGTTGGTGAGGCCGCTGCTGAAGAGAACCGGGAAGATGCGGTCTTCGCGGATGGCTTCGTGGAGCGCGGCGATCAGGTGCTCTTCGGGGATGGTGCCCTTCTCGAAGTACTCTTCCATCAACTCGTCCTTGCCTTCGGCGACGAGTTCGACCAGGGCCTCATGGGCGGCTTTTGCGGGTCCGGCCACGCTGGCGGGAATCTCGGTGGTCACCTTGCCGCGGCCGTCGCCGCCGGGGGTATAGGTGTAGGCCTCCATGGTGACCAGGTCGACTACGCCGTGAAAGCCCTGGGCGTCGGAGATGGGCAACTGGACGGGAACACAGGTGCGGCCCCAGCGCTCTTGAATATCTTCAATGAGTG
>Ga0181517_10005702_pt1 | contig 10916 bp, 6 predicted proteins | sample PEATcosm2014_Bin_31_FD_119748 | JGI IMG/M metagenome (GOLD analysis project Ga0181517, IMG submission 119748) | Peatland microbial communities from MTU Mesocosm Facility, Houghton, MI, USA - PEATcosm2014_Bin01_30_metaG | ecosystem: Environmental > Terrestrial > Soil > Wetlands > Peat | place... | reverse complement strand
GCGGCCAATGGTCACGAGGGGTTGGAGCTCTCACGCGATTACCCGGGAGTCATCGACCTGGTGATTACAGACGCGGAAATGCCGCGACTGAACGGCACCGACCTATGCGCTCATCTGTTCGAAGAACGGCCCGGAATCAAAGCGCTGATCATGTCGGGCGCGGACATGACCGAAATCGTCAGCCAGAACATCAATTTGCCCTTCCTGCCAAAACCGTTCGACGGAAAGACCCTGCTCGCGAAAGTTCGGGCTATCCTGGCTGCTCCGGTTCAGACGACTTAGCGCGCTTACGAGCGGATCCGCTCCTCATCGGCGCCGCTCCGAACAGCAGTCGGCCCCTTGGTGTCATTGCGAACCTTATGCCGGCAAAGCGGCGCGCCCCACCCCGGCTGATAGAGTAGAAGTAATGCGCGCGGGTGGTCTCATGGCGGTCCTGTGGGCGATTCTTGTGGCCGGACAGCCCGTGGCCGCGCAGCATTACGCCAGCCTGGCTGGGCACGTGCTGGACACCTCCGGCGGCGGAATTTCCGGCGCGGTGGTCACTATCACCAACCAGGAAACCGGGTTTCGGCGAAGCGCGGAATCGGAAGTCGGCGGAGCTTACGCGGTGAATCCGCTCGAAGCGGGCGTCTACAAAATCACTGTGCGCAAGGAGGGATTCCGCACCCTGGTCCGGTTCGGCATGGCGCTTGAGGAAGCGCGGCCGGCGGCGGCCGATTTCGTGCTCCCGGTGGGCAGCATCTTCGAGACCGTCACGGTGGAAGGAGTGCCATCGCCGCTCGACCGCGAGGACGCCGCCCCCGAAACCGGTTTCGAGCACGACGAAATCGCCCGCCTGCCGCTCAACGGCGGGGGCCTTTTGCAGCTTCTGGATACGGCGCCGGGCACCAACGTCACGCCCGCCACGCGCGGGGAAGCCGGGCAATTCACCACCGCCGGGCAGCGGCCCAACACGAACTACTTCACACTGGACGGCGTCAGCGCCAACAACGGCGTAACCGCTGGCGGCATTCCGGCGCAATCGACCGGTGGGACCTTGCCACCGGTGAGCGCGTTCGGCAGCCTGGATTCGCTGATCTCTCCCGAAGTGGTGGACGAGTTTTCGATTCGCACCTCGTCGACCGGCGCCGAGATGGGGCGTCTGCCGGGGGCGCAGATTGCCATCACCAGCCAATCCGGCGGCAATCAGTGGCATGGCTCGCTCGACTACCAATGGCGGAATGAAATTCTGGCGGCCAACGACTGGTTTGCCAACCAGGCCAGCCTGGGCCGTGGCGCGGCGCGGCTCAACGAAATCAGCCAGACGCTGGGCGGGCCTGTGCGCGCCAACCGCACCTTCGTGTTCCTCTCCTTCCAGCAGATGGAACTGACGCAACCGTATGTGTGGAACCAACCGGTGCCGTCGCTCGACGCGCGCCAGACGGCAGGCTTATGGGTGCAGCCGGTGCTGGGCATTTTCCCCGCTCCGAACCAGGGCGCGCTGACTACGGAGATCGGAGATTGGGCGGGCCGCTCCGAACAGCCGGCGGCTCTGACTGCCGGTAGCGCGCGCACAGACCAGGCGATCGGCTCCCGGGTCTCGCTGTTTGCCCGCTACAGCGACGCGCCCTCGGAAAACCAGTTCGGCGCTTTCCAGGTGAACCGCATCGATCTGCGCTTCCAGAGCCTCACCCTGGGATTGACGGCCCATCCCACCGCGCGCACCATTCTCACCGTGCGCGCCAACGAGAGCCAGTCCAGCGCGTATTCGTTATGGAACGGCGGCGGCGGCGCAACCGGGCCGGGATGCCAGTTGCAGCCGCTCACGACCACCCTGCTGCACGTCACCCAAGACTGCGATTACCTGGTGCGGTTCACCATCGGCGGAATCGGCCAATTGGTTTCCGGAGAGGAAGGCAACCGCCGCCAACGGCAGTTTCAAACCACCGGGTCGCTCGACTACCATCTCGCCAGGCAGGACATGCAAGTGGGCGCGGATTACCGGCGCGTGCTGGCCATCCGCCGCGACGCCACGCCGGCTCTGGACGTGATCGCCGATAGCGTCGCCTCCCTGGCCACCGAACAGAACCTGTGGACCGAGACGAGCGCGGCGCTGGAAGAATCGGCCGGCGTGACGGAGTTGTCGCTGTGGATTCGCGATACCTGGCGCGTCTCCCCGCGGTTTACGCTCACCGCGGGTCTGCGCTGGGAATTCAGTCCCGCGCCGGTTCCCGACCCCAGCACCAAGTTCTACGACTACGCCGCCGGAGAAGTGTTCCCGTTTTCGTATGTCTCCACGCAGTGTTGCCCTCAAGTTACTTCGCTGTGGCCGACTTCCTACCGGGACTTCGCGCCGCGCCTGGGTCTCGCCTGGCGTTTGACGGCCGACGGCAAGACCGTGCTTCGGGCCGGCAGCGGCCTGTACTACAACTCGAGCATGAGCATCGCCGCCGATTCCATCAACGGCGGTCCGCTGAGCGTGGACAGTTTCATCGGCAATAACGGGCTGTATGCCTTCGAACTCAGTTACGCGTTTCTGCCCAACCTGCGCTTACCAGCCGCCGCCCAGTGGAACCTGTCGCTGGAACGGGCACTGGGGAAGCACGATATCTTCTCGGCCGGATACGTGGGCTCCGCGGGCTACGATCTGATACGCCGCGAAGTTGGCGGCCTGGGCAGTTCCACTGGGTCCTTGATTGCGCTGACCACCAACGGCGGACACTCCGCCTACAACGCCTTCGAAGCGCAATACCGGCGACGCTTCACAGCCGGCCTGAACGGCCTGGTATCGTACACCTGGTCGCACGCCATCGACAACGATTCGAGCGATGCGTTCCTGCTGTGGGCCGGCCCCGGCTCGCCCAGCGATCGCGGCGCATCCGATTTCGATCTGCGCCACTCGTTCACCACCACGCTGAGCTATACCATTCCGCAACGCGAAGCGGAGAAACGCTGGCGGCGGATGGCGGGCGGGTGGTCGGCCAACGCGATTCTCCGCGCGCGCAGCGGCTTTCCCATCACGGTGCTCGAAAACGAGGAGTATACCGGCATCACCCTGACCAACGCCTTCCGCCCGCTGCTGCTGCTCGGCCAACCGCTGTGGCTGAGCGACCCGAACACGCCTGGCGGCCGCGGTCTGAACCCGGCTGCGTTCGTGGTGCTGCCATCCGGCCAACAGGGCGATCTGGGCCGCAACGCGATCGACGGGTTCGGCATGGTGCAACTGGATATGGCCGTGAGCCGCGATTTCCCCATCCGCGAAAAGGTGGCGCTCCAATTCCGCGTGGATGCGTTCAACGCGCTGAACCATCCGAATTTCGCCGACCCCGTGCGCTACCTGGACAACCCCTTGTTTGGCCAATCCTCTTCCATGCTGAACATGATGCTGGGAACCGGCAGCCCCGGCAGCGGCTTATCCCCGCTCTTGGGAACCGGCGGCCCACGCATGTTCCAACTGGGCCTGCGCCTGCACTTTTAGGCGTTGGCAGGCCGGGGACCCGCCTCACTCACGCGCCCAGAAACAGCGGCCGGATGTGGCGCTCGAAAAGGTTGGTGGTGACGTTGCGCGCGATGGATTCTTCGCAGGCATCCAGCATTTTGGTATACCGCTCGCCCATCTTGGCCGCGACCTTGTACCCCACATGCAGCAACTGGCGCAGGTTGGGATTGAAGAGCGGATTCGTCTTGTCGTGGCGCAGCGCGCCGGCGTATTCCTCGGCCGTCCAACTGTTCACCGTCGCCGGCGTGGGCAGCTTGGAGGCATCGATGTCGATGACCGCGACGTAGGGCCTGCACAACTCCGTCTGATGTTCGAAAGCTTCCGCGTAAATCTGCTTGGCCAGCGCCAGCCCCTCGGCGCCGGCTTCGGCCAAGCCGATCAGTTCCTCCAGCCAGGTGGTGCCGGCGGTCTTGAGATGAACGCCGGCGCCGTTATTCCCCAGCGCGCGGCGGATGGGCGCGTACAGCGAAAACTTGTCGCTGCCGGAATGCACGCTCAGCTTCAAATCCTTGGGCAACTGATAACGCTCCACGGCGTGCGCGACCACGGCCAGGTCGGTCGCGAACTCGTGTTCGAACTGCTCCACGTTGCCCACGTAGTCCACGCCTTTGTTAAAGCGGCCGGTGAACTTGGGAGCGATGGTCTGGACGGGGACCCATTCGTCGGCCAGGGCCGCCAGAATCAGCAGCAGCTCGGATGGCGTTTGCGGCGAATCGGTTTCGTCCATCGAAACTTCCGTGATGAAGCTCGCCGGCGCGCGCTGCACGATGTGACGGTAGATGGCCGCGGCCTCGGCGATCGCGTGCAAGTACTTGGACGCGGCGCGAAAGGCCTTCTCCTTGGTGAACGTCAGGGGTCCGGCGAGCCCGGCAATCTCGATTCGTCCCACCAGTTCGCGGTGGCGCGCCAGGAACGCTTCCACCGCGCCGGCTTTCGGGCGATGCGCGATGGCGTGGGCAACGTCCAGCGTGAAGAAGTCGCAGGGGCCAACGAACCGGTCCACCGTCTCCAGATTGATGTGGTCCGCATCGAGAAAATAGGGCCGCTGCCAATCCAGCGCCTTCACCGCCGCATCGGCGGCGGCGCGCGTGCTCGCCGGTTCCGAGCCTACAATCTTATGTTCGCGGTTGGACTTGTTCCACACCGGCGTCACCGAAACGCCCTGGGTGGCGGCGCACACGCAAGCCGCGAGCTGCGCCTTCGCCTGGTGAGAAAACCGGTCGCCCATGCCCAATGAATATCGTTCTAGCCGAAGTTCGTTCTGATCGCTCACGATAGGCCCGCCACAATGCCAAGCTTTAACGAAAAGTCTCTTCGGCTCTGAATATATGGGGCGGCGGCGGGGAGCGTCAACCCCGCGGCGTTAAAGCGGCGCTTTAGAAAAACTCAATGAAGCCGGCGCGAGCGCCGCCTATATAATGATCGGGGAACGCCTCATGACACGCCGCACACTTTTAGGAAGCGCCGCCGCGGTGGCGGCTGCGCGCTTCCGGCTCCGCGCCGAGCCGCCGCTTGACCCCGCTCTCCAGTTGGAGCGGATTCTGGCCCGCATTCGCCCGCCGCGGTTCCCGGATCGCGCGTTCGAAATCACCCGATTCGGTGCCCGCGAGGGCGGACAGATCCTGGCGACCGAAGCCATCCGCAAGGCTATCGAAGCCTGTTCCGCGGCAGGCGGCGGCCGCGTGGCGATTCCGGCCGGCGTCTTCCTCACCGGCGCCATCCATCTGGCCAGCAACGTCAACCTGCACCTGGAAGACGGCGCCACGCTGCGCTTCAGCCAGGACCCGCGGGACTATCTGCCGGTGGTGTTCACCCGCTTCGAAAGCACCGAGTGCATGAACTACTCGCCATTCATTTACGCCTTCGAGCAAACCAATATTGCGATTACGGGAAGCGGGACCCTCGATGGCGGCGCGGACGCGGACCACTGGTGGCCGTGGAAGAAAAACGCCGTGCGCGGTCCGCAACCGGCCAATTCCGACAACCGCGCCCTGCTCGAGCAGGGCGAAAAAGACGTGCCGGTGAGCCGGCGCATTTACGGGGAGGGCTCCACGCTGCGGCCCAATTTCGTTGTTCCGTACCGGTCGGCCAACGTTTTGATCGAAGGCGTCACCATCCGCAATTCGCCGATGTGGGAGATCAATCCGGTGTTGTCGAGGAATGTCACGGTGCGTAACGTGAAAATCAACAGCCACGGCCCCAACAACGACGGCTGCGATCCGGAATGCTCCACCGACGTGCTGATCGAAGGTTGCGAATTCGATACCGGCGACGACTGCATCGCCATCAAGAGCGGCCGCAATCGGGACGGGCGGCGCGTCAACGTACCTTGCGAGAACGTCGTGGTGCGGAATTGCCGCATGAAGGACGGCCACGGCGGCGTTTCGATCGGCAGCGAGGTTTCCGGCGGTATCCGCAATGTGTTCATGGAGAACAACCGCATGGACAGCCCGCACCTCGACCGCGCCCTGCGCATCAAGACCAACTCGCACCGCGGCGGCGACCTGGAGAACTTCTATTTCCGCAATAACACGGTCGGCGAAGTGGCGGGCGGCGTGATCGACATCGATTTCTATTATGAGGAAGGCCCCGGCGGCCCATTCACACCCAGCGTGCGAAACGTGGTAGTGGAACACATCACGTCCGAGCGCAGCCGCTATGCGCTGTATCTTCGCGGATACGACAACGCGAAAATTTCCGGCGTACGCATTGCCCATTGCGTCTTCAACAACGTCGCCCAGCCAGACGTAATCGAAAACGTAGCTTCGCTCGAACTGGTCGACGATCTGAGAAACGGCAAGCCGATGGCGAAGTAGCTGCGAGCCGAGCCGGGCAAACGGAGCCGCGACCGAAGGGAGCGGTCAGGCTGAAGACACTTACACAGCCACACCATCGCCGCGCCCGCCGATAGTACGCGGCTCGACTGCTGAAAACCAAGAAAAGCCGAGATGACTCTCGGCTCCGCAGGCCAGACGGCCCCGGATGGTGCACGGGCAAGCCGCGCCACGGCGCTCGGTTTCATCCGTTTGGCAAGCCGACAGTGCGCCGCTTGACCGCTCCCTTTGGTCGCGGCTCCGATGCTATTCTGGAGGCCAATCGGAAACGCACCTCATGAAAGCTAAATGCACGTTTGCACTTTTGCTCATCTGCTTCGCCGCGCCGGCGCTGGCGCAGAAATTCGAAGGGCTGGCTGCCACGCCGCCGATGGGATGGAACAGTTGGAACACGTTTCAGGGCAACATCAGCGAAAGCCTGATTCGAGAGATGGCCGACGCGATCGTGGCGAGCGGAATGCAGAAAGCGGGCTACCGGTATATCGTGATCGACGACGGCTGGGAGGCCCCGGAGCGCGACGCGCAGGGCAACCTGGTCCCCGACCCGACGCGTTTTCCGCACGGCATGAAAGCCATTGGCGACTACCTGCACTCGCGCGGTTTCCTATTCGGAATCCATAACTGCGCTGGAACCAAGACCTGCGCCGGCCTGCCCGGCGGGCGCGGCCACGAGTTTCAGGATGCCATCGCGTACGCCTCCTGGGGAGTGGATTATCTGAAGTACGATTGGTGCAATCACGGCACGGCGAACTCCGAAGAGACTTACAAAACGATGCGCGATGCGATCCACGCGGCGGGCCGGCCCATCGTCTTCAGCCTTTGCGAGTGGGGCGACACCAAGCCATGGACTTGGGCCAAAGACGTCGGCCATTTGTGGCGCACCACAGGAGACATTTTGAACTGCTTCGACTGCCAGGGCGCCTACTCGCTGGGCTGGAAGTTCATTTTGGAGTTGCAGGTGGGCCTGGAGCAATACGCGGGTCCCGGCCATTGGAACGATCCCGATATGCTCGAGGTGGGGAATCCGGGCCTGAGCGAGGCGGAATCGCGCGCGCACTTCAGCCTCTGGGCGATGCTGGCCGCGCCGTTGATGGCGGGCAACGACGTGCGCAAGATGCCGGCGAAGGTCGGCGACATGCTGAATAATCCGGACGTCATCGCGATCGATCAGGACGCGCTGGGCCATGAAGGGTCGCGTTTCATGAAACATCCCGGCAAGCAGATCTGGTCGAAGGAACTGTCGAATGGCGAGTGGGCGGTCTGCTTCTTCAACGACAGCGAAGAGACGGTTCAACTGAGGATCGACTGGAAGCACCTGTCCTTTCTGAATGGCGCCTACCGCGTGCACGATGTGTGGCAGAAGAAGGACCTGGGCCGCAACGAAGGCGAGTTTACGGCTCCGTTGCCCTCGCACGATGTGGTGCTGCTGCGGCTGGCACCGGTGAAATAAGCCGTGGCGCGCTCAATACCGACTGCCGTTCGTGGCGCGGGCTGTTAGCCGGCTGAGTCGAGAGTCGTCTCGACTTTTCTTATCGCTCCGGGCAGCGGCGGAGTCTCGACCGCATCAAGCAAAGAAAAATGTCGAGATGAATCTCGACACAGCAGGCAGGACTGCCCGCGCCACGAACTTCTAGGCGATGCCGCCGCGCAACAGGGACGCGGCCGAGGGAGGCGCGGCGTTGCGCAGCGCCGGGGCGTCTTCGCTTTCCTCGACTTTGTCGCCTTCGCCGGGCGCCAGGAACAGGTTGGCGTCGATGCCATGCTGGCGCGTGTAGAGGTCGTAATAGCGGCCCCCCAGCGCATACAACGATTCGTGAGTGCCGCGCTCCAGAATGCGGCCTTCCTCGACCACCAGGATCTGATCGGCGCGGCGGATGGTGGAAAGCCGGTGCGCGATGACGAACGTGGTACGCCCCTTCATCAGGTAAGAGAGGCCCTCCTGGATGGCGGATTCGGATTCGGAATCGAGGCTGGAGGTGGCTTCATCGAGAATCAGAATGCGCGGGTTGGCGAGAATGGCGCGGGCGATCGAGACGCGCTGGCGCTGGCCGCCGGAAAGTTTGACGCCGCGCTCGCCCACGATGGTGTCGTATTTCTTTTCGAACTTCTCGGCGAACTCGTCCACGCGCGCGATTCGGCACGCCTCCAGGATTTCCGCTTCCGACGCTCCCCGCCGCGCGAAGGCTATATTCTCTCGAATGGTGCCGTCAAACAGAAACGTGTCCTGCAGGACCACGCCGAGTTGTGTACGGTAGGCATCCAGGCGCACGGTAGAGAGATCGGTCCCATCCACCAGGACGGAGCCTTCGCTTGGCTCGTGAAACGCGGCAATCAGACTGATGATGGTGGATTTCCCGGAGCCCGACGGCCCCACCAGCGCGGTGACGGTGCCCGGCGTGGAGGCGAAGCTCACGTCATGCAGCACCGGCTTGCCGGGGTCGTAAGCGAAAGTGACGCTTTCGAATGCGAGGTAACCCCGGATGGTCCCGATGGCGGTGGTGCGGCGCGGTTCTTCATCCTCGGGCCTTTCGTGCAACACTTCCTGCGTGCGATCCAGGCCGGCCAGCGCCTCGGTGAGCTGGGTGCCGATGCCCACCACCTGGAACATGGGCGCCACCAGGAAAGCCAGGAACATCGTGAAGCTCATGAAGCCGCCCAGAGTCAGTGTGCCGGCCACGATCTGGCGTGCGCCGATGAACATAACGGTGGCTCCCACCATGCCCATCAGCACCGTAGCGGAAAGGCTCATCAGCGAAATGGCGGTGAGGCTTCGCAGCACGTTGTCCAACAGACGCTGCACGCCGGCCGCAAACACGCTGGCCTCCTCGGCCTCGGCGTGATAGCCCTTCACCACGCGCACTCCGGCCAGCGACTCGGTGAGCCGGCCGGTGACTTCCGCGTTGATCTTGCCGCGTTCGCGGAAGATCGGCCGGATGCGAGTGAACGCCTTGCTCAATCCGAAACCAAAGGCGCCGATGAACAGCATCGCCAGACCGGTGAGCAGCGGGCTGATGTAGACCAAAGCAGCGAGCGAAAACAGCGCCTTCATGATGCCGCCCACGAAGTCCACCAGGCCGGTGCCTACCAGGTTGCGCACGCCTTCCACGTCGGTCATGATCCGCGAAACCAGTGCGCCAGTCTTGTTGGCGTCGTAGTAGGCCACCGGCAGCCGGCCGATGTGCTGCTGCACCCGGCGGCGCATTTCCGCAATCAGACGCTGCGCCTCCTTGGAGAGCAATTGCGTGAGCGAATAGGAAGTGACGCCTTGAATCAGGGTGGCCAGTAGAACCGCGCCCACCAGCGGCAGCAACAGCTTCGTCTGGTGTTTGCCAATGACGCCGTCGATCAGGTACTTGGTGGAACCGGGCAGCACGATGCCGCAGATGCTATTGATCAGCGTCAGCAACAGGCCGAGAGCGAACAGGGCGCGGCGCGGCCGCACCAGCTCGACCACCAGCGGCCAAGAGCTGCGCAACGTTTCCGAGGGCTTCTTCTTGGCGCCCGGAGAGACTGCTTTCGAATGATGCCCGTGTGAGGGAGACACTAATTTCAGATTACACTGCGCGCGTCCCGCCCGTCAGCCTGCTCTTTCGGCCAGGCGGCGCGCGACGAGCGCGGGCATCTCGGAAGGCCCGGCAACGGCGAGCACGGCAAAACCGGCGGCGCGCCCGCTGGCCAGGCCCGCCGCGGAATCCTCCACCACCAGCGGCGTGCGTGAGCGCAACAGTTCGGCCGCCCTGCGATAGGGTTCCGGGTCGGGTTTATAGTGTGTCACATCCTCCGCGCCTACCAGTGCGTCGAAGTAGCGCCGCAATCCGCCGCTGACGAGCAAGGGCTCTATTTCGCCGCGTGCGCTCGAGGTCACAACAGCCAGCCTGTAAGTCCGTTGCAAGCTCCCGAGAAAGGCCCCGAGTGCCGGGTCAAATGGCGGATGCGCGAGCACGCGCCGGCGGAACAGCTCTTTCTTCCTGGGATACTCGGCGAAAAGCGTCCGCCAGTCGACTGGCGGAGTGGCGAGCCCGGCCAACGCGCGCAGCATCTCCTTATCGTCGATGCCGATGCCGTGGCCGCGGTAGTAATCCCACCCGAGCGCGATGCCGAATGGCTTCAGCACCTCGGCCCAGCACGCCCAGTGAATAGGCTCAGTGTCGGCGAGCACACCGTCAAAATCGAACAGAATAGCGTCGAACTCGATCATATAGGCGGAACCCCGCAAAGCAGAATAACTGAAAAAGACCCATGACTACTGTGTTATGAATGAGACATTTCAACTGACAGCGGCATTCTCTGCTAAGTGCAGCGCCGAAACGCGTTCTTCTTATAGTACTACTAGCCAACGAGGGGCATCGCTGGCGGGCTAAGACATGGGATATTTTGACAGAAACTTGCCATCGTGACCGCGCGCGCCCATTCGCGCTGAAACAATAGACAAAAGCAATAATGCCGGTGTACACTAATCGAAACTCGGGTTCCCTTATGATAATCTCCGGTCGAGAATCTTTCCACTTTGTGCTAATAACTGCCGTGGCTTTTGCTGGCTTGGTGCGTCCGGCCGGCTTGGAGGCGCAGCCAGCCATCACTTACGTGCAGGGCAATTATGCCGC
>Ga0181517_10005700_pt1 | contig 10918 bp, 8 predicted proteins | sample PEATcosm2014_Bin_31_FD_119748 | JGI IMG/M metagenome (GOLD analysis project Ga0181517, IMG submission 119748) | Peatland microbial communities from MTU Mesocosm Facility, Houghton, MI, USA - PEATcosm2014_Bin01_30_metaG | ecosystem: Environmental > Terrestrial > Soil > Wetlands > Peat | place... | reverse complement strand
TTTCTGTCGGTGCCCCCTGTCGGGCGGCAATTTCTCGGCATCACAACGCCGAGCACAATTCCACCTTCACTTGCGGCGACAATCCGAGGCGTGCGAATTCGTCGAGCATCACTTGCTGCACAAAGGCCGCGTCCTTGGCGGTGGTCAAAATCGAATCGTGAATAGTCGAGATGAATAGCTCCGGGCGCAGTTCCATGATCCGCGACACGACCCTCCCGAACATGAACGCGCTTTCGATCCGCTGGGCGAAGTGAGCTAGGCGGCAGTAATCCTCCTGCTTGATCCGCCGCATGGCGCGCATGACGGTCGGAAACCGTTGGTCCAGCACCGCAGACCCCGCGTTGCGGTGCCACGGCTTATCGAAGAACACGACCATGACGCTGTGCTTGGCCTCATCCCGTGTCTTCCCCAGGCCATCGGCCACGGTCTGGTACAGGCCCCGTGCCTCGCAGAGTTCGAGGTAGCGTCGTAGGTCAGCCGGGAGCCCTTTGCGGTCGAATCCTCCCCCAAGCAAGGTGTCCTTGTCCATCATAGTATCGTCCAACATAAGGGAGGGCGGCCCGCGACTGCCTCCCTCCCGCCTTCCCGCTTGCTGCTCCTGCTCGTCCGCGAGTCCTCCGCTTTCGACCCTGGCGATTGCGAGTCCCATAAAAAGTGGCTGCGATTCGCTGATATCGACGTTTGCCAGTCGCTCGCCTTCGACGATGAGGTATTGCCGCAGCGTCTTCGGGAGGTTCGTCAGATTGGTGTGAAGTCGCCCGTAATCGTCAGGCTTGAACCGAAACTCGCTATGCCGAAGGTGTTCGACGGCAACCTGGTGCGCCGGATGGAAATCGCTGCCGAAGCAAATGTCGGCGTCGATCCGAACCCGCTGAAGATGCCGCCAGAGGTGTTCGCAGACTGCCGCATCGACCGGAGTTTCGTTGCGCTGGATTCGCTGCCACATCGTCCGGCGCCGAGCTTCGCGCCACCTGCGCATGTTTTGACGCAATCCGGGGTCCGTGATCTGCCGTTGGACCAACCGGGCGCCATTGTAGGGCGGCAGAATCCAGTAGGCTTGGCTGTAGCTGCCGGCGCGATAGGACGGGTCACGGTCCACGTAGCCGATCTGTCGCGCCGCTTCCCGCGCGGCATCGAGGTGGTGCCGCCCGATAGCGTTGCGGAGGTATTCGGTCCTGAGCGGGACGCGCCCATTGTCACGGCACTGCGCATCCTCGGCCAAGCCAGTGTAAATGCAGTGCCCGAGCCACAACACGCCCTCACCGACGCGATGGCCGCAGGATGCGAGCAGGGCGTCAACGTCGAGGTTCTCAGCGTGCCAAACCAAGACGCCCCCGCCTTGGCAAGTGTTCATTCTTCGCCCCTCCACTCCCCGAGGGTGTCGAGCATGACGTGCCGAACACCCTCCAGCTTCGTGGCGTCGGCCTTTTCCTGATCGATTTCGTGGTTGAATGCCTCTGTGTCGATTACGTGGTCGATAGCGTCTTGTAGAACGTGCTGGAGGCTTTCGGGCGGGAGGGCTTCTAACTCCCAACAATTCTTGCCATACTTGGCCACGAATCGGTTGTACTGGTTGGATGTCACCTTGGCTTCGAGATTCGGGGGCAGGCTAAACTCCTCCGCCTGTTCGGCGGTCAGAGCAACCTTGACCGGCTCGATTTCCTCGATACCGAAGTCGTCACGCAGCGACCGCGCCAACGAGTGTGCAATCTCTTCGCCGTCGGGATCGAAGTCCGAAAGGATCAATAGAACAAGCCGGTCCTTTCCGCTTTTGCGGAACCGTTCGGCAATATCGTGGCGGGGCCGCAACGAGCAATATCCACGGCCGATGGTCACGGGGATGCAATACTGTGCCGCGACGGGCCGGATGATCGACTCGACCGTGTTTTTTTCGCCGACGATTTCGATATGGTTCGGCTGCGATTGCATAAGGTCGCGCGAGTAGCCTTTGCAAAAGTCGTCCGTTTCGCGTCGAATGAAACCTTGCACGTCAGCATGAATGTCCCACAGCGTTACGGGCCGCGTCGCAGCCGGAATAACGTTCATGTAGATTTCGCGGCCGATACGGGCGCGGGTCAACAAATCGGTCAGCGCCTTGTAACTTGACTTGTCGTTGCGGTAGGTGGAACCCGGCTTGCTGGCATGGGTCAACGGTGGACCGTTCAATAGGGCGTAATGAATCTGCCGGTCACTCAGGGGCCAGAAGTCTCTACGCTCTTCGATGATCTTCTGAATGGCCTCCAAGAACGGCCACTTGGCCTTGGTGATTGTGGCCCGCCGTTTCTCCCCTCGAATGTCGAGGGTGTCGAGGATCAATTGCGACCGCTCCCGTCGATGTTCGATCAGCGATTCATAGGCAAGCTCGGGATGCGCCGATATTGCCTCCTCACGTACCTTCTCATCGAAACTCTTGGTTCGCTGCCGGTTGCATTCTCGCAGCAATTGCATAAATCGCTCGTGGTCTTTGTCTTTGTCGAAGTCGAGGATTTTGCATGGCACGGCTGTCAGCCCGGCCAGCTTCGCCGCTGCAAGGCGACGGTGGCCCGACACGATGAAGAAGTCGGCCGTTACGATCAGCGCCTCCTGAATGCCGTGGGCCCTTATAGAGAGGGCCATTTCCACGATCTCGGGATCGGTGGGATCGACGGGCCGATAGAGGTCGTCGTTTTCAGGCGACGGCCGTAGCCAGTCAACCGGAATAACCGAAATTGAGACTAGTCCGATTTCTGGTTTCTTCGCAGACCGGTCCCTCTGTTGGTGATGTTCGCCTTCGGCCGAGCCATAATGGCATGTGCTACCAGTTGTCTTGCGGTTCATCGCCCAGCCCCTTTTCGACAAGAAGGGCAGCCCTGGTCGACCCAATCGCGGATTGACGAAGCAGACCAGCGCACCAAGGAGCCGAGCTTGACCGGCGCGGGCATCCGGCCGGCATCGCTCAAACGGTAAACGTGCCTCGTCGAACAGCCGAGCATCTCGGCCACGGCCTGTACATCGAGAAGGAGAGAACCGCCCGGGGCAAGATGCGTAATCTGCCCCTTTATCTTCGTCGCCCGCCCACCAGCAATGCACACAACATTGGCGGAAGCGTCCGCCGGAGAAACAGCAGTAGTCATTTCAGACTCCCTTGAACAGGTGTCACACGGTTGCAAGCCCAATGCTTGCGTAACACCTAGAGTCTGACCGAGACAAAGTCATATCCTAGCCCGACTTTGTCCTGACCTTTCGTTGCTGATAGAGGTTCTTACCTTTGGCGGTCAAGTAATACCCTCGCCCCGGATTGGCGAGCACGCCCGCTTGCCGCAAGTGTGAAAGTGTCGCTTTGAAATGCGTGTTAAACTTTGCGCTAGCAAGGTTGGCAATATCCCTCCCGAGCTTCCGTTCCCCAACCGAATCAATGCCGTTCCTGCGCATCGCGTCAACGATTAGTTCCCCCGTGCCGTCCAATTCGATTTCATCGCCTTGCGGTTCCTTCTTGGTCTCGGTCTCTTCAGCTTCACTTTGCTGGTCCCCGCCGGCGGTCGTGGTCCTGCCATCCCGTTCGCCTTCATCGCGTTGCTTGACGCCAGAACGAAGGGCGGTTTGTTGGAGAGCGATCTTTAGGTCAAGCCAAGGCTTAGGTGGCGGAGTCGGTGGAGGAACGAGCGAAGGCCAGTAACCGGGCATCGGAAGTATGTTCAAGAGTGGCATCGAGTCCTCGCCTCGTCTTTCAAGTGCTACCGCCAACTTCTTGCCGATCGCCAGAAAGTCGGACAGCACGCCCGCAAACTTCCTTTCGCACTCATACTGAGCAAGGGCCACGGTCGGGTCAGTGGAGCGACTGAGTTCTTCGAAACGAATAATCCTGCGTAGCAAATCGTGGTAAGCATCACCAAGGATAATAAACGTCGCGATAAGGTCTGTCACGGTCTCATCGTTCGTTGCCTTTTCTATAGGGCTCTTGGAGGCGGATGGCGATGGCGGATTAGTGTCGGCGGTCCCTTCGATTTGCTTTGTCTTGGCGGCTGATACTAGTGCCACAATGCCCCGCAACATACGGCCGCCCTCGGGCATTTCGCTCATAGCAAGGTCAGATAGGGCGCGGTTTTGTCCAAGGGTCTGTTGCGAGCACAATTTCCGCACCTCGTCGAAAGTGAACTGTAGCTCCTCTGCATGGAAGACAGTCAGTAAGGCATCTACTCCTTGTTGAGCAAACAGCACCGACGAAATGCGGTCAGCCTCTTGCGACTCGCCACGTTGTCTGCATTGGTCGATAAGGTGAAGAGCGCCAAGGGCTAAGCCGAAATGCCACTGCGAATTGCGATTCCGTCCGCTTTGCTCCGGGTTGGCGGACGGCGGCAACATCGTCGGCGAAGCGTTTACTCGACGTTCTTCGCCCAACGTGGCTATCCTAGCCCACGCCTCCGGGATCTTCCGAAGATGAGCGGCAATTACCGGCCTGAGAAGATTGGCTTCGGCATCGGTTAGCGCCAGCCGTTTGGGCTCGGTTGGAAAGGTCCCGTCAACCATGATTCCGCCTTTCGATAAACCGGCCGACCCGAGCCAGTCGGCGTGATAGGCGAACAACTCGCCACGTCGGGCCGAACCGCTTGGCCGGTAGCTTGTCGGCCGTCCTGAACGCCTCCGATTCTATCCTTTTCGGGGGGGCTGGCAAGTATTTCGCCACGCTAGTATGCTCAACTGCGTTTCAACTGAATTGCTGCCGCGATAATTCTCGCTTTGTGCGCCGCGGTTGGCCGATGGAACATCCTGCGGATTGGTTGCGACTGGCCAATGCCCCTCTGGTCCGCCTCTCTCACGGTAATGACGGTAACATGCCGAAGATCGCAATAAACGGTGCCGTGCCGCTTCGGCCGTACCAAGAAGAGTGCGTGCAAGCCGTTTTCGAACAGTTCCGCGAGAATCAGTCAACATTGGTGTTGATGCCAACGGGGACAGGTAAGACCATAACTTTCGCGGGGGTCTGTGAGCGGTGGACCAACGGGCGCATCGTGGTAATGGCTCACCGCGAGGAGTTGATAAACCAGAACGCCGACAAAATCCGTCGCTTCGCCGGGCTCGATTGCGACATCGAAATGGCCGATCGCCGCGCCGACCAGTCCAATGTCGGCTGTCGCGCCCCGGTGGTGGTCACGTCGGTGCAGACGATGCGCCGCGAATCGCGCCATAGCCGCTTCAACCCCGCCGATTTTTCGCTGCTGGTGATCGACGAATGCCACCATTCCCCCAGTAGCTCATATCGCCAGGTAATCGAACACTTCCGCCAGAATCCGAATCTGAAAATCCTGGGCGTGACGGCGACACCCGACCGGCTCGATAAACAGGCCCTCGGGAGGGTTTTTCAGACGGTGGCCTATGACTACTCCATTGTGCAAGCCATCGATGACGGCTGGCTAGTGCCTATCGAACAGCAGTTCGTCCACGTCAAGGGGCTGGACTTATCGAGCGTGAAGGTCACAGCCGGCGACCTAAACGGCAAACAACTTGCCGAGGTGCTCGAACAAGAGGAGGTTCTGCATGGCTACGCTTGGCCGACGATTGAACTGGCACAGGGTGAAAAGACCTTGGTGTTCACCGAGCGGGTGAACCAAGCCGAGCGGCTTGCCGAGATATTCAACCGGCACAAGTCAGGTAGCGCCCGCTGGATTTGCGCAGATCAGACGCGGTGTAGTACGGACGAACGGCGTGACGCGATCAAAGGGTTCAAGAACGGTGACTATCAGTTCCTTGTAAACGTCGGCATCCTGTTGGAAGGTTACGATGAGCCGCGCATCAAGGTGATCTCAATAGCCCGGCCGACGATAAGCCGAACTTACTATGCCCAGATGATCGGCAGGGGAACTCGCCCGCTGACCGGCCTAGTGGACAGCTTAGCCGATGCGGGCGCCCGGCGCTTGGCCATCGCCAACAGCGACAAGGCATCCATTCTGGTTTTGGACTTTGTAGGCAACAGCGGACGGCACAAGTTGATTCACACGGGCGACATCCTGGGCGGCAACTATGACGGTGAATTGATCTTGGACGCGTTGAAGAAGGTGAAGGTCAAGTCGTCGGCGGGCCTGCGCTCCGACATGCTGAAAGAGTTGCGGGCCGCCGAAGAGCGCCGCGTAGCCGTGGTGGCGCTGGAAGAGTTGCGGGCCACCGAAGAGCGCCGCTTAGCCGTGGTGGCCAAGAGCATGTATCACACGAGGCCCATCGACCCGTTCGACCCATCGGACAGGGACATTCTGGCCGTGTCTGCCGCCTGCTCACCGGCACACCATGTCAACGGCGTTGAGGACGAGATGACTTCTGCATTCTTCGTCGCTCGTGAGCACGCAACCTACTACCGATCGCTTCTGTACCTTGAAGATCGGCGCGCTTTTCACGATCAACTCCGGCCGGTTCTCCTCAGGCTCCTCAGGGTTACGAATGAATCTGGAACTGCGTTCCTAGACGCCCTAATCACGCGACCGGACAACGCTGAGGTCGTGACAAAAGGGTATGAAAGTCCAGCAGCCTGCCTCTGGGCCGTTCGCCGATTGCTGTTTGAAATCGCACTTGACCAGTGGAGGCTGGACGATGCGATACTGCACTTGGAGGCACTGACATCAGACAAGCAGCGGTGTGCTGAGTCCAAAGGCCAACGCCTGATTGACTTGATAGAGCCCACCTGTAAGCTCACCGAACGTCTGTGCGCCACAAAGAGTGCCGATAAGGCAAACTCATCACTTGCAGTAGCGCAAGAGGGGCTCCGAATGGCACAAGCGCGCGGCCTGTTTTACGACCCTTATGTTCGCCAGGCAGAGGAAACTGTGGCCGGCACCCACAAGCCACTTTTCTTCCTGAACGATGCGAGACAGGTCGAGAATGCGTTCAGGCTAGAGGCGATTGATGAGAAACGATACGAGGTGACTCTTTCTCGTTTGGCCGGGCAAAAACGCAAGAAAGAAGCCGACCGGTCCGAACGGCGCGCCTGTCTCGCAGACACGAACTTCCTCGCCTCTCTCCCGACAGACGCCCAACTCAAACCTTCGCATAATGTCGCCCCGTTCGTGCCTCAGCCGGGTTACGATGAGTATCGGGCAGAGAACCTGACGCCGGATCAGCAGGCGGAGTATATCAAAGCCTTTCGTGACGGTGATAACTTGGATTTGGTGGCCAAGTATACGTGGGTCCGGCTCAGCAGTCTCTTGCGATCGGCGATCTTATGGGTCGGTTGCTGCGATCTCGGATCCTTGGTGGCAGAGGTCGAAACGCTTGGACGCCTTCAACCGCGATGCGATTTCTATGCGAAGGGCGTCCGGGATGTGCTAGGGTTTCTCTCGGCGTTAAGCCACAGCCGACAAGCAGATTACGCGGCACAACTCGCCATGTTACTGGACTCTTGGGCAAACGCCCACTTGTTGTTGTACCACGAACTGAGTGGGACTTTCTTCGACTCCGCACGAGAACTCGCCAGCAAGTACAACGCGGCTGGGCAACATGAGTAAGCTAACTACGGCGCCTACCGACCATTGTAATCACATCGGCAACGAATCGCGCTCCCACAACACCGCGCCACCCCAGATGCCGAACGAAACCTGACAATTCAATAGTTAAATACGAGAGGCAAGGTAATGCTGGCCTTTCGGGGGGGGGTAGCGAATCTAGCTTAGTGCCATGCCGGTTCACATCTCCACGCCGCGTGTTACGAGGCAGGAAATTGCCGGCCACGAGAGGCGCGATTACCTCCTACCCGTATCGCGCTCCAAGGTAGTCTGTTTTAGGTATCGCTTCGCGCGCGCGGGATTATTGCTACTTACTGTTTTGGCCAAAGAGATGGGTCAGGTATCGCTTCGCGTGCGCGGGATTATTGCTAAAGCTACTATAGGGAGCTTGCTAGATTGTTTCGCGCGCGTGGATTGTTACCCGTCGCGCGCTTGCTCGACCAGCGCCACCAACTTCCGCCGGGTTGGCTCGGGCAGCGTCGGCCATGTCCGGACGACTTCTTGCAATCCAGGGTCATCCGAAAGTGCGCCGGATGATTCTGCCCCGCCTTGCGTGTCGGCGTTATCGTTTTCCGGTTCGCTGGTGCAAGCACAGGTGCAAGCGTCTAAAGGTGTTGACGTAAGTGCTTTGCTATCATCGCTTATGACGGGGGCGTCATTGCTTCCCAAGCTGGTCGTCGCGGGTTCGATCCCCGTCTCCCGCTCTTCAAGCAACCCGTTGACAGCCGTTGTCAGCGGGTTGTTTCGTTTGACGGGATAAGCACTTGCGGCGACGGCAGCCGTGGTACAATTGCTCATGGGGAAAGCCATTTGAGACGTCGTTTTTGCACGGCGGATACGATGAATGCGGAAGCAATTCGGGAAATGCTGAATTGTCGGCCATTCGAGCCGTTCGAGGTGGTGATGTCCAGCGGTGAGCGACACCTGGTCAAACACCCGGAGTTTGCCATCCTCATGCCGAGCCGGGTCATCGTCACCGATCCAGTGGCGGACCAGGCGGCGATACTCTCTCTGATGCACGTTACCAAATTACGGCCGATCCAGCCGCGAGCTTCGGCCTGAGGTTTCGCCACGGTGTGTGCCTCTTTTGGTACCACCCGCTCAAGCCCCCGGCGAGCGGGGTGTCCGGTACGGCACGTCCCAGCTCGCTCGGCCGTCTCATGCGAATCTGCCGCAAGGGCCCTTCCGTCGCCGAAACCGAGACGCGGCGGAACAGCGTAGAGCCGGGTTAATCCCAGCCGCGGAAAAGTTTTGCAGAATTTGGCTCCCCGGCCTTCTCGCCGCGAAACCAAACAGTGCCCGGCGGGGTTTATCCTATGGGTGCTGCGAAGTCCGGGTTGCCGGCCCGCCCCCACACGCCGATCCTACCCGCCTTTTGCCCGGTACAAACCTATCGGGTCCTGCGCTGCTACTGAACCGAGGGCGAGTGAAACGAGCCCGTTTTCCCGGTCGAGAACGTCAAAAGTGTTCCACAATCAACCACGGAACCAATAAACCCAACGTGTGAGATACCTTCGCGGACTTGGTCTGCTGTTGGAATGGTCCCCAGGGACCAGCAGCGGCCAGACGCGATGTGACTCTATTGATCCATGAGGAGGATGTACGATGAGAAGTGCACGAATTGCTTTGGCCCTGGTTCTAGCACTGGCAATCACCAGCCCGGTGCTGGCGGCGGACAAGTGCTGCCCAGCCAAGAAAAAGGCCCCGCCGTGTCCCGCGACCCAGCGGATCGACAAGATCACGGCCGGCCTCACGCTGACCGACGCCCAGAAGAAAAGCCTCACCGCTCTGAAAAAGGAATATGGCCCCAAGCTCACGGCGGCCATCAAGCAGTGTGATGTGACGACGCCGGAGCAGAAGAAGGCCGCGGCCGAGGCGCGGAAAGAGGCCAAGGCGGCCGGCAAGAAAGGAAAGGAAGTCCAACAGGCCGTCGACGCGGCCGTCAAGCTGACGGCTGAGCAGAAGACCAAGATGGCCGACACCCACAAGAAGGTGGGCTGCCTGGACAAGGAACTCAAGCAGAAGGTGCTGGCGTTGCTCACCCCCGAGCAGAAAGACCAACTGAAGAAGGCCGCCAAAGCCAAGAAGGCGTGCGCCAAGTAAGGCGGCCCGCCCCGGTGACCTGCAGCGCCGAAAGCTGAGCCGGCCTTCGTGATGGGTTTTGACTCGCAAGACCGGCAGTTCGTTCTGTAGGGGACGCCCTCCGTGGCGTTCCGGGCACCGCAAGAGAGTGTCAACTATGTTTCCCGGAACGGGAGGGAGCCCGTTCCCTACAGAGTCCTGATTCCCGGTTTCGTTCGTCAAATGCCTTAGGGATCGGTCCTCTTTACCGGGGACCGATCCCGTTTTTTCATTGCCCCTGTCTCAGCAGGCGAAAGTCCTCGTCGCAGCGGACGATTTCCAGCTCCTTGCCCACCGGCAGCCGGCGCAGGGATGGTCCCACCTTCGCCCGGTCGGCCACGATGACAATCACCAGGTGATCCGCGTCGAGATATCTCTTCGCCACGCGGGAAACTTCTTCACCGCTGACGGCGTGAATGCGCGGCATGTACATGCCGAAGAAATCGCCCGGCAAGCCGTATTCCACCAGCGTCTCCAGGCTGAGGGCGATCTGGCCGGGCGTCTCGAAATCGGCGGGATAGCTGCGGGCCAAGAACGCCTTGGCGAAGTCCAGCTCTGGGCGGCTTGCCGGCCGGCTTCCCGCCATGCCGCGAAACTCGCGGAGCAGCTCGACCAGGGCCGGGGCCGTCACCGCCGTGGCGACGCTGGCGCTGGCCAGCAGCGGCCCCGGCTGCCGAATGCGCCAATCGAACATCGAGCGGGCGGCGTACGTGTAGCCCTTCGCTTCCCGCAGGTTCAGGTTCAGTCGGCTGGAGAATTGCCCGCCGAAAATCGCGTTCATCACGCTCAGCGCGTAGAAGTCGGGCGAGTTCCGCGGAGAACCGAGCTGGCCGACGGTGATGACCGATTGGGCCGCCCCCGGCTTGTCCACCAGCACGATCCGCGTCGGCCGGGCCGGCGGGGCGCTCGGCATTTCGGCCGCGGGCTCGTCGGCAGCCGCCGTCCAGCCGGCGAAAACCCGCTCCAGCTCGGCCACCACTTCGGCCAACCGAACGTCGCCCACCACGACCAGCGTGGCCTGGTCGGGGCGAACGTGGGCTTGGTAGAAACTCAACAGGTCTGGGCGGCCGATCGCGCCGATCGTGGCCGGCGTGCCGTGCGGCGGCTGGCCATACGGGTGTGCCGGGCCGTACAGCATGGCCGCGGTGACCCATTGGGCCAGGGCCTTGGCGTCATCGCGAAACTGCACCATCCGGCCCAGGGCAATGCTCTTTTCCAGCGACAATTCCGTTTCCGGGAAGGCCGGGTTGCGGAGCACGTCGGCGTAGATCGCCAGCGCCTCGGGCAGATGCCGCTTCAGGCAGAAGAGCCTCGCCGTCGTGGCATCCCAA
>Ga0181517_10005698_pt1 | contig 10919 bp, 10 predicted proteins | sample PEATcosm2014_Bin_31_FD_119748 | JGI IMG/M metagenome (GOLD analysis project Ga0181517, IMG submission 119748) | Peatland microbial communities from MTU Mesocosm Facility, Houghton, MI, USA - PEATcosm2014_Bin01_30_metaG | ecosystem: Environmental > Terrestrial > Soil > Wetlands > Peat | place... | reverse complement strand
GCCGGTGGTGCCGGGCCCGGTGCCGGTAGTGCCGGCCACGCCCGGCCGGGCCGGGCGTTGCTCAACTACGGCCACACGCTGGCCCACGCGCTAGAGACGGAGGGCCGCTACGACCTCCGCCACGGCGAGGCGGTGGCCGTGGGCCTGGTCTTCGCCGCCCGTCTGGCTCGTCGTCTCGGTCGGGTGGGCGACGAACGCGTAGCCGAGCACGACCGGGTGGTGGCGTCTTACGACCTACCCTCCAGGCTTCCTGCCGGCGTCGACACGGCGCGGCTAGTGGCGGCGATGGGCAGGGACAAGAAGGCGACGGGAGGGGGCCTGACCTTTGTCCTCGATGGCCCCGAGGGCCTCGAGGTCGTGGCCGGGGTGGGCCACGACGATGTCCTGGCCACCCTGGCCGAACTGGGACCGGGCCCCGCGCTCCGGTGACCGGCCGTCCTCACGGACGCTAAGCTCGCGGCGCGTTCGTGCCGATTAGCAGGTGATATGACAAAATTGCGCGTGCGTACGGCCGGCGCCGGCGAGAGGCCCGGGGGCCGGTGATGCTCGTGGGCCCGGGGGCTACGGCCGCGGTGGTGCTCGGCATCTTCGGTTTGTTGATCGGGTCGTTCGCCAACGTGGTGATCTACCGCGTCCCCGAGGGCCGCTCGATCGTCCGACCGGCGTCAGGTTGCCCGGCCTGCGGGTCCCGGGTGCGTTCCCGGGACAACATACCGGTCATCTCCTGGATCGTCCTGCGGGGCCGCTGCCGGGATTGCCACGCCCCCATATCGCTTCGCTACCCGGCCGTGGAAGCACTGGTAGGCGCCCTCTTCGCCGGCGTCGGCCTGCGGTTCGGCATTTCCTGGACCGGGGTCGGCGAGGCGGCTCTGGCGGCGGGCCTGGTGGTCCTCGCCTTCATCGACCTGGAGCACCTGCTACTGCCGAAGAAGATCGTCTATGCCACCTTGACCGTGGTAGCGGTGGTCTTCGTGGCTGGAGCGGCCACGGGGACGCAATGGCACCGCTTGCTGGTGGCAGTCATTTCGGCCGTAGTGCCTTGGGCACTTTTCTTCGTCATCAACTTCATTTCTCCGCGCGCCATGGGTTTCGGCGATGTCCGCCTGGCCCTGCTCATCGGCTTCGGGCTGGGTTGGCTGGGCGCGGGCTATGCGTTCCTCGGCTTCATCGTGGCCAGCGTGCTGGGTTCAGCGGTGGGCGTGACCATGATCGCCCTCGGCAAGGCTGGACGGCGTACCCCCATCCCGTTCGGGACTTTCCTGGCCGCGGGAGCCGTGGTGGCTGTTCTGGCCGGCGCTCCGGTCGTCAACTGGTACGCCGCTCAGATCCACTGACCCTGGCGCAGGTGCGCCTTCCCGTTCGGTCCGGCTATACCGACAGACCGGTCGACGTAACAGGGGTTGAGCCGCCGTCCGATATCTATCTTCTGCCGTTTGGATATACTGGCCGGCACTACGATAGAGGTTGCTCAGTGAGCGGAGGTCCTGGTGGCAAAGACATTGGTTGATATCGACGAAGACCTGCTCTCCCGAGCGGTAACTATCCTCGGCGCCACGACCAAGAAGGACGCGGTCAACGGGGCCCTCCAAGAATTGGTCGACCGAGATGATCGAGCGAGAGGCCTTGCATGGCTGTCCAGCACCTCCGCACTGGCGGACCTAAACGACCCGGAAGTGGTCCGGGGCGCGCGCCGCTAGGCCCAATTTTCCTAGTAGACACGAGTGCACTGGCGAAGGCGCAGTTCCCTGGCACCGCCCAGGAAGCTTTGGCCACTCTCAACATGATCGGGCGCTTGGCCACATGCCTTCCGCTCATGCTCGAGTCAGGGTACAGCGCCCGCAACTTTGAGGACCACCAGGATGCGATGCAGAAGTTGTTCGGCCCTTTCGACAAGCTGGCCCCGGTGCCCGAACTGCTGGAGATCGCGGTGGACCTCCAGGGCCGGTTGTTCAAGGCTGGGATAGGACCCTCGGTGGGGGTCGCCGACCTTATTGTGGCTGCCCATGCTCTTTACTACCGGGGTGAGGGTGCGGCCGTCACCATCGTCCACTACGACGCCGACTACGACCGCTTGGCCCGGGTTGCCCCCGAGCTACGTACGCAATGGCTCGTCCCCAGGGCGAGCCTCTAGGTGCCGCCTGGGCCAGAGCGCGAAATGTAGGGCCGCCAAACTGAAGGCTGAGCGATTAGCTCGGGACCTTGCTGGAAAGCCGGGTGACGAGCAGCTCCAGTAGGACCAGGAGCGCGTCGCGGCACGAGGCCTTGTTGCGGGCGTCCATGTCGAAGACGGGCACTCCGGGCGATATCCCGAGCGCTTCCCTGACGTCGTCGAGCGGGTAGCGGTCGGCGCTGTCGAAGCAATTGACCCCGACGACGAAGGGAAGGCCCTTCTTCTCGAAGTAGTCGACGGCCGCGAAGCAGTCCTCCACCCGGCGAGTGTCCACCAGCACCACACACCCGAGGGCACCGTTGATCAGGTCGTCCCACATGAAGGTGAAACGTGCCTGACCGGGCGCGCCGAACAGGTACATGACGAGGGTGTCGTCCACAGTGAGGCGGCCGAAGTCCATGGCCACCGTCGTTGTCGTCTTGGCGGTACCGGAAACGGCATTGTGGTCGTCGACACCGGTGGCGACCACGGTCATGGCTGCCTCGGTCGTCAAGGGCTCGACCTCGGAGATGGCCCCGACAAAAGTCGTCTTCCCAACTCCGAACCCACCGGCGATGACGAATTTGACCGCGGTTACGTGGCGGTTCGTTGGTTTATCAGAGAGCACGGACACGTTCAATCATCCTCGTTAGGGCGGAGAGTTCGACCTCGACGGGGTCTGTCTGGTGGATCCGGATGGCTCCCATGTCCAGAAGGTCCCCCACAAGGATCGCCACTACCTGGGTCGGCAGGTGCATATAAGCTGAAAGCTCGGCAATCGATATCGGCCGTCCGGCGAGGGACAGGACCGTGCGCTGCTCTGTCGTCCTGGCCAACCTGGCCCGGTCGCCTAGGGTCTCCACGAGCGTTTCCCAGCGAAGGTTAGGCCGCGTCGACGTGGTACGGCCGCCCGTCAGGATGAACGGGCGGATGAGCCCTAGTGGGTTTGGTGTGTCTTGCATGGTCACCAGGGCCTTTCGTCCTTAGTGATTGAGTACCTGCGCTCGCAACTGGGCGATGAGGGCGGGGCTCAGGAGGACCCCGATCCTTTCCAACAGAAGGTTGGTCTGGTAACCCACGAGCCCTATGTCGCAGCCGGCGTTGGCCAGTACTCCGAGGTTGCTGCCGTCGGAAATGGTGGACAAGAAGAGGTACCCGCCCTCCATTGCAATGATTATCTGGCGGACCGGCTCCCACCCGAACGCCTTGGCGGCGCCCCGGGAGAGCCCGACCGTGCCGGAAATGATGGCGGCCACTCTTTCGGCCCCGGCGCGGTCGAGCGTGTGGGACATGGCCATCAATAGGCCGTCCGAGGAGACGGCCACAGCGTCGCACACACCGGCGCTCTTCTCGACGAAATTGTCGAGCATCCAGTTGAAGTTCTTGACCTCGTTACTGAGCGTGTCAGTGCTCATCGTGGGTTCTGCTCCTTTTCCGCCCGGCTATCGTTAGCGGTAGCCGACAAGTACTGCGCCAAAGCCCCGGTTAGGCCCAGCGGGTTACGGTTGGTAGTGGTGGGCGAGGCCCGGCGCAGAGAATCGTCTTGTTCGGGCAACGACGCTCCTGGCACCCGCCGAGTCAGCTTGCGGAGCCCGTCGGCGGTGCTCCGAGCCTGCGTAGCCGGACCGGCACCGTTGAAAGGAAGACGAGGGGGCAGGGCGTTCCAGGCGGCCGCCGGGGTTGGCGCCGGCGCTGTCGGTGCCACAGGTGACGCCGCTGAGGGCGCCAGTAATGGGGGCGCTAGCGGTGAGAGCCGGGCTGTCAGGGCGGGCGAGATGGGCGGGGCGAGCGGCGTGGGCGTCGCCATGCCGGCGGGCGCGGGCAGGTCGACCACCTTGGGCTCGTCCTGCTCGGCGCTGCGGGAGGCCGCCTGAGCCCAGGCGAGCAAGCCTCCGGCAGGCACGGTCCCAGCCAGCGGGGACAGTATGCCCAGGTCCGGGGTCCCCCGGTGCGCAGACGCACCGTTTGAGGCGCTCGAGCTGGCAGCCTCGCTCAGCGGAGGCAGGGCTGAGGTGCCCGGCACAACGGCTGAATAAGTCTGGGCGAGCTCAGTCGGCCCCGTGGGCGCTGAGGGGGTTGCTTCGGGCGCCGCCGGCGCGAGAGCCTGGCCGTTGCCCGACAATGCCGAGAGGGGGTCCCAGCCCCGGTCCCAGCCGCGGTCGTCGTCAGGGGCGGCGACCGCTGAACCGTCCGGCGTCAGGGCAGCTGCGGGCGCTGCCGGGGCGGGCGGCTCTGGGGCCCCTGGCGGGGAGACTTCCTCTGACCAGGCCTGGGCCTCTCTAACGAGACTTTCAAGGTCAGCGTTGGCGCTGTCGCCGCTCTGGAAAAGGGGGTCGGGCACGTCGAGGTCGCCGCCGAAGCCGTTTACTTGGACAGGGTCGTCGCGAACTTCGAGGTCAGCGTGGAAACCGTCCAGGGTTTGGTCTGGCGCGGTGTCGCCGCCGGCATCGGGCGATGAGCCGGAGTAGCCCACGTACCAGGCTTCGGGCAGGTCACCTAGAGGCGCGCTGGCGTCGTCGTCGACGGGTGGGGCAAAGTGCCCGTTGGTCGAGCTCGGTACGGGGTCGGCCGGCAGCCCGGGCATGTCCCGTGACGGGGGGAGGAGGGAGGGGGGGACCGTGACCGCAGGCGCGCTGGGCACAGGGGGCGGCACCGCCATCGGACGGACCTCCGCCCCGGCCGACAGGTCCGCCACGGGCGCCTCGATGAGCTCGGCGGGGATCCTCACCCGGGCCACCAGGCCACCGGACTGGGACGCCTGAAGGGAGATGGACAGGCCGTGCCGGGCAGCTAGGCGCCCGGCCACGAAATGCCCGAGGTAACGACCGGGCACGCCGTCGTCGGAACCGAGGCCCTCGAGGCGCTGGTTGGCGATGTCGAGGTCACTAGCGGACATCCCGATGCCGGAGTCGACCACGACCACCACGTAGCCGTCCTGGAGGAAGCGGCCGTAGACGTCCACGGGGGAACCGGGGGGCGAAAAGCTGAGGGCGTTCTCGGTCAGCTCAGCCAATACGTGGACGAGGTCGGTCGTCACTTCGCCCTTGATCATGGCCGGGTCGAAGTGGTGCAGGCGCAGGCGCTTGTAGTCCTCCACTTCGGCGGACGCCGCCCGGGCCACGTCCATGGCCGGCACCGCGGCGCTCCATTGCCGAGCAGGCCCGCTCCCGGCCAGGATGAGCAGGGACTCGGCGTTGCGGCGCATGCGGGTGGCCAGGTGGTCCAGGCGGAACAGCTCTTCTAGCGATTCGGGGTCGGCTTCTTTCAGCTCGATGTCGCTGATGTACTCGAGCTGCCTGGTGACCAGGTTCTGGGTCCGCCGGCCCAGGTTGACGAACGCCTCGGAGAGGTTGCGGCGCAGTACGACCTGGCCGGCGCCGAGCTCGATCGCCGTCCTCTGTACGGCATCGAGGGCGCGGGCCACTTCGGAAACCTCGTCCTGTCCCGAGACCGTGATGGGCAGGCCTTCGGGGATGGTGCCCGCGTCGCTGTTGAGCATGGAGTGAAGGGTGGCGGGCAGGTGCGTGCTGGCCAGCTCCTCGGCCTGGTGGGCCAACCGCGCCAAAGGCCGGGAGATGGAGCGGCTGACCAGGGCCAGGAGGACGAGCCCCAGGAGGGTGCCCACCAGGCCGGCCAGGCCGAACTCGCCCGCTTGACGAATGGCGTTGTTGTGCAGCTGAGAGGCCCGCTGGTTGACGATGGACGTGATTTGGGCGTCCCCTTGTTGGGCAACGGTGTTGTCGCCCGCGGACTTGCTCGCCCCGGTGCCGCTCTGCCCGAAGGACTCCAGCAGGGCGGACATGGACGGGGACGTGCCTCCCTGCACCATCGTCACGTCGATGCCGAGCGACTGGCTCATGGTGCTGGAGGCCAGGATCTTCACAGGCACGCTGAAAGCGCCCGTGGCCAGGCTGTTGAGCCGAGCGACCCAGGCCTGCTCGGCGCCCAGGTCATTGGTGGCCTGGTCGATGGTGGCGGCTCGGGCGGTCGGTGCGCTCCACGACGCCCGGAAGAGGTCCATGGTCACTTGCCAGTCGGCCTCGGTTTTGGCGAAGCTGGTGACGAGGGCCTCCACGCCTGTGCTCAACGTGGAGTCTGTTATCTGGTAGGGGACCTGGGACGTGGCCGTGATCAGTGTCCCGATGAGCGAGGTGTACTGCTTGTAGAGCTCGTCGGCGACCGTGCGGTAGTCAGCCGAGGTGTTGGTGCCGGCGGCGGCCCACTCCGCTCGGGCTTGGTGCAACAGGGCCAGGTCGACGAAGACGTTCTCGTACGCGGCCTCGGATTGGCGGCCCTCGCTGTCGACACTGGTCTGGAAGGCGCTTAGGGCGCTGTCCGTCGCCGCCTGCACCACTGCAGGCTTCTCGGTGATCGCGGCCACACCTGGGTTTAGGCCCTGCAGCGGGGCCGGTAGGTCCGGGGCTGCGGCCAGCACGGACAGGACGGCGTCCTCGCGCTCGGTCTGCAATGCCTGTACGACCCCGCCCGGGCCCACCGAGGCCTTGGCCAGGGAGGACTCCTGGTTGACGGTGCTGATCTGGCGGACTGATGACGTGACTTCCAACCCCGCCACCGCAACCAGGATGATCAGCGGCAGGGCGAAGGCCGCCATCAGCTTGTACCTAATATGCCGGAACACGGTTGCCTTTCTTGCTGCGGAGTCGTTTTGTAGCCGTTGGTCCCCCGGCGTAGGGGACTGTCGTTACTAGGGCTCGCCGGGAGGTGGGAGGGAGGGCTTTACTCGCTGACCAAAGCCGGCTTGCGGGAACGGGAGGTGGCGATGGTGCTGGCCCCGCCGGCTTCGTGGGGCAGGCCTATGGCCCACCCGAGCAGCTCGGGGTCGTCGGTCAGGTAGATCACTTGGCAGCCGCGCCCGGCCAGGTTGCTGAGCAGGGCCGCGGTCCCCTCGGCCCCGAAGCGGCCGAAGGCCTCGTCGGCGAACACGGCGTCGTCGCGGCTGAAGTGGTCGCTGCTCACCCACGCCGCGATCGTGGCGCGGGCGTCGACTTCTCCCGGCTCCTTGGCCGCCAGCAGGTCGAGGTCGCGCCCTTCCTGTTCGAGGAGGGAGCGGGCGGCCTGTTCGGCGTTCTTGGCCTCGGCCTCGGCCGCCTCGGCCGCGGCCAGCCTGTTGGCCAGGGAGTCGCGGTAGTTGGACAGCAACCCGGGCAAAGGCATGCCCGGGCCCCAGTTGGGGGCCCCGGCGCTGATGAGGGACATGCCGGACCGCAGGGCGCCGTGGGCCGCCTCTCGGGCCAGCAGGGCGTCGCGGCTGGCGACGCGCGTTACTTGGGCGATCTCGTCGGCTCGCTGGACGGCTTGGCGCTTCTCGGCCTCGGCCGCGGCCAACGCCGCCTGCAGGTTCATGGCCTGATGGACCACGGCCTCGGGTACGCCCTGGCCGTCAGCGGCCTTGCGGGCCTGGTCGAGCGAAGTGCTGGCGCTCTGGCGCTGGCCCAGTATGTGGTCCAGTTCGCCCAGGGCCGTGGCTACGGCCCGGGCGGCCTCGGCGTCGGCCCGCACGGCGACTTCGTAATCCTCCTCGGCTGTGCCCAGGCGGGTCGACAGTTCGTCGAAGCGGACCAGGTCGTTGGATGCGGTGGACGTCTCGCGCGAACTCCGCAGCCCGGCATCGACTGCTTGTTGCAGCGCGAACTGGGCATCGGCCACCTTGGCCTGCTTGTGGTCCCGAGCGTTCTCGTGCTGCTCGATAGCGGCGATAGCCGCCCGTTTCAGCTCGCTCTCTACGTCGGATGGGTCGAGGATGATGCAGCCCTGGGTGGACACCACGGCCGAAATGGCAGCGGCGCGCGCCACGGCACCTGCGGCGACGACTGCGATCGACGGGTGCAGGCCCCTGGCGATCACCGTCCCGTCTGCGTCACGAAGTTCTTGGAAACGCACCTGGTGTACTCCGTCTGCTAGGCATTTGGAAGCTTTGATCTCATGTTTTAGTCGGCTCGGAAGAGTACGAACTTGAGGAGAACCACTCAAGGGCTGCCAAGTTGACGCCTTTTCGGCCCACCCGCCCGGTAGCGGCAAAAGGGTTCGTCAACAGGACGAGCGCTTCTGCTAGGCAGGGAGGCGCACGCCATACCAGGAAGGAGCTGCGATGGCAACCCAGGAGCCGCCGGCGCGGCCGGAGCTGACGGTCGTTGCCGGTACCCTCGAGAGCGGACCGGAACGGGTGGGCCGGCGCACCGACGATGGCCCCGACAGCTTGGCGGAAGCGGTCGTGTTGTTCCTTTCCGGGCCCAACCTGAGCCTGCTGGGCCAGCGCCAGCCCGAGATTTACGGGCGTGACACCCTCGCCGACCATATATCTACTGCGACCGTTGCCGCGACCGAGCACGGGCTGATGCTGGAGCACGTCCAGTCCGACTACGAAGGTGCCCTGGTCGAGGCCGTCCATGAGGCCCGCGGCCGGGCCCTGGCCATCGTCGTCAACCCTGGGGCGCTGACGCATTACTCCTGGTCGTTGCACGACGCCCTGGCCGCCTTTGACGGCCCCGTCGTCGAGCTCCACTTGAGCCAGCCCCGCCGGCGCGAGCCCTGGCGCCACCAGTCGGTCGTGAGCCCGGTCGCCACCGCCGTCATCGCCGGGTTCGGGGGGGAGGGTTACCGGTTGGCCGTGGAGGGCGTGGCCGCCCTGCTGCGCTCCGCCCGTCACCCTCGTGGCGATCGCTGAGCGGCGCCGAGCCGTGCGGTAGCGTGCAGCCTTGGACGACCTATGCGCCTGAGCTACAGCAACCTCGCTTGCCCTGAGTGGACCTTCGAGAACTCGGTCGAAGCGGTTAGGACTTACGGCGTTGACGGGCTGGAGATCCGTCTCTTCGACGGGGACGTCGTCACCCCCGCTCTCAGCGTGCCGGCGCGCCGGCGGGGCGAGCAGGCCATTCGCCATAGCGGCGTGAAGGTCGCCGCGCTGGACACCTCGCTGACGGTTACTTCGCCCGACCGGGAAAGGTTCCTGGCCGACCTCGAGGTGATGGCGGAGATCGCCGAGCAGTGGGGTGCCCCGTTGCTGCGGCTCTTCGGGGGCAGGCTGCCGCCCGGGCCCGAGCCCAAACGCGACATGGCCTTAAGGAAGGCCGCCGACCTGCTGGTGGAGGCCGAACCACTCGCCTGGGCCCACGGCGTCCGCTTGGCGGTGGAGACCCACGACGACTTGTCCAGCGCCCGCACCCTGGCCCAGCTACTGGGTTACGCCCGGGGGTCCGCCGGTGCCGTCTACGACACCCACCATCCCCACCGCATGGGCGAACGACCGGCCGAGGTCCTTGCGCTGCTGGGCCACAACATCCGCCACGTGCACCTGAAGGACGCCACCCGCCTTCCCGGCAAGGACCAGTGGCAGCTGGTAATGATGGGCGAGGGCGAGGTCCCGGTGCGCGAGGCCTTGACCCTGCTCACGGGCGCCCACTATGACGGCTGGGTGTCCCTCGAGTACGAGAGGAAATGGCACCCCGAGCTTGGGCGCCCCGAGGTGGCCCTGCGCCCTCAGATCGCCGTCTTGAGGGAATGGATGCGCCCGCAGCCATGACCTCCGGCCCATGAGCCCGGGCCGTTCGAGGCCGTTCGGGCTGGGCCTCGTCGGGAGCGGGGTGATAGCCACGACGTACGTCGCCGCCGTGGAGGGCCTGGACGGCGCTCGCCTGGTGGCCGTAACCGATGTCGACGCCGCCGCCGGTGAGCGGTTCGCCGCCGCTCACGGCCTGGCCTACGACCGTGACCTGGACAAGCTCCTCCGCCGGGAAGAGGTGGACGTCGTATGCGTGTGCGTGCCCAGTGGGCTGCATGCCGAGATCGGCCTGGCCGCAGCGCGGGCCGGCAAGCACCTCGTGGTCGAAAAACCCATAGACATCACCCGGGAGGCGGCCCGCGAGCTGATCGACGGGGCGGCGGCCGCCAGGGTCAGCCTCAACGTCATCAGCCAGCAGCGCTACAACCCGGGCGTCCGCCGGGCGCGGGCGCTCCTGGAGGAGGGGGCCCTGGGCCGGGTGGTCGTGGTGTCGGCCAGCGTGCCCTGGTACCGCAGCCAGGCCTACTACGACAGCGCCACCTGGCGGGGCACCTGGTCGCTGGACGGTGGCGGGGCGTTCATGAACCAGGGAGTGCATTACGCCGACCTGCTCTGCTGGCTGTTCGGGCCGCCGCAAGTGAGCGCGGCCAGCTGTACCACCCTCGCCCACGACATAGAGGTCGAGGACGTCGCCCTGGCCCTGCTCCGCTTCGAGGGCGGGGCGGTGGGGATGCTCGAAGCCAGCACGACGGCCTACCCGGGCGGTACCGCCGTGCTCAGGGTCAACGGCACCCGGGGCAGCCTGGTGCTGGAGGACGGCGCCCTGGTGCGGCTCGACATCGAAGGGCAGGAGCCGGTGCTGGCGCCGCCTGAGTACGGCGCTCTCGTCATGCCGGCCGGCCACCGGGCCCAGCTGTCCGACATCCTTGCCGCCATTGGCGACGGCCGTCCGCCGCCCGTGAGCGGGGAGGACGGCTACCGGGCCCTGGCCCTGGTGCTGGACGTCTACCGGTCCGCAGGCTGGGGACCGGCCCGCTAGGAAAAAAAGGCCGCTAGAAGACGATCGTCTTGCGGCCGTGCACGAGCACGCGGTCTGTCAGGTGGAGCCTGACCGCACGGGCTAGCACCACCGTCTCCAGGTCGCGGCCGGTACGGGCCAGGTCGGCCACCCCGTCGCGGTGGGTGACCCGGGCCGTGTCCTGGTCGATTATCGGTCCCTGGTCGAGGTGGGCGGTGGCGTAGTGGGCAGTG
>Ga0181517_10005691_pt1 | contig 10925 bp, 7 predicted proteins | sample PEATcosm2014_Bin_31_FD_119748 | JGI IMG/M metagenome (GOLD analysis project Ga0181517, IMG submission 119748) | Peatland microbial communities from MTU Mesocosm Facility, Houghton, MI, USA - PEATcosm2014_Bin01_30_metaG | ecosystem: Environmental > Terrestrial > Soil > Wetlands > Peat | place... | reverse complement strand
GGGTGCGAACGGCTAGGGGCGCACCGGCCGCGGACGCCGGGGCGACCGCCGTAACGCCGCCCTTTGACCTTTGCGTTTCCGTCGCTTCTATGGTTGGCTCGGAGCGTGTACGACGCCGCCCGCGCGCACGCTCGCCTATGTCGCGGGGTCGTCCGGAGCAAAGGGGAGTCCATGGCTTTCGACAAGATCAGGCAGGGCCTGAAGAACGTCGTGGTGAGGAGTGCGCTGAAGCATGCACCCGACAGCACGATCGCGAAGGTCATCGGCGACCTCTATCCGTACAAGGACACGGCCACCTACCGCCGCGTGCCCGCCGAGCCGCTCGACCGGGCCGCCGTCCTCTCCGAGATCGCCGGCATGGCCACAAGCGAGGACGCGCGCGGCGACAGGGGCACCGTCTCCGGCAGCCTCTACTGCGGCGACCACGACCACTACCACTTCCTGGGCGAGGTGTTCGACCAGTTCTCGCACGCCAATGTGCTGCAGCGCGACATGTACCCGAGCGCCACCAAGTTCGAGGGCGAGATCATCGCCATGGCGAGCGACCTGCTGCACGGCACCGGAGTGGGTGTCATCACCGGCGGCGGCTCCGAGAGCCTGATCACCGCCCTGTACTCGTATCGCGAGCTCGCGCGCGCCAGGCGCGGCGTCACGAGACCGAACGTCGTCATGCCGGTGACCGCCCACGTCGCCCTCGACAAGGGCGCCCACTGGATGAACGTCGAGGTGCGCAAGACGCCGCTCACCGATCGCTACGTCGCCGACGTGGCGGCCATGGCCGCGCGCATCGACGACCAGACCATCGCGCTCGTCGCCAGCGCGGGCGACTACGCCCACGGCCTCATCGACCCCATCACCGAGATCGGGGCGCTCGCGCAGTCGCACGACATCGGCCTGCACGTCGACGGCTGCCTCGGCGGCTGGCTGCTGCCCTGGGTCGAGCGTCTCGGCTACGACGTGCCGCCCTGGGACTTCCGCGTGCCCGGCGTGACCTCGATCTCGGCCGACACGCACAAGTACGGCTACGCGCTGAAAGGTTCGAGCGTGCTGCTCTACCGCGACAACGACACGCGCCAGCAGCAGTACTTCGCCTCCCCCGACTGGCCCGGAGGGCTCTACCTGTCGCCGGGCTTCGCCGGCTCGCGCAGCGGCGGCATCCTGGCCTCGACGTGGGCGGCGCTGCTCGTCACCGGCGAGTCGGGCTACCTGGCCGCGGCCGGCGCCATCATGCGCACGGCGACCACCATCCGCGATGGCGTCCGCGCGATCCCCGAGCTCGAGGTGATGGGCGACCCCCTCTTCCTGGTGGCCTTCAAGTCGGCCGGCGACCTCGACATCTACCTGGTGAACGACTCCCTCATCGCCCAGGGCTGGCGCATGAACGCGGCGCAGCTTCCGCCCGCCCTGCACTTCTGCGTCACGCGGCCCAACACGGCGCCGGGCGTCGCCGAGGCCTTCGTCGAGGCGCTGCACGGGGCCGTCGACTACGCCAGGAAGCACAAGGGCGCGTCGGCCAAGTCGGGTGCGGTGTACGGCTTCGGCGGCAGCCCCAAGGGCAACGAGCTCGTCACGTCGGTGATGTTCAAGGTGCTCGACGCCATGCACGCCGTAGCGCCCGACGGAAAGGCTCCCTGACGTGGGCGCGCGCTGGATCCTGGCGATCGACCTGGGCAACGGCGGGCCCAAGGTCGCCGTCGTCTCGCTCGAGTGCGAGGTGCGCCGCACGGCCATGCGACCGGTCCACGTGTGCGTCGGGCTCGACGGCGCCGCCACGCAGAACGCCACCGAGTGGTGGGACGAGCTGCGCGCCGCGGCCCGCGAGGCTATCGTCGGCGCCGGCGCCGACGGCGACCAGCTGCACGCGATCGCGATCACCGGTCAGTGGGCCTCGTCGGTGCCGGTCGGCGCCGACAACGAGCCCGTCGGCGACGTCCTGCTCTGGTCCGACACCCGGGCCCGCGACCTCACACGCGCGGTCATCGGCGGACCGGTCACCATCTCCGGCTTTGCGCCGCGGAAGGTGCTGCCCTTCATCCGCCTCACCGGCGGAGCGCCCACGCCCAGCGGCGCCGATCCCACCGGCCACTCACTGCTGCTGCGCGCGCGACTGCCCGAGGTGTACGCCAAGACCGTCGTCATTCTCGAGCCGGTCGACTACGTGGGCCTCAAGTTCACCGGCCGTGCCGCCGCCACGCCCGCCTCTATGATCGCCTCGTGGCTCACCGACAACCGGCTCGGCGCGCCGCTGGGCTACGTCGACTCGCTCGTGGCCAGGGCGCGGCGCGACCCGGCGCGGCTGCCCGAGCTCATCCCCACCGGCTCGGTGCTGGGGCCGCTGCTGCCCGAGGTCGCCGCCGACCTGGGGGTCGGCCCGGGCGCGCCCGTGATCTGCGGAGTCCCCGACCTCCACGCCGCCGTGGTGGGTTCGGGGGCGGTGGCGCCCTACGAAAGCCACATCGCCATCTCGACCACCGCCTGGGTGGGCGCCCGCGTGCCGTTCAAGCGCACCGACATCTTCCACCAGATCGCGACGGTGCCAGGGCTCGACCCGGCCCACCACATCGTGGCCAACAACCAGGAGACCGGCGGCGATTGCCTGCACTGGCTGCGCCGGCAGATCGTGGCGCCCGACGACGGCCTGTTCGGCGCGCCGCGCGACGATGGCGCTGCCGCAGCTGTGGGCGCCCCCGGCCGCGGCCCGCGCGCCGACGACAGCGGCCTGGGTGCCGACGGCGGCGGCGTCCAGGAGCCGCCCCTGCCGTCGTTCGAAGAGCTGCTGCGCCTGGCCGGCAGCGCCGCGGCGGGCTGCGAGGGTCTGCTGTTCATGCCCTGGTTGAACGGCGAGCGCAGCCCCGTCGAAGACAAGATCGTGCGCGCCGGCTGGCTCAACGTCTCGCTGCGCACCGACCGCGCCATGCTCGTGCGCTCGGTCCTCGAGGGCGTCGCCTACAACTCGCGCTGGCTGCTCGACGCCTACGAGAAGTTCCTCAAGCGCCCGGTCCCCAGGGTGCGCCTGCTCGGCGGCGGCGCGCAGAGCGAGCTCTGGTGCCAGATCTACGCCGACGTGCTGGACCGCCCGGTCGAACAGGTCGCCGATCCCCGGCACGCCCAGCTGCGCGGCGTCGCCCTGTGGGCGCGCGTCTGCCTGGGCGAGCTCACGCTCGACCAGGTGCCGGCGCTCGTGCCTGTGTCGACGACCTTCACGCCGTCGCCCGACGCCCGCCGCTACGCCGCCGGCTACGCCGAGTACCGCAAGCTCTACGGCAAGCTCAAAGGCCTCTACCACCGGCTGAACTCAAGCGGCGCGGTCGACGGTCGCGCCAGCTAGCGCGAGCCGCACCGCACATGGTCGCGCCGCAACGGCGAGCCGCACCGCGCCCGCTCGCCCCCGGCAACGCGAGCGGCCCCGCACGAGGTGTACCCTTTACCTCAAACCAAGTGCTCGGGAGGGGACCAGGATGTCGACGATCGTCGCGGACAGCACGGCAGCCGAACGGCAGTGGTCGCCGAACGTGACCACGGCCACGCTCGCGCGCCTTGCCCGGCGCGTGGTGGTGGCCGCGCCCTCAGGCGCGATCGCCATCGAGGCACCGTTCACCGGCGAGCTGCTCGGCGAGGTGCCGGCGGGCACGCCGGACGATGTGATCGCGGCGGTGGCCGCGGCGCGCGGCGCCCAGCGCGACTGGGCGCAGCGCCCCTTGAGCGAACGCGCCGCCTTGCTGCTGCGCTTTCACGACCTGGTCATCGCCCACGCGCGCGAAGGTCTCGACCTGATCCAGCTCGAGACCGGCAAAGCGCGCCGCCACGCCTTCGAAGAGCTCGAGGACATCGTCATCCAGGCGCGCTACTACGCCCACAGCGCCGCCGGGCACCTGGGGCCGCACCGCCGTCAGGGCGCCCTGCCGCTGCTCACCCGCACCACCGAGCTACACCATCCCCGCGGCGTGATCGGCATGATCTCCCCGTGGAACTACCCGCTGTCGCTCTCGATCGGCGATGCCGTGCCGGCCCTGCTGGCCGGCAACGCGGTGGTGCTCAAGCCCGACGCCCAGACGCCGTACATCGCGCTATGGGCGGCCGCGCTGCTCGACGAGGCCGGCCTGCCGCCGGCCCTGCTGCAGGTGGTCACCGGCCGCGGCGCCGAGCTGGGCACGCCGCTGATCGGCGCCACCGACTACCTCATGTTCACGGGCTCCACGGCGACCGGCAAGATCGTGGCCGCGCAGGCCGCCGCCCAGCTCAAGGACTGCTCCATGGAGCTGGGCGGCAAGAACCCGCTGCTCGTGCTGCCCGACGCCGGCCTGCGCGCCGCCGTCGCCGGCGCCGTGCGCGGCATCTGCGCCAACAGCGGCCAGCTGTGCATCAGCATCGAGCGGCTCTACGTGCACACCGACCTCTACGACGCCTTCGTGCCGAGCCTCGCCGCCGCCCTGCGCGACGTGCACCTGGGGTCGGCGCTCGACTTCAGCGTCGACATGGGCTCGCTGGCCAGCGCCGACCAGCTCGCCAAGGTGAGCGCGCACGTCGACGATGCCGTGGCCAAGGGTGCCCAGGTACTGGCGGGCGGGCGGGCGCGCCCCGACCTGGGCCCCTACTTCTACGAGCCGACCCTGCTGGCCGGCGTCACCGACGAGATGGCGCTGTGCCGCGACGAGACCTTCGGCCCCGTGGCCGCCGTCTACCGCTGCGACTCGCTCGACGAGATGGTGCGCCGCGCCAACGACACCGCGTACGGCTTGAACGCCAGCGTGTGGACGCGCAACGTCCGCCTGGGGCGCGAAGTGGCGGAGCGGCTGCAGGCCGGCACCGTCAACGTGAACGAAGCCTACGCCGCCGCCTGGGGGTCGGCGGGCGCACCGATGGGCGGCTTCAAGGAGTCGGGGCTCGGCCGCCGCCACGGCGCGCAGGGCATCGTCAAGTACACCGAGGCGCAGACCGTCGCCGAGGAACGCTTGCTACCCATCGACACGCCGCGGCCCTTGAACCACGCGCAGTACGCCGCGGTCATGACCACGGCGCTGCGCCTGCTGCGGCGGCTGCCAGGCGTCGACTGAGGCATCGAGCCGGAGCAGGGCTGCGCTCAGACATGCGTGACTGCGTCGCGCGCCTAGTCCGCCGATCGACTGCGTCGTCGGCGCTCAAGCCGGCGTGACTGCGTCGCGCGCCTAGTCTGATCCCAGGGGCGCCTGAGCCGTCGTCGAGAGCTCCCCGAGCGACGGGCCCGCGACCGCCGACTCGGCCGCTTCCGCGCCGGCGCCCGCGGGGCGCGCCGTCGCCGGCGCCGGGTCTTTGAGTCGCGACACGACCAGCGCGCAGCCGACGAGCAGGACCGCCGACAGCAGCAGCGACACAGTGAACGAGCCGCTGCTCGTGCGCAGCGCGGCCATGACGGCGACGTAGACCACTGAGACCTGGCCGCAGAGCTGGATGAGCCCGTTCGACGTGCCCTCGGGCGTGGGGTTGGTGATCTCGGCCGAGTACTGCATGCCGAGCGGCAGCACGGCCACCAGGAAGAACCCCAGCACGGCGGCGAAGGCGTAGAGCAGCAGCGTCGACGACACAAATGCGACGCCCAGCATGCCGGGCACGGTCGCGGCGAGGGCGATGACCATGAAACGGACACGCTTGCCCTGGCGGTCGGAGAGCGCCGAGAGCACGACCGCGCCGATGACGCCGGCGACCAGCATGAGGCCCCCCATGATGCCCGCCTCGGTAGAACCGAAGCCCCGGGGCTTGATGATCTGCTCAGCCCAGGTCGTCACGCCGTTGAAGGCGCTCATGACGATGAAGGCGACGCCCAGCATGACGAGGAACGGCTTGACCGTGAGGGCGTGCTTGAGGCCGTCGAGCATGAGCGCCCGCTCGTCCATGCCCGCCGGACAGGGCGGCGTGGCCGGCCGCTCCCGCGCCAGAGCAAGGAACGCGACCGCTGTCGCCGCCGCGAACAGGCCGTACACGAGCTGCACCGAGGCGATCGACATGGCGTCGGCGAGGATCGGCGTGAGCACGAACCCCAAAGCGATGCCCAGCATGCTGGCGAGGGTGACCAGACCGACGGCGGTGGCGCGCTCGCCCTGGGCGAACCAGTTGGCCGGCACCTTCGTCCACGCGTCGAGCAGGAACGGCTGCGATACAGCCAGACCGATCGTGCAGAGCAACACCAGCGTGTAGTTCGCACCGGCCAGGCCGCGCGCTACGCCGAAGACCGCCATCAGCACCACGCCGAACCCGACGGCAAGGCGAAAGCCGCGCGCGTCGATCACCCAGGCGGCCGGGAGCGACAGCGGGATGAAGGCGATCATGAACGTCATGAGGAGAAAGCCGATCCACCAGGTCGAGACGCCGTAGTACTTGCCCGCCTGACTTGTGATCGGCGAGTAGCTGATCCACAGCATCTGGATGGCGACGTTGACGAGCATGAAGACCGCCAGCACCACCCAGCGATAGCCGTACACGCGGTAGGTGTCGTTCACGCGTTCAGCCTGCACCTGGTCCTCCCCTCCCAAGATGGTGCGTCTCATGATGGACGCGACGTTGCCAAAAGGCGAATGTCATGAGCGCCGCTCGCCGGCGGCGGGCGCGCTGGGCGCCGGCGGCGGCGCGTCGCGGTTGAGGCGGCGATAGAGGCCGCGCAAGCGCTTGTGGATCTCGAGAAAGGCGGCGAAGCGCTCGTCGTAAACGGCGCGGTAGGCGGCGCGCGGCTCGAAGACCTCGTCGATGCCCACCAGGCCGGGCACGTCGGGGAACGCGATCTCGCCCAGCCCGACGGCGGCGATCCAGGCGGCGCCCCGGGCGTTGGCCTGGATCGCATCGCGCACCTGACGCACCTCGACCCCCAGCGTGTCGGCGAAGATCTGGCTCCAGACCGCCGATTGGCCGCCGCCGCCCGCCAGGTTGAGGACCTTCACCGGTCGGCCCAGGAACTTCTCGACCGGTTTCATGAGCCAGCGCGTATTCAGCGCGACGCCCTCGAAGAAGGCGCGCACGATGTCCTCGCGGGTGTTGTCGAGCGAGAGGTTGTAGAGACCGGCGCGCAGCGCGCGGTCGTCGACCGGGGCGCGCTCGCCGTAGATCCAGGGTGTGTAGATCACGCCGTTGCTGCCCGGCGGCACGCGCTCAGCCATGCGGTCGAAGATCTTGAAGACATCGGGCACGTGCTCGTCGGTGAGCAGCTCGTCGTGGTGGTAGAGCACGTTGTCGCGCAAGAAGGTGAGGTTGCCGCCGGCGGTCGCCTGCAACGCCGTGAGCAGCCAGCGGCCGGGCACGGCGCAGGGCACCGAGGCGATGCCGGTGAAGACGTCGGTCTTCTTGAAGGGCACGTGCGTGGCCAGCCACGACGACGTGCCGATGTAGAGGTGCGTGGCGAAGTCGTCGACGGCGCCCGAGCCGATGGCCGCGGCTGAGTTGTCGATGGCCCCGGCCACGACCGGCGTGGTGGCCGGCAGCCCCAGCGCCGCGGCCGCGGCCGTGGTGAGCGGGCCCAGCACCTCGGTGCAGGGCACGATCTCGGGCAGCTTGTCGGCGGCGATGCCGCAGTCGCGCACCAGGGCGTCGTGGTAGCGGATGCGGCCGGGGTGACGGTTGTCGGTCACCCACGAGGTGAGGATCGAGTCGTCGGTGGCCACGAAGCGGCCGGTCAGGCGCAGGTTCAGGTAGTCGAGCACGTTCAGGAACTTGTGGGTGCGCTCGTAGACCTCGGGAAAGGCGTCGCGCACGAACAGCATGTGGGCGGCCGGGTCTTTGCCGGTCGGCGAGGGCATGCCGCCGGTCAGGCGGATCCAGCGGCGGATGCGCGGCACGCTGAGGCCCGAGTAGTTGACGACGCCGCGGAACTGGCGGGCGAGCGCCGGCGCGCCGCGCATGTCCATCCACAGGATGGCGTTCATGAGCGGCCGCCCCTGGGCGTCGACGGGCACCGTGCCCTCGCCCTGCGCGGAGCAGCAGACGGCCACGACCTCGCGAGCGGCGGCCGGGCGGCTGCGCAGCAGCCGCCCGGCCGCCGCCACAAGACCCTCCCACCAGTCGTCGGGGCGCTGCTCGGCGCCGCCGCCGGGCAGCACGTGCAGGGCGCCCGGCTCGCTCTCCCAGGCGACCACGCGACCGTTGACGGCGATCAGCGCCGCCTTCACCCCCGACGTGCCCAAATCGACGGCAAGCACGTACTTGCCGGGACCGCCCTCCGCGCCGTTGCCGCCCTGAGTCACGAGGCTCCCCCCTCGGTCGCCGACCGTCCCTGGGACTCTGTCCGCAGCATAGCACCGGGCACGGACCGCGCCAGAGGGTCGGCCGTGCGATCGCGTTCTCCCGCCGGCCCGTTCGTGGTCGCCGCGGTCAGCTGCCCGCGGCGGCGCCCAGTTCGGCGTGGCAGCGCAGCATGTAGCGGTCGAACTGCGGCACCGTGAAGGCGGCGTAGCCGTGGCCCGGGGTGTAGAGCAGTCCTTTGTCGATCAGCCGTGAGCGGATCGGCCCGGCCTGCTCGACCGTGCGCTGTATGCGGCGCGCGACCTCGCTGGCGCGCTGCGGCTTTGAGCCCAGCTCGGCCATCGCGTACAGGTAGCGTAGCTCGAGCTCGGTGGCGCGCTCGGCGCGCACCCGAAAGAAGCTCTCGTCGAGACCGGCTTCGACCAGCGGCAGCACCGACCGCACGTCGTCGACGCTCACCGGAGAGGCCGACGTCTCGTCCCAGACGATGCGCCCGTACTCCTGCAGGAAGTACGGGTAGCCCTGCGTGTAGTCGACCATGAAGCCGACCGCGTCGGGGGCGAACTCGATGCCCGCCTCGCGGGCCGGCAGCACCAGCGCGTCGCAAGCGTCGGCGACCTCGAGCTCGCCGATCCGCGGGAAGCGGAACAACCGTTCGCTGTACGAGCGCGCCTCGCCGGCGAGGCGCGGGATCTGCGGCAACCCGGCGCCCACCAGGGTGATGGGCAGTGAGCGACGGGTGCAGCGGTGCAGGGCGACGATGAGGGCCTCGAGCTCGGGCGCACGCAGGAACTGGATCTCGTCGATCAGAAAGACCACGCCCACGCCCTGGTCGTGGGCCGCCTCGCCGATGGCGATGAACAGGTCGGTGAGGTCGTCGGGCAACACGCCGCTGTCGCCGCGCCCGTCGAGCGCCTCGACGTCGAGGCCGGCGGTCATCGCGCCGTCGCTCGAAAAGGTCACAGTGAACGACTTCAGGATAGAGGCGGCCCGCAGCAGGCGGTCGGTCCAGCGGGCCTTGGGGGCGATCTGCAACAAGGCGCGGCGCACGTGGGCCGCCATCTTGGGGGCGAAGGTCGAGTTCTTCTCGATCTCCCATTCGACCGTGGCCCAGTCGCGGCTCTCGGCCTTCTCGCGAAAGACGTCGAGCAGCACCGTCTTGCCCACGCCCCGCAGGCCCGTGATGATCATGGACTGCTCGGCGTAGCCGTTCTCGAGGCGCTCCAGCAGGATGTCGAACGACTCGATCTGCTTGTCGCGCCCCACGAGGGCCGGCGGCTTTGTGCCGGCGCCCGGAGCATACGGGTTCCTGCGTGGGTCCATGGCTTTCCTTTACAGACTAGACACACATTATCAATCTACAGTAAGTTTCGTCTAGTCTGTAAAGGCAGGGGTCGCTGAACTGTATCCAACGCACTCGGCGGACCGTCTGCCGCCCGTCCCCAGGAGGCGCGGATGACCCTCGACAACAGCACACTCGCGTTGCTCAACGGCCGCTGTTCGACGCGCTCCTGGGCGGCGACGCCCCTGCGCGACGACGAAAAGCAGGCCATCCTGCACAGCGCCATGCGGGCGCCGACGGCCGGCAACATGATGCTGTACTCGATCATCGAGGTCGACGATCAGGCACTCAAGGACCGGCTCGCCGAGACCTGCGACCACCAGCCCTTCATCGCACGAGCGCCCTGGGTGCTGGTCTTCGTGGCCGACCTGCAGAAGTGGACCGACCTGTTCGCGGCGGCGGGAGTCGAGCGCATCGAGGGCGTGCCGTACGACGTGGCGCCGGGCCCCGGCAAGCTCATGCTCGCCTGCTGCGACGCCCTCATCGCCGCACAGAACGCGGTGCTCGCGGCCGAGTCGCTGGGCATAGGCTCGTGCTACATCGGCGACATCCTCGAGCTCGGCGAGACTCACGCCGAGCTGCTCCACCTGCCGCGCTACACATTCCCCGTGACGATGCTCTGCCTGGGCCGGCCCAGGACGCCGCCGCGCGTGGTCGAGCGCTACGAGAAGCACGTCGTCCACCGCGACAGGTACCGTCGCCTGAGCGACGCCGAGCTGCGCGAGGTCTCGGACGACCTCGACCGCCTCCACGGGGCGCGCGGCTTCGGCGCCTACGAGAACTACGTCCAAGGGGTCTACGCCCGCAAGGTCGCGTCGGACTTCGCCCTCGAGGCGGACCGCTCGGTGGCGTGGTGGCTCGGGCGCTGGGGCACCGGCGCCTGAGCCATCGGCCTCGTCGCGGCGTGCATGACGCCTCGTCGCGGCGTGCATGACGCCTCGTCGCGGCGTGCACTACGGCCTCGTCGTAGCGTGCGCGGCCTGCATGCCGCCGTGTGTCCGGACTACGTTGCCGAGGTGTGCACCGGCGACTTCGCGGGACCATCGTCGCTCGAATCGAGGCGCAGGTCGCGCACGACCGAGCGCACCGCGTCTGAGGCGGCATCGTCGGGCATGGTCTCGGCTTCGAGCTCGGCCGCCAGACGCGCACGGTAGTGCGCGATCTCGCGCTCGGCCGTGGCCTCGTCCCAGCCCAGCACCGCGGCCATGAGCCGCGCCACGGTGGCGACCGCTTCGGCGCCGCGGTCGGGCACCTCGAACGAGATGTGCGTGCGCCGCGTGAGCACGTCGTCGACGTGCAGCGCGCCTTCGTGCGAGGTGGCGTAGCTGATCTCGGCGCAGAGATACCCGTCGGCGCCGGGCACCGGCTCGCCCAGAGCCGC
>Ga0181517_10005690_pt1 | contig 10929 bp, 9 predicted proteins | sample PEATcosm2014_Bin_31_FD_119748 | JGI IMG/M metagenome (GOLD analysis project Ga0181517, IMG submission 119748) | Peatland microbial communities from MTU Mesocosm Facility, Houghton, MI, USA - PEATcosm2014_Bin01_30_metaG | ecosystem: Environmental > Terrestrial > Soil > Wetlands > Peat | place... | reverse complement strand
GGGCGACGACCGAGAGCGTCGTGCTGGGCTCGGTGACCGTGATGATCGCCAATTATTTTCTGACGGCGTTGCTGTTCTAACCGGGGAGGGCGCATGGAAAAAATCACCTTTGTCGTCAATCCGCATGCCGCGAACGGCGCGGCGGAGAAACTCTGGCCGGGCATCGCGACGCAGGCGCGGGCGCGGCTCGGCGAATTCGCCGCCGTCTTCACGGCGCGGATGGGCCACGCGACCGAATTGGCGCGGGAGGCGGCGGCCGACGGCGCGGAGTTGGTCGTGGCCGTGGGCGGCGACGGCACGCTCAACGAAGTGGTCAACGGCCTCGTGCAGGCGGACGGCGCGCCGGTCAACCCGCGAACGGCGTTGGGGCAAATCTGCATCGGCACCGGCGGCGATTTCCGCAAGACGACGGGCCTGCCGAAAGCGCCGGCCGCGGCGCTCGAATGGCTGACCGGCGTCAAGACGAAGCCGCTCGACGTCGGGCGCCTGGAAATGACCGACCACGACGGCCGCCCGGTCCTGCGCCATTTCGTCAACATCGCCTCGTTCGGCATCGGCGGCGACGTCGACGCGCGCGTCAATCGCACGACCAAAGCCTTCGGCGGCTTCGCCTCGTTCGCCTGGGGCGCGCTCACGGCGATGTTCGCCTACCGGAACAAACGCGTGCATCTGACGCTCGACGGCGTGGACCTCGGCGAACGCGTGATCTTCAGCGTCGCCGTCGCCAACGGCCAATATTTCGGCGGCGGGATGCACATGGCGCCGGCCGCCGATCCGCACGACGGCATGTTCGACGTGGTGATCATCGGCGACATCGGCCTCGGCGAACGGCTGGCGCAGATGCCGAAAATCTACAAGGCCGCGCATCTCGACAACCCGAAAGTCGAGGTCTGCCGGGCAAAGAAAATCGTCGCAACGTCCGACGAGGGCGTGTATTTCGACGTGGACGGCGAGGCCCCGGGCAAGCTGCCGGCGACGTTTACGATGCTGCCGGGCATGTTGAAATTGAAGGTCAAAGATTGAACGAGGAGCCGCGATCGTGGCGGAAAAACTGAACGTGACGCGCAGCGAAGCGCTCTTCGCCGAGGCGCAGACGTTGATTCCGGGCGGCTGCCTGGGCATTCGGCGGCCGTACAACTTTGTGCCGGGCGAATATCCCATTTTTCTCGACCGCGCGCAGGGCGGGCGGATTTGGGATGTCGACGGCAACGTTTATGTGGATATGCTTGCGGCCTACGGCCCGATCATCCTTGGCCACCGCGAAAAGGAGATCGACGACGCGGTGATCGCGCAGATGGAAAAAGGCTTTTGCATGAGCCTCGTGCAACCGCAGCAAAACGAGTTGGCGAAAAAGTTGCGCGAGCTGATTCCGTGCGCCGAGAAGTCGATTTTCGTCAAAACGGGCAGCGACGCGACCACGACCGCCGTCCGCATCGCGCGCGGTTATACCGATCGGTTGAAGATTCTGCGGTGCGGCTATCACGGCTGGCACGATTGGTGCGTCGAACAGCGCGGCGGCGTGCCTGCGAAGCTTTACGAAGACACGCACGAATTCGAGTACAACGATCTGGCCGGCCTCGACCGCCTGCTCGAAGCGCACAAGGGCAACATTGCGGCGATCATCGTGACGCCGGTGGGGCATCCGCTGGGGCATCCGGTGCAGGCCCCCGCGCCGGGATTTTTGGAAGGCGTGCGCGAGCGGGCAACTGCCAGCGGCGCGGTGCTGATTTTCGACGAAATCCGCTCGGGTTTTCGCGTGTCGCTCGGCGGCGCACAAAAACGTTACGGCGTCACGCCCGACGTGGCGTGCTTCGGCAAGGCGATGGCGAACGGCTACCCGCTTGCCGCGGTGGTCGGCAAGGCGCGGTTCATGGACGTCGCGGTAAGCAAGGTTTTCATTTCCAGCACGTTTTTCCCGAATTCGCTGGAGCTGGTCGCGGCGCTCAAAACGATCGAAATTCTCGAACGCGAAAAAGCGCTCGAAGCACTCTGGGCCCGCGGCGAAAAATGGTTGGCCGAGGTGCGCGCGATCGTCGCAGCGAGCGGAGCGCCGGCGGAATTGTCGGGCATCCCGCCGATGCCGTTCATCACTTTTCCGGCCGACGCCGCGAAAAAATACAAGGAACGCCGCACACGCTTTTACACCGAACTGATCCGCCGCGGCGTGTTCCTACAGCCGTTTCATCACGGTTACATCATGGTTCGCCACACCGACAAAGACCTAGCGCAAGCGGCGAGGGCGATCGAGGAGGCGCTGGCGGTGGTGAAGAAGACTATGTAGTCGCGGCCAACCGCCGCCGTTCGATCAATTTTTCGATGATGAATCCCGCGACGTGTTCGGCGTACGAGCCGGGGCCGAACCCGGCGTCGTAGCCGAGTTCGCGGGCCAGTTTGTGGTCGATGCGCGGGCCGCCGCAGATGAGAATGACCCGCTCGCGCACGCCGGCCGCTTCGAGCAGTTCGACCAGGCGCGTCAGGTTCTGCTTGTGGAAGCCGCGCTGCGTGACCACCTGGCTGACCAGCGCCGCGTCGGCTTTTTTCTCGACGATGACGTCGAGCAGCCGCTCCGGCGGCACCTGCGCGCCGAGGTTCCAGGCGTCGATCATCGCATAGCGTTCGAGGCCGTAATGGCCGTGGTAGCCCTTCATGTTCATGATCGCGTCGATGCCGACGGTGTGCGCGTCGGCGCCGATGCAGGCCCCGACGACGACGAGTTTGCGGCCGAACACGCGGCGGATTTTTTCGTCCGCCGCCTCGCGGGTGATGGCGTTGGTCTCGATCTTTTCGACGCGAATTTGCGTCACGTCGACGGATTCGCGGGTGTGGCCGTAGACGATGAAAAACGAATAGCCGCCCAGATCCTCGCCGTGGACGACCGCCGGGTCGCGCAGGCCCAGCTTGCGCGCGAGCTGCCGCGCGGCCTCGGCCGACTCCGGCGAATACGGCACGGGCAGAGTGAAACTCATCTGCACGGCGCCGTCGCCGAGGTCGTCGCCGTAGGGGCGGACCTTCGTCGGGTCAAGCAGTTTCGGGCCGTCGGGCATCGATCTTCTCCGCGAGGAGGTCGTACAGCGGGTTGACGTAATCCGGGCTCTTGGGCACGACGCCGTCCTTGCCCTTGCCGCCGTCGGGCGGGCGCTGGATGTCGGCGAAACGGCCGGCGGCGATGGCCGCAAACAGGCCCTCGCGCGCGACGCCTTCGAGCATGGCGATCGCCTGGTCGAGCACCTCGGCGCCGCGCCGGACGATCCACGAATCGCGGCCGAGTTCGAGGTTCTCGCCCAGGTGCCGCGCCGCGTGAAAGGTCAGCCGCGCGTTCTTGATCGCCAACGCGCGATCCATCAGGTACGGCGTGTGCATCGCCTCGGTCAGCATGCCGAGCAACTGGATGCTCTGCCCGGTCGCGACGCCGATCAGGTTGAACAGCGTGTGCAGCGCGTAGCCGCGGAAGATGTCGCCGGTCATGTGCTTGGTCGGCGGCATGTACTTGATCGGATGGTCAGGGAACACCTCGCGAATGAGCAGCGCCTGCGCCAGATCGTACAAGAAGGCGTCGGGCACGGCCGGGTTGACCTCAAACGCGTGGCCGAGGCCGATTTGCGCGGGCGGCAGCCCGGCGGCGAGCGCGAACCGTTCGTTGATCAGGTCGCTGGCGAGCACGGTGTGCCCGGCTTCGATCGCGTCGGCGGTGGTCAGATAGTTGTCTTCGCCGGTGTTGATTACGATGTGGGCGTACGCGCTGATCATCCGCGAAAAATGCTGGTCGACGAACGTGCGCGCCGGGTTGATGTCGCGAAAGAGCACACCGTACATCGAATCGTTGAGCATCATGTCCAGGCGTTCGAGCGCGCCCATCGCCGCGATTTCCGGCATGCACAAGCCCGAAGCGTAGTTCACCAGTTGGACATAGCGGCCGACCTCGCGGCTGACCGCGTCCAGCGCCTCGCGCATGATGCGGAAATTGGCCTGCGTGGCGTAGGTGCCGCCGAAGCCCTCGACCGTCACGCCCTCGGGCACGTAATCGAGCAGGCTCTGCGCGGTGCTGCGGATCACCGCAATGATGTCCGCGCCTTGCCGCGCCGCCATCTGCGCCTGCACGACGTCCTCGTGAATATTGCCGGTGGCGACAATGACATAGAGCCACGGCTGCGGACCCTGGCCGAGCGTCGCGACGAAATCTTCGCGGGCCTTGATCTGCTCGTCGATGCGGCGCAGACCCGCGCGCAGCAGGCGCTCGGCGTGGGTCCGCGCGGCCTGCGGGTCGGCCGGGCGATACTTGCGCAGGTCGATCACCTTGAGCGACACGCGGCGCGCCAGTTCGGCCAGGCTCATCTGGCAATCGCGGGCCGCCGCGGCGACCAGCGGCGCTAGGCCCTCGCCAAGCCGCGCCTTCAGGTGCGTGACCAGGACATTGGGGTAGGGCACGCCCTCGTCGGTGGCGCCTTCGAGGCCCATCAGGCGCAACGTGGCGCGTTCGACGCTGTCGGTGGTGTGCCGCTGGATTTGCGCGAGCACGGGCTCGACGATGGCCACGGCCAAGTCGCGGGCGCGGGCGATCTTCGTCGGCGGCAAATCCAGGTGCATAAAATAACCTCAATAACGCACACATGCCATAATAATCAATGTACGGGCCGCGACGGGCTGGGTCAACTGTCGCCGGCGGCGACCGCGCCGCACGATTATTTGCCATCGTGCTTCTGCGGCTTGACGGTCGCGCCGCAAACGTTTATTCAAAGAGCAAGTTTCGCGCACACGGTCAAAATTTTTCGTCCGAAGAAGGGTGACAGATGCCTTGTCCAACAAGCCGGGCGGTCGCCTTGCGGGAACGGCCGGGGCCGCGGGCGCCGGGGCGCCGCGCGTTTTGGCTGGTGTGGCTGCTGGCGGCGGCGCTGCTGCTCGACGGCGCGGCCGCGTTGGCGGCCGACGTCGCGGGCACGACGATGACGATTCCGTATTACTATACGGAAACCTTGCAGAACAAGGAGAAGAGCTATCTGTCGCTCTACGAGTTCGTGGACGTCAGCGCGGCCAACCTGGGCGCCGACCACCTCGACATCTATTTCTCCGGGTGGGGCCGCGGCGACGTGCTGAGCAAAATGGACACGACGTACCATTCGCTCGGCGATGCGCAACTCGATTCGCTGTATGTGCGGTGGCACGACGACCGCAACATCATCGACGTGTCTGCGGGCCGGCGGCTGACGACGATCGGCGACGTCAACGAGCAGATTGACGGCGCGCAGTTCCAGTTTCAGCCGATCGAGCAATTCGGCATTCAAGGCTTCGGCGGCGTCCCGGTGTTCTCGAAGACCGGCGATTACGCGGGCAACTACTGCTACGGCGGCCGGATTTACGGCGCGTATCGGCCGTATTTCGAAATCGGCGTTTCGGGCGCGAGCTTCATCGAGAATCACGCGCCGGACCGGCTGTTCATCGGGCCGGACCTGATCATCACGCCGGCGAGCCGTGTCGATATTCTCGGCCACCTCTACTACGATTTCCTCTACTCCTCGATCTTCGACGCCGCCGGGTCGGTTGTCGTGCGGCCGATGACGGACATGAAGGTGCTCGCGCGCTGGGAGCGGGTGATGCCCTCGGCGTACCTCGGCATGAGTTCGTTTTTCTCGGTCTTTACCTTCGAGACGATCGACAAGATCGAAGGCGAGTGGAAATACATTGCGGCCAATCGCGTGGCCCTCGGGGCCGAGTACGACAACTACCAATACGACAACGCGCGGTCGGGCAACCGCTTCGGCGGCTCGGTCGGCCCGCTCTGGGGCGAAAAGCGCGAAAACTCGTTCAACGTGGGGCTCTACAAGCTGGACCGCTCCGACAACGGTTATCTCGAAGGCCGCGCGTATCTCTATCAGGACATCGTGAAAAAGGCGTACATCGCGCTCGACGGCATCTACTACAAGCTCGATCGCTCGATCGACAAAGTCAGCGAGGGCTTCGAAGGCGACGGCACGATCGGCTATCATATCATCAAGGATCTGGATCTGCAGGCCTCGGGCATTTATCTCTCGAGCCCTTACTACCGATCCGATGTGCGCGGCCTGATGAAGCTTTCGTACAATTTCGGCACGCCGCCGCAACTGAATCCGGGTGAAATTTATGCGAAACGATAGCCGATTATTGGTGCTCGCCGCGGCGCTGACGGCCCTCCTCATCGGGCGCGCGGCGTGGGTCTACGGCGGTGCGGCGGGGCCCGCGTTTTCGCACAAAATGCACCTCGACCGCGGCACGGCCTGCCTCGATTGCCACCAGGACACGCTGACCGACCACGGCCGGGCGCGCGTTCTGCCGCAGATGGCGTCGTGCGGCAAATGCCACGACATCAAAGACCACTGCGAGAAATGCCACGTCGATCCGAAGACCAAACGCCCCTGGACGCCGGTCAATCGGCGCGACATTTTCCTGCATTCGGAACACCAGCCTTCGCTGGCGAACTGCCAGACCTGCCACGTCGCCGATCTCGACAAAAAGCCGTACGTCGCCGGCGGCCACAGGGCCTGCGGCGCATGCCACGAGGAAAACATCAAGGGCCTGCAATGCGCCAAGTGCCATTACAGCATGGCGGACGCCGGGCTCAGCGTCTGGAACCAATTCCGCCACACGGACAACTTCCTGCGCGAGCACCCCGACTACGCCCGGCGCGGCGCGCGGACCTGCGCGCAATGCCATCGCGAGGCCTACTGCCTCGATTGTCACAGCAAGAAGGCGGGGTTGAAGGTCGAACTGAAATTCCCGGAAGCCGTGACCCGCAACTTCATTCACCGCGGCGATTATCTGACCTTGCACGCCCTCGAAGCGAAGACCGACAGCGCCGGCTGCGTGCAATGCCACTCGCTGAAGGAGTGCGCGGCCTGCCACCGCAAAGACGGCGTCATCTCGTCGAATTCGAAATATTTCTTCGGCCATCCGGCCGGCTTCATGACCAAGGGCAGCGCCAATTTCCACGGCGACGCGGCGCGCCGCGACATCGTCGGCTGCGCGACCTGCCATCACGGCCGCGGGCCGGGCTACTGCGTCGATTGCCATAACCCATCGACGGGCGTGCAGACGCATCCGAACGGCTGGCAATCGCGCGTGCGCGGGATGAATATCCACGACAAGATGTGCTGGACCTGCCACCAGCACAGCACGGGAGGCGGCCAATGACCCGGCTGCAATCGGGCGCGCGCTTTCTGCCGTCGGTCGCGCTGGCGCTGTTCGTCGCCGGCGCCGTTTTGGGCTCGGTGATTTTGCCGTCCTGTTCCAAGCCGAATTCCAACGCCTTCACGGGCGCCACGACGCCGGTCGGCGCGGGGTCGATTTTCCCGCACCCGGCGAATTTTCAGGACCCCAAACTTCACGGTATCTACGCGATCGCCAACGGCACGGCGGGCTGCGCCGTCTGTCACGGCGCCAATTACCAGGGCAGTTGGACGAAGGTGTCGTGTTACAGTTGCCACCGCCTGTATCCGCATCCGGCCGGCTACCAGAACCCGTTGATACACGGCGCCGACTACCTCGCGAACAACGCCTCATGTGCGACGCTCTGCCACGGGTCGGACCTCGAAGGCGGCGACTCCGGCGTCGCGTGCGCAAGTTGCCACCCGTTGTATCCGCACCGCAACGGCTGGTCCAACGTTTATTCGCACGGCATCACTACGGTCGAGCTCGGCGGACCGCAAAACTGCGCCACCACCTGCCACGGCACGAATTTCAAGGGTGGCAATTCGATGGTTTCCTGTTTCGAATGCCACGCGATCTATCCGCATGCCGAGGGGTGGGTCTCCGGCGCCCAGCACGGCGCCTACGTGCAGGCCAACGGCTTCGGCCCGTGCTCGACCACCTGCCACGGCAGCTTCCTCGAAGGCGGCCTGAGCGGCGTCTCGTGTTACGCGTGCCACCCGAACGGCTTCGGCAACTTGAAGAAACGATGACCGAACCGCGAACGGATGGGATGGAACCGCGGATGAGTGGACGGGGTTTAACCGCGAATGCCCGCGAATGCCCGCGAATAATAACTGATTAAGAGCGATTCGTTTGGATTTGCATTTGTTCGCGGCCCACTATTTCCGATTGTTTCGTGCTTATGCGCGCGCATTCGTGTGCATTCGCGGTTGATGCCCAAATCCTGCCCAACCATATTCGCGTGCATTCGCGTGTGTTCGCGGTCAAAAAAACAAAACCTGCCGAACCCCCGGGCGCCTTCGCGGTTGATTCATTTCGCGGTCTCCCTATGATAGGCGGCGTCGTCCAACGGAACGGAGAACCCGTGTCGCCTCACGAGCCGCCGCGGCTGATCGCGCGTTGCGCCTGGCTGGCCAGCCAGGGCGAAGACCAGCGTTACGGCGAAGCCTTTGTGCGCAACGCGTTGCTGCACGTGGTGCTGCGCGGGCAGGATGTCCGCCCGCTGGCGCACGATTCCCTAGAGGCGCTGCGGGCCGAAGGCCGCGTTCGCGTCCAGGGCGGCCGGCTGGCGCCCGGCGTGCGCGGCGACGATTTTGCGCGCCTCGAGGAGTTGACGGACCGGTTGCGCGAGCGCCTGCGGATCGAATTTTACGCCTCGCTGATCGGCCAGACGTCCGAGGCGACTGCGGCCCGCTGCGAACGGCGCGCGTTGGGCCTCCTGGCGCTCGCGGAACGGCTCGGCCGCGAAAGCACGAAGCGCGAGGCGATGCTGGTGATGCAAGCCGCGTTTCTCTACGAAATCGATCAGCTTATCGCGCTGCCCGGGGCCGCGCCGGCGCGAGACGCGGCCAATTGCATCGACCATTTTTACTCGCAATTCGTGCGCCTGCGCGCGCGCGCCGCGTCGCCGTACGCCTCGCCGCGGCCGACCGGCGCCGAGGTAAAGTGGGAAAAGCTCGCGCCGGGCCTGCGCCACGGCGAACTCAGCGGCGTCTATCGCTTCGGGCCGTTGCGCGCCGACATTCTCGAAATTTCGCCGAAAAAATGGCGGCTGCGCGCCGTGGCCGCGCCGGACGAGCCCGTGCTGGCGAACGTCGCCGCGGCCGGCGGCGCGCGTTTCGCCGTCAGCGGCGGTTTCGCCCTGGCGGCGGACGACGACCCCGGGCCCGGCCGGCGCGTCGGCGAACCGGTGGGCCTGCTGGTCTGCGACGGCGAAGTGGTCGGCGCGCCGGCGTACAACCGCACGGCGCTGCTGATGGACGTCGAGGGCCTGGTCGACATCTGGCGCGTCGGGCCGATCGGGTTGCGCCTGCACATTCGCCGCGCGACCGCAGTGGCGCGAAAAGTCGACAGCGAGCGGCTGCAGCCGGGCGAGATCGCGCTGTATACGAACGCCTTCAAAAAGAAGGTCCCGCCGGCAGCGTTGTATCTCAGCGTGCAGGGCCGGCGCGTAGTCGACGTGCTGCACGAGGCCGGCGCCGCGCCGCCGCCTGGCGGTTTTTTGCTGGCGATCGCGCCCGGTCCGGCGGGGCTGGGGCCGTTCGCCGAAATCGAACCGCAGGACCCGGTGCGCTACGAGTTGCCGGCGATGCGCGGCCTGGGGTCGATCGACGCCGCCGTCGCGGGCGGCCCGGCGCTGCTCGCCGACGGCCTCTACGACGGCGACCTGGCGGCCGATGGTTTCGACGGCGAGGCGCCGCCGCAGGCGTTCGGGCCGCGCACCCGCGCCGCGCAGAACCTGCTGCCGCGCGTCGCCTGGGGCATCACCGCCGACCATCGGTTGTTCGCGGTTGCGGTGGGCGGTCGACGGCCGCAGGAGAGCGTCGGCATCGACCTGACGGAACTGGCGAAGCTGCTGCGCGAACTGGGTTGCGTCCGTGCCGTGAACATGGATGGCGGGGCCGCGAGCATGCTGATCGACGGCCGGCCGATCGAGGCGGCGCCGCTCGACGACGTGCTCGCCGACGGCGAACCCGCCGAGCCGCGGCCGCTGGGCAGCGCGATCCTCATCGTCGAACGGACATAAACCGCAAGCATCCGCCGGTCGCGGCCGGCCGGACGGGCGTGGAAACGATCCTGTCCGAGCAGTGGTCAGCCGTCATTGGTCAGTGGCCAGTGGTCGCTCGTCCGCGGGCAGCGACCGGTTGCGCGCGAGCGCAAAAGGGGTCGCGCTCCTTTTTTTCCTTTTCCCTTGTTACTGCTTACTCGCCTTTGCCAGCGCGTCTTTCCATTCGCCGATCGCCGCCTCGACCAACGCCCGCGCGGCGGCGGGGCTGTCGGCGTTGGCGCTGAAGGTTACGCGCAGACCCTCGGCGTCGCCGAAATACGTCGGGTTGGTTTTCACGTGCAGACCGGGGTGCTTTTCGGTCAGCCGCTGGGCGACGGCGGTCAGCGTCGATTCGTCGAGCGCGTCGGTGGGCAGGGTCGCCTCCGCGAAGCCGGCGCCGGTCAGGCGGGCCGCGAGAGGCGCGGCGAGGGCGGCGTCGAAGATCGCGCGCAGTTCGCGCGGCACGCCGGGCAGGCACCAGATTTCCAGGCCGTCCCAGGCGAGCGCCGCCGCCGGGGCCGTGCCGACCGGATTCTCGAACCAGCGGGCGCCGGCCGGCAGCCGCGCCATCTTCTCGCGTTCGGGCGTCAGGCCGTCGATTTCGATCAGTCCTTGCCGGAACAGATCGTGATATTTTTCTTCGATCCAGCGCCGCGCCGCCGCGTCGATCGCCAACGGTGCGCCGGCGGCCAGGGCGACGCCGGCGAGCGTCACATCGTCGAAGGTCGGGCCGAGCCCGCCGGTGACGACGAGGACGTCGGCGCCCCGGGCTTTGGCCTCGCGCACGGCAGCAGCGATCTCCGCCGCGTCGTCGTCGACGACCGCAATGCGCGCGAGCCGTCCGCCGAGCGAGGCGACGTGTTTGGCGAGCCAGTTGGCGTTGGCTTCGAGCGTGCGGCCGGTGAGCAGTTCGCGGCCGATCGCCAGGGCTTCGATGCGCATCGTAATCGCTCCTTTCCCGAATTCACGAATCTCCATCGGTC
>Ga0181517_10005688_pt1 | contig 10931 bp, 9 predicted proteins | sample PEATcosm2014_Bin_31_FD_119748 | JGI IMG/M metagenome (GOLD analysis project Ga0181517, IMG submission 119748) | Peatland microbial communities from MTU Mesocosm Facility, Houghton, MI, USA - PEATcosm2014_Bin01_30_metaG | ecosystem: Environmental > Terrestrial > Soil > Wetlands > Peat | place... | reverse complement strand
CGGACGGTCTTGGTGTCGATGCGGATGATCTTGCCGAACTGGGAGATGAGCATCATCTCGGTGGTGTCGTCGACCAGGTTGATGGCGGTGACCTTGCCGATCTTGGGGCTGGTCTTCATGGATATGACGCCCTTGCCGCCGCGCGACTGCAGCCGGTAGGCGTCGACATCGGTGCGCTTGCCGAAGCCGTTCTCGGAGACGGTGAGGATGAGGCATGGGGTGAGGCCGAGCTTCTCGTCGAGCTTGGCGAGCTTGGCGGCGGCGGCAGGAGAGATTTCGGGGGTACTTCCTCCAAGAACCTCTTGACCATCCGGATTGTCTGAACCCACCCTTCGCGATAGGGCCGCGAAGGATGGGCCACCCGGTTTCGTGGATGAACCACCCGATTCCGTGGACAGACCACCCGGAGTTACTTCGTCGATGACGGCTTCGACTTGCTTGGTGAGGCCGGTGCGGGCGGCGAGTGCGAGGCGAGTGCGATTGCGTGCCTCGTTGGATGGAGTGACCGCCGCGCCGATGACGTAGTCTCCCTTGCGCAGGTTGATGCCGCGGTTGCCGGTGGCGGGACGGCCCATGGGGCGGAGGTCCTGCTCGTTGAAGCGGATGGCCATGCCGTCGTGGGTGGCGAGGAAGATGACCTGCTCGCCGTCGGTGATGCGGGCGCAGATGAGCTCGTCGTCCTTCTCGATGTTGATGGCGATGATGCCGCGCGACATGACGTTGGAGAAGTCGACCAGCGCGGTCTTTTTGACGGTGCCATTGCGCGTGGCGAAGAGTACGAACTTGTTGTCCTCCTCCAGGTCGCGGACGCCGAGGATGGTGACGACTTTTTCTCCCGGCTGGAGATCGACGAGCGAGGCCATGGCCTTGCCCTTGCCGGCGGCGCCAACGTCGGGGACTTCGTAAATTTTGACCCAGTAGACGCGTCCGGAGTTGGTGAAGCAGAGCAGATAGGCGTGGGTGGAGTCGATGATGAGCTGGGCGACGAAGTCCTCTTCGCGGGTCTTCATGCCCAGACGCCCGGTGCCGCCGCGGCGCTGCTGGCGGTAGACGGAGATGGGCGTGCGCTTGAGGTAGCCGGTGTTGGAGACGGTGACGGCAACCTGCTCGTCTGCGATGAGATCTTCCAGGCCAAGCTCGGCGGTCTCGTCGAGGATGGTGGTGCGTCGGGCGTCGCCATACTTGTCGCGGATCTCGGTTAATTCTTTAATGATGACTTTGCGCAGCTTGGCAGCGGAGGCGAGGATGGATTCGTACTCGGCGATGTTGTCGCGGACGGCGCGAAGCTCGTTGAGCAGCTCGTCGATGGAGAGCTGCGTGAGGCGGTAGAGTTGCAGCTCGAGGATGGCGTCGATCTGCTTGAGCGAAAGGATAAGGGTGGCGTTGCCGGCGGCGTTGGTGGGTAGGAATGCGGTGTCGACGGCGTACTTGGCGGGGTCGAGGGTGACACCGCGAAGCTCCGCGCCGCGCAGAGAGATTTTTTTCCCGGAGAAGTAGGCGAAGAGATTTTCGCGGGCGTCGGCGCGCGAAGAACTTTGGCGAATGATCTTGATGACGCTGTCAAGATGGTCGAGGGCTATTTGATAGCCGAGCAAAATGTGCTCGCGGTCGCGAGCCTTGGCGAGGAGGAATGCGGTGCGGCGGCGAACGATGTCGGTGCGGTGCTCTAGGAAGGCGCGGATGGCGGCGTCGAGCGAGAGCTCCTTGGGCTGATTGTTATGCACAGCCAGGAAGATCATGCTGAAGGATTCCTGCATCTGGGTGTGCTTGTGCAGCTGGTTGAGGACGATCTCGGTTTGCGCGCCGCGCTTCAGGGGAATATAGATGCGCATGCCGTCGCGGTCGCTCTCGTCGCGGAAGTTGGGAGCGTCGATGTCGTTGATAACGTCTTCGCGGATAAGGTCGGCGATTCGCTCGATGAGCTTGGCCTTGTTGACCTGGTAGGGGATCTCCGTGACGACTATGGCCTGGCGTCCGCCGGAGATGTTCTCCACAGCGCACTTGGCGCGCATGATGAAGCGGCCACGGCCAGTCTTGTAGGCGGCGGGGATGGCGGACTTGCCGAAGATGTATCCGCCGGTGGGGAAGTCGGGACCTTGGACGTGCTCGAGGCAAAGGTCGAGATCGGAGCGCGTCTCTGCTGGCGATTTGGATAGGACGGCGATGGCGGCGTTGACGACTTCGGTGAGATTGTGCGGCGGGATGTTGGTGGCCATGCCGACGGCAATTCCTGAGCTGCCGTTGACAAGGAGGTTAGGGATGCGGGCGGGGAGGACAACGGGTTCGAGCGAGGACTCGTCGTAGTTGGGGGCGAAGTCGACGGTGTCGGAGTCGATGTCCGCGAGCATCTCGCCGGCGATGCGGGTGAGGCGCGACTCGGTATAACGCATGGCGGCGGGCGGGTCGCCATCGACGGAGCCGAAGTTGCCCTGGCCATCGACCATGGGATAGCGCAGGGAAAAGTCCTGCGCGAGACGGACCATGGTGTCGTAGATGGCGGAGTCGCCGTGAGGATGGTAGTTGCCCATGACGTGGCCAACCACCTTGGCGGACTTAGTATATTTCTTGTTGAACTGCAGGCCCATCTCAGACATGCCGTAAAGGATGCGGCGATGGACAGGCTTGAGGCCGTCGCGGACATCGGGCAAGGCGCGGCCGATGATGACCGACATGGAGTAGTCGAGATAGCTGCGCCGCATCTCGTCTTCAATGTTGACGGGATAGAGGAACGCTGCGCCGCGGCCCTGCACGGTGGTATCGCCGGGAGGTCCATCGGGCGGCGGCGGGGGCGCGGAGGGGTCGTGCGGAAGCGAGTTTTCAGGGTTTTTAGGGTCGTCTGGAAAGAGGTTATCGGCCATGATTTATATCACTATTATAGGCGTTTTGGGGGTGGTTCGGGACGTAGCGGGAGAGGCGATCCAGGGTGGTTGCCGGGAAAGGGGAGAGACTGTATGCGCTGTCCAGAACCATGTGATTCACAGTTGCTATTTTAGTAAGAAGTAGTAATATTTACCCACAGAGGTGAGCGATGCCGGACATTCAAAAAGTGAGTGTTGCCTTGACCGGAGAGCAGGTCGCGATGTTGAGGGGGGCGGTCGAGACGGGAGAGTACGCCACCACCAGCGAGGCAATTCGCGAGGCGCTGCGCGAGTGGCAGTGGAAGCGCACGCTGCGCGGCGAGGAGTTGAATAAGCTGCGCCAGGGTTGGCGTGAAGGGAAGGCGAGCGGGCCGGGTGCTCCGCTTGATCTTGCGGTGACGCGTGAGGAGGCACGGCGGCGGCTGAAGAAGGCCACAGGCAACGCAGCATGAGGCCGGTCCTGCTGTGGACACCTCAAGCGCGAGAGGACCTGTTGGATATTTACGTCACAATCGGACTGGACAACCCTACGGCCGCGGAACGGTTCTACACGGCAATGGAAGAGAAGGCGGCGCTACTGGTGCTGCATCCGCGGCTAGGCGTGCGCCGTCCGGAGATCGCGACGTCGGCGCGGATGCTGGTAGAGGGTGTGTACCTGCTGCTCTACGAGACGCGCCCAGACAGCGACGATGGGCTTGTGGTTGAGGTCGAGATTGTGCGCGTGGTGCATGGACACCGGGATATGGCCAACATCGTCTAAGTGGGGGAGATTGGGGTACACCGCGATTACCAACCCATTTGGCGCATGCGTTCCTGGATGATGGCGCTGTACTGGCTCATGCGCTCGGGACGGCGCTTGAGAGGAGCGGGCAGGATGGCGGCGAGCTGGGCGGCCTGTTGCCGGTCGAGGGTGCGGGCGGGTGCTTTGTAGTAATAGCGGGAGGCGGCTTCGGCGCCATAGATGCCCAGGCCCCACTCGACGACGTTGAGGTATAGCTCGAGGATGCGCCGCTTGCCGAGGACGAGTTCGGCCACAGGCACAAGAGTGAACTCCGCTCCCTTGCGCAGGAAGGAGCGGCCGGTGCCGAAGAAGAGATTTTTGACGAGTTGCTGGGTGATGGTGGAGCCTCCGCGGATGCGGCCGCCCTCCATATCGCTATCGGCGGCGAGTTGGATGGCGTGCCAATCGAAGCCATGGTGCTGGTAGAAGCGAGCGTCCTCTGCGGCGATGACGGCGTGCTGAAAGTCGGGCGATATCTGATTGAGGGGAACGAACTGGTAACGCTCGCGATAGGGCTTGCCTTGCATCCAGGCCTGTACACGGCGCTGGATGTGCACGGCGGTTGTGGGTGGGTCGATCCAACGGAAAGATACAAGAGTGAGCGCGGCGAGCGACCAGAGAAGGACTACGGCGATGACAATCCATCGAATGAAGGAGCGGAGAAAGCCCTTGCGACGCGTACGTTTATTTGCCATAGCTGGTCGATTTCAGAATAAATGGAGCGGTCGCGCTGACGCGCGATTACCCACCCATGCGCGATAAGACTGCGCATGAATGGGGCACCCAGAATTAGTGGCAAGATGCATAACTTTGGTGAACGCGATGCCAGATCTCGGTTCTGCCGAACAAGGAAATTCCAACATAGCCGCGCAGCCGCATGGTGTCGCCATCTACAACCATCGAGCCGCGATAAGTATTTCCCGACCTTGGGTCGTAGATTGTTCCGCCGGATGCGTGCGTGGCATCGCTTGGATGAAAGCGGCTGCCAATCTCAAGATTGCACAGCGATTTGCCGCGCAGATTCGCGTCGGGATTGTTGATGTCGGTTTTGGGTGCAGTTGGACTAATGGATACAATCCGTATGCAGAAGTCGCTGGAGCATGGGTCGATGCGGACAATCGATCCCGATGGCACCTGCCAATCGCCCAGGAACGGAGAGGTTTGCGCTTGGAGGGTCGCCGTGCATAGGAAGATTGCAAGAAGCAGGATAATCAAAAGAACAAGCGGACGTTGGAGAACCGGAATAGCCCCACTTAAGCGCTTCTCGATGTGGCTCAGCGACACACAATAGCGGAACTCGCGAAGCGTAGCTGGATAGATTCGACTGAATAGTGCTTGTATCATGTCACTCATCGTACATCCCAGGTCTCAAATGCGAGACGAAGGGCACATCGCTGCGTACGGGAACGGTAATTACTTGACCGCTGCGGACGATTGCTCTTTGGCCTTGAGCTGCCACAGATCGATCTGGTCGCGCGAGGCCTGAGCGTCCGGCGCGTTGGGCACAAGCTCCAGGTACGACTGCATGTCTTCGACGGCATCGGTGTAGTCGCCTAGCTCTGCAGCAATCAGGGCGGCGTTGAAGTGGCCCTCCGGCCAGGTGGGGTAAAGGTCCAGCCCTTCTTCGTAGTACTCCAGCGCTGCATCTGGATGGCTATTCTTGATGGCGTCCTCGGCCGCGATGCGCCGGATGCGCACCGCATCCGGCAGCGGAGGCTTGGTGGCCAGCGCACGCCACGCTACCGCCTGCTGACGGAACTGGTTCCATGCCGCGTCTTTATCCTTATCGTTGGCCAGCACATGCAGCCGGTTGAGAGCAGCGGCAAAGTTTTTCGCGTCCTGCATGTATTGACCGCCGCGCCACCAGATATCGAGTGCCTTGCGTAGATCCATCTGCAACTGTTTTCCGGCCACGTCACGCGGCACGCAATAGTTCTTGTTGCACTGAGCCTCGATGGATTGCATTGCAACGAGGTCAACCTTGCGATGTCCCGCTGCGGTGTCTACGGTGAACTCGAAGGTATCGGAAGTAAACCGAAAGGTATTCGGGTCAATTTTATCTACACCATTACCCTCTAAAGCTCCTCGATTAAAGTACATGGACGCCGCAGAGGCCAAGATTGCGCGGCGTGCCTGCCTGGTAGTCATGCTGTCCGCGGCGGGTGCCGATGGCTGCGCGCTCACCGTGGTCGGCATCGAGATCAGGACCAGGGCTGCAACGGTGGCAATGCTTACGGAGATACGTTTCATCGGGGCCTCTTCCATATCCTTCGTGCCGGAACGAGGATTACTTGATCGCTGCGGGTGATTGCCCGGCTTTGTACTTCCACAGGTCAATCTGGTCGCGCGCGGACTTGGCATCGGGCGCGTCGGGCAGCAACTCCAGATAGTTCTGCATATGATCGGCGGCGTCGTAGTAGAAGCCCAGTTCGCCGGCTAATAGCGCGGCGTTGAACCATCCCTGCGCCCATGTCGGGTCCGCCTCGACTCCGAGTTCGAAGTCGTTGAGTGCCTCGTCCGGCTTCTGCCGTTTGAGGGCATCTTCGGCTGCCAGACGGAGGATGCGTGCCTTCTCTGCCAGAGGAGGCTTGGTGGCCAGAGCGCGCCAAGCCGCGGCCAGTTGGGGGAAATATGTAGGATTGGCCGTGTACGCGATGGCAGTGTCATGCAGACCGTTGAGGGCGGCGGCAAACCAGTATGCGGAGTGCATGCATTCAGCGTTATTCTCCGCTCGCGCACACACATTCACTCCGGCGGTGGGATACCATCCGAACCAGAGGACGTAAGGGACCTCCTGGTTGTCTTGAATCGCGATCTTTCCCGCCGCGGGAATCAGCGAGCACTGTTGTGCGGCGCATGCCGCCGAGACCTTCTCCAGGTCCTTGACATTAACCTGAAGATGCTTGGTTCCGCGTTTTTTGTCGATGACGTCGAACTCCAGACTCACGGACGAGATCTTGATGCTGCTGGGGTCGACGGAATAGAGTTGCCCGGTCATCTTGCCCCAATGGACCACGGTGATATATTTGCTGGCGTTGCCGATGGCGTGTCCGGCTTGCCAGAGGCTCAACGCATCCGTTGGGGATGAGGAGTACTGAGGCTGAGCTGTAGCTTGATTGGCCGGCATCAGTGCCAGAAAGAGTCCTGCAACAAGAATGAATGCCCGTGGGATGTTTTTCATAATGCTCCTGAACCGAAACGTGCCTACGGTGAGCATGGGGGCGGGCAAGGAGGAATATTACGCGAGCATGTTCAATCGGGGCCTAATTTCACTTGCCATTCTTGTTCTCGCTGCCGCGACTGTCAAGGAAGGAATGCACCGTCGGTGCAATTCGCGTGATACTCCGTAGCGATAAGGTCTACAATCATTCCGTTGTAATTCCATAGCGGATGTCCTTGATCCAAAGTGGAAGGGGCCCCCATGCGCAAGAAGAACGTCTTTCCTATCGCCCATTTTCTGGTTGACCGTGCTTTACCGATTTATCATTCCCCACGTCTCAGATTCGATCGTCTCCGCAGATTTCGCTTGCGATACGTTAGGCTGGCCGTGCTGTGCCTTCTCGCGCTCACAACTGGATTCCTACTTGCAGGCCGCGCGAGCGCGCAAAGCGCGTGCGGGCAACTTGGCGTAAATTGCAACCTGCCGTCCCCTCCTCCGGCATCTCCTCCACAGTGTTACGACCCAGCAACCGGGGCGGCAGTTTCGTGTAGCTATCAGGCTCCGTCCAGCACACAAGGTTCCAGCACCCCACGGACGAGCACTCCACGCACCCCCGCTCCACCAAGCAGCGCCACCATTCTGAATAACGCCATGCAGCAGCAAGTGTTCGGCTCCATGGTGCAGGGCTTCTTCCAGATGTTCTTCAGCAACGATCCAAAAGCGGACGCGCAGAAGCAGCAGATGATGCAGGAGCTGCAACTGCGGCAGGCGGAGGCCGAAAAGCAGCATAACATTGAGGAGGCGCAGCGGCTGGTGGCAATCTGCAACCGGCTGCAGGCTTCGCTGAAGCTTGCTGGACTGCCGGCCCTGGAGATGAAGAGTACCGGCGGCAGCGGATTGCAACTGAAGCTAGGCGACGGCGGCGGAAGTGGCGGCAGACACCAGGTTGGAGAAGCCGGATTGCCGGGACTCGCACTGAACGATACCACCGGGAACGGCGGCTCAACTCCCTACGGCGAAGCCGGTCTGCCGGGCATCTACACCAATGGTCCCGGCTCCGGGTCGAGCAGTGCCACTTCGGATGGGCCAAAACTGGGCATGAAGATGGACGATGGTAGCACGCTACCGACTCCGCCTGTGCCGGTCGAGGGGACTACTGCCGGAAGCAACCCGCCCACCGATATATCTCTGCCCGCGGATACAGTCACGGATGTGCGCAAGATGTCGCCACAGCAGTTGGCTGACTTGGCAACGAAGATCGACAATCTGCCGCCCGAGGAGAAGCAGCGCCTGATGGATGCTGCGCGCAACTCCGCCGGAGGAAGTCCGCCGGCAGCAAATCCTGCACCTGCGGGTGGGGCGAATCCTACTTCCGGTGGTGGAAATGCCAATCCTGCACCGGCGGCGGCAGCGAACACCAATCCTACAGCAAACCAGCCTGCGCAATCCCAGTTACAACAGATAGCGACCACATCGCAATCAGCGGCCAGCGCTTCTACTCCAGAGGCTGCATCGGCTTTAGCCAGCTCCGGCTTCGATACAGCGGGTGGCGGCAGTGTACGTCCTGCTGTCGCGATCTCGGGCACTACGGTGGCTGCGGTTCCAGCACCGGCCAGCACTCGATCTGTGGCGACGAGCAATGCGCCTCTTGCACCGGCGAATTCGCCTGCCAGAACTTCTGTCCCAGCGTATCCGGTTGTGCCTCTGCTCAACCTGGCGTCGCCCTCCGGCGGTGCCGCGCCAGCAGTCGGTACATCGTTGGTTGCAGATCGGCAGGAACCTACGAGTGAAACCTGTCCTCATGGCTTCGAGAAGGTAATCCCCACCCGCGAGCAATTGCAAACGGAGTTGGTGGTGGAGCGCGCGCAACTGGTGAACCTGCAAAACACCATCATGCGCTTCAATCGCACGATACAACTCGATCGACAGCAGTACGCCGTCTGGGAGGATGAGGCAACAACTGCGAAAAAACGCGTAGAGGACCACCTCGTCAGTCTTGTTACGGATGCGGCCTTTAACAACTTCGTCGACAATAAGGAAGCGTTCTACGAAGACCTGAAGACGGAAGGAAAGCTCACTGATGTTGACAAGAAACAGATGAGTTGGTTGCAACAAGCCAAGGAGCTGAAGAGCTTCTCCGAGTTCAAGGAATGGGCGCTGGCCAAACAAGACAACACGGACAAGCTGGAAGAAGGCACCCGGCAAATTGTCGGCCTGGTCCCTCTGAGCAACGAGTTACTTGTAAACCAGGAGATTCAATCCTACATCCGGTGCGGCGAGGCCCTGATCGACAACGCCTACGATTTAACCGACCTCCTGGCTACCATGGACAACGTGGACAGGCTCGACCGCAACACAGCTCAGTATCCCGAGATCGTGCGCATGAATGGGGAGCGGCTCATACCGCTGGTGAAAAACATCAACGATATCGAGCAAAAGTTGAATGCGACGCCCATTCTGCCACCGGGTACACCGGCCTGCCGTAGCGTAAATGCAGGGATGAAGTAGAGGTGGGTTGCATCGCAAAGTGCAGTGGATTCGGATGCGGCCTTTCCGATTGTCGGATTATTTCTCTTTGGCTTTGGTCTGCCAGATGAGAATTTTGTCGCGCGCCGCCTGTGCGTCGGTGGCGTCGGGAACCAACTCCAGGTAGGCCTGCATGTGTTCAATCGCGATGTCGTAGTAGCTTAGGTCTCCCGCGATGAGCGCCGCATTGAAGTTGCCCTCCGGCCATGTGGGGTAGAGCTGCACACCAGTCTCGTAGTAGTGCAGGGCCTCATCCGGCTTGTTTGCCTTGAAGGCATCCTCGGCCATCATGCGCTGCACCCTCACTTCATCTGGGATGGGCGGCTTGGTAGCCAGCCCACGCCAGGCCGCGGCCCGCTCCGTAAAGGTGCGCAGGGGCGCTTTGGCATCCACGGCAAAGGCCCGCAAACTGTTGAAGGCGAGGACAAAGGACTCCGCGGCATGCACGCAATCGGCGGAGCAGGTAACTGGCGTAGGATCGCAAAGAAAACAAGACGACTTGTTGGATCCGGGATCGTACCAGTTGCGGATAAGGAAACTCCCCGTATCGCTGTTCTTCGGTAAAGACCGGTCCGCATAATGTCCCGCCTCATCTCTCAGTTCACACCTATCCTTGCCGCACTTGACCACCACCGTCGGGGCCGCCAGAAGGTCGATCTTGACCGTTCTCGAAAGCGTCTGTCCTTTAGACTTATATGGATAGTCGTACTCGAAGCTGTCTGGAGTAAAGCGAATGTCGGTGCCTGTACTCAGGTGAAAGGCCATGTATGAACTGAACATTTCGGCGGCCATGGTGCGGCGTGCCTGCCAGATGGTCATCTGGCTTAGCTGATGCGGAGGTTCTTGTGCAAAGCTTGTGGTGCCCACCAGGGAGAAAAGAAGCAACAATGCGGGAAGATCTGGCCTGAAAACTATTCGTGCAATCCGGTTCATTTCGTCTCTTTCTGCAAGTCAATTCCCAAGCGATCCACCCTTTGTGAGCAATGGAACATCTGAAATTGAAGCCCCAAATCACCACACAATATTAGCTCACAACTTTCTCATGTCAAACATTTTGCGGGATTCAGAAGCCGAGACCCAGCGTGTCATTTTCCCCTTGGAAATGCTGTGGCAGCAGCCTCTCGGGTATATCGGATTTCTACTTCTCTTTGGCTTTGGTCTGCCAGATGAGGATTTTGTCGCGCGCCGCCTGTGCATCCGCGGCATCGGGAACCAGTTCCAGGTAGGCCTGCATGTGTTCAATCGCCGCGGCGTAGTAGCCCAGGTCCCCCGCGATCAGCGCCGCGTTGAAGTTGCCCTCTGGCCATGTGGGATAGAGCAGCACCCCGGCCTCGTAGTAGTGCAGGGCCTCGTCGGGCTTGTTTGCCTTGAACGCATCCTCAGCCATCATGCGCTGCACCCTCACCTCGTCCGGGATGGGGGGCTTGGTCGCCAGCGCGCGCCAGGCCGCGGCCCGTGCGGTGAAGGTGCGCAGGGGCGCGTTGGTATCCCTGGCAAAGGCACGCAAGCTGTTGAATGCGGCGGCAAAAGACTGTGCCCTCTGAACGCACTCGGCGGAACAGGTCGGTGGAGGTGTATCGCATAATAAACAAACCTTCGGGGGGGG
>Ga0181517_10005687_pt1 | contig 10932 bp, 10 predicted proteins | sample PEATcosm2014_Bin_31_FD_119748 | JGI IMG/M metagenome (GOLD analysis project Ga0181517, IMG submission 119748) | Peatland microbial communities from MTU Mesocosm Facility, Houghton, MI, USA - PEATcosm2014_Bin01_30_metaG | ecosystem: Environmental > Terrestrial > Soil > Wetlands > Peat | place... | reverse complement strand
GTGAATTCTGCCTCGCCGGAACTTGCGCTCCGGTTTCAGAGGAGCCGTGCCAACCAGCCTGGCCCGGCTTTTCCCCGGTCACCCGGGATTATCCTGGAACGTTCGACTCAATCTTTCGACCTCCGCCGCCCGCTCCGTTCTTTCAATGAACTGCATACACTCTAGCAAATTTCTTAATTCATTCAACAAATTGATATCCACAACTTGTTCACCAAACCAGGCAAATGAAAAGCACCCGAACATCGCAAACCAACCCGTCAAATCAAGGGGATTATCATTTCTGGAAACAAAATTATTCACAGCTTTTCAGGCCAAAAATAACCGCGGTGAACAAGTAACCGTTTCATGCCGCTGGCAATTCCTCGAAATAAGCAAAGAGCAAAGAGAAATGCAAAAGTCTCGAAAGCTGAAAGCAAGTGGCAGAACGCGTCATTGTTCCGGCTCTGTTTTTCGTTTGAACTCCACTGCTCTTTCATTGCCCCACGCGATGGGCTGATTAAACTATCCGCCGTGTCCAACGACAACACACTCAATTTTCTCGAAAGCACTGGCTGGGGCGGCGCCGCCCGCAAATCGATCACCGGCGATGCCTCCGCGCGCAAATATGTCCGCCTGCGAAAGAACGGACAAACCGCCATTCTGATGGACGCCTCGCGCTTGCCGGAAATCCTCGCGCCGTTCGTCCGCATTGACGCGCATCTCCGGCAGCTCGGTTTCAGTGCGCCGGAAATCCTTGCGCATGACGAGCCAAACGGCCTGCTCCTGCTGGAGGATTTCGGCGACATCACCTTCGCGCAACTGCTGGAGAAACCATGTAGCAGCCGAGGTAACGAGGCTCAAATTGAAATCGGCAATCGGCAATCGGCAATCGGCAATGAGACCGACCCTCCTCACATCGGCTCCTACAATTCAGAACAACTTTTCACCCTCGCCACCGATGTCCTGATTGCCCTCCACCGGCATCCGCAGGCCGTTCCGGAAAATCTCCGCGTCTATTCGCCGGAAAAAATGCTGGAGGACGTTGAATTGTTTCTGGACTGGCGCGCGCCGGGGATTTCCGGGATTGGCCGCGCCGGATTCAGGAAAGCCTGGCGCGACGTGCTGCCCGCCGCGCACGAGGTGCCGGCGTCGCTGCTCCTTCGCGATTATCATGCCGCCAACCTGATGCTGCTGCCCGACCGCGACGGCATCCGCCGGGCCGGGCTGCTGGATTTTCAGGACGCCTACCAAGGCCCGGTCACCTACGACCTCGTGTCGCTGCTCGAAGACGCGCGCCGCGACGTGCCGGAGGATTTGCGGAAGAAAATGATCGCCCGCTACCTCGCGCAATTTCCGTCGCTGGACCGCAATGCGTTTGAAACCTCGATGGCGATTCTGGCGACGCTGCGGCACACACGCGTGCTGGCGATTTTTGAAAAGTTGAGCCGCGAGGGGAAAACGGATTACAAAACCCGCCATTCGCCGCGCGTCGAACGCCTGTTGCAAAACGCCCTGCGCCATCCCATGCTGGCCGGCGTGAAACGCTGGTTTGAGGAATATGCCCGGCAAAATTAACAAAGCCATGGTGCTGGCCGCCGGTTACGGCACACGGCTCAAGCCGCTCACCGACCGTGTGCCCAAGCCGCTGGTGCCCGTTGCCGGACGGCCGATGATTGATTACGCCCTTGAAAAATTGCAGAGCTACGGCGTCCGCGAAATCGTCATCAACGTCTCGCACCTCAAGGACCAACTTGTCGCGCACCTCGCGGATCGGAAGCATCTCCCGATCAAAATCTCCGAGGAAGCCGAGCCGCTCGAAACCGGCGGCGGACTGAAAAAGGCGCAAACACTGCTCGGCGACGAACCGGTCTTCGTCATCAACAGCGACATTATCTGGACCGACGACCTGCCGCGACGGGGCGCGAGCACGGCGGACGGCAAAACCGCGCTAACCCGTCTGGCGCGCCATTGGGACGACGCGAAAATGGATTTCCTGTTGCTGGCGCAATCCAAGGCCCGCGCGGTCGGCCACGACAAGGGCGAGGATCATTTGTTCATCAAGCCCGGCAACACGATTGGCTGGAACGACGCCGACGCGCCCTACATCATCGCCGGCATCGGCATTTTTCATCCGCGCGTTTTGCGTGACGCACCGGACGGGAAATTTTCCGTAAAAATCCTCTGGCACCGGGCGCTTGCTCAAAACCGTCTCTTCTGCCTGCCGCACCACGGCCGGTGGTTCCAGACCGGCACCATCGGGGACATCAAGGCAACGGAAACCGCCCTGGCTTCTTTGGCGTGAACGGTTCGTCTTTCATTGCCCAAAGCCGGCGCGTGGTTAAACTGTGCGCGTGAAATCCATTGGCGCGGTTTATCTGGTCGGTGCCGGACCCGGCGACGCGGGGCTGCTTACGCTGCGCGGCGCGGAATTGCTCCGCCGCGCCGACGTGGTGCTTTACGACGCGCTCGTCAACCCCGCCCTGCTCCGCCTCGCCCCGCCGTCCGCCGAATTCATTGCGCGCGGCCACAACATGACGATGCCGCAGGAGGAAATCACCGCGCTGCTCGTCGCCCGGGCGCGCGCGGGCAAATGCGTCGTCCGGCTCAAGGGCGGCGACCCTTACATCTTCGGTCGCGGCGGCGAGGAGGCGGAGGCGCTGGCGGCGGCGAAAATCCATTTCGAAGTCGTGCCGGGCGTCTCGTCCGTCGTGGCGGCGGCGAATTACGCGGGCATTCCGCTCACGCACCGCGGGCATTGCTCCAGCTTTACGGTCTTCACCGGCCACGGCGAATCGGCGGATGCGGCCACGGCGCTGCGTTACGAACAAATTGCCAAAATCCCCGGCACCAAGGTCGTGCTCATGGGCACGGAAAATCTCGGCGACTGGACCAAATCGCTCATCGCGCACGGGATGCCGCCGGAAACGCCGGTGGCCGTCGTCCAATGGGGCACACTTGGCAGACAAAAATCAGTTTCCGGCACGCTGGCGACGATTGCCAAACTGGCAGCGGAGAAACAGATCGTTCCGCCGACGCTCACCATCGTCGGCGACGTGGTGAAGCTGCGCGGGAAATTGAATTGGTTTGAAAACCTGCCGCTGTTCGGAAAACGAATCGTCGTCACCCGGCGCACGGGACAGGCCGGAAAGTTTGCACAGCGGCTCGCGGAATTGGGCGCGGACGTGATCGAAGTGCCGACCATCCGGCTCACGCTGCCGGTGGAAAAGGACGCCATCGTGGACGCGCTGCTGGAATTGAACGCCTACGACTGGCTGGTGTTCACGAGCGCGAACGGCGTGACGGCGTTCTTCGATTTGTTCTTCAAGCGCTTTCACGATATGCGCGACATCGGCGGCGCGCGCATCGCGGCGGTCGGCCCGGCGACGGCGGCGAAGTTGCGCGAATTGCATTTGCAAATTGATTTGCAGCCGGAGGATGCGACCGCCAAAAAACTGGCCGAGGCGTTTGCCAAGTTCGAGACCATCGAGAATTTGAAGATGTGCCTGCTGCGGGCGGAAGTGGCGAACCGCGAACTGCCGGAGGCGCTGGAGGAATTGGGCGCGATCGTGGACGACATCGCGATCTACAAAACCGTGGCCGAGACCGAAGACCCCGCCGGCGCGGGCGCGCGGCTGCTGGCGGAAGGCGCGGACTGGGTGACGTTCACGAGCAGCTCGACAGTGGAACATTTTCACGCACGATTTGATTTGCCGAAGCTGGTGAAGAAATTCCCGCAGCTTAAAATTGCCTCCATCGGCCCGGAAACGAGCAAGTCCATCCGCGCGCTGAAACTGGAGCCGGCATTTGAGGCAAAGGAGCACACCACCGACGGCTTGATTGCCGCGTTGTTAAAGGCAAAATAATTTCCCTCTCCGCCGCGACCTGCCGCGACAGTGCGCGAGCACGGCGGGACGGGAAGAGGGATCTGGGGTGAGGTGTCGGACTTTTTCGTCCGCAGATTATTTCGTCGTCGTTGCCGCCGGCGCGGGCGTCGGGGTTGGGGTGGCCGCATGGTGCGGGCCGTGCTCCACATGGCAGGCGCTCGACCACGCCGCCAGCTTTTGCGGATTGGAGGCATAGACCGTCAGGAAAATGGCACCCAGCAAATCGCGCTGCACCCGGCCCTGATTCATAAGCTGGTTGATTTCCTCCGTGCTCAACACGCCCTCCTCGCGGCTCTCCTCATGCGTGCCGGACACATCGCCGATCTGTTTCAACTGCCCCTGCAAATCCGCCACCAGCGTGGCCGGCATGGCATGATCCACAAACACCTGCACCCGCGCGGCCTTGGCCGCCGTCGTCGCCGCGTCGTCACCGGCTGCGGGTGCCAGTTTGGCCAGATACGCGTTGGCCGTGCGCAGCACCTCGCCCGGATTCAAATGCGCGCAGCGCGGAAACGCGTCATCAAACCCCGGCTGGATTTTCGCATACGCCTGGGCGATGGTGGCCATGTTGTCCAGCTTCTGGTCCAGCGCCAGAATCAGTGCGTTTTGCGCCGACACCGTGATGGGTTTTTGCGTGGCCCCGGCGGCGACCAGTTGCGCGTAGATGTTGCCCAACGCCGCGACATAACCCGGCCCCTTGCTGGTGGCCGGAATATCCCCGCTGTTGGTTTTGCAGAAAACGAGTGAGCGATTGAAGCTGTCGCACTCGAGTTTGATTTTGGTTTTCATGATGCGATTCTACTTTACGTTGTTTGTGAAGGCGGAAACAACAGGCGCTTTTATCCAAAAGCGACACTCCGTCTGATTTCGGCGATGAAACTGTTCAACTCGCCCAAAGAATGCAATCACTTTTTGTTACAATGTGGGTCACCAGAACCACCGGCCTGGGACGGCGGGCGGGCGAGACCGGGCCGGGCCGGATTTTTTCACCACGAACCACACAAATCACACGAAAGGAAATCTGCCCAAAGCCCGTAGGGCTGACATCGTTGTAGATTGCGGCAACAAAATGAATCAAGCTCCGTTCAGGAGCGGCATCAGCAGGAATGCGGACGGATTTTCATGCCAAGCCGCCAAGGCGCGAAGTTTTAGCCACAGATTCACACGGATGAAACACAGATTCCGTAGGGACAAGTTCCATGAGAACCCAAGCCACGGAGCGGGGAACGGAAATAGCCCGTGGTGAAACCGTGGGTTCGCGTCCCACAAAATAATTCTCCCTCTCCTCGCCGTCCTTCGCTCGCGGGAGCGGGAGAAGGTGGTCGCAGACCGGATGAGGGTCGTCGGGGAGAAAGCAAATCAAAAACGAGGAGAGGGCCGGGGTGAGGAGTCGAAAACAACGCGGATTGACGCGGATAAATTTCCGGCGCACACTGGCCGCGTTAGAAAAAACAAAACGACGATTATTATTTAACCAAAACAATTTTGCGTAGCTACGGCTACGGGCTGTCCCGAAAACCACGAATTTTCCAAGCCCGTCAAACGAACCGACCGAGCGCGCCCAAATGGGCGCGGCTTGGCGTTACCTCGTTTGACAGGCGCTTCGTGGTGCCTCGGGACAGGGTGCGACGAGTCCGCGCCTCTTCTTTTTTAGATTTCCCGTTTCTGCTGGCTTGCAGCGGAAACCATGGCAACTAAAACTTCTAATTCAAATTTGCACAAGGCAAGGGATGCGAAAAAGGATGAGTTTTACACGCAGCTTTCCGACATCGAAAAGGAACTCAGCCATTACAAGGAGTATTTCAAAGGCAAAGTTGTTCTTTGCAATTGCGACGACCCGCGCGTCAGCAGTTTTTTCCATTATTTCTCTCACAAGTTCGGGGAGCTAGGGCTGAAAAAACTCATCACGACCTGCTACAAAAGCCAAAACGCCGATTTGTTCAGTGAGAACGATTCCGAGAAAGCCGTTTATTTAGAATACGCGGGCGAAAAAAACAGAGGCAAAGTTCCAACCCCCGAACGAATCGGACTCCAGCATCTGGAAGGCGACGGCGATTTCCGCAGCAAGGAATGTATCGAACTACTGAAACAAGCCGACGTCGTGGTCACAAATCCGCCGTTTTCTTTGTTCAGAGAATACGTGGCGCAACTGGTGGAATACGGCAAGAAGTTTGTCATCATCGGCGACCAGAACGCCATCACGTATAAGGAAATTTTCACGCTCATCAAAGACAACAAAATTTGGCTGGGCGTGGATAACTATGGAACAAAATGGTTCGGGGTGAAAGACGAATATGACATAGCCACGGAGTCGAGGAAGAAAATTGAAAATGGTAAAAAGTTTTTTAGCTCGGGTAGGATTGTATGGTTCACCAATCTGGACACTGCAAAACGTCACCAAGATTTGATTCTCTACAAGAAATATAGCCGCGTCGAATATCCCAAATATGACAACTACGATGCCATCAACGTGGATAGATACACGGACATTCCGATGGACTACGACGGCGCGATGGGCGTGCCAATTACGTTTCTTGACAAGCATAATCCTGAACAGTTTGAAATATTGGGCATAACCGACAGAGATAACAATTCCGGGCTGAAAACGAAGAAATACACCGATGAAGATGTGCCAAATCCCGGTGACTTGAATAGGCGTGGCGTAATCAAGATCGGAAAATTGTTCAAGCCCACCTACGCGCGACTTTTAATCAAGAGGAAAAAACTATGCAAATCACGCTCAAAGAAATAACCGTCCGTGAATTGGCGGATGGCTATGAAGACAACGCCGAAGATGGCGTTGTCGGCTATGGCGGCAAACTCGACATTCGCCCGCCGTATCAACGGGAATTCATATACGGGCCTAAGGAGAGAGACGCCGTCATCAATACCGTCACCAATAACTTCCCGCTAAATGTGATGTATTGGGCGGTGCGGAAAGATGGCAACTTTGAGGTGATTGACGGGCAACAGCGGACGATTTCCATTTGCCAGTATGTGAAGGGAATTTTCTCTTTTCAGAAGTTGTATTTCGAGAATCTGCCAGACGACAGGCAGGAGAAAATCCTCAACTACAAACTGACGGTCTATCAATGCACAGGCACAGACAGCGAGAGGTTGGACTGGTTTAGGACAATCAACATCGCGGGGAAACCGCTGACGGATCAGGAATTGAAGAACGCCGTCTATGCGGGTTCGTGGGTTTCTGACGCGAAGCGATATTTCAGCAAGACAGGTTGTGCCGCGTATCAAATCGGGCAGGATTATCTCAATGGAGCGCCCATCCGACAGGACTATTTGGAAACGGCGATTGATTGGATTTCAGACAGCAAAATTGAGGAATACATGGGAAGGCATCAGCACGATAAAAACGCCACCAAGTTGTGGAAATATTATCAAGCCGTGATTGAGTGGGTGGCTGCAACCTTCACAACGAAACGAAAGAACATCATGCGGGGCGTTCCATGGGGCGTTCTTTACAATGAATTTAAGGGTAAAAAACATGACCCGAAGGCAATCGAGGCGGAGACGATGAAGTTGATTGAAGACGATGAAGTGACAAATCAAAAAGGCATCTACCGATACATTTTGACGCGCGACGAAAAATATCTCTCGCTCCGCACGTTCAACGATAAGGAGAAACAAAAGGCATACGAAAAACAAAAAGGCATCTGCCCGAAATGCCCGAAGAAAAAGCGTTGGGAGCTTGAAGAAATGGAAGCCGACCATATTTCCCCCTGGCACTCGGGCGGTAGAACTGTGCAAGAAAATTGCCAAATGTTGTGCAAAGACCACAACCGAAGGAAATCTGGACAATGAAAAGGCGAGTTGAATCTCGACAACGCGCCGGATTTGAATTTCAATAAACACAAAACCGAAGCGATCGGGGAGCAGAAGGAATTGGGAATTTAGAGAAATAAAGATATGGCAGGACAAATCAGAATATCAGGAAAGGATTTGGGATCTGTTGCTCTGGCAGATTTTTGTCCGCGCTGTTTTTGGATAAAGCTGCACAATAAAGGACAAATTCCGTTCCAAATCTTTCCGGGAATCTTCGCATCCATTGACGGCTACACGAAACGGGTCGTTCATTCGTTATTTGATGACCATGGAAAACCGCCGGCATGGCTTAATGGTCTCGGTGATGTGGTTGGCTACAAAGAACCGCCAACCTTTCACAAATTTAATACAATCATTGAAGAATTTGACATTTTGCTCACAGGCTCACCGGATGGCGTGTTTGTATGTGCAGACGGCTCGCACATGATAGTTGACTACAAGACAGCTAAATTCACTGAACATCAAGACATTCTGCATCCAATGTATGAAGCACAACTTAATTCTTACGCTTTTATCGGCGAACGCAAGGGGTTGTCACCGGTAAAACAATTAGCTTTGATTTATATGGAGCCGGTTACTGATGATGCTGCGGCACGGCAAAGTCAAAACCGTCGCAGTGATGGCTTTGCGATGCATTTTGCTGCTCACATTTTGCCTGTAACCCTGAACCCTGCAATCCTTCAGCCGTTGTTACAGAAAACTCGTGAAATATGGGATCTGCCTGCGCCACCTGAACAACCGGCATCCTGCAAAAATTGCCAAATGCTTGGGGCGATTGTTAAGCAGCTGTCGTAAATTGGGCGGCCAATTTTAAGAGTCGTCGGAATTTGCTGAAATCATTTTCTGGCCGCCAACCCATTTTTCTGATCACCCAATCTTTGCGCCGGTCGCCTTTCAAACCTGCTGTTTTAGATTGTTGCCATAGCGCTTGTGCTTTGAAGGCTTCTTTAATTCGTTCAACTTCGCCGGAACCGAGTTTTTCTCCTTGGCGATGGACTCCACGAGAACGATGTAATTTTGTAATCGCGCCCCATTTTAAGTCGCGTTTCCGGTCGAAACTCCAATACCGTGGAATGAAAATCATCGTGCCCAAAGGCATCACGTTAATACTGAGTTTTTGCAATAACGGTTTGTCTCCCTCCATGCCATAAAGAATCCAGCGATGACAGAAAGCATTAAAAACCGTATCGAAGCGCGATTTTTCATTTTTCCAATTACATTCCCAACCAGGCAAACGAAAACCGCGCTCTTGAACCATGCGACGACGAATAATTCCTTTCGGGTCACGATATTTATCAACATTGAATTTAGCCTTAATGGCGTTCCACTCCGCTTTGAAAAGCGGGTTTGCGGTTAAGATCTCTTCTTTATATTTAAACTTTTGCAGAGCAGAGATGTGGGTTTCGTAACTTCCTGTCCGCACTTGAAGTTCGTGAGACCCGATAGCCAATTGCTCTCTGGCCGTTGGTGTTTTTTTCAAAAAAGAGAAAAGCAACGTCATTTGCGGATCAGTTTTTTTTGATTCACGAATACATTTGAGGATATAATTTCCTACGCCAATAAAATCAACTGGCCAAAGAGACAATGGCGACAAAAGCCACAGACGCACGTTTTCCATCAGCGGATAAAGGGGATGTGCTTTCGATTTTTGAGGCAATTTATGAAACTTTGAAATTAAATCTCCACACGCCTCGACCCGATGAAACGCCAGTTCAGCAAGCCGCTTTAAGTCCTGATGCAATTCGAATTTCATTGGTCAAATGTTCCCAAATGTTGCCTCTAACTTCCGCAAGACTTTCTGTTATGATGTATCCTGACGAATGAAAAATGTCGGCGCAATAAAAATTTCGTTGTGGCAGCTAATGCTGCTGCGGGCCGACATGATTTGTCACGGATTCCATACGCGGCAAAATTTATCAAAAAGTGAAGTGAGAATGGAACTCATTTCAAAGAAAAATTAGACTATGGCAGCATCTATTCAGATAAAGTGTATAAATAAAACAGATCGTTATAACGCACATGAACGCATTCACAGCGTCGGTGGTGTCAACCCCGACGGAACGCGATGGAAAATATCACAGCAGGATGCCATCGCAGGGATTGAAAGCGGGAAATGGCAGTTTTATGTTCATGTTGGAAATGAAACAGCGTGGGTTATTGTGGCGGTGAGTCGTTATGGCCATAAATATCTCAAAACGCAAGCAGATGGAGAACAGCCCGATAATTTACTCAGCTTACCTGAGTGCCCTTAACCACTTCGACCATGAACGATAAGCGAATATTTGTTGAAAGGCGCGATGAGGGCAATTATGCCGTCAGGCGTGCAGGTTCTGAAAGAGCAAGCGCAGTTGAGCCGACGCAAGCGGAAGCAATTGAACGTGCTCGTGAATTAAATCCCGGCGTCGCTCCGCACGTCGAGCGTGTGCGCGACACGAACTGTGGTGGCCGCGACAAATGGCGGAAACCTTGATATGAAGAACAATCGAATCTGGATTTACATTGGAATCGCATTGCTATTATTCGCTGCCGTTTTTCAGGCTGGAAAGTGGTTTGGCGCAATGCATGCCGATCAAAAATCGTTGCAAAACGATTTCAACAACCATCGGACAGAGACGCACACACGCTTGTCTGCGTTAGAAACAGATCGTGTAGTTCGAGAGCAACGCTGGGGCTGGGCAATGAGAGTCTTAGCATTGGGCAAAAAAATTCCACTCATCCATTGGATTTGTAACTAAAAACACTTTCTTCCGGCATGGTGCTGGGAGCATCAAAACAAACAAAACACGAAAATTATGGCAAAAGTATATCCGTATCACACAAACTCACCGGAATATCCACCCTCACACCGGGAGGTCTATCACGACAAGGACACTTGTCCTGACGGAAAACGTATCAAATCGGAGCACAAGGAACAGGGCACAGGTGGGAAGAAGCACTGCATGGAATGCGACAAGGTGAATTGATAAAGTGACGAGGGACGGTGCATTACTGCATCTGCCTGCCCTCACCTCACCCTGACCCTCTCCCCTCCCGCTGCGGGAGCGGAGAGGGAATTTATTTTGTGGGACGTTTTTCCCAGGGCGGCGTCCGCGTTGCGTCCTTGCCTTGGGCTGCTATGGGGATTGTCAAGTAAGAGAAAGCGGTTCAGTTCATTTTTTCATTAAAAGCTTTTTTGTTTTTCTGTTTTGGTTGCGTTTCCTCTTCGTTGGGCAGTTCTTGCTGCGCCAGT
>Ga0181517_10005683_pt1 | contig 10940 bp, 8 predicted proteins | sample PEATcosm2014_Bin_31_FD_119748 | JGI IMG/M metagenome (GOLD analysis project Ga0181517, IMG submission 119748) | Peatland microbial communities from MTU Mesocosm Facility, Houghton, MI, USA - PEATcosm2014_Bin01_30_metaG | ecosystem: Environmental > Terrestrial > Soil > Wetlands > Peat | place... | reverse complement strand
GTGCGTCAGTGCCTGAAATCGGTGGATGCGATCGCTTGCGTTTCAGAGAGTACGCGTCACCAACTTAGTCATTGGCTTGGCAACAGTTTTGACGACAAAGCGATCACAATTTTGAATTCAGTGGATCCCCCCGCATCGAATTGCGCACGCGGACCGCAACCGCTTCACAAAAGTCAGCCCTTTGTGTTGTGCGTCGCGCAGCATCGACGCAACAAGAACATCCCGCTCGCGGTGCGGATCTTCGAGCAATCTCTGCACACAGGAGCGATTCCGCCGGAGACCCAGCTCGTGATCGTCGGGGTTACGGGGCCGGAGACTCATCGGATACGAAGGGAGATCCGGGCGGCACGTCTCGAACGGAGGGTTGTCATTCTTTGCGGAATCAGCGATGCGGAGCTTCAATGGTGCTATCGCAACTGCGAGCTCCTCCTGGCGCCTTCGATCGTGGAAGGTTTTGGCCTACCCGTGGTGGAAGCGCTGTTGGCTGGATGCCGTGTCGTGTGTTCCGATATCGCCGCGTTTCGCGAGGTTGGCATGGAAGGCTGCCATTTTGTTCCGCTTGGGCCGGGAGAACTCGACGCATTTACAACTGCAATCCGCTTGGCACTCTGCACGCCGCGCATCTTGCCGATGTCGATGCCGTGGCTATCTGCCTCGGCAATTGCGGAGAAGTATATAATTTTGTACCGGTACCTGCAGACGCGCCTTGCTAACCAGGATTATGGTGCGATTAGGATTTCGCATATTGGAAGCCAAGATGGCTTGTAACCTTGGGCGTCTTGCTTTCATCTTACTTCTTTGAAGACTTATAAGGTGAAATGTCACCTCTTTGTAATTTATAGGCCTGCCTTTCAGAAGCCTATTCCGATTCGGTGGAGAATAGATAGATGGTAAAGGAATTGGAGCTTTCCGTGGGCGAACACGAGGAGAGCGCATCTGCGCCGCGGCTGGGCACGATCCTGGTCGTGGAAGATGACCCGCGCATGCAGAAAGTGCTGCAGCGAGTGTTCTCCGTTGAGCACTACACGGTTGTTACTGCGGGCGATGGGCAAACGGGCCTGGACTTATTTCGAACGCATCGGCCGGCCGCCGTCATCCTTGACCTGATTCTGCCGGAGATTTCGGGCCGCGAACTTTGCCAAACCATGAAGGCGATATCGAACGATACACCGGTGATCGTGCTAAGTGCCGTCGCCGAGGTTGTAGACAAGGTATTACTCCTGGAGCTTGGCGCCGACGACTACGTGACCAAGCCGTTCAGCCCGCGGGAACTGATGGCGCGCGTGCAGGCAGCCATCCGGCGGAGGCGCCGCCCTGCTGCGGCGATGACTTATCGATTCGCGGGCTGCGAACTTGATTTTCAAAAGATGACGGCTCGCCGTGGCGAAGTCCCCATTCCACTCACATCGCATGAATTTCGGCTGCTCAAATTCTTTACCGAACATGCAGAGCGAGTTCTAAGCCGGGAAGAATTGCTGAATGAAGTCTGGGGCTATAACTGCTATCCGACGACACGCACTGTCGACAACCAGATTCTGAAACTGCGGCAGAAGCTGGAACCTGACCCGTCAAACCCGCGTCATCTGTTGACGATTTACGGTGCAGGATACAAATTTGTCCCATGATGCGAAAGCTGCGGAGAACAAGTCTGCGCACTCCGGTTCCATGACGTTCGAACGACGCGAGAATCGTGGCATCCGTACGCGTGTTCTGCTGATCGCCGCGATGGCAGCCATTATCGCGACAACGACCTTCGCAAGCCTGCTCACCATTCGCCATCGGCTCGAGAGTGTCTTGACAGCGAATGTGTCTTCGGACCTGATGCGTTCGATCGCCACTTTTGAGAGTATGCAGGCGCAGCGCATGACCGCTCTGGATCGCGAGAACGCGCTGCTCGCTGATTTGCCCAGCTTGAAAGCTCTGATGACAACCAGTGACGATCGCACCATTGAAGATGGCGCCGTCGAATTCTGGAGGGTCGGCGGCAATGACCTGTTCGCATTGGCGAACCGGGATGGGCGAATCGTTGCGGCGTACGCGGGAAACTCGTCGGCCGGTTCGACTCTGCGTGCCGATCTGAGTTCGGCATTGGGCCCGTCGCCGCGCACCTACGTCATCAGCGGAGATAATCTTTTCGCCACATCGGTGCGGCCACTCTTTTTTGGCAGCGAAACGAACGGAACGATTCTAGGTTATGTCATCAGCGGCTTCGCGATCGATCGGATGGCAATCGGTCAACTGAGCAACGCGACCAGCGTCGACGCAACGTTTGTAAGTCGAAATCGCGCGTTGGCTGGCTCGCTCGCGCCGCCATTGGAATCGATCCTTGCGGCGCATCCAATTCCCGCATCGAACGACCGTCCGGATGCGGTAACAGTGAAGCTTGGGAACGAACGGTTTTTGGCCGTCGGCCGAGACTTATCCGCGAACGCTTCGGGACCGCTCGAGCTGATCGAACTTAAATCGCTGGATGCAGAAGAACAGTCCATCCGCGAAATCGACCGCCTGGTTTTGATTGCGGGACTGCTCGCCTTGGTGATTGGAGCTGGATTAATGGCGGTTCTATCCAGTGCTGTCACCCATCCACTGGAGCAGCTAGCCACAGGCGTACGTGCGTTTGCGGCGGGGGATAGCGCGCACATTCTACCTTACGGCGGCACAATGGAAGTGCGTGAGTTGAGTACGGCATTTGCGGGCATGCGTCAGGAGATCCTGACCACGCAACAGGCGCTGCTGGAATCGGAACGCCTGGCAACGATCGGCAGGATGGCCAGTTCGGTTTCCCACGACCTGCGCCACTACCTTGCCGCGGTTTATGCGAACTCGGAGTTTCTCGCGTCAGGTCATCTCACTGACGAAGAACGCACGGAGATTCTGACGGAAATCCGTACTGCCGTCGATGGCACAACCGAGTTGCTCGAGTCCTTGCTCATTTTCAGCAGAAGCGGACCTGGGATTCGACGCTCGCATCAGTTGGTCGCAACATTGGTGGATCGCGCCGTGGGCATGGTGCGAGCGCATCCGGATGCTGCCAACACCGAGTTTTCGGTCCGCAACCAGAATCCTGCGGAGACATCGGCGGTTGTGGACGGGAAGCAGATCGAGCGGGCCATTTACAACCTTGCGCTGAATGCATGCCAGACAATCCACAGTAATGGCGAGCCTGCCCGCGTTGCAGTGAGTCTCGACGTGCGACCTGCGGAGATCATCCTGGGCGTGTTGGATAATGGCGACGGTGTTCCAGAGAGCATCCGCTCTACTCTTTTCGAGCCGTTTGTGAGCGAAGGGAAACAAAAGGGATCGGGTCTCGGATTGACGCTCGCACAGTGCATTGCTGCGGAGCATGGCGGCAACGTGATCCTGGTAAGCAGCCGTCCAGGAGAAACCATCTTTCGCATGTCGATTGCGCGCGGCCTTGCGGAACAGACCGGGCAGGCTGCGGAAGAACGAACACGAGTGAAAACTGCGTGAGTCGAGGTACCTCTATGCCCTTTGATCGTTCGTACTGTGCAATGCGCGGGAAAAGCGCGTTGTTGATGCTGTATTGCGCTTTGGCCGTATGCCTCAGCTCGGGCAAAGCACAGGCGCAAGATGACATGGCAGAGAAAGTGAAACAGCTGACCCAGGCAATGAGCCGCGTTCAGGAGCAACTGAATGAGTCGCAGCGCCAGCTTGAAGAAATGCGTCAGCAGCTTGCGGAACTCCAAATCCGCGCAGGAAAAGCCTCTGATCCGGCGCCATCTCAAACTGCGGATTCGGACGCGGCAAAGCTGGCGGCACAGGTTGAAGATCTGAGAGAACGGCAGTCGCTGCAGGAAGCGCAGATCGCTGTGCAGGAACAGACCAAGGTCGAGAGCGAGTCGAGATTTCCAGTGAAGGTAAGCGGCCTGCTTCTCATGAATGGATTCGTCAATACGCGAAATGTCGACATGGCCGCGACGCCCACGCTTGCTGTTCCCGGAAGTGGAAGCGCGGGCGCTTCGGTACGGCAAACAATCATGGGCTTGGATATGCGCGGGCCGCATCTTTTTGGAGCCCGGAGTCATGGCGATCTGCGCGTGGATTTTGACGGGAGCGCGGCCGCAACGGGCGGGTACACCAATGGGTATGGAATCGATTTGGTGCGATTGCGGACCGCCCATGCTGCGCTGGATTGGGAACACACAGAGGCATTCTTTTCGATGGACCGGCCAATCATCAGTCCAAGCGTGCCGGACTCGCTGACAGCCGTTGCAGAACCGCCTCTCGCCTGGTCGGGAGACCTGTGGAACTGGACGCCGCAATTCGGCGTCTCACAAGACATTTCCTTTGACTCTGTGCCGAGATTGCGCGCGCAGGCAGCACTTATCGACATCGCAGACGCGCCCTACACCGCGAGCCTCGCGGCTCAAAATGGATCTACCCCCACGCAATCCACTGCGGAAGCGAGCCGTTGGCCCGGTGTTGAAGCTCGCATCGCCACGCCTGGCGGGCAATCGGAGGAGGGTGCGCAGATTGGTGTCGGCGGACTGTTCGCAGCGCATCGGAGCATTGGGGGAACGCGGTTCGACTCGTGGGCGGGAACTCTCGACTATCGCCTGCCACTTCCGGGGAGCATGCAACTGAGCGGAAATTTCTATCGCGGAGCAGCCCTCGGCGGCCTTGGCGGCGGTGCCTATAAGGACTATGTGTTCCGACTGGACCTCGATGGAGGCGGCTTCTACTTCCGCACGCTCGACGATGTAGGCGGCTGGACACAATGGAAACAGAGGGTCAGCCAGCGGCTCGAATTCAACGAGGCGCTCGGCATCGACAACGTTCCCGCAGGTGAACTGCGCCCCTACGCGGGAGCGGCATCAGCCGTGTATCAAAACGCTGCCCGCAATCGAACGGCCACGGCCAACGTCATCTTCAGTCCCAGTGCTTATCTGCTCTTCTCTCTCGAATACCGGCGGATTGAATCTTCCCCCGTGAATGGTCCCACGGCTGCCAGCGACATCATTGGTGTGGCCGCAGGATACAAGTTTTGACGATGGCAAAAAGGCGCAATCATCTGCCGTGCTTTCTGCTTTGCGTAGTTGCACTTATTGCGACCCTCGCCTGCGCTCAGACAGATAGCCGCGAGACAACAGTCGATGTGCATGTGGGAATTAAACTGCCCAAATTGCAGCCGCGCGGGCATGCGCCGCCCGCAGTGCTATGGCTGAAACCATTGCCGGGGACGCCGGCGCAGCCTTTCTTGCCCAATGGCCATTACGCATTGCTGCAGAAGAACCGGATGTTCACGCCGCATCTCCTGGTCGTGCCCGTCGGGAGCGAGGTGCATTTTCCCAATGCCGATCCGTTCTTTCACAATGTGTTCTCCTTATTCAATGGAAAACGATTCGATCTCGGGCTCTACGAGACGGGAACGGACAAAGAGGTCCTGTTTTCTCGCGAAGGCGCCTCGTACATCTTCTGCAATATTCATCCGGAGATGAGTGCTGTCATTCTTGTATTGTCCACGCCCATCTATGCGACGGCGGGGACGGGAGGTACTGTTTGGATTCGCGGCGTGCCGGCTGGCGAATATGAGATGCATGTGTGGGTCGAGGGTTTGGCGCAGCCAGCGCTCGATCGACTAACGAGGCGTGTGCAGATTTCGACAGAAGGCGGCGATCTTGGCGTTATCGAAGCATCGGGAGCGCCGCTAAAGCCGGCGGGCCATTTGAACAAATTTGGCCAGCCGTACGATCGGGATTCCAAACCCACATACTGATTTCGATGCGTCAACGCTGGCTCTATACTTCGCGCATGCGACTCTGTAAGGGGCTAACGGGTGGATTGACGTGGGAACCGTGTTACTTGCCGCCCCTTCATACCTGAAGAATAGGTGCGCAGCCCCGTTAGCTGCAGAGCGATTTGCCAAAGAAAGACGGGATTGGTGCTGAGGTAGCGCCACCAGAGACGCTTCGGATCTTGGATGAGCCGATGAAGCCACTGAAGGCCGGCACGCTTGATCCAATCGGAGCAGTCTTGAATGCGTCCAGTGTGAAAATCAAACGCGGCACCCACGCCGAACATGACGTGCGTGTCGAACTGGGGAAGATAGCGGCGCATGAATTTGTCCTGCTTCGGCGTGCCGATGCCGACCCAGATCATGTCCGGCTTGCAATGGTTGATGCGAGCGATCAACTCGCGTTCTTCGTGTGAAGTCAGAGCGCGAAAAGGCGGAGTGTAAGTGCCGACAATTCTTGCCCACGGGGCAAGCCTTCTGAAACTGGCGGCGAGTTCTTCCGCCACGCCTTCTTTCCCGCCGTAGAAGAAATGCGTGTAGTGTGCGAATTCGCTGCGGACAAATACTTCGCGCATCAAATCGGGCCCGGCAACGCGCTCCATCTCACGGTGCCCTTGAAGCCGGCCGACCCAGGCGACGGGCATGCCGTCTGGGATGGCAATGGCGGCGTCGGCGTATGCGCCTGCCAACTCTGCATCGCGCTGAGCCTCCATCACACCGTACACGCAGATGGCGGAAAGATAACCCTTTTGCCGAGCGCGAAGGATCCGGGCAATCTTCGAAAGGGCGGTGTTCATCGATAGGTCGTCGACCCGCACACCCAGGACATTGATCGAAGGCGAAGCGGCGGAAGAGTTGCGTGCATTGTGGGGCTGGCTTTCGCAGCGCTGACAGGCTGCAGTTGGCGCGAGCGCAGTGGGCGATTTCATCGCGATATCTCCTCGCAAATTACTACAGCGGCGCGGGTGTGGGATCGCGCGCGCCCCTTGAGAAAGAGCATCGCAGCCAGCGGAATATAGACGACCAGGGTGAATGGCCCGTAGACGAGGCGTGCCATGGCCATTCCCTGCATGCCGTATTTGGGCAGCAGCCAGCGAGTCGCGAGCAGCATGGCTGCACCGCCAGCGAGGTTCAGCAGAGTCACCACACGTACGCGGCCGAGCGCCAGCATCGTATAGGAACCGGTAACGCTGAGCGCCTGCGCCGCCGTGCTCCAGACGAGGAGCGGCAAAACAGAACTGCCCGCACCCGCAATCGCTTGCCCGCCCCACATCGTGAGCAAGCGCATACCGAGCGCAAAGAGAATTGCTGCGCCAGCGGCTACCACGGCCAAGTTCGCAGCGAAAGCCAGGACGACCGCACGGCGCAGCGGAACGATGGAGTCTTCGGTGCTCCTCGTCGACACATAGGGAAAGAGGAAGTGTAGGCTCGACGCGGCAATTCCATAGATTGGCTGCGCCATCTGCGCGCATAGGGCATAGGAGGCCACCGCGGCAGCGCCCAAATAGACTCCCGTGATGAGGCGGTCAACCTGTCCGAAGAGAATCCCCGAGACTGCTTGAATCCACGAGAATATGCCGAAACCAAGAAGTGCGCGCGTAGCTTCACGATCGAACGAAGGCCACAGCGAGTTCGCGCCGAGCAGTCGCTTCAGCTGAACGAGCTGCAAGCCCAGACTCGCCACGATAAAGAGCGCAGTCGCAATCATGATGCCGACCACCCCCTGATTGGCCAACGGCAAAACGGCGGCGGCCGCGAGCGCCAGCAGGCGTGCCATCACGCTCACGCGAACTGCCGCGCCATAGCGCTCAAATGCGCGCTGCGTGCTGACGCACACTGTTTCGATGGCCCGAGCAAGGATCAGAAGGCTTGCGATGCGGAGAGACCAGAGGCATTCAATGCGAAGCTCTGCACTGGATGAAGCGATGCGAGCAGCAGCGGCAGGCGCGAAAATCCATGCGATGAGAGCAATCGCGGCACCCAAGGCAATGTGAATGCCCATGGTGCTGCGCACAGCGCGAAGAAGACCGCTCTGGTCGTTCCCACCGCGCCTCGCGGAGACGTAGCGGATATTCGCATCGCCGAACCCGGACGCGATGACCGATCCTGCAGTCAGCGCCGCATTGGCCAACATCCAAACACCGAACTGCGCAACGCCCAAATTGCGGAGAGCGAGCGGGGCGACGACAAGCATCCCCATTGGGTAGGCAACATAGTCAAGGACGCCGTAGGCTGCGTTCGAGAGATGTACCCTCATCGTTGACTCCTGTGATTGGGCAAGAAGCGAAGGCGGGCCTCGATCGACGGCTGGCTGGGCAGATGGGCAAGGCTTTTTACGCCGTTTGCGGAGGAAGATGAGGTGACATACGTCATCGCTTCTTAAGCTAACGATGCGCGGGAGGATGTGTGTCAGGGGGTGGTCAGATGAATGTCATCGGTTTGTCATTAGAGAATCTGCTTGAACGGTCAGAGTGCAGAGCCGCTCATTTGCGGGTCGGACGAGGCAATTTGCACGGGTCTTCTGGTTGCGTATCCGAGAAGAAGGATGAAGAGCATCGATGCGAGCAAGGCGGCACCCGCGTTACCGAACAGCACATTGGCATAGCCGAATCGCACGATGCAGCTGCCGGTAATGGCTGCCGTGGCAGCCTGGCAAATCGCGCCTGACATGTTTTGAATCGCAGAAGCCGTGCTGCGTTCTTCGTCCGGAATATGGTCCATGAGAAAACTGTAAATACCAGGGCCCGTCATCCATTGCATGCCGCAGTAGGCGAAATAATAGGTGACGGCAAGGGGAACGCTATGCGTGATGCCCATGCAGAGGAGTGCAGCACCAGTCATGGCTTGGGCAAAGCCTACTCCGACAATTCTCCCGAATCTTCGATACAACAGGGGTGAGAGCAAAACGGCAGTGAATTGGAGGAGCTGCGCTACGGAGAAGATGACTCCGACGTGAGGCAACGCCATGCCAAGATGTTGCTGCAGGTAGACCGCGGCAAACGGCGGAAACGAACCAGTGACAATATTCCAGATGACAAACGGCGGCAGAAACCAAAGCAGGATTGGATGAAAGACGCGAATCCGACGGCGCTCAGTCGGGTCCGGCGTACCAAGCCGCAGTTTGAGAATTGGCCAAACTCCTATGAACGCGACAACGCAGGCAAGCTGCAGCACAATGCGAATATTCCCGACCTGCGAACCTGGATGCCCAGCGCGCTGCACGAACTCCGGCAGATATCCGCCCGCGAGACCTGCCAATGTTCCCAGGCCGATTCCCGTGGCAAAGGTAATGCTGAACCCCGACAGCCGATTCTGTTCATTGGTAAGTTTGGCGATGGCGGGCGAAAAGCAAATGGGCCAACTGCTCATCGCGATGCCCGTGAGAAATGCCAGGCCAATCTGCGTCGGGATCCAAAGAACAAAGGTCCGCACAATGCAGATGAGAGGCGCCGCGATGAAGCAAAACAGCAGAAGCTTCTCCAACCCGAATCGTCTGGCCAGAATCGTGGTGGGGATGGTTCCAACCACGTTACCGAGCGTAAGCGTTCCAGTGAGAATTCCAAGGATCTTCTCATTGAAGTGAAGGTCAGTGAGATAGAGATTGAAGAGAAAAAAGAAAAGTCCGAACCCAAAGTCGAAGAAAAATGCTGCGGCGAAAAAGATCCAGAAACCGCGGCTGAACTGGGTAGGATAAGAGCGCAGTCTTGACCACATGCTTGTCGCCCCGGGGTGCGGTTCTGCGCTGGAATCATCAATCAACGACTGCACTATCGACCTTCTTTCACGAGTTGCGCGAGTCGGTCGATGGCCCAATCCAGGTCTGTGTACTTTAATTCGAAGACGCCGCGATCGAGCAGCCGTTCGACTCCTGCCGTTTGCATTGCTGCGATTCCCGGAACGCCGATTCCCCGTTGAAGGATGTATGCCCGGGCAACTTCTGCCGGAAAAGGGACCATTTCGTTGCGGCGCCCTCCGCGGCGGTCGAGGAAGACGATGTGTTTGATCCGCGAAGAGAAGGATGTGGCAACCCGTGCAAGCGGAGCAGTGTTCCATTCAATAGATGGCTTGCCGATTTCCGCGCGCTGCAGGATTGGCAGACCCCGCAGCTCAGGAAACAGATCCTCTGCAGAGGGGCGAAAGCGGACCTGCCTGCAATTCCCAACCACGAGGCTATCGTCGCGCCCGTTGACTAGAAAGCTGGCGTCGTCGGTAACATAGGTCCATCCAGCGCGCGCGCAGGCGTAGGCTAGCGTCGACTTCCCGGCACCGGAGTCGCCGCAAAACAGAATTCCATTCCCCTCCAACTCAACGCAGGCCGCGTGGATGCCGATGGAATGACGGGCGGCGAGATGAAACATCGCAGCCGATTCGAGGATGAAGTAACGAACATAGCTCCGATGGACCAACGTGGATTGCGCGAGCCAGATGACAGAGAAGAACCGCGCCGCATCGGATACCCCGAAGTTCTCTGCGTTTGCGACATGGGAGCAGAGGTGCTCTCTCACTCGGCTCGTGGGCGCAGGCGGGCATTCCGCTGAGCCACCTTCGGTCACTCCTACGTGGAAGCGAATTGGCTCTGTTTCGAAAAGTTGACGAAATCCCTGCCAGGATTCTTTCGCGGCAACGAGCACTTCCTCCGAGTTCGTGAAAACCTGCAACGGGAACCCATACGGATAGAAGGTCTGTTGCAGGGGTAACTCCGTCCGGGCCAGCATCGGATCGGCGTAGGTGATTGGCTCGCGCCGCGCGTAGGCCGCCTTGATTTGTTCAACAGTGAGAATATCCAAAGTCTGTACCGCCAGTGCAGGCAGAGTGCTCTCCATCAGAAGCGAATCCTTCCTTTGCGGATGAGATAAATCAGAATTGATATTTGAGCGCCAACTGAATGATGCGCGGATTATTCGATGTCGCCGTGATGATCCCGAACGATGCGCCCGAACTGACGGTGTTGTTCGGATTGGCAAAGTTCGACGAGTTAGTCAGATTGAAAAATTCAGCACGGAAATGAAGGCTCTGCGATTCGACGATGGGAATCGTTCGCTCGATCGCCATATCGATATTCCGCTGGCCAGGTCCACGAACCAGGCCCACGCCGCTGTTGCCGAAATCGGTGTCGGCAGGCGAAGTGCCATTCGGCGACTCCGGGGCAGAGGTAAAAGCTGCCGCATTCAAGTATTGGCCGATC
>Ga0181517_10005682_pt1 | contig 10942 bp, 7 predicted proteins | sample PEATcosm2014_Bin_31_FD_119748 | JGI IMG/M metagenome (GOLD analysis project Ga0181517, IMG submission 119748) | Peatland microbial communities from MTU Mesocosm Facility, Houghton, MI, USA - PEATcosm2014_Bin01_30_metaG | ecosystem: Environmental > Terrestrial > Soil > Wetlands > Peat | place... | reverse complement strand
TCGGAGAAGGGCAGAACCACCGTCTCATCCCAGGTAGTCGGGAGAGCCTTCAGCACCTCGACGGACGGGTTCGCCAGCATGGTGGCCGGGTGCGCCGCATAGACTGACAGCGGCGCCTGGAGAATCACGGCGTTAGCGACCTGGTGCGTCCACGTGGTGTCGGCCGCGTAGGAGCCGAAATGCGTCGGCGTGTAGTCGGCCATTCCGGCCAGCAGGCGCGTGAATGGCAGGGTCACATCGTGCTGCGCATACGGCCCCGGAAACTCCATCCCGCGTATGGCTTCGATTCCCACGATATTCGGATAGGTCCGTTCGAGGCCGGTAGGCTTGTTGGCGCCGTGGAAATCGACCATCAGCTTGTGTTCCGCGGCGGCCCTGGCGAATCTCTCGTAGAGATCGACCACCTCTTTGTTCTCGTGATCGAAGAAGTCGATCTTGCATCCCGCTATGCCGGCGCGGTTGCAGAGCGCGAAATGCTCCTCCATGGCCTTGGGGTCCTGAAGCATCGAGCGGATGCTCCAGACGAAGAGCTTCACCCCGCGTGCGCGTGCGTAGTCCGCGAACTCTTTCAATTGGTTTTCGGGCCAGCTCCGCCAGAAATTTTCCAGCACGATGTACTCGAAACCGAGCTGCTGGGCAAGCCTGACGAATTCCATCTGGTTCTCGACGGTCCCTTCGCCTCCATCGAGGTAGAACCAGACGGCGCGCCCGGGCTTGATCCAATCGGTGGCGAGTCCGTTGGGAAAGAGCTTCGGGTCCGGGGGCCGCGAGACGTTATGCACGATGTCGCAGTTCACCAGCGTAGTCAGGTCCGCGCCGATCGTTACGATTCTCCACGGCGTGGTGATGGGGCCATCGATCGCCGCCGGATGGCTGAGGCGCTCCACGTCCTTGCCGTACCGCGAGCGGAAGCCGAAGGTGGCGGGCACGGCGTGGCCCAACCGGGCGTCGAGCGCCTGCGCGGCATCCGCCTGGAAAGCCATGCCGCTATAGTTGACCAGGGCGCCCTCGGTGATGGAAGCGTACGCGCTCTTATCGCGCAGCCGGAAGGTGAACGGCGGGTTGGTCCACTCGCCATCCATCATGCCCTCGATCGTGTTGGTGGTGGTGCGCCAGGGATAGATCCCTTCGTAGCCGGAAACGTAGTTCTGCGGCGCCACCACGCTTCCCGCCGGAATCCGGAACACCGTGGCTTCGTCGGGCGTGCGTGCGCCCTCGCCGGGCACCAGGTGACGGAAAGCGACCCCGTCATTGTAGGCCCGGATTTCCAGCACATAGGCCGTTCCGGTCCCGGCGTGCCTCACCGACACCTTGACGCCATTGCACCTGTCCACCGCGGTGGAGTGCGCGCCGTACCAGGGATAGCGCTCGTCGATCCGGTAGGTTTCGGCGGAGCCGATCTGCGCCCCATCGGCCAGGTCCGCGCGATCCACCACGATGCCCAGCGGAGATGGATCGATGATATTCTTCCCATCGAACGTCACCGTGAATTCGAGGTGAGTCCGGGAATTCGACGACAGTAGAAACTGCACGCGCCCATCGGGACTGGCCACCTTCACGTCCGCCGAGGCGGAGAGAGGCAGGCACAAGAGCGCGAGCGAATATAGAAGGACAGCTTTCATTGGCATTCTCCCGGGGCCGAAAGGGCGGCAGCGCCAGACTACGGCCCGGCTCGCCGACACGTCGGCTAAGTACCATATCAGCTATCAGATCGCTTGTCAACGTCCGGACGGCTTTCCCGACCCCTGAGATGTTACCCCATAGGTGTGTCGCCGTGCGCTGCCGGAGAGATCCGGGGAGTTGGCCCGGAAGAATCGTTGACATATCACATGAAGCATGAGAACCTATGACTTCCCCCGTATGTCCGCACTCGCCATCAACGAAGAACACCCTCCGATTGCGGCTAGTCTGGCCGATCAGGCCTACTATATGATCCGCGAGCGGATTTTGCGCGGAAAGCTCAGCCTGGGTGCCGTGCTCTCCCGTCGCAAGCTCGCCGCGGAGTTTGGAATGAGCCTGCTGCCCGTCTCGGAAGCTCTGCAAAGCCTCGAGAGCGAAGGCCTGGTGGAAAGCCAGCCGCGCGTGGGCACGAGAGTGCGTATCCCGACCGCGGACGAGGTTCGCGGTCGATTCGTCGTCCGCGAAGCATTAGAGGCCGAATCCGCCAGACTCTGCTGCCGAACCGCCACCTTTCCGGAAAAACTGGAGCTGCGCCGCATGGGGGCGCACGTCGATACTCTCCTCAATGCCCGCACGAAAGAGCGGGCCAACGACAAGGATTTCTTTTACGTGGGACAGGAGCATCACGTAAGCCTGCACATGCGCATCGCCGAGTTCACCCGGTGCGTGCAACTGCGGGAGGCGATCGAGAAGAACCATGTGCTGATCTACGATTGGTTCTTCAATGTTTCGGCACCCCATATGTTACTGCCGGAGAGATTTCACAGCGATCTGGTGGAGAAGGTGACCGGCGACGATCCCGCCGCCGCCGATCAGGCTATGCGTGTGCACGTTCGCTTCGGGCTCAGCACCATCCTGGAACAGTTGGCCAGGGCCACCAATGGCACCGACTGGCGGCCCAAGCGCGGCGAACGACAGTAATTTTCTCCCCCCGGCCGCCGGCGCGGGTCGACAGGCCGTCCGCAGAGCCGCGAGCCAGTTCATATCCGGCCTAGTACCATATCAGCAATAACAGCCGGTCAACCCCCCAGCTTCCCGCCGGCTGGCGCAGTCACTCATTTCTTGATAGTCGTCCATGGTCATTCACGGGCTTCTCAAAGCCCACATGTCCACGAGTTATACTGAGGGAACGTTGACATATTAGCGGGACGATGAATTTCCTGTTCTCCATGGACGCGGTATGGACGTAATCACTGAAAAACGAAGACGCCCATCGAGTGCGGCCACGCTGGCCGATCAGGCGTACTACATGATCCGCGAGCGGATTCTGCGCGGGCAGCTTAGCTTGGGGGCCGTACTCTCGCGGCGCAAGCTGGCCGCCGAGTTCGGCATGAGCCTACTACCAGTGTCGGAAGCTCTGCAAATGCTGGAGAGCGAGGGCCTGGTGGAAAGCCAGCCGCGCGTGGGCACCCGGGTGCGCACACCAACACCGGAAGAGATTCGCGGCCGTTTCGTGGTCCGCGAGGCGCTGGAGGCCGAATCCGCCGGACTCTGCTGCCGGTTCGCTACTTTTCCGGAAAGACTGGAATTGCGCCGCATGGGAGAACAGGTCGACACCCTCCTCAATGCCCGCGTCAGAGAGAGGGCCAATGATCGGGACTTCTTCTATGTCGCGCAGGAGCACCACGTAAGTCTGCACATGCGCATCGCCGAGTTTGCGCGCTGCGTGCAACTGCGGCAGGCCATCGAGCGGAACCATCTCATGATCTACGACTGGTTCTATGCCGTTTCCGCGCCCGACCGATTGCTGCCGGAGAAATATCACAGCGACCTGGTCGAGAAGGTGACGGGCGACGATCCCGATGCCGCCAGCCAGGCCATGCGCGCGCATATCCGCATCGGACTCGTCACCGTCCTGGAAAAGTTGTCCAAGGTCGCCAACGGCACGGACTGGCGGCCTAAGCGCGGCGAACGCTAGTAATTCTCGACCGGCGTCGTGGTTTGACCAGCCATCCTCAGACCCGCGGGCTGCGCGCGTGAATCTTCACGAGGCTGGGGTCCAGCGACTTCAGATTCGGCTTGCCGCACATGACCATGTCGCGGCCTAATTCGGTCTGCAGCATTTCCAGTATGGCCTGGACGCCGGCGGAGCCGTAGGCCGCCAGGGCCCAGAGCACCGGGCGGCCTAGCAAGACAGCGCGCGCCCCCAGCGCCAGCGCCTTCAGGATGTCGCTGCCGCGCCGGAAGCTGCCGTCGATCAGGATGGGCACTTTGCCGGCGACCGCCTCGGCTATGGCTGGCAGCACCTCGATGGGCGCGGCCAGGGACGCTCCAGCCGGTCCGCCGTAATTTGAGACCACCAGGCCGTCGATGCCCGCGGCCACCGCGGCGCGAGCCTCTTCCGGCGTCAGGATGCCCTTGATCAGGCAGGGAACCTTGATGCCCTTCCGCAAGGCGTCGATGGCGCTCCAGTCCACGCCACGCGCCGTGATGCATAGCGCCTTGCACCCGGCCTCGATGGCTTGATCGATCTGGCGGCGCTGCGCGTCCGTGCCGGGTTCCGGGGAGACCTGATACCAGAGCGCGTCCGATGCCTGCGCGGCGATCTCGCGAATCGGGAAGCTCGACTGGCCGGCCACCACCATGGCGGTTTTCGCCGCCGCCGCGCCACGTGCCGTGGCCAGCTCGCCTTCGGGATGGAACCGCTTCTGCTCGGACACCGGTCCGACGATGATGGGCGCGAACAGCCGCTGGCCGAAGATCTCCGCGGTCAGATCCAGGTGCATGGTGTTCACCATCATGCGCGGCCGGAGTGTGATGCGCTCGAAGGCGTCGCGTTCGCTGCCGGCGATCTCGGCGAAGGCCGCGGCGGGCAGGCTGCGGCGCGCCATGGCCTCGAACTCGAACGTGTTCACCAGCTCGCGAGCCGGCGCGATGCGGCCCCCCGGCTCTCCAATCAATTCCTGCCCGCTGCTCATAGGAACTCCGTCTTCACCAGGGACCGGTCGATAGAAGCCAGCGTGGTGCGGCCGGTTGCCGTCATGGCTTGAACCAGTTCGGCTTGCAAAATCTCGAGGACTTTCTGCACGCCCTGCGGGCCATAGGCGGCCAGGCCCCACAGCGGCACGCGTCCCAGGGCGACCGCTTGGGCGCCCAGGGCCAGCGCCTTCAGGATGTCGCTGCCGCGGCGTATCCCGCTATCGAAGAGAATCGGCACGCGGCCCTGGACGGCATCGGCGATTTCCGGCAGCACTTCGAGCGTGGAAGGGCCGTAGTCCAGAGACCGGCCGCCATGGTTCGAGACGTAAATGGCGTCCACCCCGTGTTGCAGGCAGAGGCGCGCGTCTTCCGCCGTGACGATGCCCTTGGCGATCATGGGAACCTTGACGACGGGGCGGAGGTCGTCGAACAGCTTCCATTCATACCAGAGCCGGTTATCGGGGACGCGATACGGATTTCCGGGAGGCGCCCCCGCGTTCAACTGGCGCGCCGGCGAGGGCGCCTCCGCGGTGGCCAGATTCCGGTCGTGCAGCGCGCGCTCGTAGGAAGAAGCCTGCTGATCCACCGTGACCACGACCGCCTTGCAGCCGGCCGCCTGAGCCTTTTCCAGTGTCTGCCGGTTGTAATCGGGGCCCGGCTGCGGATAGAGCTGGAACCACCACGGGCCGTTGGCCGCCGCCGCGATTTTCTCTACCGGCAGGGTGGCCACGTTGCTCACGATGAGCGGCGTGTTGGAGGCAGCCGTGGCTCCCGCGTAGGTGGCCGTTTCGGCATCGGGGTGGAAGATCACGTGGCGCGCCGTGGGCGCGATGAGCATCGGAAACGGCAGCTTCGTACCGAGAAGGGTGGACGCGGGGTTGGCTTTGCCTGCCGCGCTCAGCGTGCGCGGGAGCAGTTCGACCCAGTCGAAGGCTTCCCGGTTGCGCCGCAGCGTGAACTCGCCATCCGCGCCGTAGGAAAGAAAATCGTAGGTCTGGCGCGGGAGCTTGGCGTAGGCCACCGGCTCGAAATCGAAGGCATCCAGCATCTCGCCCAGCGACGGAATCCGGCTGTGATCGCGAAACGGATCCAATTGTCCGGCCAGCAGAGGCGAACCGGCGAGAAAGCCGGCCAGCCCGCGGAATGCCGCGCGACGGCTTACAGCGCGATTGAGCATGGTTCTCGAATGGGGCACACGGTCCTCCCAGCGAACGCGAATACCCACATGTACACCAGTTCGGGTTTCTCTGGCAAGCGCGGAAGCGGCCGCTTCACGGCATCTTCGCGACCCTGGGCCAACCGCCTTCCCACTGGATGCCCGAGATGGTGAAACGGCCGGCCGCTAACGGCGATCGCGAACTCCAGGCGCCGCATCTTGATTCCACTCCAGATACTGGCTGGCTGAAAGCGGCGGGGTGAGAAGTCTGCGTTTCGGTTGGATGGGCAAGCTAAAGCATGCCCCACCCCGTCAGAAGCCGCTCGGCTTGACCCAGAAACTCTCGCGCCATTCTCCATCGGGCGGCACCGTTTGCAGGTTCTTATAGATCCCCTGCTGCGCCAGGTTGAAGGCGTTGGTGATGGCGGACATGGCCTCCATCACGACGTTGTCCCGATCCGCCGCCACCACCACGGCGACATCGTACTTCGGCCCGTAGATCACCGAAACCTTCTCCGTTTTACCCTGAATCCAGAACTCGCCCATGCCCTGCGCGTCGCGCATCATGTTCGTGAAGACGTCGTCAAAGCGCACGCCCTTGAGCGGAAGCGGGTCGGGATACTTGGCTTGCACGGAGATCCGTTCGCCGGTGGGAATCAGCTCGCGAGACAGCACCAGTTGTTCGCGCGCCCCCAGGTGCATCTTCCATTGCTCGGGCGGCGCATCGTTGACCCTATAGAAGGCGTGGAAGCCGATCGCCACGGGCATCGGCTCGACCGCATGATTGTGCAGCACCGTCTCCACCTGGAGCACACCCTCCTTGAGCCGATAGGTCATCTCGATGGTATGGGCGAAAGGAAACTGCTCCATCAGGTCCGGATACTTCCAGAATTCCAGGCGGCTGGTGACCTCGGCCGCGTGGCCATCGGCGCGGCACGACACCACCTTCCACCCGGAGAAGGTACTCAGCAGGCCGTGGATCGGCTTCTGGTTTGCATCCACGTGGACGTTCCCCAGCTCCATGTTGAACGCATAAACCTTGCCGTTCGCGTAATAAGAGTTTCGGTCGATGCGGTTCGCCCACGGCCATAGCAGCGGAATTCCCGTCATAGCCGGCTTGGCTTTGAATTCGGCCAGGCTGGCCGGCGGCGTGCGTAGCACGTCTTTTCCGTTCACCTTCATCTCATAAGCCATGTTGCCGATGGATGGCAGAATCGTGACCTCGGTGTGGCGGGCCGCATCGGCGAGTACCACCACCTCCACTCCGTCCCGCGTGGTTTGCCGGGCGGAATAATCCGCGGCGTTTGCCGCCAAAACGAGTGCGAACAGCGCAATAGGCTTCATCGGCCTTGAATTTTAGCATCCCGCCGGCTCGCGCGAGTGCCCGGCCGCGGCCGGTTCCCTTATTATGTCCAGAGGAGATAGCGCATGACGATCCGGTGCAAGTTGGTGGCCGCGCTGCCGGCTCTATTGCTGATCGGGACCGGCAGGAGCGCCGATACCAACAGCGACATCCTCAAGAACAATGGCGCGCTCGAGCGGCTGTTCAAGCAGACGGGCGTCTACAATGCCTCCCCGACCGGCCATACGCCGGGTTTCGTCGCCGATCCATCGTGGCCTCAGCCGCTGCCCAATCGCTGGATTCTCGGTCAGGTCGGCGGGCTGTATGTCGACCGCCATGACCACGTGTGGATCTATAACCGGCCGCGGACCCTGACCCCCGAAGAGGCTGGCCTCGAAGGCCCGCTGCCCGGCGCGAAAGACGAGAAGGGCCAGCCCATCGACGGGCTGGGCCAGGTGCGCGCCCACGGCCCCATATCGGATTGCTGCAAACCCGCTCCCTCCGTTCTGGAGTTCGATTCCGAAGGCAAACTGCTGCGCTCCTGGGGCGGCCCGGCCGACCCCGGCTTCATCGGCGGCAAATGCAAGCTGGAAGCCGGCTGCATATGGCCCAACAGCGAGCACGGCATTTACGTCGACCAGAACGACAACGTCTGGATTTCGGGGAACTCCGCGGCGGCGGCGTCCCGAGCCGCCCGGACGCCTTGGACGACCAACGAGACGGGCGGTGACGGCTTCGTGCTGAAGTTCGACATGGACGGCAACTTCAAACTGCGTGTCGGCGGCACTCCCCAGGGACCCAACAGCAACGACACCGATGGCGGCTTCAATGGCACGCCGCTGCTCTATCAGGCGGCCGACATGGTGGTGGATCCCAGGACGAATCGTCTGTACATCTCGGATGGCTACGGCAACCGCCGCATCCTGATCGTGGACGCCGCGACCGGCAAGTATATCGGCCATTTTGGCGCGTATGGAAATAACCCCGTCGATGACGCCGGACCCTCGGCCGCCGGGCCGTGGATCGGGGACTATGAAAGAGGCAGCCGCAAGCCCGCCTTCTTCCGCAACCCCGTGCATTGCGTCAAGCTGGCCGATGACGGCAAGCTCTATGTCTGCGACCGCGGCAACGACCGCCTGCAGGTGTTTGACACCCGCGATCCCATGCTCGGCAAGGCGTGCGGCAATCCGGGCGGCGAGCCGGGTAAGTGCGGCTTCGTCACGGAGCGCTTCATCAGCGAACACACCAACACCTCCATACCCGGGACGGCGGTATCGATCAGCCTCTCGAGCGATAAGCCGCAGAGTTGTCTCTATGTCGCGGATAACTCCAACATGACGATCTACATCCTGAACCGGAGCAACTTACAGGAGCTGGGCCGGTTGGGACGCAGCGGCCGCATGATCGGCGAATTCCACTGGCTGCATCAGGTGAGCGTGGATAGCCACGGCAACATCTACACGGCGGAAGTGGACACCGGCAAGCGCATCCAGAAGTTCATCCGCTACGGCAGCGAATCGTGCAGCGGAACCGGCTCCGCCACCGTGGGCGGAGTGGTAAACGGCAGGTAGGAGGCAACTGACCCGCGCGAGTAAGCAAGCGGTTTGCGGAGGGATAGGGGCTAGTGGCGTTCGAAATTGTCCCCTCATCCGGGGGTATTCCCGGCCGCGTGGCCCGGTTTAAGACCTGTCGCGAACCTGGGCGTGGGAGGAACGCTCAGCCACAGCTACTGCCGCAAGACTGAAATTCTCCTAAGAATGTCCTGCTTATCGGTACGATTGGGATTTCGCCTAAGGACTTCCTCATACCATTGAGCGGCATCTATGAAGAGGCCCAGCTTGTTGAAGCAGAGGGCAACGTTAAAAGCTGAAGCATCGGAGTTGGGCAAGAGTTCCGCTGCCTTTTCATAGCTCTGTAGAGCAAACTGCCAATTCTCCGTCTCGAAATAAGCGTCGCCCAAGTGGAAGTGCATGACGCCGTATTTTCCGTCTGACAGACGAATCGCCTGCTTCGCTGCGTTGATTGCCTCCTGATTCCGATGAAGACCCAACAGAGCCACGGCCTGCTGGTCGTATGCAGAAGCGCTTTCAGAGTTGAGAACTGTGGCCTCTTTCGCGTGGCTCAAAGCCTCTTCGTAGACCCCGCGGTTGTTCAATACCCGAGATACAGCACTGTGGGCGTCCGATAGCGGTCCCTCAGACTTCGGCTTGCCAGCGCCCAAGGCGATGCATTGGCGAGCTGTGTAGAGAGTCGAGTCCTCCTTGCCGGACACCATTTCAAATGAGCCTGCCGCCTCGCACCAGTCGGTCCAGGCAAGATTGAACTCCGCGGACTTCTGCCAACTCTCGCCTGCTTCTGCAAACCGTCGCGCAGCATCGAGACGCATTGCCTGTTGTGTCCAGTCCCACGCGCTTGCCTGACCAGTCTGCGACAGCGAAGAGAACCATTTGTCGATATCGGCGGGCCGGCTCAGTCGCTCAGCGACGCTGATTAGGTCTCGAAGTATGCGAGCCTGCTGCTCGGCGTCGGGGGTCGCGTGGTTCATTTCCAGAGCACGCCGCAGTGCAGTATCTGCGTCCTGATGAGAATCCCGCATTTCGAGCGTATCACCCAACCAATAATACATTTCGGCGGTGGGTTGCTTTGTTAGGGATATAGCTTGACGCGCCACCTTTTCGGCACGTTCAAGAAGAGCTTTCTTTTGATCGGCATTAGCAGGCTCACTTAGCACAACTGCCTTCAAATTAAGGGCCTTCGCAAGAGCAAGGCTGCCAGCCGACGACGGTGCCAGTCGGATCGCGCGTTCAGCCGCTGACACCGCAAGGTCCAGCTCGCCTGGGAAAAAGAAAGATGCCGAGAGGCCGTCAGAAATGCGGAGCAAGACCGCTACGTCATCCTTACCCGCGCGTTCAATGGCGGTTGAAAACGCAGCTCTGATTTCGTCTTGATTCTTCTGAAATGGGGAGTTGGCCTCAACAGAATATTGCAGAGTCTTACGCTTCTCAACGAGTGATTGGGCCATGTCCACAAGTGTAGAGAAGTCGGCAGACTGCACAGACTGGCCTCGCAATAGTTTGATGACGATAGCCGCTGGCACGGCGAAGTTTAGATTCTGCCCTTCCTCGATACTGCCGACGGTGACGCCGATGACTTTGCCGGAAGCATCAAAGACGGGGCCACCAGACGAACCGGGGGAGATTGGGGTCGTGATCTGGATGAGCTCTCGCTTGCCGACGGTGCGCACACCTGAAAGAACGCCGCTACTAATTGTCTTCTCCAGCCCACGAGGATTCCCGATGGCGAAAACACTGGTGCCTGGAGGAGGAATCTTGTCGGCAAGGACCAGTGGCTCGGCAGAGATTTCCGCCGCCACCGTCAAAACGGCAATGTCGTTCAGATCGTCAGATGCTTCCAGTGCGGCTGGGATTCTCACGCCACCTAGATCGATTAACGCAGTCCCTCCTCGGACCACGTGGTTGTTGGTGATGATCTTTCCGCCCTCGACCAAGAACCCTGTCCCTTGGGCCACAACCTTTGAGTCGGCGGATTTTACGAAGATCAGCAGTACGCTTTTTGAAGACTGGGAATAAATCTTCGCCGCGTCTGGTTGCTGTGCCCACATGCAGGGCAACTGGTAAACCGCAGTGAGCAACAGACCTAGAAGCCGTACGCACTTCGCGGTTCCCATGCTTCCTCCATAATAGGGTCCCATTTTAGCCGAAATCGCAGAGAGGTGAAAGCCTTTCTGTCTTCCTAAAGGGAACCTCGTTCAGCGACTCCGAAAGTCCGGCAATGGATCTAAGGTCGTGGAATCAAGCCGTTGTTTTTTTCGCTCCGGTCTTCTA
>Ga0181517_10005680_pt1 | contig 10947 bp, 10 predicted proteins | sample PEATcosm2014_Bin_31_FD_119748 | JGI IMG/M metagenome (GOLD analysis project Ga0181517, IMG submission 119748) | Peatland microbial communities from MTU Mesocosm Facility, Houghton, MI, USA - PEATcosm2014_Bin01_30_metaG | ecosystem: Environmental > Terrestrial > Soil > Wetlands > Peat | place... | reverse complement strand
TTTACCGACGCCTATAACATCGGTAAGTCGCTCATACCGGACTCAGTCTCCGGTTGACCGGAACCGGGTCGCTAATTCTTCTGCGGGAGAGTGGGAGGCGGCGCGGTATCATGAAGAATCGCCCCATGACGGCTCCCAGTCTTGCCGAAGCCGACGAAGCCACACTGGTCGCGCAGTCGCGCGAAGCGGACGGGCGTGCGTTTGGCGAACTGGTGCGGCGCTACGAGAGCAAGATCTTCCGCTTGGCCCAACACGTCACGCAAAACCGCGAGGATGCAGAAGACGTGTTGCAGGAGACGTTCCTGAAGGCCTACGAGCATCTCGACCAGTTCCAGGGCGCCGCGAAATTCTATACCTGGATCGTGCGGATCGCGGTGAACCAGGCGCTCATGAAGCTCCGGCGGCGGCGAACCGACAGATCGGTCTCGCTCGATGAAGCGATTGACACGGGAGAGGACACGATTGTTCGCGAGGTTGCGGCGTGGGACGAGAATCCGGAGCAGAAATACTCCCGGGCTGAGTTTGGCCAGATTCTGGATGAGGCCATCCAGGGTCTGGAACCTCCGTACCGCTCCGTATTCGTGCTGCGGGACATCGACGAACTTTCGACGGAGGAAACGGCGGATGCTCTGGGCCTGTCCATCCCCGCGGTGAAGAGCAGATTGCTGCGGGCCCGCCTCCAGTTGCGCGAGAAACTGACGCGCCACTTCAAACGCAAGGGGGATGACGCGTTTGCTTACCTGTAAAGACTTCCTGCATGAGTTGAGCGACTACATGGACGAGAGCCTTGACGCGGACGTCAGGGCCAAGTTGGAAAGTCATATCGCCGAATGCCCGAACTGCTGGGTGATTGCGGATACCACACGCAAGACGATCCAGATTTATAAGGGTATGGAACCATACCCGGTTCCGGCCGACGTGCAGTCGCGGTTGATGCAGGCCCTGGAACGGAAGATCGCGGCCAAGCAAAAGGAGTAACGCCCGCCGGTGCGCGTCGGTCTGGCCAGCGGAAGCGGCGTCAACCGTTCGACGCTATTGCACCGCTACCGTGACATTCGCTTGGCTGCGCCGAGCGGTGGCGGCGGTTCCGCCGGAAACGGTGAGCGAAACCGCTGCACCAGTGGAGATGGTCGGCGGCACGATGGTATTGATCTGGATCAGACCAGCCACCGATCCACCCGCGGCGCCAGCGTAACTCACCACGGCAGGCTGCCCCCCGATAGTGACCTGAACGGGATCGTTGAGGAAGTCACTTGCGTTAGCGATCACTCCATCGACTAGCGGCGATACCAGCGTGCCCATGCCGGTTGCGTAGATAACGATGGTGGATCCCCGCGACGCCGCATTTTTCGCGGAGTTAATGGTGTAACTTCCCGAGTTGGTGTAGTTCAAAATAGCACCTTGCCCGGTGCCCAGACCTCCCAAGGTAAATATTCCGGGGTCTTCGCCCACCACGATGACCGGGTATGTGTTGGTGAATGCCGCGCCATCCCAAACCACGACCGAAACACTCGGGTTCGCGGTGCCCACCGCGGCGAATACCTCAAACGGTACGACGGCGTTGATCTGGTTGTTGGAGAGCATGATGATGGGCGCTAGGACGCTGTTATTGCCGGGGGGTGTGAGAGTCACGTCCCAGAAAGTGAAAACGACCTCGAAACTGTTGGTGGGATTGGCGGGATCGGGCACGCTCGTGGGGAAAGACTGCACACCGACAACGGTGGTGAGCGGCACCGTGTCAGCCACCATCGGCCCCAAATTCTGGCCGAAAATGGATACGATCTCTCCTGGCGAAACCGCCGTCTGGCCGCTGGAAACCGGATCTGGGTTGGTCCCGACCTGGGTGGAGCGCAGCAGGTAACTGGCTGCATTGGTCACCGCGGTTATCGCCATCGCCGTGCTGGACAGCACGGTAAATGTGGCCGGACCTCCTGGAACTTGCGCCGGATTGTTGGGCGGAGCCGGATTGGTCACGAACAGGCACAGGGTTGCGGGGTTTTGTAATAGGGCGGAGTTGTACGGGATGGTAGCCTCCAGCACCTGCTGGCTGAGTAGGGTAGCGGTCAACTGCGTGGGCGTGCCGACGGGCGTGCCGCCGAGGGCGCAAACTCCCCCAGCTTGCTGTTCGATGGTCACCACCGAAGTGGCGAAGAAATTCTGCCCGTTGATGGTGATCAAGGGGCTGACCGCCGGATCTTGGACGATCAGCGCCGGATAGATAGAAGTAAGCGAGGGCGGCCCGGCCGAAACCACCAGGGTCACCGACACGATAAACGACGCACTGCCGGAAGTGGTCGGAGCGATGGTGATGGTGGCGCCATAGCTGCCAGGCAGCAAGGCCTGCACGATGGTCTCGTCCAGCAGTACCGTGACCGGCACATAGGAACCCGAAAGAGCTACGCCGCTGGTGGTCAGCCCCGAAGGCGTCGAACCCAGCGGCCCCACGCGAACCCAGGTGGAAGAGTTGGCGGTTCCGCCACCCGTTGCGGCAACGGCGGTAACAGTGAACGGGATCGTCCCCCCATTCGACGCCACGTCAATCTCGGAGGAGGTCGTCGGGTCCGTTGCAGGATACGCGGGCCAGGCGGCGCCGGTAGTGTACGAAAACGTTAGAGTGCCGTTGGTCGAGGAAGTGGCTGCGGTGTAGTTCGCAGACGGGGAAATTACCACCAGAGACGAAGGGGGATTGGACACCATCAGGTTGACCGGAATGGTGAGGCTCATGGTCGCCGGCACGGTCGAAATCGCGATCGAGCCGGGATAGGTCCCGGGCGGCAGGCCGGTCGGATTCGCGGTCAACGTCAGTGCCAAAGGCGAATACCCGGAGGCAGGCGTAACGACCAGCCACGCGGGGGCCGACGAAGCTTGCGCCACGACTACCGTCGAGTTTGGCGTGCCTGTTGGCAGCGTCACGGTCACTTTACTCGACGCCGGCAGCGTGGCACTGCCGACCTGATAGGAAAAAGTCACCGAAGCGGGTGAGACGGTAATGCCCGTCGAACTTGCGGCCCAGGCCCTGCCGGTAACAAGTGCTGCCAGCGCCCAACCAAGAATGCGCGCCATTTTCATGCTGAGTATATCGGCGCAGATGCCGCAGACCTTTACAGCCGGTTGAAGGCGCCAGCCAATCTCGGTCTCTCTGGATCCTGCGGAGCCGCCGGTTGCCGCCGCATGATATGCTGGAGCCGGATGCGGCCTCTAGTGTAAAGTCCTTATTTTGTTTAGGCTAACGGTTTCGAACCGGGTCGCGCGCGAATCTAGGGGCGTGATTGAAGTAAGGATGTGCAGTACATTGATAGTTGGCCGCTGACGCCAGGTTGCCGGACCATGCCGCGCACGGTCCGCGCCTCTCGGCAGTCCAGCGAGCCCACGGAAAGACGAGGACATCGATGCACCTCATCCCCACGCAAGAGGAAGTCGTCGCCGTACTGCGAGAAACCGGAGCGCTGCGCGACGGCCATTTTGAGTACCCCACCGGCCTGCACTCCAACGAGTATCTGAAGGTGCCGCTGGCGATGCGTTATTCCCGGCACCAGCGGATGATGTCGGTGGGTTTGAGCCGGCTGTTGCGCGCCCATCCGGAAATCCGCGCCATCGCCAAGGATCTTTCGATGGTGGCGCCCACCACGGGCGGCCTGGCGCTGGCCTTCGGATTGTGCGACGCGTTGCGCGCGCGGCAGGTTTACTGGGCCGAGCGGGAGCATGACCGGGACCCGCTCCGTTTCCGTCACTTCCTGCGCCCCGAGCCGGGAGAGCCGGTGGTGCTGGTGGACGACATCCTGCGCACGGGCCAGCGACTGACCGAGCTGAAGGCGCTGTTGGAGTCCTACGACGCCAAGGTGGTGGGGCTGGCGGTGGCCGTTTACCAGCCCAATCCCACGACGTTAAGCTTCGGCGACCTCCCGCTGTATTATCTGGTCAAGCTTGACGCCAGTTACTATGTCGATGGGGAGCACTGCGAATGGTGCCAGCGGGGTGTGCCCCTGGAAAAGGTTTGAGGATGCGAGAGGAAGGGCGGCGGCGCGACCGGGCGGGACGTATGCCGGGCGCGCGGTGGCTGGGTGCATGTCTCTGCGCAGCCGCTTTGGGCGCCGGCCTGCACGCCCAGGAAGGTGATGCGGCCAAGCTCGCGCCGTATTACCCGACGCCGGAAACCATTGTCGGACAGATGCTGCAGTTGGGCGGCTTAAAGGCAGGCGAAAAGGTGTTCGACCTCGGGTCGGGCGACGGCCGCATCGTGATTATGGCGGCGCAGAAATTTCATGCGGACGCGGTGGGCGTCGAGATCGACCTCGACTTGTGCCATCAAAGCCTGGCGCGGATTGCCAAGCTGGGACTCGATAAGAACGCCCGCATCATCCACGGCGACCTGCTGACGCAGAATTACGGCTCGGCGGACCTGGTGACGGTCTACCTGCTGCCGGATTCCATCAACGGCAAGGTGCAACCGCTGCTCGACCGCCAGCTCAAGAAAGGTGCGCGCGTGGTGGCACACGATTTCGAGTTTCGCGCTTGGACGCCGGAAAAGGTGCAGAACATCGCCGACGATGGGGAAGGCCGCAGCCACACGTTGTACCTGTATCGAAAGTGACACCTTGCTGGATGCAATAAAAATCGGCTGGCCTCGAGCGATGGCGGTGGCCCGTGCCGTGCTGGCCGCGGTGGCCCTGGGGTGGTTCGTTTTCGGTCAGACGGCCGCGTTCTCTGCGTCTTTCTACGTGCTGGCACTGTTCCTGGTCTGCGCGGTCGTGCTGGCGGTGCGGCCGCGCACGCCGCGCGGCGTATTCGGGCTGCTGGCGCTGGTTGCCGACATCGTGTACTTACTGGTGTTCGCGGCTTATGGCGGAGAACGGCTGCTCTGGTTCAGTTCGGTCTTCTTGCTCTACGTGCTGGCGGAAGCGCTCGTTTTTTTTGGCGTGACGGAAGTGGCGCTGGTGTCGGCCGTGGCCGCCGCATTCTGCGTCGCGCTGCCATCGCTGCCGCTGAATCCTCTGCTGAGAACGATTGTGGTCGGCGGCGCGCTGGCCTGCGGCGCAGCAATCTACAAGCGCCGGATAACCACCCGCATCGCCACGCTCGAAGCGCGCGCCGCCGAGGCGCAGGAGGAGGCCGAGAAGGCGCGTGAAGCCGAGCGCCAGCGCATCGCGTCGGATTTTCACGACGGCCCGCTGCAAAGCTTCATCAGTCTGCAAATGCGCCTGGAAATTCTGAAGAAGCTGCTGGAGCGCGACTTCGAAGCCGGTATGGAGGAACTGCTGGGACTGCAATCGCTGGCGGTGGCACAGGTGCGCGACCTGCGCATGTTCCTGAATGCGATGCGGCCGGTGGATGTGGACGGCGCCAATTTCGTGGCCACCGCCCGGCGCACCGCCGAATCGTTCCAGAAGGAAAGCGGCATTCCGGTCACCTTCATCAGCTCGTCCGGACCCATCGGCCTGCCGCCGGAGATGACGGCCGAAGCGCTGCAGATGATTCGCGAAGCCCTGCACAACGTGCAGAAGCACGCCGCCGCCACGCGCGTCGCCGTGTCGCTCGAAAAGGCCGGCAGCGGTCTGGAGATCTCGATCGAAGACAATGGCCACGGCTTCCCCTTTTCCGGGTCGTATTCGCTCGAGGAGCTCGAGATGCTGCGGCTCGGCCCGGCCAGCCTGAAGCGGCGCGCCCGCTCGCTGAACGCGGATATGCAGCTCGAATCGCGCCCCGGGCGCGGCACCGGCCTGAAGGTGCGCATCCCGCTGCAATAAGAGGCTCCGGCACGTGCTACGCTTGTGGCCGTGAACGTCGGCATCACGTGTTATCCCACTTACGGCGGCAGCGGCATCGTCGCCACCGAACTGGGCATGGAACTGGCCGCGCGCGGGCACGAGGTCCACTTCATCACCTACGCCAATCCGATACGGCTCGATCCCGGTTCGCCGCGCATCCACTACCACGAGGTCGAAGTCTCGAATTATCCGCTGTTCCAATACCCGCCCTATTGCCTGGCGCTGGCATCGCGCATGGCGGATGTGGCCGAAGCCTACGCGCTCGACCTGCTGCACGTGCATTACGCCATCCCGCATTCCATCTCCGCCATGCTGGCGCAGCAGATCCTGGCGCCCAAGCGCCGTCTGCCTTTCATCACCACCCTGCATGGCACCGATATTACGCTGGTGGGGGCCGATCCTTCCTACTTCCCCATCACTAAATTCTCTATCGAACGATCCGACGGCGTCACTTCCATCAGCGACTACCTCCGCCAGCAGACGGTGGACGTGTTCGGCATCGCGAACCAGATTCGCGTGATCAAGAACTTCGTCAACTGCGATCTATACCATCCCGACAACTCGAAGAGCGGCGCCGCGGCGTATTCGCCGGAGGGTGAGAAGCTGTTGATTCACCTTTCCAACTTCCGCCCGGTCAAGCGGGTGCTCGATTGCGTTCGCATTCTGGCCGAAGTACGCCGGAACGTGCCGGCGCGGCTGTTGATGGTGGGCGATGGCCCCGACCGGCTACCGGCTGAGCACCTGGCGCGCGAATTGAAGGTGGATCGCCACGTGCTGTTCCTCGGCAAACAGGACCACGTCGAGCGAATCATCCCGCTGGCGCATGTGCTGCTGATGCCGAGCGACCTGGAATCGTTCGGGCTGGTGGCGCTCGAAGCCATGGCATGCGGCGTAGTGCCGGTGGCCACCCGCGTGGGCGGCGTGCCCGAGCTGATCAGCGACGGCGAAGACGGCTACCTGGAGACTCCGGGCGACATCGGCGCACAGGCCGCCCGCGTGACCGCGCTGCTGGCCGACGACGCGCTGCATTCCCGCATGGCCGGAGCCGGCCGCTGGAACGCCTCCGAGCGCTTCTGCTCCGAAAAAATCATTCCCCAATACGAACAGTATTACGAGGACGTCGTATCAGGGCAGCAAGCGGCCGGGTGAGCGGCGCGGGATCCGGAAGAAAAGCGATCCTTGAAGAACAGAGCGGTCCTGGGTTTATCGGGCTTTCCTGCGGCGCATCAGTCCGAGCACGCCGAACCCAACACCAACGAACCCGAGGGTCGCCGGCTCTGGCGTCGTGAGGTCGCCGTTAAGCCCCACGGCCACGCCGCCGATGAATTCGTATTCGGCCGCCCATGTGGCGCCGCCGTCATTCGTTTCCGCCGCCCCGCTGTCGGTGATTCCCTGCGCCAGATCGTTCGTATAGAATTCGCTGATAGTCTGGAGGGCGAAAAAGTAGGATCCCGATGCCAATACGACGGAGGGGATGTCGAATGTGTAGGTGTCTATGTAAAGGCCATTAACGTCCTCGCCGGCGCTGCTTGACCCGCTGATCCCCGCCGTTCCGGAAAAAAGCAGAGTGCCCGGCACGACACCCGCGTCGGTGTAGAAAGCCCAGTTGACGTCGCCCGGCCCGCCGAGGTCTAGGCCGTCCAATTCCGTGAAACTCCCGGAGGTAAGGGTGACGCCGGTATCCAGCGTGAAAAGTTGCGCGGCGAAATCGTCGACCTTGCCAATTTCACTAGCGCAAGTGCTGCTGAACGCGCAGTTGCCATTGTCGGCAGTCGCGTCGAATGGATTGTTGAAAACTACGTCTGCATAGGCAGACCCGGCCGCCATCAGGCCGACCGCCAGAGAAATAACCCTCCTCATTCCTCCGTCCCCCCTTGGGCTTATTCTACACGCGTCCACGCGATTTTGTCGAATAGAAATTTGGCGATGTGCGGCATGCTATTCCGTTATCGGGCAGGAAATCCACAAAAAAAACGTGACAAGAAACCCGTAAGAAACTCATAAGAAACCAGAAACCCAAAAACCCCAATAAAAATCCATACGCCAAAAACCCGTGAAAAACCCGTAAAAAACGGTGACAGGCTTTGAACTGGACCAACTAAATCGGCGGGCTAACCAGCGATGGGACGGCGCTCGCCTCCACGCCTCAACCGGTATCTCCGCCCGCGCCATTCGATCGACATGCCAAACGCGGAAGAGAGCAGAGTGACGAGCCACAACCAGGTAACGGCGGGAACCAGCAGCGTGTGCGTCCATCCCCAGCGCCGGAACCAGGCGGCATGCGAGGGCAGCGCGGCGCGGGCCCGGCGGGTGCGCAGGAGGCCTTTCGCCATTCCGGGCAAAAGCTGGGCGGCGAGCAACCACGAAGCGGCAGCCGAGCCATGCAGCCACGCGACCGCCGCGGCCAGCATGCCGCCGCAGTAGAACACGTGCGCCGCCAAAGCGGCTCGCCAGAGTTCGGGGCTGTAGACGCGGGTAAGCAGCAACTGGCGCCGCGACCAGGCGAAGAAGCGGCGCGCGGTGATGGGTTCCATGCTGGGCGCCAGCGCACCGGGGGCAAACGCAATGCGCAGGCCGGCGCGATGAACGGCGTCGGAAAGCGCGTAGTCGTCGCTGATCGCCGTTCTCCAGGACTCCGGAATGCCGGCATCGAAGAACACTTCCTTGCGAGTGGCCATGGCGCCGCCCCAGGCGAAGGGGTTGTCGCCGGGGCCGAGCAGGCCAAACGCCGCGCCGTCCCAAACCGCGCGCAGCAGGCTCCAGAGGCCGGCCGGTTGCGGCGTGAACCAACGATAGCCGGTGGATGCGCCGACGCCCGGTTCCTCGAGTGGCGCGGCCAAGGCGCGCAGCCAGCCCGCAGTGACGCGCGCGTCGGAATCGGCAAAGGCGTAGATGGTGCTGGTCCGCCGCGCGGCGGCGACGGCGGCCGCAAGGTTCTGCACCTTCTCGCTGGCCTCCAGGCTGCCGTCGTGAGCCAGCACCACCTTGGCGCGCCGCGGCAGCACGCCGGCGGGAATATCGGCGGCGGACTGCGCGACCACAATCAGCTCGTAATCCGGATAGTCGAGCGCAGCCAGCGCCGCCAGGTTCTGGCGCAGCCCCTCGTCTTCACCTTTCACCGGGACAATTACCGTAGCGGGCGGTAAAGCGCCGGCGCTCGCCGCCAGGCGGGCTTTGACGTAAGCCGCGCGGCGGCGCTCGCCGTGGAGCGAGCCTAGAGCGAGCAGCGCCGCCGATCCCGCCATGAGCCAGCACCAGAGCAACACGTACCCTCACTTCACGGTCAGCTCGAAATCCACCACCAGCACCAGCGCATCGTTGGTGACGCGGATTTCGGGAACGCGGAACTGGCGCAGCTCGCGCCGGTAGTCCGGTTGCATGCCGGGGTCTTCCAGCGCCCGTTGCGCCTCGGCCGCCAGCGGGTAATGGAAATCGCGCGCCAGGCTGGCCGGCAGCGCTGTGCAGACGCGGCGGATGTAGAACCCGGTCTTGCCTTCGCTCACCGCGGTCACACCCGCCAGCGCGACGTTGCCTTGCTGAAAGACAGGCGTGGCTGTAATGACCACCGTGAACGCGTCTCCCAGGCCGACGCACTGGCCGAACATGTTGAGCGACGAACGGCCGCTGAACCGCGCGCGGATGACCAGCCGGCCCTCCTTGCCTTGAAACTGCGGGTGTTCCAGATAAGCGAAATTGCAGGGCGTCTTTTCGCTGCCCTTCACGTACCGGCGGCCGTCCTGGGTGAAGATCTGCTTGGCCAGCATGCGCTCCAGCGCGCCGAACTGGAGGTGAACCTCGACCGCGCCGGCACCGAATGCGGCGACCGACAGCAGCGCCACAAGCCTGAAAACTCGCCCGGTGTGCACGTGCCGGATCCTCATCGCCCCGGCTCGCGAAAGAGCGCAAACTCGGCGAGCACTGGGCTGGCCGAAGCCTGGGTCACGCGCAGCCGCAGGCGCGAAGCGGCGGCCGGTTGCTCCAGCCGGATCAAGCGGCGCGGGCCGATGCTGGTGGCGGCGGCAAGCGGGCGCCAATCGCCGTTTTGAAAGCCATCCACTTCGATCGAGTCGATACGCTGGCCGAAGCGGATGGCCTCGCGAATGCGGATCACGCTGAACCTGACTTCGCGCGGCAGGTCCAAGGTGATTTCGGCGGTGCGCGCGGAATCCTCGGCGGCCCAATATGTCTCCGGGCGCGCGTCCAGCAGATTCGCGGCAACGCAGCCGGCCAGCGTGCTGGATGCGTGTGCGCTGGCGCCCGCGGCCAGGCTGGCGGCGAACGTAGCGCGGCGATAGGCGCCGAAACCGCGCAAACTGGCTATATCTTCCGCGGCGAGCAGGCCGTCGCGGTTGGGCGGCACATTCAACAGCAGCGTGGCCCCGCGGCCCACCGACTGATAGTAGAGCGCGATCAGCTCCTCGGGCGTTTTCACCTGCGGGTTTTGCTCGGCGTGCCAGAACCAGCCGGGCCGTATGGAAACATCGCACTCGGCCGGCAGCCAGCGCGAACCGTGGCGATGGCCGGTGGGCGATTCGCTCGCGCGCACGTTGCCGGGCGCGGCCGGGCCGCCATCGGCGCCCACCGGATCGTAAGCCGCCCAGCACGGGTCGCCGGCAATGCCGCGTTCGTTGCCCACCCAGCGGACGTCGAGGCCCACGTCGCTGAAGATCACCGCGCCGGGCTGCAGTTTGCGCACCAATTCCCAGGTGCGCGGCCAATCGTAGTAAGCGTTCTTGTCGATTTGCCGATTCTCTCTCGCGCCGCCATAAAAGCCGTCGCCACCGTTGGCGCCGTCGTGCCACACCTCGAAGATCGGGCCGTAGCCGGTGAGCAATTCGGTGAGCTGGCGCCGGTAGATGCCGATGTACTCGGCGCGGCCGTACTGCGCGCTGTTGCGGTCCCAAGGCGAAAGATAGACGCCGAAGGCCAGGCCGCGGCGACGGGCGGCTTCCGCCATGTCACGCACCACGTCGCCGCGGCCGCCGCGCCACCCGCTCGAACGCACCGAGTGTTCCGTGGTCGCGGTAGGCCACAGGCAGAAGCCGTCGTGATGCTTGGCGGTAAGGATGACGCCTTTCATGCCGGCCTGCGCCAGCGGCTCCATGATCGCGTCCGCGTCGAATCGCGCGGGAGCGAAAATGTTTGGGTCCTCGTCTCCGTAGCCCCATTCCTTGCCGGTGAA
>Ga0181517_10005679_pt1 | contig 10947 bp, 8 predicted proteins | sample PEATcosm2014_Bin_31_FD_119748 | JGI IMG/M metagenome (GOLD analysis project Ga0181517, IMG submission 119748) | Peatland microbial communities from MTU Mesocosm Facility, Houghton, MI, USA - PEATcosm2014_Bin01_30_metaG | ecosystem: Environmental > Terrestrial > Soil > Wetlands > Peat | place... | reverse complement strand
TGGCCGGCGGCGAATTTTTACGAGCGCGAGGTTTTCGATCTCTTTGGAATTATTTTTGAGGGACATCCCAATCTGCTCCGCATCATGATGCCTGACGATTGGAAGGGACATCCGCTGCGCAAGGACTATCCGGTGGAGGGGTATCGCTGATGAATCGAAGTACCCCCATCCTCGAAGTCCCGGCGGCCACGGGCGCGCGCGACCAGCACATGATTCTGAATATGGGTCCGCAGCATCCGGCGATGCACGGCGTTCTGCGCCTGGTGGCGGAGATCGACGGCGAGATTGTGGTGCGCATCTATCCGGAGATCGGCTATCTGCACACCGGCATCGAGAAGACCTGCGAGGCCAAGTTTTACCAACAAGTTGTTCCGCTGACCGACCGGCTGGATTACCTTAGCCCGATGGCCAACAATCTCTGTTACTGCCTTGCGGTCGAGCGGCTGCTTGCGCTGGAGATTCCTGAGCGGGCCGTGTGGCTGCGCGTACTACTGGCAGAGTTGACGCGGCTGAATTCGCATCTGATCTGGCTGGGCACGCACGCGATGGATATTGGTGCGCTGACGGTTTTCCTGTACACATTTCGCGAGCGCGAAGAGATTTTGAGAATCTTCGAGGGGCTGGCCGGACAGCGGATGATGACCAGCTACTTTCGCATTGGCGGGCTCGCGATGGAGCCGCCGCTGGATTTTTATGCGCGCGTACAGGGATTCATTCGCGCGTTTCCGGAGAAGATTGACGAGTACTCGAATCTGCTGACGGGCAATCCGATCTTCAAGGGGCGCTTGCAGGGCGTGGGGATTTTGTCGGCGGCGGATGCGATTGCGCTGGGAGTGACGGGGCCGAATATGCGCGGGTCGGGCGTGGATTTCGATCTGCGCCGCGATATGCCCTACTGCGGCTATGAGAAGTTTCAGTTCAAGGTGCCGATTGCGACCGAGGGCGACTGCTGGGCGCGGTACGTAATCCGGCTTCAGGAGATGCGCGAGAGCGTCGGGATTATTCAGCAGGCTCTGGATGGAATGCCGCACGGCCCGATCAAGGCCGACGCGCCGAAGATCGTGCTGCCCGACCGCGAGAAGATGAAGACGCAGATGGAGGCGTTGATCCATCACTTCAAGATTGTGACGGAGGGATTCGCGGTTCCGGCGGGCGAGGTCTATCAGGGGATTGAATCGCCGCGCGGACAGATGGGCTACTATATCGTCTCCGATGGTACGGCCAAGCCTTATCGCGTTCACTTCCGCAATCCGTCGTTTGCGACATTACAAGCACTCGACACGATGCTGCGCGGGCGAATGCTGGCGGATGTGATTGCCGTGGTGGGATCGATTGATATTGTGCTGGGGGAGATTGATCGATGAGCAATGAAACCATGAGCCTGTTCTCTCCCAAGCTGGCAGCGCGCCTGGATGCGCTGGTGGCGAAGTACCCGCTGAAGCGCTCGGCGCTGATTCCCATGCTGCTCTATGCGCAAGATGAAGTTGGCTATTTGTCGGATGCGGTGATCGGCGAAGTTGCGGAGCGCATCGGCATTACGGAGTTGGAAGTTTGCAACGTGGCGAGTTACTATTCGATGCTGCGCTTCAAGCCTGCGGGAAAATACAACGTGCAGGTCTGCACGAATATCAGTTGTATGCTGCGCGGCGGCAATGAGATTTACGAACGCTTCCAGCAGGAGTTGGGCATCGGGCACAAAGGCGTCACTGCCGACGGAGTTTTTTCTCTCGAAGAGGTCGAGTGCATCGGAGCCTGCTCCTGGGCTCCGGCGATTCAGGTGAACTACGACTTTCACAAAGAGTTGACGCCGGAAAAAGTGCCGGGAATTCTGGCCGGCTATAGACAAAATCAAACGAAGGCTGCTCTGCCTCAACTGGTCTCTCATCCCGATGAGGTGAAGATTGTTACAAAGCGTTTTGGGCAGGGAGCGGCGGAGATTGATAAGTACATCGAACTCGGCGGCTATGAGTCAGCGAAGAAGTGCATTGCGCAAGGCTCCGATTGGATCATCGATGAGATGAAGGTCAGCAATCTGCGCGGGCGCGGCGGCGCGGGATTTCCGACAGGCTTGAAGTGGTCGTTTGTGCCCAAGCAGTCTGCGAAGCCGAAGTACATTCTGGTCAATGGCGATGAAAGCGAGCCTGGGACCTGCAAAGACCATCTGATTTTCTTGCATGATCCGCACTCTGTGATTGAAGGCACGATTATTGCGGGACTGGCCGTCGGCGCAAAGATGGGATTCATTTATCTGCGCGGCGAATACCGCTACTTGCTGGAGATGATGGAGAAGGCTGTGGCCGACGCTTACGCGCGCGGCTTTCTTGGCACTCACATCTTCGGCAGCGATACTGAATTTCAAATCATCACGCAGACCGGCGCGGGCGCGTATGAGGTGGGCGAAGAGTCGGCGCTGATGGAGTCGCTGGAAGGCAAGCGCGGCGTGCCGAGAATCAAGCCTCCGTTTCCGGCGGTCGTGGGACTCTACGGCGGACCGACGGTCATCAATAATGCCGAGACGATTGCGACAGTGCCGCACGTGATTTCGATGGGCGGCGCGGCTTATGCAGCGGTAGGAACGCCGCGCAATGGCGGGACGCGCTTATTTGGCATCAGCGGCCATGTGGAGCGCCCGGGCGTTTATGAACTGCCGATGGGCTACAGCCTTAAAAAAATAATCTATGAGGTTGCAGGCGGCGTGAGGGGTGGGCGCGGATTGAAGGCGGTCGTTCCCGGCGGGTCGTCTACGCCGGTGCTGCTGCCGGATGAGATCGACATCGGGATGGACTTTGACCAGGTTGGTAAGGCGGGATCAATGCTTGGCTCGGCGGGCGTGGTGGTGATCGACGACCAGACTTGCATTGTTGAGTTTGCGCTGCGGACGATCAAGTTTTATCAGCACGAGAGTTGCGGCTGGTGCATTCCCTGCCGCGAAGGAACGGACTGGCTGAAGAAATCGATGACTCGGCTGCACGCGGGCTTTGGCGAAGCGAAGGACATCGACAACATTCAGTATCTCGCGGAGAATATGCTGGGCCGAACATTTTGTCCGCTGGGCGATGCGGCGGCGATGCCGATGCTGGGATTCGTAAAGAAATTCCGCAAGGAGTTTGAAGAGCATTTGAACGGGAAAGCTTGTCCGTTCTCGAAGCACATGGAGTTGGCGGTAGTTTAAGGACGCTGGAGACGAATGGCAGACGTAACCTTCATTGTCGATGGAAAGAAGCTGACGGCTCCGGCTGGGACGCTGCTGATCGACGCTTGCCGCAATGCGGGGATTGAGATTCCGGCGTTCTGTTACTATCCGGGGCTTTCGCTTCAAGCCGCCTGCCGGATGTGCGTGGTGCGCCAGGAAAAAGTTCCCAAGCTGCAAACTGCCTGCACGACACAGGTCGCCGAGGGACAGGTTTTTATTACTGAGTCAGCGGAGATTGCGCAGGCGCGCAAGGCTACGATTGAATTGCTGCTCGGCAATCATCCGCTGGACTGCCCGGTCTGCGACAAGGGCGGTGAATGCGAGTTGCAGGACATGACGTTCAAGTACGGCGCGGGCGAGAGCCTCTATGAGGAGGCGAAAAGTCATCGAGAGGAACAGCAATGGTCGCCGGCCGTTTTCTATGACCGTCCGCGCTGCATTCTCTGCTACCGCTGTGTGCGCGTTTGCGGCGAGGGCATGGATGTGTGGGCGCTGGGTGTGCAGAATCGCGGCGTGAATTCCGTGATTGCGCCCAATGGCGGCGATCATCTGGACTGCGAACAGTGCGGAATGTGCATCGACATCTGCCCGGTGGGCGCGCTGACCAGTGGGAGTTATCGCTATAAAACGCGGCCGTGGGAGATGAACCACGTGGCGACGGTTTGTACGCATTGCGCGGACGGCTGCAAGGTGACGCTGGGGGTGCGGCAGACAACGGACGGCTCCGAAATTGTGCGCGCGAGCAACCGCGACATGAGCGGCATCAACGGCGACTTTCTCTGCGCCAAAGGACGATTTGGATTTGATTTTGTAGCGAGTGAGGATCGACTGACCAAGCCGCTGGTGCGCTCGAGCGATGGCAAGCTGGAGCCGGCTACATGGGAGGCTGCGCTACGGCTGGCCGCAAGTAAATTGAAAGACGTGCGCGAGAGTAAGGGCGGCGCGGCCATCGGTGTTATCGGCTCGAATCAGACGACCAATGAAGAAAATTATCTTTTGCAGAAGTTTGCGCGCACGGTTTTGAAGACGAATCACATCGACCACGAACGCACGGCGGATTATGCGGCTTTTGCGCAGGCATTGGCCGGGGAGCATGGCAAGGCCGCCAGCCTGCGCGATACCGCGAGTGCGCCGGCTATTCTGCTCATCGGCGGCAATCCTACCGAAGAGCATCCGCTGCTGGCGTGGAATCTGCGGACGAATGTGCGGCTGAACCGCGCGCGGCTTTATGTGGCCAATGCGAAGGCAATCAAATTGGAGCGTATGGCTAAGGCTACTCTGCGGCTGACGAACGGTTACGCGGAGCTGGTTACAGCTTTGGAAAACAACGACTCAGAGTTCAGCAAAGCACTGTTGGCTGAGGAATCGTTGCTTGTGATCTTCGGCACGGAATACAGCGGCGCGCAGGTGACGGAGTTAGTGGCGTGGGGATTGAAGCGTGGCAATGTGCGGTTTGCTTTTCTCGGCGATTACGCAAACTCGCGCGGTGCGGCGGAGATGGGACTCTTACCTGATCTTCTTCCCGGCTATGTGCCGGTTACGGCCCCCGGTGCATTTCCTGAGTATGTAGGCCTGCCCGCGACACCAGGCAAGACGCTCAAGGAGATGATGGAAGCCGCGGGCAAAGGCGAGTTGGGTGCGTTGCTGGTAGTAGGCGCTGATCCTGTGGCAAAGCTCGGCGTGACGCCGGAGGCATTGAAAAAATCTTTTGTGATTGCGTTGGATATCTTTCCGACGCAAACGACCGCGCTTGCCGATGTGGTGCTGCCCGCGGCCAGCCTCTATGAGAAGAGCGGCACGGTAACGAATACCTTCGGTGATCTGCAACTTGTGAAGAAGGCAGCAGACCGCGCTGGCGTCAAGCCGGAGTTTGAGATTCTGGTGCGGCTGGCCGGTGCGATGGGCGTGGACGTGAAGACGCTTGTTCCTTTTGGCAAAAGCAGTGTTATGGCTGATCTAGGTCAATCGCGTGGCGCGCAGGCCGGAGAAGCCGATCGCCATGCGGTGTGGTTGGCTGCGAATGGTTTGGAGTGGAAGACGAGTCCCTTTGATCCGCTGACGGTACTGGACGAAATTACGCGGCTGGTTCCGGGCTATGCCGTGGATCGCGCGAATCTGCTGAGCGGCAATGATGCGCATACGGAGATTGGTTTTGCATCGGAGAGCGCATCGACTGAGCAGGGAGAATTCGCGCCAACTCACGATGGATTGTTTACATCGGGAAGATTGGGCGAACACAGCGCGACACTCAAGGAATTGAAAAAGCATCAGGCGCGATTTGGCGGACTGAAGGTGTTGTAAGAAGAGGCTAAGGACCAGTGACGATTTTGCAATTCATTTTGTGGAGCGTGCTCAAGGTAGCCGTGGTGACGGTGGTGATGCTGCTTGGCGTCGCTTACACGGTGCTGCTGGAGCGCAAGCTGGTGGGCCGCATCCAGAACCGCTGGGGGCCGAGCCGCGTGGGGCCGTTTGGCCTGTTGCAGCCGCTGGTGGACGGGGCGAAGTCTTTTATGAAAGAGGACATCATTCCTACTGGTGTCTATCGTCCGCTCTATTTGCTTGCGCCGATTATCGCACTGGGCTGCGCGCTGATTTCGATTGCTGTGGTTCCCTTCGGCGAGCCGGTTTCTGTTTTAGGCAGTCCTCATCTCTTTCAAATCGCCGATGTGAACATCGGGCTGCTGGTGATTCTTGGCGTGACATCGATTGGCGTCTATGGCATTGCGCTGGCGGGGTGGTCGTCGAACAATAAATATTCGCTATTGGGCGCGCTGCGTTCTTCGGCGCAGTTGGTCAGCTATGAACTGGCGCTGGGGCTTTCGCTGGTCGGCGTTGTGATGCGCACCGGATCGCTCAGCCTGATCGAGATTGTCAGACAGCAATCAAGCAGGGGCATTCTGACCTGGAATATCTTCGGCGGTGGCCAGGTTTTCGCCTTCTTCATCTACCTGATGGCGGCATACGCGGAGACCAACCGCTCGCCCTTCGATCTGCCGGAGGCGGAGAGCGAACTGACCGGCGGCTATCACACCGAGTATAGCTCGATGAAGTTCGCGATGTTCTTCATGGCCGAGTACGCCAACATGATCACGGTGGGTTGCGTGGCGACGCTGCTGTTTCTTGGCGGCTGGACTAGCTTCTTCGGCGACCTGATTCCTCCGCCGCAGAACATTTTCATTCATGCTTTCCTGCCCATCTTCTGGTTTGTTCTCAAGGTCTTTTGCTTTCTCTTTTTGTATGTGTGGGTGCGCGGGACGCTGCCGCGCTTCCGCTATGACCAGTTAATGAACTTCGGATGGCGCTGGCTGCTGCCGGCAGCCATTCTCAACATTGTTGCGACGAGCATTTGGCTTGCGTGTCGGTGATGCGATGCACCTGATTTTCTTTTTTGTCTTTGCGGGATTCTGTCTGGCTGGAGCGATCAATCTGCTCCTCCAGTCGCATCCCACAATCAGCGCCTTGTCGCTGATTGTGGTGATGGTCTCGCTGGCTGTGCTTTATCTGTTGCTGGGCGCGGAGTTTCTAGCCGCGGCGCAGGTGATTGTCTATGCCGGAGCCATCATGGTGCTGTTTTCATTTGTCATCATGCTGCTGAACGCGTCGCGCGAGGAGCGCACAATGGGCAGCAGCGCCGCGCGGGTCGTGGGCTTTCCCGCTGTAGTCGTGATTCTTGCTGTGATCGCCACGGTGATCCTGCACGCGCAGGGATTGGGAGTGGCTCGGCTGAGCGACAATCTCTCCAATGTAAAGGGCCAAACAAACCTTGATCTACTCGGCGTGGAACTGTTTACGAAATTGCTATTGCCCTTCGAGGTGACCTCGATATTGATTCTCATTGCCATTCTAGGCGCTGTGGCGCTGGCAAGGCACGACGGCGAAGAGCAGGAAAGGACGGGCGAAGAATGAGTTCTTTCCTTCAGCAGGAAGTTCCGCTGAGTTGGTATCTGCTGTTGAGCGCGGCGCTGTTTTCGCTAGGCGTCGTTGGCTTTCTCATCAAGCGCAATCTGATTACCGTCTTCATGTCGATTGAGTTGATGCTCAACGGCGTCAACCTTTCGTTTGTGACCTTCGCGCATCAGTGGAACGCTGTGAAGGGGCAGATATTTGTCTTTTTTGTGATGATGGTGGCCGCGGCTGAGGCTGCCGTGGGACTTGCCATTATTATTGCCGTCTTCCGCGCGCGCGCAACCCTGGCCGTCGACAGAATCGACCGGATGAAACTATGAACGCAAACTTACATCTCTGGCTGATTCCGCTGCTGCCCTTTGCGGGATTTCTTATCAATGGAATCCTGGGCAGACGTTTGCCGAAGCGCATTGTGACTACGGTTGCATTGCTCGCGCCACTGGCGGCGTTTGTAGTGGTACTGCTTGCGGCTAATTCGGTATTTTCCTATGCCTACACTGTATGCAAAGGATGTACGTTAACTACCGGTTCGATCTTTTTGCCCTATGTCGAAACCTGCCCATTGCCCTGGATCAACGCAGGCTTGCTTCACATTGACTTCAGTTTCGTGCTCGATCAACTCTCGCTTGTCATGCTGCTGGTCGTTACCGGCGTCGGCTTCCTGATTCACGTCTACTCCGTCGGCTACATGAGCGACGACGAAGGCTACGCGCGCTACTTCTCATATCTCAATCTGTTTCTATTTTTCATGACGGTATTAGTGCTGGCCGGCAATGCGCTGATGATGTTTTTCGGCTGGGAGGGCGTCGGACTAGCGTCGTATCTGCTGATTGGATTTTACTTTCAGAAAAAATCGGCGGCGGACGCGGGCAAGAAGGCCTTCATCGTTAATCGCATCGGTGACTTCGGATTTCTGATTGCGATGTTTCTGCTTGTCGCCAACTTCGGCACGCTCACCTTCAGTGAGATTGGCGCGCGGCTCGGCGCAAACCCCGCGTGGCAGGGCGGTGTGCTCACCATCATTGGGCTTTGCTTATTATTAGGCGCGGCGGGCAAGAGCGCGCAGTTGCCGCTCTACATCTGGCTGCCGGATGCGATGGAAGGCCCGACGCCGGTCTCCGCGCTGATTCATGCGGCGACGATGGTCACGGCGGGCGTTTATATGGTCGCGCGTACGCACATAATTTTCGACCACTCGCCCTTCGCGCTCGGCGTCGTCGCTACTGTTGGCGCGCTGACGGCGCTCTTTGCCGCGACGATTGCCCTGGTGCAGAACGACATCAAACGCGTACTGGCCTACTCGACGATCTCGCAGTTGGGCTATATGTTTTTGGGTTGCGGCGTGGCGGCTTATTCAGCGGCGATCTTTCATCTGATGACTCACGCCTTTTTCAAGGCGCTGCTCTTCCTTGCGGCGGGCGCGGTGATTCACTCGCTCGGCGGCGAGCAGGATCTGCGCAAGATGGGCGGGTTATGGCGGAAGCTGCCCATCACATTTGCGGTGACAACTGCCGGTGTTTTGGCTATTGCTGGAATCTGGCCTTTTGCTGGATTCTTTTCCAAAGATGCAATCCTGTATGCGGCGTTTTTACAGGGAACGAGCGGCAAGATTCTCTGGTTTGTTGGAGTTTTGACCGCGCTGCTGACGGCGTTTTATATGTTTCGTTTGTGGTACCTGACATTTCTCGGAGAAGCCCGCAGCCCGCAGGGCCACACACATGAGAGTCCGTGGTCGATGCGCGGGCCGCTGCTGATTCTCGCTGCTCTATCGGTTTGCGGCGGATGGATTGGCATAGAACGATTCAGCGGTTTCCTGGTTCCATCGGTTGGTGCAAGAGTCGCTGAGACGGGCAGTGCGCATCTGGAATTCATTCTCACCGCAGTAGCAGTGGCAGTGGCGCTTGTCGGCTGGTTTATTGCTCATCAGTTTTACAAGCAAAAGACGGAGTTGCCTGCGCAACTGGCTGCACAGTATCGGCGTGGATACAAATTGCTGGCAGGCAAGTATTTTGTGGACGAGTTCTACGGAGCGACAGTGGTCAAGCCGCTGCTTGGCTTCTCGAAACTCATTTTGGAGTGGGTGGTGGACGTGGGGATTCTTGGCGGCGCGGCGTGGCTGCTTGGCGGCATTGCTACTTTTGCTGGAGCGATCTTGCAGCGCTGGCAATCGGGCAATCTGCGCTCGTATGCGGCATGGCTGGCTGCGGGCGCAGCGGCAGTGCTGCTCTTTCTGATGATTCCGTGGGCAACGGCAATTCATTTTGGATGGGCGGGGCATTGAATGTTTTACCAGAAGGGAGTCACGGTAATGCAGATTTCGCGTGGACAGCGTCACCTTCTTAGTTTTGCAATTATGTTTATGGTATTTATGGCGGCAATCATGTACGGTGATCTCTGTCAACGGCATGATGCATCCAAACTTCCTTTGCATATTTCTCTTTTGCTAAATTTCGTCTTAGTGACCGGACTGTTATCTTGGTTTGGAGAACGATGGAAGTATTTTAATTTGGCCAGTTTGATCATGTTTATTGTTATTACAGCATATTATCCCATTCATTCTTTGTATGGATGGATCCAGTATCTTGTCCTTTCCGCAAAATATCCCAATCATTCTTTACATATGGAGCTTTTTGGGAATATAGTCGTTCAATCCATTCTTCCAATTTTTGGGGTGTTTCGTCTCAAACAGGAATTCACTAAGTTGAAGTCACTACACAAACCACAACAAATTGGTAGTCCTCGACAGGAGGAGAGTAACTTCAGGTGAGGTTTTTCGAAGAGCATCCCTCAGGGGCTGAAGCCCGGAGTTCTTTCAAAGCATTTCGGCACGACTGAAGTCGTGCCCTTTCAAAGCAAAGTTAGTCAAAACTAGGCACAAAGTTTTAGTAAGGTTTTGTGAATGAATGCAACTGGAATGGATGTAATTAACAACTCGATTCTCACGCTGATCCTGCTGTTGCCGCTGGCCGGAGCGCTGGTGGTGATGCTTGTGCCGGAGCGCGGCAAGCTGCTCAACTGGATTGCGCTCACGACTGCGCTGACGACCTTCGTTCTGACGCTGCATCTGCCTGCGCACTTTGACAAGACGCAGAGCGGTTTTCAGTTTGTCGTTAATCGCCTGTGGCTTGAGAAGCCGGCGATCTACTATCACCTCGGTGTCGACGGGTTGAGTTTGTGGCTGGTAGTGCTGGTTGGTCTGCTTGCGCCTATCGGCGTCGTCGCTAGTTGGAATGCGATTCAATCGCGGCGCAAGATTTTTTACGCGCTTTTTCTGGTGCAGCAAACGGCGATGCTGGGCGTCTTTCTCTCGCTCGATCTGATGCTCTACTACGGCTTCTGGGAGCTGTCACTGGTTCCGATGGCGATTCTGATTGCGATGTACGGGCGCAAGAACGGACCCAAGGCCGCGCTGAAGTTTTTTCTCTTCACCTTTATTCCCTCCGCGCCGTTGCTGGTGGCGATGCTATGGCTCTACGCCAAGACGGGCAGCTTCGATTTCGCAATGGTGCAGATGTGGATTGCGAGTGGCGCGCTGCCCGCAGGCGCGTTGAGTTGGGTGGCGCTGGCGTTTCTCTTCGCATTTGCCGTCAAGGTTCCGGTCTTTCCGCTGCATGGCTGGGTTGCGGACACATTCAGCGAAGCGCCGGTTGCGCTGGCGATGGTCGTCGCCGGCAAGCTGGGGCTTTACTCGATGCTGCGCTTTCACATCGGACTCTTTCCGGCACAGGCGCGGGCTGTGGCGCCGATACTGATTGGCCTAGCAGTGATCGGCATTCTTTACGGCGCGTGTCTTGCGTTGGTGCAGAGAGATTTTTGGCGGCTGATGGCCTTTGCCGCGCTGAGTCATT
>Ga0181517_10005678_pt1 | contig 10951 bp, 6 predicted proteins | sample PEATcosm2014_Bin_31_FD_119748 | JGI IMG/M metagenome (GOLD analysis project Ga0181517, IMG submission 119748) | Peatland microbial communities from MTU Mesocosm Facility, Houghton, MI, USA - PEATcosm2014_Bin01_30_metaG | ecosystem: Environmental > Terrestrial > Soil > Wetlands > Peat | place... | reverse complement strand
TGGCGGACACCATCCGCGAGCTGATCCCCGGCGCGAATTTCATCGCCCGCCCGCGGCTGTCGAAGCTGACCTATGCGGGGCAGAAGAAGATCACGCGCCTGCAATCGCGCTCGGCCATCGTGGCGTTTTCCGCCAACGACGTGTACGCCATCGCCGAGCTGATCTGCAGGCAGCGCGGCGGTGCAGCCGTGGTGCTGGGGGCGCTCAGCCCGCGCACGCGCAACGCGCAAGTTGCGCTGTATCAGTCGGGCGATGTCGATTTCCTGGTGGCGACGGACGCCATCGGCATGGGCCTCAATCTCGACGTGGATCACATCGCGTTTGCCGGTACGCGCAAATTCGACGGGCGCAGCCACCGCAATCTGACGCCTGCCGAACTCGCCCAGATCGCGGGCCGCGCCGGCCGGCATTTGAACGACGGTACGTTCGGTGTGACGGCCGATGTCGAGCCGTTCGATCAGGACATGATCAACAAGCTCGAAAACCACGAGTTCGAGCCGCTGAAAGTGCTGCAGTGGCGCAATAACCAGCTCGAATTCGACAGCCTCGACGCGCTGAAGGAAAGCCTGCGCCGCGTGCCCGATCACCCGCGGCTCGCGCGCGCCAGGACCGCCGACGATTTCGAAGCCCTGGAGCTTGCGACGAACGATCCGCGCATCGCCGAGATGGCCGTGGCGCCGGCCGCCATCAAGCGGCTGTGGGAGGTTTGCCAGGTTCCCGATTACCGCAAGGTTTCGCCGGCCACGCACGCCGAGCTGGTGGCGACGCTCTACAAGTACATCATGAGCGACGAAGGCCTCATTCCCGAGGATTGGTTTGCCGCCCAGGTCGAGCAGGCCGACCGCATCGACGGCGATATCGATACGCTCTCGAACCGCATCTCGCACATCCGCACATGGACCTTCGTTTCCAACCGGCGCGAATGGCTCAAGGACCCGGACGCTTGGCAGGAGAAGACGCGCGAGGTCGAGGACAGGCTGTCGGATGCGCTGCACGAGCAGCTTACGCAGCGCTTCGTCGACAAGCGCACGAGCGTGCTGATGAAGAGCATGCGCGATAAGGAGAGCCTGTTCGCCGAAATCGAAAAGGATGGGCGCGTCGTCGTTGAAAGGCACTTCGTCGGCAAGCTGGAGGGCTTCGCCTTCACGCCGGACCTGGCCGCTGCGGGTCTGCAGGGCAAGGCCGCGCGCAACGCCGCCGCCAAAGTGCTGGTGCACGAGCTTGCGACGCGCGCCGACCGGCTGGCGGCTGCGCCCGACAGCGCTTTCACGCTCACGCGCGATGGCCAAGTGATCTGGGAGGGGCAGGAAATCGGCCGGCTCTCCGCTGGCGATCAGCCGCTAAAGCCCGCCTTCACGCTGTTCGTGGACGAGCATCTTGCCGCCATCGACAAGGACAACATTACAACCCGCATCGAAAACTGGCTTGGGCACCATATCGATGTGAGGCTCAAGCCGCTCGTGGATATCTCGAAGGCGGAAGACGTCACCGGGCTGGCGCGCGGCATCGCCTTCCGGCTCGTGGAGAATTTCGGTATCCTGAAGCGCGACACCGTCGCCGAAGAGATCAAGTCGCTGGACCAGGAAGGGCGCGCGCAACTGCGCAAATACGGCGTCCGCTTCGGCGCGCACCACATATACTTCCCGCAGCTTCTGAAGCCGGCCGCAGCCGACCTTCTCTTGCTGTTCTGGCTGCTGAAGCACGGCAGCGAGCATAACCTCGCCGCAGCCTCGATTGCGGACGCGCCCCGTCAGGGCCTGACCTCGTCGCTGCGCAACGCGGCGGTGCCGGAAGCGTTCTACCGCGCAGCGGGCTTCCATGTCTGCGGCCAGCGCGCCGTGCGCATCGACATGCTGGAGCGGCTCGCCGATATCATCCGGCCGCTGACGGCGTGGAAGCCAACCGAGGCGAACACCGAGCCGCCGCCCGGTGCCGCCGGGGGGGGGGCGTTCAAGGTCCGGCCGGAGATGATGTCCATTATGGGCTGCTCCGGCGAGGAACTGGCCTTGATCCTGGAGTCGCTCGGCTTCCGGCGCGAAAAGCGTCCCGTGAAGAAACTTGCCGGAGAGGCGCCCGCACCGGCTGCGGTAAATGGCGCCGCCGAGCATGCCAACGACAACCAGACGCCATCGCAGCAAGAGGCGGCCGCAGAACCCGCTGAGGTCCAGGCTGATGAGGCCGCGCCGGCAGACGCTCCTGCAGAGGTTGCTGCAGAGGCTCATGTAGATACCGAAGCTCCGGCTCTGGAGGAGGCCGTCAAAGAGTCCGTCGAGGCGGCGCAGGCGGAGCCCGCGGACGAGCCGGCTCAAGAAGCGGCATCGGCGGAGGCAGCTCCGGCGGTGAACGGCGAAGCGGCTCCGGCTGGCGAACCCGAATTTGAGGAAGTGTGGCGCTTCCGGCGACCGCGCCCGAAATTCGAGCGCCCCGAAGGGCAGGGCGAGCGCCGCCAGCATCCGCGCCGCGATGGACGCGAAGGACAGGCGGGCGGTGGCGGCGGCGGGCGTGAGCGTGAGCGCGGTGGCCAGCGGCCGCCTCAGGACCGCGAGCGCCGGCCTCGCGAAGGCGCCGCGCCCGGCGGCACAGTCGGCGGCGCAGACCGCAAGCCGCAAGAAGACCGTCAGAAGGAGCATGCGGCAGCAGGCGGCAATCGCGAGCACCGGCCGGGCGGGCAGCGCCACGAAGGCGGCCAGCATCACGGCCGTGATCGTGATCGTGACCGCGACCGGCAGCACAAGCCGGGGGGCGAGCGCCAGGGCCGGCCCGAACACCGCGCCGGCCAGCCAAACGCGCAGGCTCCGGCTAAGCCAGAAGCCACCGGGCCGCGCGAGGCCGGCAGCCAGCAGCAGGGCAGGGGGCCGCAGCAGCAGCGCCGTGACCGGCCCGAACGCGGCGGCGAGCGCGATCGCGGGCGCGATGCGCGTCCGCCCCGCAAGCAGACCTTCGCGACCGCTGCGCCGAACAAATCGTCCGGCTCGGTCGACCCGGATTCGCCCTTCGCGGCCTTGAGCCAGCTCAAGGAGCGGATGGAAAAACAGCAGACGCCGGCAAGGGATGAGGCCGTGTGAATTCAGCGGAAGGGCAGCGTCTCGATAAGTGGCTGTGGTATGCGCGCTTCGCCAAGTCGCGCAGCGTCGCCGCAAAGCTCATCGAGGACGGCTGCATCCGCGTGAACCGGCAGCGCGTCACCAAGGCCGCGGCTGCGGTCAAGTGCGGCGACGTGCTGACCGCCACCATCCACGGCCGCGTGCTGGTGATCGAGGTCCTGAGCCTCGGCGAGCGGCGTGGCCCGGCGAGCGAGGCACAATCGCTCTACGCCGAGCTGGCCCTTCCCGGCAGCGCCGCACCTCCAAGCGATCCTCCAGAGTAGCCGCTGAGGTTGAGCCACGCCCAGGCTTTCGCATCAATCCGCGCAGCGCTTGCAACGGTAAGCACGTGAAGGGGATAAGAATCCGCGGCGCTAAACCCGCTTCTTGGCCCTTGCAGGAAGCCTCGATTGCAGTTGGAAGTGCGCGGGAACTATCTGCGGCCGGGATGAACGCCAATCGCCGGTAACGCGTGCGATGCTTAAGGCTTGGCGGCCGGGCTCGCCATCTCCCACTGCGTTCCCGTCGCGTCGGGTGTGAACGTATAATAGACGGTGATTTCTTTTCCGCAGGCCCACAAAGTCCAATCTTCGCGCCAGGCCCGCGAGGGCTCGCCGGGCTGCGCCTCCACGGCTGGCCCAGTATATTCGATGAACTTGGTATCCAGCGCGAAGTACTGCTCGCAGTTGCCCCGCTTTCCGTAAAACGCCGGACTTGCGTCGCTTTGCAGAATCGGATCGGCGATGGAGCTTCCTGGCAGGCCGGCGGCCATTTTCAGCACACCGTCCTTGGCCATGAAGACGATATTGAGCTGCCTCTTAACCCCGCAGACGGTCACATCGTAGCCTTCGCGCCACACGCCCGAGTCCAAACTACCGTCGGCGCCGAAAACCGGAGGAAGGAAAATTCCCAAGGCCCAGCCGGTGCCGAAGCTGATATCCTTGCACTCGGCGGGACGCCGCTCGATTTGCTCTCTCAGATTCCGCTCGATGGCCGGTTTGCGGTCTTTGCCTTTGCCTGCAAGCCAAGCCTGAAACTCGGGGCTCGCTCCCTTGCCGGTGAGTTCCGCCGTTGTGTAATGCTCGGCCGTCGCCTGCGCCCATGCGGCGGGGCATAGGGCGGCAGCAAACAGCAGTATTACGATCGGGCAAACCGGCTTCCGCATGGCTGGACCTTATCACAGGCGGAGGCACGGATTCCAGGCCATCATTCCGGCGAAGGCGGGAATCCATTTCTGACGTTGGGAACGAACTCTTAGATGGCCCCCGTCTTCGCGGGGCCGGCGCTGCGGCTTGATTTTGCGTGCGTTTTTAGCTGTGAATCGGCGTCAACGGCCGTTTCTAGAACCGTCCGGCTAATTTTGCTCTACTTAATCAGCGCAGGCAGCAGCATCGCGATGCCGGGGAACGCGCAAATCGTGACGATGGCAAGCATCATCAGGGCCACGAACGGTAACGTGCCCCACATCACCTTCGAAAGCGGGATGTCCGGTGCGATGTTCTTGATGACGAAGATGTTGAGCCCAACCGGCGGATGGATCAGCCCCATCTCCATGACAATGGTCATCACCACGCCGAACCAGACCGGGTCGAAGCCTGCGGCTTTGATGGGCGGCAGGACGACCGGCGCGGTCATGAGGATGATGGACACCGGCGGCAGGAAGAAGCCCAGCACAGCGACAAACGCCAGCACCGCCGCCAGTAGCGCCCATTTCGAAAGCCCGAGCGAGGTCAGCCACACGGCGGCGCTTTGCGAGATGTGCAGATAGCTCATGACGTAGGCGTAGAGGAGCGAGAAGCCGATGATGAGCAAGAGCATCGAACTTTCGCGCATGGTGCCGCGCAGGATGGGCATGAGCCGCGAAGGCTGCCATATGCCGTACATGCCGCCGATCACCAGCAAGGCGAGGATGGCGCCGATGCCCGCCGTTTCCGACGGCGTCGCCCAGCCGGCATAAAGCACAACCATCACGCCTGCGAGGATGGTCACGAAGGGCGCCACCCATGCCGCCATGCCCAGCTTTTCGCGCAAAGTGTAGCTGTGCTCTGTCAGAATGGCGGTCCGCTCGCCGCTCAGTTCGAAATGCGCTTGGGCATGGGCGCGCTCGCGGCGGTACTTCCAGCCGGCGTAAAAAGAGAAGAGCACGATGAGTAAGAGGCCCGGCCCGATGCCGGCCAGGAACAGCTTGCCGAGCGAGACTTCGGCCGCCACCGCGTAGAGCAGCATGGTTACGGAGGGTGGAAGCAGAATGCCGAGCGTGCCGCCGGCCGCGATAAGGCCAGAGGCAAGTCCCGGCGAGTAGCCGCGCTTGCGCATCTCCGGAATGCCGGCGGAGCCGATGGCCGAGCAGGTGGCGGGGGAGGAGCCTGCCATAGCGGCGAACAGGCCGCAGGCCAGCGTGTTGGCGATGCCGAGCCCGCCGGGAATGCGATGAAGCCAGGCGTGCAGCGCCATATAGAGGTCGCGGCCGGCATTGGACCTGCCGATTGCCGCGCCTTTCAGAATGAACAGCGGGATGGCGAGAATGATGACGTTCGACAGCTCCTCATAGACGTTTTGCGCAACCGTACCGGCCGAGGCCGCCGGCATGAACAGGATCATGAAGGCGGTGGCGACAACGCCGAGCGCAAAGGCGATGGGGATCCCTGAGAACATGACGATCAGGGTGGCCGCGCAATAGGCGATCCCCATTTGCGCGGGTGTGAGCCCGGTTATCAGCGGGCCAGCCGGCCGGTCCCAGGCGAGGTATGCAAACAGGAGCGCAATCGCGAGCGGCAGCGCGAAACTGGATTTACGGCCGGTCTGCGCGGCGAGCTGGGCGGCCAGGACCGCCATGCCGAACGTCATCACGCCGTAGGGAATGTAAAGCGGCGGCCCCCAGGTGGACTGGGAAACTTGTCCCTCGGTCCAGGCCTCATGGAAAAGCGCTCCCGACTTCCAAGCCATGAACGCCACAAACAGGAATGAAAGCGTATCGGTCAGCACGCCGAGCCGGCTGTGCAAACGGCGCGGCAAAATCGAACCGAGGAGCCCGATGCCGATATGCCCGCGCTGCGCTTGCACTGCGGCCGCCGAGACGAAAACCGCACCGGCGACGAGAAAAATCTCCATCTCGTCTTGCCATTCGAACCCCTGCCCCCAAATGTGGCCAGCGGCGACGCCGGCCGCGACCACCATGCTCGCCACAACCAGAGCGATGGAGCTGAGATCGAACAGAAGATTTCGCAGGCTAGAGAAAGCCGCACCTGCAATATCACTGCCGGTGCTTGCAGAAACCGCATTGTCTTCCGCAAGAATTGCATCGACGCGAAGCTCGGAACTCATCAACCAACAGCCTTAGCTCTCGCCAGCAATTCTGCAGCTTCGGTGGATTTCGCCGCAAAATCCTTCCAGGCGGTCTTTTCCGCAACTGCACGCCATTGTGCAAGATCGCTATTGCTAAAGTCAACAACCGATACGCCTTTTGCTGCGTAAAGTTTTGTTACTTCAAGATCGTCTTTTCTGGCTTCCGCCTCGCCGAAGGGTTCCATCTCTGCGCCAACCTCTAGGATGATCTTTTGCTGATCCGGCGGCAGCGAGTCGAAGGTGGCTTTCGACATGAGCAGCGGTTCGAGCATAAACCAGATCGAGCCGTTGCGTGCACTTGTGAGCGATTTTGCCATCTCCTCCAGGCGGAAGGAAATCAGGCTTGTCGAGGATGTGAGGGCGGCGTCCAATGCGCCGGTCTGCATGCCGAGATAGATCTCGTTGGAAGGCATGGTCGAGACCTGTGCGCCTGCGGCGGCCAGCATCAGATCCATCTCGCGGCTTCCTCCGCGCAATTTCAAACCCTTGGCGTCGTCCGGAGACCGCACCGCCCTCGTCCGCGAGGCTATGCCGCCTGCCTGCCAGACCCAGGAAATGAACTTCACGCCCTTCGCTTCGGCTATGGCCGCCAGCGCCTTGCCGATGGCCGCGTTCTTCCATTGCGCACCTTGCTCGTAGGTGGTGACAAGGCAGGGCATCAAACCGAGGTTCATGGCCGGCACCTCGCCGCCGGCATAGGGCAGCGGGTACAGGCTAAAATCCAAGGCTCCCTTCCGCACGGCGGAGAATTGCGCATAAGTCTTCATGAGCGAGGAGCCCGGGTAAATCTCGAACGTCAGCGCCCCTTTGGTCCTGGCCTCGACTTTGGCCGCAAACTGCCGGCACAGCCGGTCGCGGAAATCGCCTTGGTCGATGGTGCCGGCCGGAAACTGGTGGGAAATCTTCAGTATGCGCGGTGCCTGAGCCCTGAGAATGCCTGGTGCGGCAATAGACAGTGCGGCTCCCGCGATAAAACTGCGCCTCGAAATCATACGCTTCCCCTCCCGGCGTTCGCTACTAACTGCTGCGCAGGAGGGTATAACTCTTACGCACAGATATAGGCGAAATTATTTTGGGCGATGGTATGCAGAATAGCCGGCAGCGCCGGTCCCGTCAGGACAGCCTATAGTCGCACTCGTACGCCCCGCGGGAAGTCCTGCCCCACATGCTGCTGGCACTGACAGGACTTCCCGCGGATAAGGCGTACTAGCAGATCTTTGTTGCTAGTGCAGCTTACCGGCCGGAAGTTCATCCTTCGCAGCAGCAGCGCTGCTGCTGCGGAGAACGGGTTCGCTTGCGAGCTCGCGGCCGGCGGGGGGCGAACTTCCGGCCGGCTGCACTGGTCTCCGCCACAGTTTTTTCTCAATCTCCCCGCAGCGTGCGAGCGCCGAGGGGAGGTGCCAATGAAAGAGTGATTTTCATGCGCAGATTGACGATTGCAACTTTTGGCTTGGCTCTCGCCGCCTTCGCTTTGAGCGCGGCACCGGCTTCCGCTCTTGAGACCACGGCCGCTGCTCCGGCCGTTTCGAGTGCGGTCACGAAGGTTTCCGAACGCTGCGAGCGCTGGGCGCATCGCTGCCGCGAGCTTCATCCGGCGATGGGCTGGCGCTTCCGCCGCTGCTTGGAGCTGCACGGCTGCCGCGGCTAATACCTAAGGAGGCGGCCCAAAGCCGCCTCCCGCTTTTTTCGCCCTCCGGCATCGAAGGCCGCCTGGAGAGCCTTCAATAATATTCCGTCTCAGATTACGCGCTGGCGAAGGGCGGCTGCTGCGCTCCACCCCGGTTTAGTCCTCATCGCAGTCCGCAAGCGCAGGAAGTGCATCGGCGCAAACATAAGTGCGGTGCGTAGCCCGGTTTGTCATGCGGGAAGCGGCTTTGCCGGTATCCGGCATCTTCGCAGTATTTGTGCAAGACCCCGTATAAGCGCGTGCCGCGCTTTCCGGGTGACACGGAGCGGCCAGACCGGTTCCCTGCGTCTGTTAGCTCCCATGGTAGAAAGCGGGAAAGCCCGCCTTTTCTAAATCGTTCGTAGGACCAAAGCTTTGAGCGAGGCCGGGGCGCTACCATTTCAAAATGCCGTCTCTCGCAGGGTAGACCGTTGGACGACCGGAAATACTTCGATGAGCCGCAGGCCGTGCTCTTTGCCTGCTACCGGAATGCCATCCGCTCGCCGATGGCCGCCGGCATCCTGCGGTTTCTCGCCGGCAAACGGATCTATGTGCGTTCGGCGGGGGTGCGGCCGGGCGAGCCGGACAGCTTTGCGATTGCGGCGATGGACGAGATCGGCATCGATATCTTGAAACACGTACCGGTGGCTATCGAGGAGTTGGAGGACACCTCCTTCGACCTGATCGTGACGCTCGCGCCGGAGGCCCACCACAAAGCGCTCGAATTTACCCGCACCATGGCCGTCGAGGTCGAATATTGGCCGACGCTGGAGCCCTCGGCCGTCACTGGAAGCCGCGAGCAAATCCTCGACGCCTACCGCGCCGTCCGCGACCAGCTTTTCCAGCGGATCAAGGCGCGCTTTGGCTTTGCGGTGCCGCCGCAGGCTTAGCGGTCAAGCTTACGGGCTTACCGCTCCCAGGCGAGGAAAATGCGCGCGCCGAGATAGGTGATGGCGATTGCGGCCACGGCGGAAAACATTCCGTAGGAAATCGCCTCCCGCCCCGTTCCGGCGGCCTGCGCGAATGCCAGAAACGCAAGCCCCGCCGCCATGCGCCAAAACCATATGGCGACGTCCCGGAAGATCATGGTGGGGTAAAAGTCGCTGGCCTCGTGGCTCATGCCATCCATGGCTTTCAGGTCGATGACGTGCTGGGACACGCGCATGACCGGCTGCATGATGGCGGCCGCGGCCGTGTAGACAACGAGCGTGAAAAACGTCAGCGAAAGGCCGAGCATGAGGTTGAGCGCGCCAAGGATAATCGAGCTGATGCCGAGGATCGCCAGGCGGTTTTCCGGGCGCCGGTGGCTACCGACCGCCAGCAAAGTCAGCGCGCCGGCGACAGCAAAGAGCGTGTTGAAGCCGCCTACTTTCAGCGCGGTGCCGAGCACGGTGATGGAGGCCAGCGGAATGAGGGTGGCCAGCAGAATATGCGATGCCGAACCGCCCATAAGATAGATCTGCACGGCCTGATTGCGCCGGTCCGTGAAGAAATGCACAAGGTCGTGGCGGCGGATCGGGGCCGGGCGGTAGTCATGCAGCGCCGCGAGGGCAGGTAGCCCCGCCAGGAATATCGGCGGTGTCGCCAGGAACAAGAGCGTGAACTCGCCCAAGCCCCATTTGTGCGAGAGCCAGATAAGCAGCGTCGCAAAGGCAGGGGCTGCCACGGTGACGATTTGATCCCCGGCGGACAGGAAGGTCGAATAGACGTCGCGTTCGCGGTCGTGCGTTTCCTTCAGCTCGTAGGTGTGAACGGTGAGCCAGAACAAACCGGCGCCAACCCCCTTTATGGCCTGGGCGCCGCAAGCTTGAACGATATCGCCGGCGGCGGGCAAAAGCATCAGACCCAGAGCTGTAAAGACGAAACTGAGCGGAAACCCGTATTTCGCATTCAGCCGGAATTGCGCGGTCACCGCCCCGAAGATGCAAAAGCCGATCATGATGCCGGTAAAATTCGCCATCGCCGCGATGACGTTGAGCGGCACGCTGTCGAACATCCGGTAGATGTATATCTGCGCAAAGACGTTTACGGATCTGTGGACGAAGCTGTAGACCCAAAACAGGAAAATGAGCGAGCGGACGGGCAGCCGCAAAGACCAGAACAGTGCCAAAGAAAGCATCGGGAAAACCGGCGAATTCGAGCTGTGAGCGGAAACCTGTCCGCCATCGTGCGGGCAGCCGGTCTACAAGTACAGATGCCCGCTTCTGGGCCGGTTTTGTGGCGGGATGCAGGGATGGCGTCAAGAACGGGCGAATCTCCCCTCACCCTGTCCCTCTCCCTACGGGAGAGGGAACGCCTGCACAACGGTCGCAGCTATCGTCCCCTCTCCCATGGGGAGAGGGGCAGGGTGAGGGGTGGAACCCTCGATTTTAAGCGCCGTCGCCCGAACCGTTTGCGGCGATGGACCAGGTTTCGCCCGAGCTGAGCAGCTTCTGGAGGTCGGGCTTTTTGCTGGCCGCAACCTTCCGGGCCTGGGCGGCGACGGCGTCGTCGAAGGACGGCGCCGGATCGCAATAGAGAACGCCGAGCGCGATGGGGAAACCTTTCGGCATGTCGATCAGGAGATGGGCGAGCGTCTTGCTGGTTTCGTCGTGCACCAGCACGCCGGCCGCTTCCCAATCGCCATCGGCCACGTCCACCGCTTCCAGGCGCAATTGCTGCCGGTTGAGCCTCAGCCCCTTGGCGCCCTTGGCGAACAGCATCGGCTCGCCGTGATGGAGCCAGATTACGGCATCCGCCGGCACGCCCTTGCCCACGAAATCGGAGAAAGCGCCGTCGTTGAACACCGCGCAATTCTGGTAGATTTCGACGAAGCTCGTTCCCTTGTTCGCGCGGGCGCGCTTCAAAATCGGAAGCA
>Ga0181517_10005676_pt1 | contig 10952 bp, 9 predicted proteins | sample PEATcosm2014_Bin_31_FD_119748 | JGI IMG/M metagenome (GOLD analysis project Ga0181517, IMG submission 119748) | Peatland microbial communities from MTU Mesocosm Facility, Houghton, MI, USA - PEATcosm2014_Bin01_30_metaG | ecosystem: Environmental > Terrestrial > Soil > Wetlands > Peat | place... | reverse complement strand
CGTAGTGCCTCGGGTGTGAGGAAACACCAATGGGCCGGTATAGATTGGAACTCGATACCGACGGTAACTTGGGGATTTATCACAAGACCGGCGGCTCTCAGCCCGATCTTTGGATCGGAGACATCTTGGAGCCGGAGTCGCCCAATCCCGCGCTCGCCCTGGGCATTCCGGTTGGCATCCTTGGCGTCCGCAAAATACTCGATCTACTGGAGAAGTGGAAGGTCTCGGATCGCTCCAAAACCGGGCAGCGGCCACCTTCGCCCCGCGCGGCGAAATCTCGTAGACCTACTCGGAGGTGGCGGAAGGCATTTCGCGCTAGGCAGTAAGCAGCTGGATACCTTTCGGTCCATAACATAACACAGTTGCTTCGCGCGAGGAATTACTCGTCGCACGATACTCGATCAAGGGTTCTATTAAGGCGAGTTGCCGTGTTACGCCGGGTGGCCAGCCAACAACGCCCGCAGACGAACCTCCGCTTGGCCCTGCGGATTTTCTTCACTTTGGTATGCTTCGGCCATCTTCAACGCCGGATATCCAGCTTTACGCTCTTCCTCGAACTTTCGCTCAAACTCGCCGTTGCAAATTTCCTCGTAGGTGTGCTGGAACATTTCCACCAGGTTGGAACCCATCAACTCCATCGTCCGCACGTATCCGCCAAACAGGGCCGTGGGCCCGTGTACGCTCGATGCGTTGAAGAATCCGTGCTCGCGGAACGAGCGGAAGACCATCTCCATCTCTTCCGACATGTACATTTCCAGCACCAGAGATTCCGGCGGCAGACCGCTCTCCACGCCCAAGCTGAAGGCCGCCATCATCGACATGCCCAGCACGGCACCCATCGTCTGCTCGACGAGCAGATCGAGGTAAGCCTCACGGCGGGCGTCGAGTTCGAGGGCTCCGGCACGTAGAATGCCCGTGCCATCGGCCACGCCCAAGAGCCGCTTCCACGCCTTGCCACTGGCGTCTTGCTCGACCGATACGAAGGCATAGAACCCGCGTTTTTCCACGAATCGCTGGCGGGCTGTCTCGCCAGCCATCCGCGGTGCCAACATGAGCACGTCGATGCCCTGTGGCACGCTGATCTGATTGTAAGCCAGTGGGTAACCAGAGCCGAAAAGGATTGCCGATTTTGGCACAAGATGAGGGCCAATGTCGGTTGCAAAGACCTCGGGGATCACTTCGTCCGGCAACAGCACGAGGATCACGTCGCCGTTGGCCACCGCCTCGGCGATCGGTTTGACAGTGAATCCTTCCGCCCGCGCCTGCTTGGCATACGAATCTTCGATATTGCCGATCACGGGCGGATCGGCAATCGAGTCGCGCAAGTTCATGGCAAACGTGCGTCCCAGGTTACCGTAGCCTAGCACCACAACACGTTCGCCACGGAGTGCGTCTTTCGGGGCGTCTTTGCTGGTGAAACAACGAATGGAACCATTAGTCTCGGACATTGCGCATGCTCCTATTTGGGTAGTGACAGAAGAGTTTTATAGCTACTTTTAAGATGCTTTATTTAGGCTAATATGTCAACCCCCCTCACCATTGGGGTTACCCCGACAAAGAGGCGAAGCAGCGTCAGTGGTCAAACGAAAAACGGCGGCTAGTGCCAATCCGGTGAAATACACAAAACCACCAGACCAAAGCACGTCGCTTGCGAAGTGCGAACCCTCCACGATTCGGGTAATGCCGGCGACCAGCCCTAAGCACAGGAATGCCATCGCCAACCAGGGCTTGCGGCGGTAGAAGACGAACGCGGGGGCCATGAGGTAGAAACCCATCGAGGCATGGCCGCAAGGAAACGAGGCATAGTCTTGGTCACAACCCTTCTGCAAAACGGGCAGAAACTCTTGATCGCCCCCGAATGGAATAGTGCAATGTGGGCGCGGCCGTCCCCAATAGGGCTTGAACACGCCATTGACAATCAAACCGGGGCCAATTGCAAGCATCAGGGCAAAGAATAGCCCTGGGTCGCGCCATGACCGCAGCCGGCTCCCGAAGAAACTCACCACCCACGCCGCCAGTCCTCCACAACCCAACACCCAGGCCGGCTATACGCCCCAATCGTAAAGTGCTGTCCAGGGTTGAGTGGTTCTGTTTGGCCAATCAATCGCTAGGTTACCGGATGAGTCGTGCCCCGCAAAGAAGCAGCGTGAAAAGGCAAGATCGGTGTTCGTAAACCTGAAAAAGGCCGTAGCCGCAATGAGCAACAGCGAAGGAATCCAGATCGCTGGTTGTCCAACCATAGAGAACAGCAACCTGCTGAGGGAACGCTTGATATCGTGGGACCGGCAGACCGTTGTTTCTGTCGTATCCGCCGGAGAATCTCGGTCTGGCTCCACTGTTTGTCTCTCCATAACGGCTGATTGTCACGTCATGCACGTCACGCCGGCCTGCTCTAATTCGCGGAGATCAGCGACCAGTTGGGCCGTGTCCGCGGTTTCGCCCGATTCCGCTTCCAAAGTCGTCATCCGACGCAATTGTTCACGGAAAACTTCAGCTTGGGATCGGTACGGTTCAACCAACTGGGCAATGGTATCTCTGAGCCACACCTGAAGCTGCGTATTGTATAGCCTGACATACTGCTCAAGCTGCGCTGCCAAGCGATTCTTCACGATCCGTCGCGCCATCCACGGAGCAGTCCCAGGCAAAGTAATCGCCCAGTGGGGGATCGTGCAGTCGCAGTTTGCCAGCAGCGGAGTCAGATCAACTACCGGCAGTCCGGCCAGTGCCGCATTGCGAATGCTTGCAGTGTCGGCTGCCGCCAGTGGCGCGGTCTTCGCCAGGGATTCCAGGATGCGAATCAGAGTTCGCTGTAGGTTGATGATGATTTCCCGCGCCGTCTGCCCAATTTGTACAAACGTCTGTTGGACAACTTGCCCAACGGGGCTGCTACCGGTTGAACCGCCTTGTCGGGACGATTCCACCAGGGCTTTGGCCGCATCCTGGACGATGGCCGCCACCATCGCAGTCGCATCAGCCGACCACTTGCGGCGGCCGGCTTCGGTACGCTCGATTGCCGCATCGGCGTCGTCCAGCAGACGCTCCACCATCTTCAACGCCGCCCCGTCGTAGTTGCGCAGATAGGTCCCGCGCCGCTTGGCGAGCAACGTTTTGAGGACGGCGATGACCGATTCCCGCAGGCCCGCAATCTTGCGATGCAGCGACTTTTCCACCAACGTCCGGTGACGTTCCCAAAGCGGCTCGATCTCCCGCTCGAACCAAGCGTCGAGCAAGGCCGCGTCCTGTCCGACTATGCTGACTGGATGGACTGTCAATTCCAGGTTGAGTCCCCGCCGGAGTTGCTCCCCGACGTACTGCAACACCCGTTGCCGGTCGGCTGGCTTGAGTAAATCAGCCTTGCTCAAAAGCACCTGCGCCGTAATGCCCGCCTCATAGAGGGCGCGCAACAAGGTAAGATCATCGTCGTTCAGGTTCGAGCCGGCGTTGATTAGAACGACGCTCAGGTCGCAGCGAGGCAGGTAGGCGAATGTCTCCTCGCTGCCGCTCGTGGCCAACGAGCCGATGCCTGGCGTATCCACCAGCACCACTCCCTCTCGAAGCCTCGGCGAGGGAAGCGCCACGATGATTCCCGTGACGTGTTTGTAGTTGCCCGGATTCTTCTCCTCCGAGGCGTACTCCACCAAGTCGTCGGGATCAATGCGGCGAGGGTTGGTCTCGGCGCAGTACACCAACGCGCTCGACGAATCCCCTCGCACCAGTCGCGTGGGCACGGCCGTCACAGGCGTGACGCCAACCGGCAGTATGTCCATTCCCGCAATGTGATTGAGCAACGAGGATTTGCCCGAACTGACTCGCCCAAAGACGGCGATCTCATACTGCGGCGATTCGAGCCGCTGGACAATCGTGTCCAGCGCCGGACGAAACTCGACCAATTGCCATCGCATCACGACCAGGTTCAGGAGGCTGAGCATCGCAACGCTGCCGGGAGCGGCCTCAAGGCGGGCGAGACGTTCGGGAAGATCGTGCCCCAACCGCTCGCTCAAGTAAGCACTCACCCGATCCGTAAGCCGCGTTAATTCCTGCTGAATGCTCTGCACTTCCTGGCGGCCTGCCTCGTCTATGCTTCCATAGCCCTGTAGCCGCTTTGGCCCCAGGTCGGCCAACGCCACGTCCAGCATCGTCATGCCGCACTGCACAGCCCAGCGCAGGCTTGTCGGCCGCACCTCGATGGGAATGTGGTGCTTTTCCAAGCAGGTTTGCATGGTGCTGCGAATGCGGGCGAAGTAATCTGCGACGACCTTGGTCTCGGTGGGCGACAGGTCCCCGACATACTCGTTCAGCGGATACCGCCGCGTGCCCTGAACGAGTAGGGCTTCCATCTGCTTCAGCCGGCTCTCAACGTCCAGAAAACCGGTGAGCAAGACGTGCTTGTGCAATGGGGTTAGCATAGTCAGCCACCATCCAAGGCCCGGCCTGGGCGGCGGGCCTCACAGTCGCCCCTTCCTACAGGCTGATACCAACAAAAAAACCCTCCGGGAAGGTTCCCGAGGGCTTCAGACGTGCGCTGCCCCTACCCAAGAGAATCCTTCTGGTAGGAGTCATCAGCCGCGCTGGCGCGGCACACGACGGCGAACTCCATCGCCACAGCTATTATTGCATTGTCCCACCACGGCCAGAGGAAGTCAATCCTCCTCTGAAACCTTGAACAGCGCCCGTAGGCAAATCTGCGACCACATCTCGAAGTCGTCGAAATGGCGGAGGATTTCCTGAACGGGCCGAAAACTGCCGTCTACGATTTCGCTTTCGCGCGCGGACACGGCGGGCCGGTCAACGTCGAAAAGATACACGATTCCCAAGTGGACCCGCCCCACGCTGGTTTCATCGTCGTTGATGAGTCCGACGCATCGTTGGCGGTAAGGCGTCTCGATGGAGACTTCCTCGGCCAGTTCCCGCCGCATACCTTCGGAGTAGGCGTTGGCAAGGCCACTGACTATAGTATCCCTCGTGGCGATGTGACCACCGATGCCAACGCTCCGCCTGCCGCACAGTCGAGACTCATCTTGTTTCATGCCGCGGGTATACTGGAAAAGCGTTTTGCATCCGTCACCGGCGTCATGGCAAAAGAGGACGTAGGGGATGAGTTGCTTGTACGAGGGATCGGTCTCGACTTCATGCCGAGGGCGGTAGCTCGTATGCGTCGAATCCAACAGCACGCCGACATAGCGTTCCACCTCGCTGGTGAATCCCTGAAAATAGCCGAGACGGCGCAACAGTTCCGCGGGAACGACAAGCACGTGTTCGCTATCGACCTCAGACATGGCATCTCCTTGCTATCTTCCGAACGCCGCCGCCTTGCCTAATTCCGCCTCGATTTCCAAGAGCCGATTGTACTTAGCGATCCGCTCGCTACGGCAAGCCGATCCGGTCTTGATCTGGCCGCCGCCCATCGCGACGGCGAAGTCGGCCAGGAAGGCGTCTTCAGTTTCGCCCGAACGATGTGACACTACGTAGCCCCAGCCCGCCTTGCGGCACATCTCGATGGCCTCGATGGTTTCGGTCACCGAGCCGATCTGGTTGAGCTTGATGAGAACGGCGTTGGTGGACTTCTCCTTGATGCCTCGGGCGATGAACTTGGTATTAGTGACGTAGATGTCGTCGCCGACAATCTGGATTCGCTCGCCCAAGGCGGCGGTCTGCTCGCGGAAGCCATCCCAGTCGTTTTCCGCCAAGCCATCCTCAAGAGAGACGATGGGGTACTTGTCCAGCCATGTCTTGTAGAAGGCTGTCATTTGTGTGGCGGTTTTCTTTCCCTGGCCAGACTTGGCAAGGTTGTAGGCTCCGTCCTCGTAGAACGAACTGGCGGCCGGGTCCAGGGCGATAGCGATGTCCTTGCCGGGTTTGTAGCCAGCCGCTTGGATGGCCTCGATGATGACTTCGCAGGCTTCGTCGTTGCTCTTGAGGTTGGGAGCGAACCCGCCTTCATCGCCGACACTGGTGGCGTAGCCCCGCTTGTGCAGGATGCTCTTCAAGGCATGGAACGTCTCGGCACCGTAGCGGAGGGCCTCGGCGAAGTTCGGCGCGCCGATGGGCATCACCATGAACTCTTGAAAGTCCACGCTGTTGTCCGCGTGCTTGCCACCATTGAGGATGTTCATCATCGGGACCGGCAGGCGCACGGCCCCAGTTCCACCCAGATAGGCGTAAAGCGGCAGATTGGCAGCCATTGCCGCCGCGCGTGCAACCGCCATCGAGATGCCCAGGATCGCATTGGCCCCGAGCTTGCTCTTCATGGGTGTCCCGTCCAAGTCGATCATCACCCGGTCGATCTCGGCCTGCCGCGCCGCATCCAAACCGACGAGCTTCGGCGCAATGGTCTGGTTGACGTTCGCCACGGCCTTGAACACGCCCTTGCCACCGTAACGTTTCTTATCGCCATCGCGGAGTTCCAGGGCCTCGTTCTCTCCGGTCGAAGCACCGGATGGCACCGAGGCGGACGCTACGATGCCATTGTCCAGGGTTACCTGAACTTGCACGGTGGGATTTCCACGGGAATCCAGAATTTCCAGTGCCTGAACCGCTTCAATCTTTGTCGTCATCGTTTTCTCCTATCGTATTGGTCTTTTCCAGTTCGTCGAGTGTTCGTATGGCCGCGCGGCGCACATAAATGTCTTGCGTTTTGTCCAGTAGCCGTTTGAGCGGCTCGACCGCGCGGCGGTCTCCAAGTTGTTGTAGCAGCCACACTGCCCGCATCACCGTCGATGGCTCGGGGTGGCCAAGGGCGACAATGAGCTTCTCCAGATAGCTCTTCGACTTCCAAAAGCCGTGGATGTCTCCGCTGCAACGGGGGCATTGCGGTAGGTCTTCATCAAGCTCCTTCCAGCAAAGAGGGCAGTAGAAGTGGACCATTTTCCACCTCCTGAGAACCCCATCACCCATTTCCGGCTTAGCGCACAAAAAAACTCCCACCGGGAACCCTGTGGGAGCGTTCGCGAGCTTTCGCCGCCGACCCCACCGGGTTCTATCTTGACCTGGCAGGAGTCATTAGCCGCAACTTGCAAGCAGTTGCGGCGGTTACTCGGGCCGCCGCTTTAGGTTACTGACCCGTTTAGGCTGCCGACTCGTTTGGTTATCGTCACCCCCCATTTCTTTGGCGAGAAAATCACGGAGCCAGCAGTTCAACCCCCCGCTCAATCGAACGGAGGACGCCTCTTACCTCTTCCGCAAGCTCGAACGAAGTCATTTGGCTGGCAATCAACCTCGCACTGATTGAAACGCCATAGTCTTTTTGCGCCCACTCGCACATACTAGAAAGAATCTGTTTTCCGGAGGCGATTCCGAGCTTATCGTCGACGCAGCCCCATTTATCCCGCAGCCTCTTCCGCGCCAGCCTGTTTGCTTTCGCGGTTCCGCCCTGTCGATCGCGCATACTTAGTTGACTGGAGAGTGCGTCGAATATCGAATCGTGAAGTGAATTCGCGGCATTTTCCAGGGCCGCTGTGATTTCCGCTATTGTCGGCGCCGCTTCTGCGTTCCCAAGCCTATGAGCTATGACGCGTCGGATCGCAGTTGGGACGAGCAAGTAGTTTTCAATTTCTTTTTTTCGCCAGATGTGTAGGTCGACGCCACGTTCCCTGGCCTCTGCGTAACGCTCTGCCAATTCCTCATCCGTATTGTAGTCACGATCAAGAACGCAGTAGACTCGGATTCGCTCGCTAAACGAGTTTCGAAGAAGCATGGATGATCCGATTGCGTAGCGCCAGCCGCCCCAACCCCCGATGCTAAGGTGCGGGATCGTTGCGATCGGCTCGATCGCACCGGGAGAAAGAACATTTTGGAAACAGCGTAATAGGTCGAGGTCACCCCCTTCCACGAGAATGCACTTCTTGGAGTTCCATAGGCGAGCGAGTTGAAGGTTGTGGACGCCGCCGATGCTTTGGACTACCCTTTGAACAGCGGGCAAAGACGTGGCACAATCCGACCGCGCGCTTCGAAAATCGACCACAACGACATTTTCTGGCTCGACCTCGGCCATCATCTCAATTGAATGTGTGGCGATAATCGCCTGCCGGTATTTGCCCCGAAGTTCACGAACAAGCTTTCGCTGTAGATCGGCGTGCATGTAGACGTCCGGTTCGTCAAGGATAATCGTGTGCTCTTTCGTGACCCGGGAGAGGAACCACATTACCTGCAACCACATCTGGAGCCCGTGGCCCATCCACGCTACCTCCGCGGTGAAACCGCCGTCGCGAACCAGCAGGCCAAGGGGCTCGCCATGCAAAGCCGTGTGCCCCTCAAGCTCCTCGACCTTAAGCCCATGCCAGGTCGCCTCGGCTAATCGCCTAAATTTGCCGAAGTGCTGGTAATTGTACTTAAGCTCGTTGCGGAAGTGCTGACAAGCCAAATACGTCGACATCGACTGCGAGACGTAGTCTTCTTGCAAAACGATTTCCTCTTTATTAAGCGGTCCGATTTGCGGGAGGATGGCGATCAGCGGGATTGCTACGCCGGCGGCATCGCGTTTGTTGGCGATCGGGTCGCCGTTCCCTTTCCGAACAACTGCATGGATTTGCCGCTGGGGACCCAAACGGACCTCAATAGCTGAGTGATTGCCAAACGTGGCACGTATGACGGCAGGTGGGTCGCCATACTTGTAAAACGCGTGCTCCAGCTCGATCCTGAGGCCCTCGAGTGAGGGCGAAACGCCGCGAAACTGCTTAGCAAGGTTGGACCAGCTTGGAGGATCGTGGTAGGTCAGGTGCTGGTATTTGTCGGCGACAATGGAGATTAGCCTAAGGGCCTCGACCAACGTCGACTTTCCTGCGTTGTTCCGCCCAACAAGTACGGTCAAGTCGCGCAGGGGCAGTTGATGTTCACGAAAGCACTTGAAGTTCTCTAACTCAAGGTTCGTAATCACTTGATGGACCGCTGCCGTGGTCTTCGGTTCGTGCCGGAACCCGTACGTATTTAGGAAATTCCCGAGACCTATGATCCCCCTCAGTTTAGCGGGTCGATGTCATCTGTCAAGATGCCCTCTAACTGATGCGACGTATCGACGGAATCCGCACGCGTGCCACGGGCTCTTTTCGTGTTTGAGGGCTCGTTGGCTTTGATCTTGCATCGACAATGCCGGTAGAACCAGAGGCGTCCACTGCCGCAACAATCCTCCCGTGGGCGTCTGCCATGATGTTTTCGTCACCTCTCTCGCCCGGCAGGTTGAAGATAGAGCGTGTTAACCATTCCGTCACGCGGAAAGCGCACCGGCCGCCAAGCAGACGTCGCCGCAGGAAGCCCTCACCCTTACCCTCTTCCGACGAACGTTCGGTCGGTGCCCGGCGAGGGGACCGTCGGACGCACTCTCCCAACGGGCGTGGGGACCAAGAGGACCACGGGACACACTGTTGAGGATCGGCAGCACCTTGCTACAATAGGTCCAGTTGCGGCCCGAAGGGCTTCGGGCTGCCGGAGAAACGGAAAGAATTTGGGGAGACCATAAACCATGTTGGCGGCCGTTCTGCATGACTTTAACAAGCTCGAATTGGAAGACGTGCCCGTGCCGGAGCCGGGCATCGGAGAGGTCGTGGTTCGCATCAAAAGCTGCGGCATCTGCGCCACCGACTATAAGGCCATCAAGGGCATCCGGCGGAACGTCAATTTCCCCTTGATCGCCGGACACGAGCCGTCGGGCGTGGTGGCGGCCATCGGGCCGGGCGTGCGGCACTTCCGCGAAGGCGACGCGGTGATCTGCCAGCCCTCCGGCTTCTGCGGCGCCTGCCGCCATTGCCGCGTGGGCGATACGCACTATTGCGAGCACTCGTTCACGACTGGCGGCGACGGGCCCCCGATCACCTGGCCCGGGGCCTTCGCCGAATATATGAAAACCCTCGAGACCTCGCTCTTCCATAAGCCGGCGGGCGTGTCGTTCGATGCCGGGGCACTGACCGAGCCCCTTTCCGGGGCCTGGAAAGGCGTGATCCACTACAGCCAGATGTCTTTGGGCGACGACGTGGTGGTGATCGGCGTCGGCGGCATCGGGCTTCTTTGCCTGATGGTTGCCCGGGCGGCGGGGGCGGGCAGACTGATCGCCGTCGATACCAGCCCGTACGCCCGCGAGCAGGCCCTGAAGCTGGGCGCCACGCACGCCGTCGATCCCCGCGAGAACGCCAAGGGGCGGATTTACGAGATCCTGCCCGACGGGCCCGACCTGGTCGTCGAGGCGGCCGGCCCCATCGCGGCCGTGAAGTTGATGGTCGATCTGCGCCGCCGGGGCACCCGGTGGAATGTGTTTGGCATCACCACCCACGAAACGTTCGAGCTCGACGGCGGGCTGACGCACTTCCTCGAAGGCCGCATGGACGCCAGCTTCGGCACCACGCCGCTGGCCATGCAAAAGGCCATCCGCCTGATCGAATCGGGGCTCGTGGATCCGGAAAAGATCGTCTCCCACCGCTTTCCGCTCGGCGAGATTCACAAAGCGATCGAAGTGATGGGCCAGCCGGACCGCAACAAGGTAATCATCCATCCATGAAAGCGATTGTCCACGTCGCGCCGAACCGGGTCGAGTGGCAGGACTGGCCGATGCCCCAGCCCGGGGCGGGCGAGGTCCGCATTCGCACCCTGGCCTGCGGCATCTGTGCCACCGATCTGGAAATGATCGCCGGCTGGAAGCGGACCGGCGTTCCGGCCATTCCGGGGCACGAGTGGTCGGGTGTGGTCGATGCGGTGGGGCCCGGCGGCGACCCGGCCCTGCTGGGCAAGTTTTGCGTCGCCGAAAACGTGTTGGCCGACGGCGGCGAAGTCGGTTTCGAGCATTCGGGCGGCTATGGCCAATACCTGGTCACCGAGGCCCGGAATGTTTATCTCCTGCCGGAAAGTTTTCCGCCGACGACCGCGGCCCTGATCGAACCGCTGGCGGTCTGCGTGCGGGCCGTGGGGCGGCTGCGGTTGGAGGATCGCCGCTCAGCGCTCATTTTTGGCGACGGGCCGATCGGGCTCTT
>Ga0181517_10005674_pt1 | contig 10955 bp, 4 predicted proteins | sample PEATcosm2014_Bin_31_FD_119748 | JGI IMG/M metagenome (GOLD analysis project Ga0181517, IMG submission 119748) | Peatland microbial communities from MTU Mesocosm Facility, Houghton, MI, USA - PEATcosm2014_Bin01_30_metaG | ecosystem: Environmental > Terrestrial > Soil > Wetlands > Peat | place... | reverse complement strand
GAGCTCGACCCACCGACAGCCACCTCCCCAGTTGCCAGAATCGGAAGGGATTGCGGCGCAGGAACTGACAGACCGCGTCGGAAAGCGAGTCGGATTTGATGAGCGTGCCGTCGAGATCGACGCACAACGGTAGCGTTGAATCGGCTTGCTCGGCAGGGATGGAATTCCGAATCAATATATCCTCATGGAGCCAGCTAGCCGCGGAATACCAACTCTTTCTGATGCGGCGCGACGGGACCGCTGTTCAAGGCCAAACGCAGTTGCGGGTAAACTCAGGGACAAGTATACCGTCAAACTAAAGCCGGCAGCGCTGTCCGCACAAATGTTGCGGGACCGATCGATTCGCTTACAATAGATGCGTCTTGCATCGCGGGGACGCGCTTCTCTCTTGAGAAAGGCCCGCGATGGATGCCGCCCGGGCGAACGAAACCTTTCAGGAAACTCTTGCGTCCTTAGAAACATACGCGTGTGGTTTGTCCGCTGCCCGGAACGGTAACAACAATGCCTTTGCGCGTGACTCATTACGCGGGCAATCACTCAAAAGAAATTGACAGGAATCGATACCATGTCCACTGAAGGCACTCCGGAGAACCCTCTGGCCGCAAACGGTCTTGAGCAGTTCCATTCTTCACCCAAAGGTTCCTGGGTGCGCATTGTCGTTTACGTGGTGGTGGTAGCCGCCGTGGGTCTTGTCGTGTGGCGGATCTATCAGAATCAGAAGCAGACAGCAGCCGCGAGCGCTAATCAGGCGGCCGCGCTGCTGGGCCGGCCTGTTCCAGTGCAGGTGGCCGCCACCGAACAGAAGCCGATGCCGATCTTCCTGACCGCGCTGGGCACGGTAACCCCCTATATGAGCGTTACCGTGAAGGCGAGAGTCAGCGGCGAGCTTGAGCCGGTGCGGTTCACCGAGGGCCAACAGGTGAGGCAGGGCGAGACGATCATGGTGATCGATCCCCGGCCCTACCAGGCCGCTCTGGACCAGGCCAAAGGCACTCTGGCCCACGATGAGGCTTTGCTCAAGGATGCCCAGGCGGAGTTCAAACGCTATCAGGCGCTGTACGCGGCAGGGGTGGTTTCAAAGGAGACGCTGGACGCCGACGAGGCAACCCAGGGCCAGTACCAGGGCGCCATCGCAGCCGACAAGGCGTCCATTGAAACCGCTCAATTGCAGCTTGGCTGGTGCACCATCCAGTCGCCCATGAACGGCCGCATCGGCCTGCGCCTGGTGGACCCCGGCAATATCATCACAGCCAACTCCACCAACCTGGTCATTATTAATCAGTTCCAGCCCATCGCCGTTTACTTTACGCTGCCTGAAGACCAGCTTCCCCAGGTACTGCACAAACTGGCGGCGGACAGGCGCCTGCCGGTGGATGCTTACGACCAGAGCGACACGCAGAAGTTGGCCAGCGGCTACTTGCTCACCGCGGACAACCAGATCGACACCACCACGGGAACCGACAAGCTGAAAGCCGTCTTTGAAAACCGCGACCAGGCGCTCTTTCCCAATCAGTTCGTTAACGTTCATCTGGTGATGGAAGACCGGCCAAATGCGCTGGTGGTGCAGTCGGCTGCCATCCAGTCCGGTAACCAGGGATCATACGTGTGGGTGGTGGATACAGACGCCGCGAAGCATACGTCGACGGCCAGAATTCAGCTCGTAAAAGTCGGTCTGGCCGAAGGGCAAGTGACTATTCTGGACAGCGGCCTACAGGCGGGCGAGAACGTGGTGGTGGACGGCGCAGACCGGCTCCGCCCCGGACAGATTGTGACTGTCAGCGCACCAAGCCAGCGAGGTGCAAAGGCGGCTGGCCAGGGCAAAGCAGAGCAAGGAGCGGCTAGCGTAAACTTCGGCGGCAACAGCAAGAACGCCAACAAGGGGAATCAGCAGTGAGCCCTTCCCGGCCATTCATTCTGCGCCCGGTAGCGACTTCGCTGCTGATGGCGGCCATTCTGTTGGCGGGTTTTGTGGGCTACCAGCAGTTGCCGGTCTCCGCCCTGCCCGAAGTGGATTACCCGATAATCCAGGTACTCACCTTCTACCCCGGCGGCGGGCCAGAGGTTATGGCCTCGTCAGTCACCGCTCCTCTGGAGCGGCAGTTCGGGCAAATGCCGGGACTGAAGCAGATGACCTCGGTCAGCTCGGGCGGCGGCTCGGTAATCACACTCGAGTTTAATTTAGACGAGAATATCGACGTGGCCGAGCAGGAGGTGCAGGCAGCCATCAACGCGGCCAACAGCTTCTTGCCCGCCGATCTGCCCAACCCTCCGATTTACAGCAAGGTCAACCCCGCCGACGCTCCCATCATGACGCTGGCGCTTTACTCCGACTCGCTGCCGCTGGACAAGATTGAAGACGCTGCCGACACCAACCTGGCGCAGAAAATCTCCCAGGTCACCGGCGTGGGATTGGTTTCGATTGCCGGCGGACAGAAGCCGTCGGTGCGCATTCAGGCCAACCCGGCCCAACTGGCCGCCTATAACCTGAGCCTCGAAGACCTGCGCACCGCGTTGGCGGCAGCCAACGTGGACCAGGCCAAGGGAACGCTCAACGGCTCGCGGCAGTCTTACACCATCGGCGCCAACGATCAGTTGATTTCCAGCGGCGATTACAAGCCGGTGATTGTGGCCTATCGCAACGGCGCAGCGGTCCGTGCGTCGGACGTAGCCACCATTGTCGATGCCGCGGAAAACTCCCAGCAGGCAGCCTGGATGGACCGCCAGCCCGCTGTCATCGTCAACATCCAGCGCCAGCCGGGCGCGAACATTATCGCTGTTGTGGACCGCATCAAGGCGTTGCTGCCGCAGTTGCAGACCAGTTTGCCGGCCTCTGTGCAGGTGCGTGTGCTCACTGACCGCACCGTCACCATTCGCGCCTCCGTCAGGGACGTGGAATTTGAGTTGATGCTCACCGTCGCACTGGTGGTGATGGTTATCTTTCTCTTCCTGCGCAATCTGGCGGCTACCATCATTCCATCTGTCGCGGTGCCGCTGTCGATTGTGGGCACCTTCGGCGTGATGTACCTGCTGGGCTACTCGCTCAACAATCTGACATTGATGGCGCTCACCATCTCCACAGGATTCGTGGTGGATGACGCCATTGTGATGATCGAGAATATCTCGCGATTCATTGAAGAAGGCTTGAGCCCGATGAAGGCGGCGCTCAAGGGCAGCGAACAGATTGGCTTCACGATCATGTCGCTGACCGTTTCGCTGATCGCGGTGTTGATTCCGCTGCTCTTCATGAGCGACGTAGTGGGCCGGCTCTTCCGCGAGTTCGCCATCACCCTGGCGGTCACCATCCTGGTCTCCGCGGTGGTCTCGCTGACGCTGACGCCTATGATGTGCTCGCGCATTCTGCAAGACAAGTCGGTCGCCAAACAGACACGCTTTTATTATTGGTCGGAGAAGGTCTTCAACTCCATCATCGCCTCGTACGGGCGGACGCTGCAGGTGGTTTTGCGCCATCGCTTCGCCACATTGATGGTCACGATTTCAACATTTGTGGCCACGGTTTTGCTCTTCATTGTGGTTCCCAAGGGGTTTTTCCCCGTGCAGGATACGGGCGTGATTCTGGGCATCAGCGAAGCGCCGCAGACGGTGAGTTTTACCTCGATGGCCGAGCGCCAACAGAGACTTGTTGACATTCTTCTTAAGGATCCGGCCGTCGATAACATTTCTTCGTTCATCGGCGTGGACGGAACCAACACCACGCTGAATTCGGGCCGCATCCAGATCAACCTGAAGCCACTGGAAGTGCGCAAGGAATCCGCCACTGCCGTCATTCGCCGTCTTCAACCCAAGCTCGAAGGCGTTGAAGGCATTCAGTTGTTTCTGCAGCCGCTACAGGACCTCACGGTGGAAGACCGCGTCAGCCGGACAGAATTCCAATACTCGCTGGAAGATCCCGACCCTGTAGAGCTGGCCAAATACACCCGGATGATGGTTAGCGAACTTGGCAAAGAAACCGTGGTTACCGATGTAGCCAGCGACCTGCAGGATCAGGGCCTGTCCGCTCAGTTGGTAATCGACCGCGACACCGCGGCCCGGCTGGGCATCGCCATGGCCGATGTAGATAACACTCTCTACGACGCCTTCGGGCAGCGACAGGTCTCCACAATCTTCACCCAGCTCAACCAGTATCACGTGGTGATGGAAGTGGGACAGAGCTTCCAGACAGATCCTGCCACGCTGAATAATCTCTACGTCAAATCAGGCAACGGAACGCAGGTTCCGCTCAGCATGGTGGCTCATTGGGAGCAATCGAGCGCGCAACTCTCCATTGGCCACCAGGGCCAGTTTCCGTCTACCGTTATCAGCTTCAACCTGGCGCCGGGCAAGGCGCTTGGCGACGCCGTCACTGCTGTCAATCGCATCGAGCAGCGCATCCAAATGCCGTCTGCCATCAATGCCAGCTTTCAAGGCACGGCGGCCGCTTTCCAGACTTCGCTTTCCAATGAACCGCTGCTGATTCTGGCCGCGCTGATCACTGTTTACATTGTGCTGGGCGTGCTCTACGAGAGCTATATTCACCCCATCACCATCATCTCTTCGCTGCCTTCGGCCGGCGTGGGCGCTTTGCTTGCGCTGCTCATTACGCGCACCGAGTTCAGCGTAATTGCGCTGATAGGCATCATCCTGCTTATCGGCATTGTGCAGAAGAACGCCATTATGATGATCGACTTCGCATTGCAGGCTGAACGCAACGAAGGCAAGACCGCCGAAGCGGCCATCTTCCAGGCCTGCCAGTTGCGCTTCAGGCCCATCATCATGACGACGATGGCCGCCATGCTGGGAGGATTGCCGTTGTGGCTGGGCGGAGGCGTGGGCGCAGAGTTGCGCCAGCCGCTGGGCATCACCATCGTCGGCGGTTTGATTCTGTCGCAGTTGCTCACGCTCTTCACCGTTCCGGTCACTTATCTCTACTTTGACAAGCTGGCCCAGCACCTGAAGCCGCGCGAGCTTCACGTCAGCCACGAGCAGCAACCGGCAAGCGCGGACTAGGAGCCCTGAGCGATGCATCTCTCCGCACCATTTATCAAGCGCCCGGTGGCCACTTCGCTGCTCTCGGTGGCGATGCTGCTGGCCGGTTCGGTGGCTTACTCGGTCTTGCCCGTAGCCTCGCTGCCCAATGTCGATTTTCCGGTTATTGGCATCGGAGCGGGGCTGCCCGGCGCCAGCCCGGAGACCATGGCCTCGTCTGTGGCAACGCCGCTGGAGCGACAGTTCGGGCGCATCGCCGGCGTTAATCAGATGACCTCGACGAGTTCGCTGGGTGCGGCCTCGGTCACATTGCAATTTGACATCAACCGCAATATCGACGCCGCTGCCCGCGACGTGCAAGCCAGCATCAATGCGGCGCGCAGCCAGTTGCCCGCCAACCTTCCACAGAATCCGAGCTACCGCAAGGCCAATCCAGCCGATTCACCGATCCTGATCCTGACGCTGACCTCGGATGTGGTGCCCAAGCCGCAGATCTACGACATGGCTGATTCCATCCTGTCACAGAAGATCTCGCAAATCGATGGGGTGGGCCAGGTCTTTGTCGGTGGCAGTTCCAGCCCGGCTGTGCGCGTCGAGTTGAATCCCATGCAGTTGGGTTCGAACGGCATCGGTTTGGAGGCTGTGCGCACGGCGCTTTCGGGCGCGAATGCGAATCGGCCCAAGGGCGCATTTCAAGACGCGGAACATCGCTGGCAGATCAGCGATAACGACCAGATTTTCAAGGCCAGCGATTACGCACCCATTATCGCCGGCTATAACAAGCAGACCGGTGCGCCGGTGCGCATCGCCGATTTGGGCACGGTTACCGACAGCATTGCCGATATCCACACCGCCGGCGTCTCGGCCATCAACCCGGACAAAGGGCCGCCCGCGCAACTCAAGAGCGCGGTACTGGTGATTATCTTTAAGAGTCCCGGCGCCAACATCATTTCGACGGTGGACAACGTACTGGCCGAGATGCCGCGCTTGCAGGCAGCCATCCCACCCACCATCAAGATCGATGTAGCCGTGGATCGCACCACCACCATTCGCTCCAGCGTGCATGACGTGGAGATTTCGCTGATGATCAGCGTGTTGCTGGTGGTGCTCGTTGTCTTCCTCTTCCTGCGCGAGGTGTGGGCCACCATCATTCCATCTGTAGCCGTGCCGCTTTCGCTGGTAGGAACATTCGGCGTAATGTACCTGCTCGGCTACACCATCGACAACCTCTCGCTGATGGCGCTCACTGTTGCCACCGGCTTCGTGGTGGACGACGCCATCGTGGTGATCGAAAACATCACCCGCTACCTCGAGATGGGAGAGACGCCCTTCAACGCAGCCATGAAGGGCTCCAGGGAAATTGGCTTCACCGTGCTCTCGATGAGCACATCTCTGATCGCGGTGTTTATTCCCATTCTGTTGATGGGCGGCATCGTGGGCAAGCTCTTCCGTGAGTTCGCGGTGACTTTGTCGGTGGCCATCGCCGTCTCGCTGCTGGTCTCTCTGACGGCGACGCCCATGCTCTGCGCCCAGTTTCTCAAGTCGCGGGACGAATGCCGTCACGGCCGCATTTATCGTGCTACCGAAGGGGCCTTCAACTGGCTTCACAACGAATATGCCGTCGGGCTGCGCTGGGTCTTGCGCCACCAGTTGCTTATGCTCTTCGTGCCTATCGGCACGGTTGCGCTGAGTATTTATCTATACATCATCGTGCCCAAGGGATTCTTTCCGCAGCAGGATACGGGCCGGTTGGGCGGGCAGACCATGGCGGCGCAGGACATCAGCTTCCCCGCCATGCGCGACAAACAGCGCTTGTTGGCGCAGATGACGCTTGATGACCCTGCGGTTCGCTCAGTAACAGCATTTGCCGGCGGCGGCCGTAACAGTAACAACGTGGGCTTCATGTTCGTCGCCCTCAAACCTCTCGCTCAACGCCCAGGGCGCGTCAGCGCCGATCAGGTAGTCAACCGCCTGCGCGGGCGTCTCAGCAGCGTTCCCGGCGCCACGCTCTTTCTCCAGGCCTTCCAGGAACTTCAGGTTGGCGGCCGAGGAAGCGCAGCGCAATACCAGTACACGCTTTCAGACGAGAATCTTGAGGAGTTGAACACCTGGGCGCCGCAACTGGAGGCTCGCGCAAAAACCATGCCTGAGTTGCGCGATGTTTCCACAGACCAGCAGGACCGGGGCCTGGCCGCCAACCTGGTCATAGATCGCGATGCAGCCTCCCGGCTGGGTATCACCGCCAGCGCTATCGACAATGTGCTATACGACGCGTTTGGCCAGCGCGAAGTCTCCACCATGTATACCGCGCTCAACCAATACTTCGTTGTGATGGAGGTCGATCCGCAGTATCAGCTTAGCCCCGACGCGCTCAACGGTATCTTCATCAAGGCCAACAATGTTACCGGCGCCACCACCGCCATGCCGGCCACCATTACGGCCACAGCAGCAGCCGCCAGCCCTACTACCGCACCCGTTGCGACCGCGTTTCCTGCTACGCCCGTGACGCTCACCGCTGTTACTCTTCTCACGACGGCCTCCAGAGCAACAACCGGTTCTACAGCCAACACGAACATCGCGCCCCCTACCGCACCCGTACCATCGACCATATCCGCACCCGCATCCACCGCTATTGTCTCTGCCGTAACTTCGCCGACGGCTTCGGCTGCAAGCGTTGCTCCGGCGGTTTCCGCAGCGGCCTCATCCACAGGCGCCATGGTTCCGCTCTCCGCCATTGCGCACTTTGAACAGCAGCGAACCTCGCTAGCCGTGAATCATCAGGGCCAGTATCCCGCCGTGACGCTCACCTTCAACCTGGCGCCCAATGTGGCCCTGGGTGATGCCGTCACCGCGCTCGAAAAAGTCCAGGCTGAGATGGGTATGCCCTCCGCCGTTCATGCCACTTTCCAAGGATCGGCTCAGGCCTTTCAGGATTCGCTCAAAAACGAACCTTGGCTCCTCGCCGCCGCCCTGGTTGCTGTCTACATTGTGCTCGGCATTCTCTACGAGAGCCTGATCCACCCGCTCACAATTCTTTCCACGCTGCCGCCGGCCGGCGTGGGCGCCTTTCTTGCGCTGTTGCTCACCGGAACCGACCTGAGCATCATCGCGCTCATAGGCATCATTCTGCTGATAGGTATCGTGAAGAAGAACGCGATTATGATGATCGACTTTGCCCTGCAAGCGGAGCGTGACCAGGGATTGCCGCCTGTGGAGGCCATCTATCAGGCCTGTTTGCTGCGCTTCCGCCCGATTATGATGACGACGATGGCGGCTCTATTCGGCGGGTTGCCGCTGGCCATCGGGATGGGCGTGGGTTCGGAACTGCGCAAGCCGCTCGGCATCACCATCGTCGGCGGACTTATCGTCTCCCAGATGCTGACGCTATTCACTACCCCGGTTGTCTATCTCTTCTTCGACCGCCTGCAATGGCGCGTGATGAAGCTGCGCCGCATCGGCGCCGAGATGGAAGAGGCGCCGGGAGACTAGGGCCTGTTAACACTACTGAGGCGACCGGCGCCGGGAGCCAGTTTTTCTCAGTTCGAGAAGTGAGGAGTGACGCATACCGGGTGTCTGCTAGCGACGATTGACGAAGGAATGAGGAAAACTGGCCCCGGCCCGAAGGGTTGCGGCAAAAATTGGGCCATACGTTGTTGTCGTTTTCGGCTGTGGGCCCGCCACAGCCCTCAAACTCCGCCTAGTCTGGCCCGACTTTCACTCGCAACGCCAGCCGCCACAGTAGTGTTAGCAGGCCCTAGTGACTCGAACCGCCAGAGCTGCTGTTCGAACTGCCTGAGCTGCTGAAAGAGGTTGGCACGCGAATGCCGATGCCGAATGCGAAAGCGCCGGTCCAGTAGGTCTTGGTGCTGGGCGCTGGTGGAGGGGGGCTGCAGCCAGGCGGCGTGGCAGTAGATGCATTTCCGTAAACGCACCAGACCTCGCCGACGGTCTCGCCTTGGGTGAGTTGGACACTGTGGCCTAGATGATAGAGCGGACTGAACATGAAAGACCGCCAGGAAAAACTCACGCCTCCACCAAACTCCGGCAGCGAGTTGTAGGGGTTCAACGCCACGGCAGCGGTGCCGTAAAACGCGCCGCGCCGTTGGCCTGGCATTAGATATTCACGGCCGAATCGCCAATTTCCCGCGGCAAATGGCAGCAACTCGGGGCGGGAGGTGGACTCAATGATCTTGATGTTGAACGGCGTGGGTATTCCGCTGACGATATTCACATTGGTGTAGTTGGAGAAGCTGCGATTGGGCAGCGAGGAAACGAACGCGCCCGCAGAGACCTCGAATCGTGGATCGGCGTAGAGGGCCGTAATTGTGACGACCGCTTGTTTCTGCGTGGCCGTCGGCACCGCGAGCGTCGAAGTTGCAACCTGATTTACCGCGTTGACGGTGTAGGCAATCTGTCGCCCCAATGCGTTGTAAGTGGCAAGCGTTTTGTCGCTAGAGATGGGATCGGGAATTCGGCCGAGTGAGACCTGCTCTCCACCATTACTGGCTTCTATGCCAGTCTGGCTCGGATCATCGCCGTTCCACAGGGTAATGTTGTTTGTGTATACCTGGAAATCCTTTTCGATGGCCGTAATCGCGCCCGGCAGGGAGGCAAGGGCTGTGATGATGTCCGTTTCAGCCAGTTTGAGTTGATCGAGTATTTCCTGATACTGATTTTGTTCCCCTTGTGGCAGGGCATGGATAGCGTCTTGAGTGGTCTTCGCAAGATTGTCGAAGCTGGAGGAATCAAATAGAGGATTTGTGGGAAGTATTGTTTTCGTGGAGTCTTTCGGGTCCGGAGTGGGCACACGAGCGAGCAGATCCGACGCTTCTGAAAAAACATTCTTAAATACTTTCGGCTGACCTACCTCTTCGGTTGGTGGGGAAAAGATATCAGGTTTATCGTCTGCCCTATAGGAAACTCTTCCGGACAGTTCAAACAATAGAAGTCTGCGCCAGTTGGCGTAGTCACTCCATGGGCTGTAAGTCCACTTCGGCACACTGAGTGCTTGTTTAGCTTTTCCATTCGCATCAACCGGACGTGGAACTGAAGACTCAATCTCTCTAACCTGGGCATAAATGATTTTCGCGTGGCTAATGTATTGATAAACTGGCGTCAAAGCATCTGTAACCATTGTGTTCAGCGTCGCTAGATTCTTCTTTACGGCAACACGATTCTCTGTTTCTTGCTCAGTCGATTCGCTTTCCTCTCTTCGGATCGAAAGCATCGCAAACTGGCTATGCGAAAGTGCGGTAGTTCCAGCCACAGATGTTGTAAGAGAAAAGCCCTTGGTGTTTCCTATGGCGGCGGCGACGAGCGCCGCGCCTTGGTCGGAAGCCTGCAACGCCTGGGCAGTTCCCGGATCGAGCGTCAGCGTCTCAAAGTGGAAAGGATGGTAGACATTCACTGTTATATGACAGCCGGGGTGCATCTGGAAGGTTGGCATGGCAATGGGATACATGCGGTCAATGTTGAGCACGCAGTCGCCGTTGATCTTTTCCGTGGAGCAGGTGAGCGGCGAGTTAGACCCCTTGGGGCAGGTGGACGAAATGGCGGCATGAGCCGTAAGGGTGGACAAAAGAGCGAGCGACAGGAAACCGAGCAGGCGGGGGAAATTCAAGGGGGGCTCCTTTCAGGTGACTTTTCGGCTCAGAAATTGAAGCTGAAAAATTTCGCACCCATGTTACCCCCAAAATGATCGCTCGTGGAAAAAGAATTTTGGCTGACCATTGGACGGATGAAGGAACCCAAAAACACAGGACGCTCTACGCCCTTCCGGCGAATAGGGACTATGGGATAGCCGTTGCGGATACGGGCCTGGGCGAGGGAAATGCGGTAATGTAATTGCCTGGAGAAGCCAGCAGTTCCTTGATGGTGATTTGGCGTTCCTTGAGCGCCAGAGCCAAAACCTCTCCGGCAACTCTCGCGTCCTCGAGAGCATCGTGGGCCTGATATTCGATTCTGAAGCTTCG
>Ga0181517_10005672_pt1 | contig 10956 bp, 9 predicted proteins | sample PEATcosm2014_Bin_31_FD_119748 | JGI IMG/M metagenome (GOLD analysis project Ga0181517, IMG submission 119748) | Peatland microbial communities from MTU Mesocosm Facility, Houghton, MI, USA - PEATcosm2014_Bin01_30_metaG | ecosystem: Environmental > Terrestrial > Soil > Wetlands > Peat | place... | reverse complement strand
TCTCCATGACGCGAATCTGCACCGTGCTGGTCTGCGTGCGCAGCAGCCGCATTGGGCTGTCAGGGCGCGAGCGGGCCAGATAGAAGTTATCCAGCGGATCGCGGGCCGGATGGCTGGCGGCGATGTTCAGCGCGACGAAATTGTGGAATTCGTCCTCAACCTCCGGCCCTGCGGCGCGGGCAAACCCCATCCGCCCGAACAAATCCGCCAACTCGTCGATCACGCGCGTAAGAATGTGCCGATTCCCCAGCCGCGGCGGTTTGCCCGGTTCGGTCACGTCGATCGGCACCTCACCGGCCGAGGCGAATTGCTCAATCTCGATCTTTTTGCCGTCGTAGCCTTCGCGGACGTGAAGCTTCACGGCGTTGGCTCGCTGGCCGACGACGGGCTTCTGGTCCTTGGGAACCTGGCCCAGCAGCGTCATCAGTTGTGCGACTTTTCCCTTGGCAGAAAGGTATTTGACGCGGAACTGCTCAAGCTGGTCCGCGTCGCGAACCAGTGCCAGTTCGGCATCGGCCTCGCGGGAAACCTGATCGATCGTGGCCAGAACATCGGACATGCGTGTCATTGACTCCGTGAATACACTGTACCTTAATCAATCCCCATTCTGCCGGCCCAAGTGCCAACGTCAAGCGAATCGCGCCGGCGCCAGAAAGGCCGTCAGCGATCGCCCGCTCACCACTGCGCCTCTTCAAACGGGCTGTTGGGCGGCCGGATCCTGGGCTTGGGGAGCATCGTCAGCATGGTCTTCACCAACCCCGCGTCGGCGGCGGATTGCACGCGGATGTTCAAGGCCGAGCCACGAACCAGGCTCAGCGTTGATGGATGCGGCTCGGTGCGGGTGCGGGCCATCTCCCCGAACTTGTCCTTGCGGAAGACCTGCGGCCACAGCAGCGATACAAAATGTGACGCCGGATGCGCCGCCACCGCGCCGCCGCCTTCATCAATCTCCAGCAAGCCAGCGCGCAGCGGGGCGGTCAGGGCCACGATCGGCTTCTTTTCCGCGGCTTCCAGAAGCGCATCGATGTCCATCGACGGCACCGCCGGGCGGGCGGCGTCGTGGATGACCACGTGCGTCGTTTCCTCGGCCAGCTTATCGGCGGCTGCGGCGGCCTGGTCGATCCATTTCGGCCCGCCGCTGATGATCTTCACACCGCTGAACGCCAGGTGCCCGCCGTAGCGCCGCTTGTATTCCTCCAGCATGTCCGGCAGCACGACAAGCTGAATCTGCTTGATCCCCTCGCGATTGAGGAAGAGTTCGACGCTCCGCAACAGCGCCTCGCGCCCGTCGACCTTCACCATCGCCGTATTGGAATCCCCGCTCACCCCCGGCGGCATGGCCGTCAACACCAGAACCGAAAAATGTGCCATGGCGACATCCTCTCCCAGCAAGTGAAAACCAAGTGACATCATTTCCGGGCGAGCGCCCGCGGTCAAGCAGACAAACGAAAACCGCGACGGCAGGCGAATTCAAGCGGAGCCGGAGGCGGCGACCCATTCAATTGGTCCGTCGCGCAAACAAAGGAGGCTCGATCGGCGATCGAGCCTCCTGGTGATTCGCCTGCGAAGGTCACTTGCCGGCCGGGGCGGTGGTTGGGGAAGCATCCAGTGTGTATTTGCTCATGATGTAATTCCTCACGATCAGGCCCGAGGGCTTGAGCATGGCATCGGGCCACGGGCCGGTGGCGCTGGCGCCGGGTTGGAAGGCGGCGGAGGTTTCGCCCAGGGCGGCGGCCGACCAGTTGCAGCAGCCGACGTTGTTCGCGTCCAGCCAGTTCCACCAGAGCTGGGTTTCGGCCGGATCGTAGGCGCCGCCGCCGGATGCGGAGCTGGTGCCGTATTCGGTGGAAAAGAGCGCCACGCCGTTCTTCAGCGCCTGCGCGCCGTTATTGCGGAGCGACTGCTTATGGGTGGCGGCGTAGAAGTGGATCGTATAGGCGATGTTCTTGAAGTCGGTGATGGGATTCTGTGATGCCTCGGCACATTGCTGGTCCCAGTTGCGGTTGCCGCACAGGACGATGCTGTCCGGATCGATCGCCCGAATCTTGGCGATCACCGCTTCATGATACGCCTTGATGACCTGCCAGCTTTCCTGCACCGGCTCGTTCCACGGCTCATACATGATGTTGGGGGTCTTCCCATACGCCGTCGCCACGGCCGAGAAGAAATCCTGCGACGACTGAAGATCGTTCTGCGCCCCCTGCATCGAGTGCCAGTCGATGATTCCATAAATCCCATTGGCGATGCAGGCGTCCATGACGGTCTTGACCTTGTCCAGTTCCTTCTTCGGATTGGATTTGTAATCGCCCGGCCGGATGGCGATGCGGATGGCCGTGCATTTCCAGTCCTGGGCAAAATGGTTGATGGCGCTGGTGTTGAAGAACTGCCAGCCCTGCTGCGCCCAGCAGTACAGGGACATGCCATGCAGCGTGGTCGGGTTGCCGTTCTTGTCGACGATTTTGTTGCCCTTGACGCTGAGCCGGCCGTGAACTCCCACGAAGGTTTCTTTGGGATTGGTCGTGGGCTGGGTGGCGGCGGGCGTTGAACCCGCTGCGGATTGTGCGGCCGCGGGAGTCGGCTGCCGCAGCCAGCTTACGGAAGCGACGGCCAGACAGGCCAAAGTGATCCAGGCAATCGCCAAACGACGGGCCGTGGGGCGCTGGGACTTGGTTCGTGACATAAAACCGCTCCTTTTGACAGGTTGAGGACGAGATTCGCGCCTGAGATTACACAGACAATCGTCGGGGGCGTCAAGTTGTTGCGCCGGTTTTCCGCATGTGCAATGCACGGTCGCCCCAGGCGCGATACACTTGATATTGTGACGTCGGTATTGGAAAAACTTGCGGCCGGCGGCGCGGTGGCGCGGCGCATGGGGGCGGCGTATGAATCGCGGCCGCAGCAGCTTGAAATGGCGGCGGCCGTCGAGAGCGCACTGATCGACGGGCATCATCTGCTGGTCGAGGCCGGCACCGGCATCGGCAAGTCGTTTGCCTATCTTCTGCCGGCCATTGATTTCGCGGTGCGCAACAAGAAGCGCGTCATCGTCTCCACGCACACGATCTCGCTCCAGGAACAGCTCATCGAGACCGACATCCCGCTCATTCAGTCGGTGTGGGGGGATGAATTCACGGCCGTGCTGGTCAAGGGGCGCGGGAACTATCTGTGCCGTCGGCGGCTGGAGCGTGCGCGGCAGAGACAGACGCAATTGTTCGACCAGCCGCGGCAGTTTGAATCGCTGGCGGCGCTGTCGCTGTGGGCCCAAACGACAACGGATGGATCGCTCTCGGATGTGCCCAGCGTCCCCGATCCGGGCGTGTGGGAACGCATCTGCGCCGAGCACGGGAATTGCCTGAACAAGAAATGCCAGTTTTACAACACGTGCGTCTGGCAGGCTGCCAAGCGACGGATGCAGTCGGGAAATCTGCTGGTGGTCAATCACGCACTGTTCTTCTCCGATCTGGCCCTGCGCATGGCGGGGGTGCAGTATCTGCCCAAATACGATGTGGCGATCCTCGACGAGGCGCATACGCTGGAAGACGTGGCCGGCGAGCATTTCGGAGTGACGATCTCGGAGATCGGCCTGCGCCAGCAGCTTCGCGGCCTGTACGATCCGGTGCATGACAGCGGATTCTTGAAGGGGCAACGCGACGGCGACAGCCCGGCCTTCGACGACATCCGCGACCTGAACGAGGCGGCCGATGCGTTCTTCGACGAATGCCGCCAATGGCACAAGACCGAAGGCCGTGGCGGCGGTCGCATGCGGCAGGCGGGCATGCTGGAAAACGCACTGTCGCCGGGACTGCGCAAGCTCGCACTGCATCTGAGAGAGATCCTTCCAACGCTGAAGGATCCCGGCGAGCTGTCGGAGCTGGCCGCCATCGCCAACAAGATCAGCGTGCTTGGCGCGGCGGTCGAGGCGGTGCTGAGCCAGGGCATGCCGGATTCCGTCTACTGGATGGAAATGGTGGGGAAATTGAACAGCCGGGTGACATTGCGGGCGGCGCCGGTGTGCGTGGCCTCGGCGCTGCGGGAACATCTGTTCCAGAAGATCCCGTCGGTGATCATGTGCAGCGCGACACTGTGCGCTGTCGGCCGCAAGCCGATCGGAGGCGCACGTGCCGCCGAGATGAACGAGAGTACCAGCCCGTCGTACATCGATCCTTCCGAAAGTCAGGAATCCCCCATGCAGACCGATAGCGACCAGACGCTGGCCGGGGACGCGACTTCCGGCGGCGATCCGCGGTTTGCGTATATCGCGTCACGGCTGGGAGTGGTGCGCTACAAGACACTGGCGCTGGGTTCGCCCTTCGATTATGCCACGCAGGCCACGCTGTATGTCGAAGCTGGACTGCCCGATCCCGGCGACACGCAGCGGTTTCTCCCAGCCGCGTGCGAAAAAATCCTGTATTACCTCAAGCAGACAGCCGGCGGGGCGTTCGTGCTGTTCACCAGTTACAAGATGCTCCAGGACGCGGCCGGGCGATTGGCGGATGAGTTGGCGGACATGGGTCTGCGGATGCTGGTGCAAGGGCAGGGCACAAGTCGCAAGCTGCTGCTGGAGCAATTTCGCGCCACCAGCGGCGCCGTGCTGCTGGGCACCAGCAGTTTCTGGCAGGGCATCGACATCCGCGGCGAGGCGCTGCGAAACGTCATCATCACCAAGCTGCCGTTCGCGGTTCCCGACGAGCCGCTGGTCGAAGCCCGCATGGAGGCGATCACCAAATCCGGCGGCAATGCGTTCATGGACTATTGCGTCCCCGATGCGGTGATCCGCCTGAAGCAGGGATTCGGGCGACTCATCCGCAGCCGGACCGATCGCGGGATCGTGGTGATTCTCGACAGCCGGGTGGTGACACGGCGGTATGGCAAGTGGTTCCTGCAGGCCTTGCCGCCGTGCCGAATGGTGGTGAACCGGCCGGGAAAGACGGACAATAGTGCCTGACGCCATCGGCGATTTCTCCTCTTGTCCCCTCCCCATGTATTCAGGGGGAGGGCTAGGGTGGGGGTTGGATCGGCGAGAGCGGCCTGAACGAAGAACCCCCACCCCGACCCTCTCCCAGGGTACAGGGAGAGGGGGAAAGAGCAGAGCGGGAAGCGGTTGAACTTGTGGCGAGGTGACACATGTGGGGCAACGCGCGCGGCTGGACGATCTCGGCGGTGGTCGTGGTCTTGTGGGCGATCACCATGGCCGGCCTGGGGATTCTCGGAGCGGCGTCGCAGCCGGCCGGGTTTGGGGCGGATAAGGCCGCCCTGGGTGAATTGCACCTGCCGGCAAATTCCGCCGCGCCCCGGCCCGCACTCGCCGGTGACGGAACCCCGCTCCTGTGGCAATCGATCGCGATCTACGGCCAGCATCCGGATGTGTTCGATACACTTGCGACATCCAACGACCAGTCCAGTGTCAGTCCGGCCGTATCGACTGCGATGGACCTGCTCCGTCAGGCCGCGGATTTGTCCGGGCCGGGCGTTTTCGCCCGCGATCCGCGGTCGATCGTCACCTACGACAATCATCCGGCCGCTTTGGAATCGCTGACCACGCTGGGCGACGGCCTCATCCGCATCGGCATGAACCAATGGCCGGATCGAAAGGACATCGCCCTGACCGATTTGCAGGCCGCATATTCGCTGGGCAACCGGCTGGCGAGCGAGCGACTGACACTGGCCGAGCTTCGCGCCGGGGCGCATCTGATGAGCGAATCCGCCGCCGAACTGGCCCGGCTGGATAAGGACAACGCCGCGCAATGGAGCGAGCAGGTGGCCGCAATGGCCGGCCTGATCCGCCACGCGAACGCCATCGCGGCACAGATTTCGACCCTGGATTCGCGGGCGATCGCGACATACGCCGGCGACGTATTCGCGTTCGCGGCCGAGAGTTCCGAGCGCATGTGGCGCGTCGAGGCGGTCCTGTCGATGGGCCGGATGCGGTTCAACATCGGGCCGGGTCGCCGGGCCGATCAACTGGCGGCCAAACGGCTGCTGGACGAATGCGCCGCCGACCCCGACCCCGCCGTCGCCGCCGCCGCCCAGCAGGCGCGCGATTTGACGATCGAGGAGTATCGGAGGATTGGGGGGTGAATGGAAATGCGTGACAAGGTGACGGGGTGACACGGTGACATAAGCCAGTCCAAGCCGTTCCTATTCGGCGGGCTGGGCCAATGTTGGCAGGATAGGATCATGGCCGAAGGACATCCGGAAAAAGACCGCGGAGCGAAAGCGGATCAGCCGCAAACGCCGCCTTCGTCGCCGCCGGTGCTGGATTATTATCACGCGCCGCGTCGCCCGTCGCGGGTGAAGAAATGGTTGCGTTGGTTGCCACGGCCGTCGTGGGTGACGGTTGTCGCGATGCTTCTCACGGGTGCGGCGGGGTATTGGCTGAGAGTCGATCATGCGGCGTGGGTGGTGACGCGACGGTTTGACGGGCACCTGCTGCCCTACTCGATCGACTCGGCGGTCTCGGCTGACGGCAAGCGGCTGCTGACAGTTCGGAACGATCGGCGCACGATTCGCGTGCTGGATATCGCCACAGGCAAAACCGTCGTCGACTTGACTCTGCTCGCCGGCACGGCAGACAGGGCCGAGTTTTCACCGGATGGAAGTCGCGTGTGGTCATTGGGGACGGACAACCGCGATATCCTGTGGGATGTGTCGACCGGGCAGGTTCTGGCGTCGTTGCACGTCGTTCGTGAAAGCGACGATCCACGGGCGTTTTCCGCCGACGGGAAATGGTTGGCCGCGCCGGACGACCAGGTTCTGCGGCTCTGCGACGGCCACAGCGGCGCCGTGCTCGCCGAAGTGCCCGTATCCGCCGCTGCGACCAATCCGGTATTTTCGCCGGACAGCCGATACCTGGCCGTTGGCGGCGACCTCGTTGTGCGCGTGCGACTCTGGGATTTGCAAACGTGGCAAGACAATGCTGTCACCAGCCCAGAACCCAGGGAGATTGCCTTCGGCGGAGTGAAGAGAGACGGGGATTTCGCTGGTTTCCTGCCGGACGGCACACTGGTGATGGAATATAAGGATCACATCGACTTGCGGGGCGTCGCCACGAACCAGCTTTACCGAAGCCTTTGCGTCCCCGAGCAGTTGTGGGGACGTTGCGGCCTGTCCCCGGATGGCCGCTACCTCTTGGGCTTCGGTGACGACCGCGAGTTTGAAACATGGGACGCGGCAACACAAAAGCGCATCGGCGCGTTACCCCGCCTTATGCCTCTGGCGACGATTTCGCCGGACGGTACGCGGATTGGCGAGTGCGGCGCTGTGTGGTCGTTTCCATCGCTGAGGCCGCTGGCGGAGTTCGGCGCGGGCAACGACCCTCACTTCGGCTGGTTCGCCTGGTTGCCCGGCGGGCGAGCATTCGTGAACGAGCCAGTCTCGATGCAAACGTATCCCTCGTCTTCTCAGATTGAGCTCTTTCAACTCCGCCGGCCGGAGGCGGTGTATGGACTCTTGTGGCTGCCGCAATGCTGGCTGGCGCTGATCGGCGCGGTGGCGTCCGTTTGGCTGGTGTACCGCGATATCCGGCGGTGGCGCCGCAATCCGCCGGCGTTGTGATGTGGGTGCGGGTGCGTGACGCGATCGACGGCCACTCTTCCCCCTCGCCCTGTACTCTGGGAGAGGGTTGGGGTGAGGGCTCTTCGGTTTCCACGCCGTCACGCAAACTCCCCTCACCCTATCCCTCTCCCCGCGTACAGGGAAAGGGGACAAGAGGCAATCCGCCGATTGAGTCACACACCCGGCACAAACGATCGCGCGGCGTGGGTTTTTGACATCCGAGCGACGACCACGCATAGTATTCCGCATGGGAACCGAACTCATTTTCGAGGTGACCGAGGCCGAGGAGGGCGGCTATTGCGCGACCGCTCTTGGCTATGGCATAACGACACAGGGCGACACGCTCGATGAACTGCGCGCCATGGTCCGCGATGCCGTGAACTGCTATTTCGACGATCCCGCGGCCGCCCCCCGGCTGATCCGCCTGCACTTCGTTCGTGACGAAGTGCTTATCCCATGAAAATCCCCCGCGATCTCACCGGCCCTGACCTGGCTCGCGCATTGCACGCTCTTGGCTACACTGTTACACGCCAGCGCGGATCGCACATGCGACTCACGACGCAGGAACGCGGCGAGCACCACGAGGTTGTCCCCAATCATCGCCCAATAAAGCTCGGAACTCTTCGCAGTATACTCCGAAACGTCGCCGCTCATCATGGCATGACCATCGCGGAACTGATTGCAAGACTTGGCCTTTGAGCGCGATTCGCTCTCCCGGTTCCACCGGGCGTGGCTGCCGAAGAGTTTTGGAGGGGCGCATCTCCGTGCCCTCGGGGGTCTATGTGGCTAAAATCACCTTGTTGCGAATGCTGGCGATTGATTATGGGCAGAGGCGCGTCGGCCTGGCGGTGGGCGGCGGGGAGGTGGCGCTGGCGTCGGCCGTGGGAGTGTTGGAGGTGAGTTCGCCGGAGGATGCGCTGCGGAAGTGTCTGCGGGCGATTGCGGATGAGGATGCGGATGCCGTGCTGGTGGGGCTGCCGCTCAATATGGATGGGAGCGTGGGGCCGGCGGCGCGGATGGTAGTGCAATGGGGGAGGAAGCTGGCGTCGGCTTGTGGGAAGAGCGTGGTGTTTGTGGATGAACGGCTGTCGAGTTTTGCGGCCGGGGAGAAACTGGTGGATCGCAAGCGGGCCGGTGGGCATCTGACGCGAGCGGGGAAGAAGCGGCGATTGGATGCGCTGGCGGCGGCGGAGTTTCTGGGGGCGTACCTTGAAGGGCGGTTGGCGGCGATTGATGTGGATGTGTGGGATGCGCATGAACAATAGCGGCGAAACGGTGCGACGGAAATGACTCGGGAAATCGACAATTCGATTACCTTTCCGACCCGGCTGGGGGAATATGAGATTCTGCGCGAGCTGCCCGGCGGGCGATCGTATGCGGCCATTGATGGGGCGGGGCGGTCGGTGGTGCTCAAGCGGCTGGCGGCGGATTGCATGCTGGGAGTTGCCCTGCATCCGCATGTGCGCGATCGGCTGCTCCGCGTGCGCGAACTGGCACATCCGGGGGTGGCGAATCTCATCGGCGTTGAGGCGACGGCCTGGGGATCGATGCTGGTGTGGGAGTTTGTCGAGGGCAAAACGCTGGAGGAGTTGGCGGACGAACTTTCGTCGCCGGCCGATTTGTCGCGGCTGGCGGAGGAGGTGCTTCTGGCCGTGCAATCGCTGCATGCGCTGGGGATTGTCCACGGCGGGCTGCACGGGCGGAATATCATTGTGGACGCCCGTCGGGCGGTGAAGCTGACGCATATCAGCCCGCTGCTGTACGACGATCCGCGTCAGGATGCACAGGATGTGGCGGCGGCGTTGGCCGCCATTGCGGCCGGGCGCGGATGGGATCAACAGCCATGGGAGAAGTTGCGAAGGGATGCCGTGGAACTTGGCGTGGCGGGGATGCGGCGGAGATTGTCGCGCGTGATGGAAGAACGAACCGGACCACCCAACCGAGTGGCCGAATCGCGGCGGCGACGACGGCTTCTGGCGGGAGCGGTGGCGACGGCGACGGTGGGGTTGGCGATGGCGGGTGGCGTGATCGCGTATGAGGTGCGCACCCGGCCGCCGATGCCGGTGCCGCCCAGAATTGCGCCGGCGGCGATGCCGGATCAAAGCGATGTGCCGACGGACGATGCGGCGGCGGATTCGACCGATTCGCAACCGGCGGAGAATGGCGATGCGGGCGGGGGACAATGATCGGGGGATGACAGGGTGACAGGGTGACAAGGTGAAAGGGTGACTTGGTGACATGCGATGGGCAGCGTAAGTCGATATCTTGAGCCGGCGCTGGTGGAGAGTTTGAACCAGTTGCAGATTTCGGCGCGGCGCGTCGTGGAAGGGACGACCACCGGGCATCACGCCAGCGCGCTCAAGGGGGCCAGCGTCGAATTCCGCCAGCATCGGTTTTATGTGCCCGGCGATCCGCCCCGGCGGCTGGATTGGCGGGTGCTGGCACGGACGGACCGGCCGTATATCAAGGAATACGACGAGGAAACGAATCTCAAGTGCGTGCTGATGCTGGACGGCAGCGGATCGATGGGATATGCCGGCGCCACGGGCACGAAATTCGACTACGCGGGGAAACTCACGGCCGCTTTGGCGTACCTGATGCTGGCCAATACCGAGACGGTGGGGCTGTCGCTGTTTTCATCGAAGATGGACCGCTGGGTCGCTCCGCGCAGCGGGCATGGTCAGCTCTTTCGACTCATCGATGCGCTGGAGCGGGCGACGCCGCGGGGCGAATCATCGCCGGGTAAGGCCATGCAGGAATCGGCCGATCGCATGGGCCGGCGATCGCTGGTGGTGCTGGTGAGCGACCTGCTCATCCCGGCGGCGTCGCTGCGAGCGGGATTGGCGCGGCTGGGTCACGACCGGCACGAAGTGATCGTGATTCGCGTGCTGGACACCGACGAAGTCGAATTTCCGTTTCGGCGCTGGACGCGGTTTCGCGGCCTGGAAAACGAGCCGTCGCGCGAATGCGATCCGGTGCTGGCGCGGCAGGAGTATCTGGACAAATTCCGGCGCCATGCGCGGGAACTGGATGCCGCGATCCGCGGCAGCGGGGCGGAATATGTGACGCTGACGACGGACAAGCCGCTGATCGAATCGCTGACGAGCTTTCTTCATCATCGGGACGGGCGCGGAACATGAGACGGGATTTGAGATTTGAAATCTGAGATTTGAAATTCGCGGCTGGTTGTCGGGGGGCGAGAAAAGGTGCGACGGTGTTCTTGAACGGGATCATGCTGGCAGGACTTGGCGGGGCTTTGGTTCCGCTGGTCGTGCATTTGCTCAATCGCTCGCGGGCACGCACGGTGCGCTGGGGCGCCATGATGTTCCTGCCCGGCGGCCGCGGAAACCGCGTCACCAGCGATCGCCTCAAGGAATGGTCGCTGTTGGCGGTGCGGATGGGATT
>Ga0181517_10005669_pt1 | contig 10960 bp, 6 predicted proteins | sample PEATcosm2014_Bin_31_FD_119748 | JGI IMG/M metagenome (GOLD analysis project Ga0181517, IMG submission 119748) | Peatland microbial communities from MTU Mesocosm Facility, Houghton, MI, USA - PEATcosm2014_Bin01_30_metaG | ecosystem: Environmental > Terrestrial > Soil > Wetlands > Peat | place... | reverse complement strand
TGGTGAGCGCGGTAGGAATCGAACCTACAACCTAGTGATTAAGAGTCACTTGCTCTGCCAATTGAGCTACGCGCCCGCTCGGGATTCGCCGGAGGCTTGGCGCATTCCAACCCACGCCAAGAAAAGATTATAGCATCCCCGGCCAGCGGCGCCGCGCGATTTACTCGGGCGGTAAAGCGGCGGCCATAATCTGGGCGATGTCCAGAAGTTTCGGCGGCGAAGGCTCGCCGCCCAAGGCGTCGCGAAACATCGACTTGCAGAAGGGGCAAGCCGTGGCGATGGCCTGCGCGCCAGTCGCGGTCAACTCCGCCGCGCGTTCCACGTTAATTCGCTTGCCGCGCTCCTCGCCCAGGAACATCTGGCCGCCGCCCGCGCCGCAACAGAAGGAGCGCTCCCGGGTACGGGACGGGGCCGTCAGATCCGCGTAGGCAGCCATGGCCTGGCGTGGCGCATCGTACACGCCGCGATACCGGCCGAGATAGCAAGGATCGTGGAAAACCACGGTTTCGCGGCGGGCCGCACCGCCCGCAAACCGCTGCTGCAAACGGGCCAGCAACTCGCTGTGATGCTCGATGGCGAAGGTGGCGCCGAATTCGCGCCAGTCCGTGCCGATCGCACGCACGCAGTGTGGGCATATCGACACCATTTTGTTCACTTTGGCGGCGCGCAGGGTTTCGATGTTGCCTTCAGCCACCTGCGAAACCGCCAGGTCGTTGCCCAGGCGTCGAGCCGGATCGCCCGTGCACTTCTCCTTGCGCAGCACGCCGAAAGTAGTTCCCGCGGCGCGTAGCAGACGGGCCAGCGCCAGCACAGTCTCACGGCCGCCAGGATCGTACGCGCCCATACAGCCGAGCCACAAGCAGTATTCCTGGGAGCCGTCGAAGTACGGCAGGCCGTTCTTCTCGATGAACTTCTGCCGCTCGCCCGCCGGCAACCCCAGGGCATTGCCGCTTCGCTCCAGGTTAAGGAACATCCGCGCGCCGTGTTCATTTTCCCAACGGCCCGTGTTGACGGCGCCGCGCCTCAAGCCGACAATCAGCGGCAGATGCTGTATGCCCACCGGACATTCGAACTCGCACGAGCCGCAGGTGGTGCACTGGAACGCAGCCTCCCCGGAGATATGCTCGCCGAGCAGCGGCGCTTCGCCGGCCGGTCCCAACCGGTTGAGGTATGCGCGCAGGCCGAGGACGATCTCCTTGGGATTCAGTACCTTCCCCGTGGCGTATGCCGGGCAGTGCTCGGTGCAGCGCCCGCACTCGACGCACGAGTAGGCTTGCAGGGCGTCGATGCGCGTAACGTCCTTGCCCGTATCGAGGCCGAAATCTTCGTCACCGGCAAGCGGCGGAATCCGGCTGAAGCCCGCGCGTCGCAGGAACACGGTGATGGGGCTGAGCGCCAGATGCAGATGCTTGGTGTGCGGAATCAACGGAAGGAAAGCCAGCAGCGTGAGCGTGTGCAGCCACCAATTCGCGCGGCCGGCCACGCTCGCCCCGGCCAGCCTCAGGCCCAGCAGGTAGGTGACCATGAGCAGGAAGATCAGCGCCGCGATCACGCCAGATTCGGGCGCTACCGTCCCCAGCCAAATGGGCCGGGCCGCAAACCGGCGCACGAACAACCCGGCGATGGAGACCGCCACCGCAACCGCCCACACCGCCACGAAATCGAAATAGAAACGGCCAAAGCCGCTGTCGGGATTGAGAAACCGGAGGCCGAACCCGGTGGCTATGTGGTTGATGGTGATGGGTGCGAAGGCGCAAAACCCCCAGAAGACGAAGGCGTGCGCCAGTCCCGGCAGCGGCCGCCCGCCAATCACCTTGCCTTGCGCCGCCACTTCCCGCAGGAATTGGCGAACGCGCGGGCCCAGCGGGAAGAGCGAGAAATCAGCCGTGGGTCGCGCGCGGCGGATCACGCCGACAACCCGGCGCAGCCGCATCCAAAACAGCCCAACCGAGCCGGCTATCAGGGCAATCAGAATCGCCGGTTCGAGCCAGAACGTCTCGGTCATGTTCTGTACTGAATCTAGCACGGGTGGAACCGGAACGGCCGCCGGCGGTGCTTAAAATCACGAATGAGGTCCGCTGCCCGCGGAGGCCGGCGGCGGCTTCGCTAGAATGGAGAGAGGTTCGGAGGATTCTTGCGTATTGTCGTGTCTGGAGCGGCCGGATTCGTCGGCTCGCATATGTGCGACCGCCTGCTGGCGGAGGGCCACCATGTGGAGGCGCTCGATAATCTTCTGACCGGCAGCCGGCGCAATCTCGCGCACCTTGCCGACGAACCGCGTTTCCACTGGATGCAGAGGGACATCACGCGGCCATTCACCATTGAAGGTCCGGTGGATTGCGTGGTGAACATGGCGTCTCCCGCCAGTCCCAAGGACTACCTGGAGCACCCCATCGAAACCCTCGACGTGGGGGCTCTCGGTACCCGCCGCATGCTGGAGTTGGCGCTCGAAAAAGGGGCGCGCTTTCTGCTTACCTCCACTTCGGAGTGCTATGGCGACCCCTTGGAGCACCCGCAGACGGAGACTTATTGGGGCCACGTGAACCCGGTGGGGCCGCGCTCCTGCTACGACGAGAGCAAGCGTTTCGCGGAGGCCCTTACCATGGCCTACCACCGCGCGCACGGGCTGCCAACCAACATCGCCCGCATTTTCAATACCTACGGCCCGCGCATGAAACTCGACGACGGGCGCGTAGTCCCAGCCTTGCTGGACCAGGCCCTGCGCGGCCAGCCGCTGACGATTTTCGGCGACGGACGCCAGACCCGCAGTTTTTGCTATGTCAGCGACCTGGTGGAAGGCCTCTACCGCCTCATGTTCTCCGCCGAGCGGTACCCGGTGAACCTCGGGAACCCCCGCGAGATGACCATCCTGGCGTTTGCCGAGCGCATCCGCGAACTGACGGGGAGCCGGTCGGCCATGGTTTTCCAGCCCCTGCCGGAGGACGACCCGAAACTCCGCTGCCCGGACATTGCCAAAGCGCGGGCCCTCCTCGGCTGGGAGCCCAAGGTGACGCTTGAGGAAGGGCTGGCGCTAACGGTGGAGTATTTCCGCGGGCTTCACGCCAAGGCGGCCTGAACCGGATGGGCCGCGGCGTTACGCCGGCTTGGCCTTGCGCAAGATCCGCTCGTTGACGTCCTTCAAGCGCCGGAACTCCGCGATCCACTGTTTGAGTGTCAGGCTGTTGATTTTCCTCACCTTAACCGCGTTGTCGACCCAGCCGCCGGCTTCCCCGGAGCGGAAATAGAAATGGCCCTGTCCTTTCGCCAGAAGCGCGGAATAGCCAAGCCGCGCGAGTTCCTCGTTCACGATCTTTAAGTGGAGCGTCATGCCGGGGGCCCTTTAGCATTATCTCCGGTACACTGGTGAGTGGCGAGTTGGGAGTGGCAGGCGAAAACGCCTGCCCCACTCTGTCTCCGCCCGGGTGGCGAAATCGGCAGACGCAGAGGACTTAAAATCCTCTTCCCGGCAACGGGAGTGCGGGTTCAATTCCCGCCCCGGGCACCATGAAAACACAAGACTTAGTGGAATTCGCTACAGCCGCGAAAACGGCCGACTGTAACTTAAACTGTAAGTTACGGGCGGCCTTTGGTGCGCACCGCATGGCGGGTTCGATGTTGTGGGGGCTGTCTTACCGGCGGCCTTTGGTACGCGACGTCTAGCTGGCTCGATTCCCATTAGCTACCGGCCCCTCATATACTTACGGGCCTTGCGCCACGACTCACCACGAGGCGCGGCGCGCTAGAGGACTCGACGCCAAGAACAGGACGCCACGGAATGGGATGAAGTCCAAGGGGATCTGAAATCCTTTTTCCGGGTCCGTGGCGGCCGCGTGACCACAGGGGGGGAAACAAGCTCCGGCCACTGGGCAGCGTAGGACGCCGCCGGCAGCGAGTGGGCCATGTCAGGCGAGCACGTCCTGATTCCGCCGGTGAGGGCCGACATGCTGCGTCGGTGGCAGCAGGTGGCCCATACGGCCAACCTGGCCGCAGACGGTGCAACACGGGCCACCAGCGCGCGAGAGGGCGTAGGTCTAAACGTCTTTATGCAGCGCGGGATAGGGCCAATGGCATTCCGCTAAAACCCACGGCACTTTCCGGCGACCGGCGCCGGCCGCGGGTGGCCCCGTGACGCGGTTTCGCTAGCGTCATGACAATGAGAGGTGATCAGTGGCCAGTGGCGGCCGAATCGACTGGAGGCGGTCCGGGGCGTTCGGCGGATGCCTCCGCGCCCTTCTCAAATCGATCCACGATGGCCAAGAGCGCCCCGGCGGTTCTGTAGCCAATGTAGTAGAGGCCCCTGAGTTCCCGGCTGGAAACCCAGCGCAGATCGCCCAAGCAGTGGTAGCCGGCACCGATCAGCGATTTCAGGACCACCGGCGTGATTCGGATGTGATGCCTAGCCAAATCCTCCGGGTTGTCGAGGCGAATGTCCATCCAGCCTGGTCGGCCTGGGTTGCCAGGTCGCAAACGCTCTCCATGTTCATCTTGCTGTCCCGCCAGGAACCCGATCTCGTGCGCCTCTCGCGTGACCGCCAACAACGCCTCCCGCAGCGCGCGCCTCGTGCAACGGATCTTGTTGCCGCGTGGCTGGTTCAGGCTGACAATGGCGCTGAACACGAGGCGTTCCGCCATCTGAGGATCAAGTTCACGTGGCATTTGGATTATCGCTGCCCCTGTCCCGTCAGGATACTGAATTCTGCGTCCGGGGTGTGGTGGAGGGATTCGGACCAAGACCCCCGGAACCACAAGGCTCTGCTTAAAGGTTGTCGGGTAAGTCTCTGGCCTCACGTTCGCGGAATGCGTGAGGACGCCCGCGCGGACGAGCCTCGCGGAATCGGCCCGCAAGTTCCCATCACGGCATCGCCACGCGAATCAGATTATAGTGAGTGAAAGTTGAGCGAAAATACAACCGCGGTGATCGCTAGTGAGATCCCGAAAGTCGGGTCTCTGGCTCGGGTGCGCCAGCGCCTCTATCTGGTAGAAGCCGTTCGGCCGCCAGTCAAACCCGGTGACAGCACGCTCGTTAGCCTCGCCTGCGTGGAGGATGACGCGCAGGGGCAGACCCTCGACGTTCTCTGGGATATCGAGCCGGACGCCCGAGCCTACGAATCGGACCGCTGGCACGGCCTTGGCACTCGTGAGTTTGACGATCCGGCCCTTTTTGCTGCGTACGTCAACACCCTCCGCTGGAACTGCGTCACCGCGACTGATGCGACCCTGTTACAGGCTCCTTTCCGAGCAGGTATCCGCATTGAGGATTACCAGCTTGAACCCCTTCGCAAAGCACTCCGGCTGCCCCGCGTTAACCTCTTTATTGCCGACGACGTTGGGCTTGGCAAGACCATAGAGGCCGGACTCATTGCCCGCGAACTGCTGCTCCGCAAGAAGGTTCGAGAAATCGTCGTGTCCTGCCCGCCGTCCATGCTTCAGCAGTGGCAGGAGGAGATGGAGTGGCGATTTGGCCTTCGGTTTGAAATCCTGGACCGGGAGTACGTGGCCAAGGTTCGCCGCGAACGCGGGTTTGGCGTCAATCCGTGGACTACCCACCCCCGGCTGCTGGTCTCGCATCGCCTACTCATCGACGATTCGTACACCGCTACTCTCCGCGACTGGCTGGGGGCTTTTCTTCCAGGGACGCTTTTTATCCTCGACGAAGCGCACCATGCCGCACCGGCCTCCGGCCAGAGGTACGCCATCGATACGAAGATCACGAAGGCCATCCGTGATCTAGCCCCCCGTTTCGAGCACCGGCTTTTTCTTTCGGCCACGCCCCACAACGGCCATTCGAACAGCTTTTCGGCGTTGCTGTCCCTGCTGGACAACCAGCGTTTCACGCCCGGCGTTCCCGTGAACCCAAAACTGACGGAGGCAGTTCTCGTGCGGCGGCTGAAAGACGACCTTCGGAAGATCCGAGGCGGATTTCCAGAACGTAAAGTGGAGCAGATCACGATAAAGGATCTGCCGGAAGATCAGCCGGAACTCCAACTCGCAGCGCTGCTGGATGATTACCGTGAAGTGCGGGATCAGCGGCTGGCCGGCGAATCGAAGAAGGTGCAGGCTTCTTCCGGGCTGCTGATCTGTGGCCTTCAGCAAAGGCTCCTTTCGAGTATTGAAGCCTTCGCACGCACTTTGCGGGTTCATCGCAAGACGGTTGAAAAGCAATGGGCCGCGCCGTCTGCGCCGCGGACCATACCGCTTGATCTTTCAGCGCCGGATGCCGATGATGACCGGTCTGAACTCAATCCTGAGGAAATGGAGCGCGACGACGATCTCCGGATTGAAGCGGTCTCGACGGCGGCAATGGGGAGCAACCCCGGCGTCACGCTGGGCGATCAGCGCGGGGAATTGTTGTACGCCAGAGAGCGCGCACTGCTGGATCGGATGACGGAACTTGCGGAGGGTTCCCGCCATCTTCCGGATGCGCGGATCAAAGAACTTGCCAAGTGGATTCGGGCAAATTGCTTTGAGGACGACAAGTGGACCAACCGGCGCGTGCTCATCTTCACCGAGTGGGAAGATACGCTGCGCTATTTGCAGACCCAGATCAAGCGAATTGTGGCAGATTCGGACCCCGACGAAGAACGTGTCAAGATCTATCGAGGTTTTACGAAAAAGCAAGACCGGGAAAGTCTTCGCGACGCATTCAACGCGCCACCTGAGGAACACCCGCTGCGCATCCTCATCGCGACCGACGCGGCGCGCGAGGGCCTGAACCTCCAGGCGTACTGCCACCATTTATTCCATTTCGACGTTCCGTGGAACCCGAGTCGCATGGAGCAACGCAATGGCCGCATCGACCGTAAGCTGCAGCCATCGCCCGTCGTCTGGTGCTACTACTTCTTCTATGAGAAGCGGCCTGAAGATCAGGTGCTGCAGGCGATTATCCGAAAGTCAAAGAACATTCGAAAGGAACTGGGCAGCGCGACCCAGGTGATTGAGCCGAAGCTGGACCTGCTGTTGCGGTCGGGTATCCGCCGCAGCAAGAAGGCGGAACTACTGGCTGAGGTAAATGCTCTCGACGCTTCGGCAGAGGAACGCCAGGCCGTTGAAGAAGAACTGGAATCCGGCCGCAAACGCGAACTGGCGTTGCGCGAGGAACTGGAGGTGCTGCAAGGCATCCGCCAGAAATCGGAACGAGAGATGCAGTTCAGCGAAGAGCACTTTCATGCCACGCTCAATTGCGCTCTGGCGTTAGCTGGCTGCGACGGTCTTCGGCAGATACCCGGTCCGGCGGATGAGCCTTCGCGGTATTCGATTCCGGCGCTCGACCGGCAAGCCGGCTCCGGCTGGATCGTCACCACAGATACCCTGCGCGCAAAGCGCCAGAAGGATCAGAATATTTTCGAGTGGCGGCGCGAGGCGCCCGTCCGCCCTGTCGTGTTTCGCGACCCGAATAAGGTGACGGATGAAGTGGTTCAACTGCATCTGGAACATCCGGTGGTACAGCGGCTGCTGCAGCGGTTCCTGTCGCAGGGGTTCGTGCATGACGATCTCTCACGCACCTGTGTGGCGCAGAGCCGCGATTCGGTTCCGCGCGTAGTACTGCTGGGCAGGCTGGCGCTTTACGGACCCGGAGCTGCCCGGCTACATGAAGAGATCGTCGCGGTGACGGCACGCTGGACAGATTCGAAGATCCGCCGCGAGCCTCTGAAGCCCTATGAGCGCGACACGGAAGCCACGACGATCAACCTGCTCTACCAGTCTTTGATCGACGCGCAAATCCGGGAGGTGCCGGAAATCGTGTCGAACCAATTGCGCGAGGCCGCACCACAAGATGTGAGCCAACTCTGGCCCCATCTTCAGGAACGTTCGCGGAAGATTGAGGAAAATGCGCGAGCTGCGCTCCAACGGCGTGGGAACGAGGAAGCAGATGCCATGTTCCGGATTCTGGAGACCCAGCGCAAACAAATCGAAACGAAGCAACGCGCGGACACACAACTGGTCTTCGAAGGCATGTCCGAGGAGGATCGCCGCCAGAGGGAGGCCGAGCACAGGTTCCAGACCGAGCGCCTGAATCGGCTGCCTGAAGAGCTGGCCAAGGAACCCGACCGCATCCGGGCGATTTATCAGGTACAGGCCACGCGGGTGGAGCCTGTGGGCCTGGTTTACTTGTGGCCGGTGGGAGCGTAATGGCGGACAATCCCCTTCGGCGCGCGCATCAGGAATGGATCGGCAACGTCCGGCCCGAGGGGCTGTTGGTCTCGTTGCCCGCGCTGGAACTCGCACAGGCGGCGGTGGACCGCAACCCGTCGGTGATCCATCGGGCGTTTCTGGACCTTCTGCCACGGGATCGACAGAACGAACCGATCCCCGCACTGCCGGGGTTTTCGCAGTTCGCGGAACGCGTGCTGGGATGGCCGATGGACCTCTACGGCGCGCCGCCGGAGAACCTGCACACGTTCCTCGAAACCTACCGCGAGGACCTGCGGCCCACGGCTGCACTTCTGGACCTCGATGGGAACGTACTCCTGGTTATAAGCGAAGTGCCAAGGGGCACGGACTTCGATTCGCCGCCGAAACACGACACGCGTGGCTGGAATGCCTCGCCCTATGCGCGGCTGGAACGTCTGCTGCGCGAAACCGGGCATCCGGTGGGAGTGCTGGCAGGCCCGGAAGCGATCCGCCTGGTTTACGCACCGAAAGGCGAATCAAGCGCGCACGCCACATTCAAGGTTTCGGAGATGGCCACCGTTCAGGGCCGCATCCTGCTCGGTGCGCTGCACATGCTCCTGGGCGCCGAACGGCTCTACAACGGGAGACCGCATGAGCGGCTGCACGGCATCCTGCGGAAGAGCCGCGAATTTCAGAACGACGTCTCGACCAAACTCTCGCGGCAAGTGCTGGAAGCGCTCTACGCCCTTCTGCATGGGTTCCAGGAAGCGGACGATTACGTTCACGGCGAGTTACTGCGGGAAATGCTGGCCCCCGGACCAAACCATGATCCGAACACAGTCTACGGCGGACTGCTGACCGTGCTGATGCGCCTGGTCTTCCTGCTGTACGCCGAGGACCGGGGCCTGATGTCGCAGGACTCTATCTACGCGGAGAACTATAGCGTCAGCAAACTCTTCGAGCAACTGCGGGAAGACAAGCAGCGTTATCCCGAGCAGATGTCACGGCGTTACGGGGCGTGGTCCAGGCTGCTGGCGCTGTTTCGTCTCGTGTACGGCGGAGGCAGCCATGGCAGGATGCGAGTTCCAGCGCGTCACGGCTATCTCTTTGACCCAGCCCGCTATCCGTTTCTCGCGGCGCGCGACATTCACGGGGAAGTGCCACACGTACCGGACGGGACCATTCTGGAAGTCTTGCAACGCCTGCTGATGCTGGACGAGGAACGGCTCAGTTACCGAGCGCTGGACGTGGAGCAGATCGGCAGCGTTTATGAGACCGTGATGGGATTCGAGTTGCACGTCGCGGAAGGGCCAAGTATCGCGATTCGCGCGAAGAAAAAGCAGGGCGCGCCCGTGACGATTAACCTGGAATCGCTGCTCCGGGTTCCGGCCGCCGAGCGGAATAAGTGGCTCAAGAAGAATACCGACCAGGAAGTGACGGGCACCGCTTTGGCTGCGCTGAAGAGCGCTGTGACGGTGGACGATGTGCAAGCGGCGTTGAAAACTAAGATCCATCTGGAAGCAACGCCGGTTGCGGTGAGGGCCGGGGCTATGGTGTTCCAGCCTTCGCCCGAGCGGCGGCGCAGCGGTAGCCACTACACGCCGCGCGCTCTCACGAAACCCATCGTGGAAGCGGCACTGGAACCGGTGCTCAAGGAACTGGGGCCAGCGCCCAGGCCGGAGCAGATTCTCGCGCTGAAGGTCTGCGACCCAGCCATGGGATCGGGCGCATTTCTGGTGGAGGCCTGCCGTCAACTGGGCGAGAAGCTGGTGGAAGCCTGGCAGGGGCATGGCGACAAGCCGGTGATCGAGGCGGATGAGGACGAACTGCTCCTCGCGCAGAGGTTAATCGCGCAGCGCTGCCTGTATGGCGTGGATAAGAACCGGATGGCGGTGGACCTGGCGAAGCTAGCGCTGTGGCTTGCGACCCTGGCGAAGGACCATTCGTTCACGTTCCTGAACCATACGCTGAAGCATGGGGACTCACTGGTGGGGCTGACGCCGCGGCGCATCGCGAGTGTAGATTGGGCCGACGAGAAGCCGCTGCTATTTCTGGAAAAGCAGCTACGCGGGCAGATCGAGCGCGGGGCGCGTAACAGGACGGAGATCATGGACGCTCGCGATGGCACGTCCTATGATTTGCTGGAGCAGAAGCTGGCTACAGCGGACGAGCAACTCGAACTGGCGCGGATGGTTGGCGATGCGGCATGTGCTGTGTTCTTCCGCAACGAAACGCCCAAGGCGCGAGCAGCGGCACGGTTGCGACTGATCGAGAAGATTCAGCAATACGTGGACAAGGGCGATCTGGAGGCTGGGACGGATATCGAGGGCGAACGGGTGCGATTGAAGAACTCGGAAAAACCGGTGGTGCCATTCCATTGGCATATCGAGTTCCCTGAAGTGTTCGTGCTGGATGATGGGCTGAGGCCGACGCGCGGATTTGACGTAGTGGTTGGCAACCCGCCATTCGCGGGAAAGAACACCTTGATCGAGGGCAACGCCGACAGTTATCTGGACTGGTTGAAGGCAGAACACGCGGAGTCGCACGGCAACGCGGACTTAGTGGCCCATTTCTTCCGCCGCTCATTCACACTGCTTAGAGGTGACGGATGCTTCGGGCTGATCGCGACCAACACCATTGGTCAGGGTGATACGCGCTCAACCGGGCTTCGCTGGATCTGCCTGAACGGCGGGACTATTTATCGGGCCGTCAAACGGCTGAAATGGCCGGGCGAGGCCGCGGTCGTTGTGAGCGTGGTACATGTTTGCAGAGGTGAGACGCCTGGACCATACCGGCTCAGCGGACGGGACGTGGAGCGGATTACGGCCTATTTGTTCCATGCGGGTGG
>Ga0181517_10005668_pt1 | contig 10962 bp, 11 predicted proteins | sample PEATcosm2014_Bin_31_FD_119748 | JGI IMG/M metagenome (GOLD analysis project Ga0181517, IMG submission 119748) | Peatland microbial communities from MTU Mesocosm Facility, Houghton, MI, USA - PEATcosm2014_Bin01_30_metaG | ecosystem: Environmental > Terrestrial > Soil > Wetlands > Peat | place... | reverse complement strand
GCCTCCTCGTGCTTGTCAAGAAGGATAGGTTCGCTGGCCGTGGCAACCATCTCCGATGTCGCCCGGAAAGCGCGTGTCTCCACCACCACCGTCTCTCGGGTCCTCAACAACAATCCCACGGTCGATACGCGGCTGGCGGCAAAGGTGCACAAGGCGATCGAGTTACTCAACTACAGTCCCAGCAGGGTCGCTCGCAGCCTGCGTACCCGGCGGAGCAACTTCTGGGCACTGATCATCCCCGACATCCGCAATTCTTTCTTTGCCGAGATGGTCAAGGGGGCGGAGGATGTGGCCTACTCGGCCGACTATTCGGTGGTCCTATGTAACGCGGAGGATGACCCCGTCAAATGGGCGTCCTACCTGGATTTGGCCTTGGCCGAGCACGCCAGTGGGGTCATAGTTACCCCGGCCACGTGCGGCGCCGACGTGACCGCGCTTTTGAGCTGTGGTGTTCCGGTGGTGGCCGCCGACCGACGACTGAACAACCACGACATCGACTGCGTGGTGATGGACAACGCACGGGGCGCCAAGCAAGCGGTGAGCCATCTCATCGAAGGTGGCTATGAGCGCATCGGTTGCATCGCAGGTTCCCTCGCGACAACCACGGGGGCCGAACGGTGTGCTGGTTACCGTCTCGCCCTCGCAGAAGCAGGTCTTGAGCTTGATGAGTCTCTTATCCGAACAGGCACCCAGGACGGCGGGGCGCACGCGTCGATGCGGAGCCTGCTCTCCTTGCGCCCTAAGCTGGACGCGGTCTTTGTGGACAACAACATCATGACCCTAGAAGCTCTGCACGCCATAGCGGAGGCGGGGCTCAGGGTCCCCGAGGACATCGGCATTGTCGGTTTCGACGACATGTCCTGGGCTTCGCTGTTGCGACCGCCGCTGACCACCGTGGCGCAGCCCAGCTACGATATCGGAGTGGAGACCGCTCGCCTGCTTCTCAGTCGAATAGGGGGCTACTCCGGTGCGGCAAGGACAGTTACGCTTTCGCCATCGTTGGTGGTCAGGGAGAGTTCGGCCCCCAAAGGCTCAGCCACCATGGCCGGATGAAAACCGGCCCTTATAGCGCTACGTGCTCACTATTACCAGGGTTAGCGCTCATCCCCTCAGGGCGGAGCGCTCCAATATTGCCACGGCAACTCTTCGCCTCTCAATAGCCTTCTTAGAACGTTCCACCGTCTGCGACCCATAGGACGGTCCCGTAGCCTACCCGCTCACCGCTGAGAACTCGTGCCTCGAGGGTCCGTCAAGCAAACATGTTGTTGCAGAGCGATACCGGACGTCCCCCACCAACAGCTGCTCGATCCTCACCGAACCGCGTACAACTTCGGGAACCGCTCGACGCGTGCCTTGAGCATCTTCGGTTTGGCAAACCGTTCCCCACGCTTCGCCACTAGACCAGAACCCTTGCGAAGGTCGCTGGCTCTCGGCGAAGGACATCACCCCGCTTCGGCCGTCGTAATCGAACCCAGTAAGGCCGATGATGAGGCCCCAGCTGGCCATGGCCCGTGCATAGTGATGTCCGCCTCTGTCTCGTCGAACGGGTTCCGACGGAAACCGTCAAACCGGTCTCGGACCGCGGTAACCACTTCCTCCGCGAGTGATGAATGTCCAGCCTGGGCCAACCTGATCGCATAGATATGTGCAAGGCCTGTCCATACTTCAGACCAGTAGGGCATGGGTGCTCAGGGAGCCCGTTCGGGTACGAAAGGACAATGTGCCCTCGCTCGCCGCTCATACCATATGTGCGCATGCAATTCAACCATTTTGCCGAACTCATCGACATAATTTTAGACGATGGATACTGGTGAGCGCAGGCTTCGCATGTTCTCGGTCCAATACAGGACCCAGGCCAGCAATCTGAGCAAAAGTGTCGCCCAAGAGCTGATCAATTATGCAGCCGTCCTCAATCTGGAACTCGGGCTTGTTCGCTCGCTCGGCAGCACCCATACCAAGATAACGCCACTTCGTTGCCACATTACCAAAGTTGCATGGTGCAACGACCTTCTGTTGATAGTATGACCCATTGAACAAGAGCCTCTCCGGTAACACGATACCGCTCCCAAGACCCCGCGGCATCTGTCAGCAAACTCTTCATCCCCAACCGATCCGCCATATGGCTTGCGGCCTTTAGAGCAGCTAAATACCACCCTGTACCACCGGGTTAGGCCCAAAATATTCGATATCCATCGTGTTGTGCTGTGCCCCGTCCGCTAGGCCGTCCTTTTCTGCGTCCCAGCCGCCGGCAATCCACGCGAACTCCAAGGAACGGCGACATGATGGCCACAACTGTCGCAGCCGACCGTCATCGCCGCCAAGCCTTCATTCTCTAAATAACTTCACCACGCAGCCGAATTGTCCATCCGCTGCCGGCACGGGGAACTCGCGAGCCCGATCGAGCGGAGACGAAAGCCTCGGTAAATCGCCAACTCAGGAAGGCGCCCTGCTTGGGCCCTGATGCACTCCCAAGCGTTGGCCACATCTTCTGTAAAAGGTTACCGACCCGATCCTGGTGGGAGGCGTTCGAGCCTCGAGGGTGCCAGCGTCCCAGGTCTCCCAATCCCTTACGGCCTCAACTGGCAGTACCGGCGCGGGCGCCTTGGCCACATCGACATAGCCGGTGCCGGCTGGCTCAAGAGCCGGCTCTGCCGTGTGGCGCCCGCGGTCGTCCAGTCACCCCGCACCAACGGGCTTGACCGGGGTGCCGTTTAGGGCTCTCGGTACCCGGTCCTCGCCCGACTTCCAGTTCTCGTCCAGCGTCACCTCGCTCACTCGGGACCCGGCCCACACACCTGTAGATGGCGCTCAGCCCCGCGAAACGCACCATCGCCACCGTTGGACCCTGCCTCTTGACGATCGCGCACGGCCGGGTGTAGTATCAAGAAATCCATTCCTCCCTGTTCAGTGGCCTTATATTAGGTGTAGTACAAGAATCGTTACCTCACCCCGTCCACTGGTCTTGGGACAGCAGGCGTGCCTGCACGCGCGGGTCTGGTCGGGCGAGTTCCACCTCGAGCTGCACCGCGGGACGATCACCAGCCAAGTTGAGATCAAGCAAGAGACCCGCCGGAGCAAGAACCTGGTGCGGGACGAGAAGCTATGGTCGGCTGCCGCTCGCATGGCCGGCCGTTACCCCTACCTCTATGAGGAGCTGGAGGAAAGCTGGCGGTACATCCTCCTCAACCGGTTCCACGACATCCTCCGTTCTGACCAACTTCCCCTCCGAGCAGGCGTTCGATACACACTTTCGCTACAGCGTCGCCATCGGAGGGGCACCGGGCCCGACCTTGGGAATGAACACAGCGGCCGGACTGAGCCATCCCGTCACGGCACTGCTGGGGGGCAGTGACTCGCCCGTTGTCTCGGATGAGTGGTCGCTACTCTCACTCTCAGCGACCATCGGGTGCGGGTCACCGGACTAATGGCTTCATCGCCGGCCGAGGTCCTAGTGCGCCTCCAGTCTTTTGCCGAGGAGCAGGTGACGTGGCAGATCCAGTTCGGGGCGGCATTGACCAGGCGTGGCACGCCAACTACCTGGCGGAGAAGTCCGGCCCCTTGACGTCAGCGAACGCGGCCTCATCCTCACCCTTCCGCCCCTGTCGTCACCAGCCGTGCTCGTACGTTGGCGCAGCCCCCGGGAGCGATCATGAATGTACAGGCCCGTTTGCACGTCCAATCCCTCGGAGGTGATGCACCTAACAATACAACACGCTTGCCGAGTTCTTGAGAACCGTACCTCGCAATCACAAACACGTTCCGCGTCCCGGAGCGCCACACAATAAGGGGAAGCTATGAAACTAAGCTCAAAGGTCATAACAGCGACTATCGTCGGGACCGCAACCATCTCCGGTTTACTAACAGCGGCCAGCCCAATTACCGCGCTGGCAGCTACCGGCCGCCACGCCAGCGCCAGCACAATTAGCATTAAGCTCGACGACGACAAGACAACGTTCACGCCGGGGTACGACGCTATGTCCAAGCTCGCTGCCCAACAGATCGGCATCTCCCTCCAGGTCAACCCGTTCTCCAACGAGACGACCTTCCAGACAACCATTCTTTCGGGCGCAGCGGCAGGCGAAAAGCCGGCGCTGTTCACGTGGCACACAGGCGGAGAGATGCAGGAGGTGGTCGCAGCAAACGAAGTAACGAATACTTCCGCCATATGGAAACAGGATATCGCAAACGGGACCTTGCCCGGTTCATTAGAGCCGTACTATACGGTTAACGGTCAGCAGTACTGCGTCCCCGAGACCCTCGACTATTGGGGGATGTACTATAACAAGACCATATTTGCCAAGTACCACCTCACGGTGCCCACCACCTGGGCACAGCTCATGAGCGACGCGGCGACGCTCAAGACTCATGGCCAGGTCCCCTTCTACGAGGTCGACGGGGTGTTCGCCTTCGTATGGTTTGAGATGCTCCTCGGTCAAGACGATCCCGCTGCCTACAACCAACTCGCTGCCGGTAAGCTGTCCTTCACGTCGCCCCCGGTCGTGCACGCCATGCAACTGTGGAAGTCGTTGATCGACGACGGGTACATGTCAAACCCCACGGTGACGACCAACCAATATAACGTCTTCGCGGACGGCCAGGTTGCCATGGACCCAAGCGGTACTTGGCTTAATGCGTCGTTCTCGCAGCTTCATTTCATGCCCAGCCAATATGGTTTCTTCCTCGTCCCGAACGTCAACCCGCAGCTGTCCAAAGACGTGACCTTCCTCGAGACCAGCCCGTTGTGCGCCTCTCCCGGCGTCTCCACGACTGCCGCGGCCCAAAAGGTCCTCCAATGGTGGAATACCACCCCGGCTCAGACCGTGTGGTCAAAGACGCAACTGGACATCAGTGAGAACCCGAAGGTCCCCGTCCCGGTGGCCGGGTTCGCTGCCATCGACAACGACGTCAAGAGCGGTAGCCTCGAGCCTCTCGAGCGGTACTACGAGGCGGTTCCGGCAACAGTTTTAAATGAGTCGCTGAACGACTTCAGCGCTTTTGAAGTCAACCCGAACACCTACATGAAGCAACTCGCCAACATCGAGAAGGTTGCCGTGAAGGCCTACGGGAAGGGCGCGTGACGGTACCAGCTATGGTGATCATCTCCGCACCAGCCGGGTTTCATTGGTAGCTCTGTAATGCACGGGCGTAGCCGGCCACATCGGGCAGGCAGCAGGAAATTGGACAGTGTATTGCTAATGCCAGCGGCGACCCTTGTGGTTGTCCTGTTGTATGCGCCGTTCGTGTATACCTGTTTCCTGAGCTTGTTTGAATACCATGGCGTCGGTGCAATGAAGTTTACCGGCCTCGGACAGTACGCGGCATTCTTCACGAGCACCAGCTTTAGTTCCATTGTTGAGAACACCCTGCTATGGGTGGTCGGCACGCTCATTTTGCCCGTGGGCTTGGGTCTCCTGGCCGCAGTCCTGACGTTCGGGATGTGGGGGAGCCGCTTCGTGCGGCTGGTCCTGCTCGTCCCTTACGGTATGTCCGGCGTCGCCATCGGAGTATTGTGGGGCTTTATCCTCGAGCCCGGAGGCGCTCTTAACCAAGCATTGCACTTCTTCCATCTCCCTGGAGGAGCGACGTCATTTCTGGAGTACGCGCCCCTCAGTACTGTCCTCATGATCATGGCCGCGACGTGGCAAGGACTTGGGGTTAATATGTTGCTCTTCGCGGTGGGGCTGCAGTCCATCCCGGCTGAGCCTCTCGAGGCAGCCAAGGTGGACGGGGCAGAAGGGTTCACGTTGTTCCGCCTGGTTACATGGCCGCTACTACGCCCGATCACCGTCATCGTGGTCGGCCTGGCCATCGTCAACGGGCTAAAGACGTTCGACATCGTGTGGACGCTCACGCAGGGTGGCCCGGGATTAGCGTCGGCGACTTTGGCCGTCTCAATGTACCAAACGACGTTCCTCGCCCAGGAGTACGGACAAGGTGCTGCTATCGCCGTGTTGCTGACTGTTTTGGCCTCGGCCGCTGCGCTCATCTACCTGCGCCGCCAGATTGCTCCACCCAAGGGAGCATGAGATGGCCAAGTACGTACGGGCCATCATCGTCACGGGGCTGACCGTACTATGGCTGGCACCCGTCTATCTCTTGGTAGTCAACGCCATTGGGCCACCCAATGCATTGTCTCTCAGCCACTTGTGGATCCCGCCCAGTAGCTTCCACCTGTTCTCGAACCTCTCATCAGCGTGGCATACCTCAGGGTTCGGAGCTCCCAATGTTGTCAACACCCTGGTCTACTCTCTGCTGGCACCGGCGATTGCTGTGTTGTTCGCTGCGCTGGCAGGTTTTGCGATCGTCGTCCTGCGCGTGCGGTTCGCGGCGGGGTGGTTTGTGCTCATCTTTGGCGCTACCATATTCCCGCTGCAGATCCTGGCCGTTCCCCTGTTCCTCGGCTACGGCCGGACGCACCTCTACGATACGCGTCTTGGTATGATGGCGATATATGTAGCGGTGGCCGTGCCGTTCGCCATGTTTGTCATGCGCAACTTCTTCGGCGTGATTGCGCGGGCCGTGTACGAGGCGGCCGTACTCGACGGAGCGTCAGTGCCCCGGATCTTCTTCCGCATCTACGTACCGATGTCGTGGAGCGCTCTTGTGGCCGTGTTCGTGCTGCAGTTCACCTTCGTGTGGAACGATCTCTTCTTGGGACTGAGCTTGAGCACGGCCACCGGTGCCCAAGGCGTTACGCCAGCCTTGTTCGGCCTGACGAGCTCTTACGGTGGGGCGAGCTACCCGGTCGTCCTGGCCGCCGCCCTGGGCGTAACCTTGCCGACGGTGCTCGTGTTCTTGTTCGCCCAGCGCTTTTTTGCCGTTGCGCTCGCCCTGGGAGACTGATGCGTAGTAAACCAGTAGCGGGGTGACTTCTGCAGTGGAGGTTTGGATGGAGTATATGACGTTCGGTCGCGAGACGGGGCTGCGAGTCTCAGAGTACGCCCTTGGCACCGGGAACTTCGGGACTTGCTGGGGAGGCGGTGCGGAACCGCTGGAGGCGCGGCGGATATTTGATCGCTTCGCCAGTGCCGGCGGTACGTTCATCGACACGGCCAATAGCTATCAGTTCGGGGAGGCGGAGATGCTTTTGGGTGAGTGTCTCAAGGCTGACCGTGACCACTTCGTGGTGGCAACGAAGTTCACGCAATCCGACTCGTCCACTCCCGGGATCTCCACGACCGGCAATAACCGAAAGAACATGGTGCGCTCGCTCGAGGCCAGCCTCGGCCGTCTGGGCACCGAGTACGTTGACCTGTATTGGGCCCACATGCCTGACACGCTGACACCAATGGAAGAGATACTGCGCGGGTTTGACGATTTGGTGAGCGCCGGGAAGATCCTTCACGCTGGGTTGTCGAACTTTCCCGCCTGGCGGACGGCTCGGGCGGCGGCGATAGCAGACCTGCGCGGTTGGGCGCCGATCGTCGGTGTCCAGATTGCCTACAGTCTTGTCGAACGGGGACCCGATCGCGATCAATTGCCCATGGTCGAAGCGCTCGGCCTGGGCGCGGCCCTGTTCTCACCGTTGGGAGGCGGGTTGCTCACCGGCAAGTACCGCAAGTCAGACAAGGGTCGGTTGTCCGATTGGAAACATACGATTTGGGTGGAAGACACGCCACAGAGAAGTGCGATTATTGACAAGGTCCTGGTCATCGCGGCGGAGACGGGCGCCTCGCCCTCGCAGGTTGCCGTTGCCTGGCTGCGAGAGGTGGCACGACACGCCGGCACCGCGTACGTGCCGATCATTGGCCCTCGCGACGTCAGTCAATTGGACGACTACCTTGGTGCCTTGGAAGTATCGCTTGACAAGAAGCAGCTGCGTGACCTCGACGAGGTCAGCGCCGTGGTCCCGGCTGGCATCAACCCGGAGGCAGTTTTGGCCGTAACGGGTGTAGACGCGGCGCTAGTGCGCCGAGCCGGTGCGCCGAGGGCGTAGCCTCTGTGTGAGCGCTACCAAGCGATAAGAGTGGTGGATGGCGTAGCGTTGGGCCGCCGTATCAGCTTGGAGGCCGATTTGATGTTGCGACTCGCCCGGACGTAGTGAGGACACCCGTAGGCGCACCGCTCCGGCGTCGGCGAGGCGCCCCGAAAGAGGCGACGTCGCAACCAACGACGGAGTGCCATCGGACCGAGCCTTATTTACCGTCCCGCCGCCTGGTGTTTTCGCTCCGGGGCCAATAATGCCCCTTCGGGCATTAGACGCGCAGCAACCGTCAGGCGTGAAGCAAGGTCCTCAAGGCTGCCCCGCACGGGCTCGCTCTCGACGACGGCAGTATGGAGCCGGAGCCAGCAGCGCCGATGGGAGCTTTCATGGCGCAGCGGCTTGGTGGTCCCCCCCGGTTGAAAAGATCGTGATACGCGCAGGCGCGTCGGCGCTGAAGCGGGCGCTCCAACGGCGAGTGCTCCCCACCAGGTCCACGGCCAGGCTGCCGGTCCCGAGGAAGGAGAGAACACCGGAGACCATGATCGTCGTGGCGCCGGTTACTCCACGGGCCAGGTAGTGCCTGTCGGAGCGGTGCACAAGGCTAAGGCCGTCGCACTTCCCGACGAGCGCCTCAATGACGGCCAGCTGCTCGGGCAACCCTCCGAAGAGCAGTTTGCCCGCTCGCTCGGGCGCGGGGAGGTTTACGACGGTGACGCTGTCGATGAGCGCGCCTGTCGGCACGTCCTCGGCCATCTCGACCAGGTTGTCCACCCACGCTGGATCGGCGCTATAGGCGCTGTCCACGGCGACCGGCGTGCCCTTAACGTCCGCCTGCCGGGCGAGCTCCAGGACGCGGCCAGGCTCGGCCGGTCCGGCGGCACCGACGAAAACCGCGGCGGCGCCCCCGTCGATTGCCCGGCTCGCCGCAGCGATCCACCTGTCGTCTCGACCAGAGATGACGACGACGTCTCCCTTGCGTGCGTCGAGCACGTTGAAGCTGACCGGGAGGCTGGCCAAGACCGTCCGGTGAAGCGCGATCACGATGGGGTCGTCGGTGCAGAACACGAGAGTGCCACGGGAGAGGGGCGCTCAAGGCCGGCCGAAGGCCGCCCGTAGGGACAGCCTTGACGGCTCTGAGGGAGCGCCGCCAGCAAGAATGAGCAGAGGTACGGTGAAGCCGCTCCGCTGGGAGCTTCTAGCCCCTGTGGGGACGAGGAGGAGCGTCGCTGCTTCATGCACGGCGGCTCGCGGTGGACTTGTCGGCGACCCGTTCGTTCTCTGTGCGTTTCGGCGATCGCGGATGCCTTAGGGCATCAGGGTGAGCTGCCAACGCGGAGCTTCGCGCCCCGTGACCGTGGCTGCGAAGTAGCGGCCCGCTTCGTCTATGACTTCGACGCGCGTGCCGACGCTCAGCTCCTCGTCGCCGTCGAGCTCGGCGTCGTGCACGTAGGTACGCCCCGCCTGAAGTTCGGCTGGGCCGACAGTCGCGGCGACGACGGTTTTGGTTATGGTCACCATTCGCGTAACGCTCCTTGGCCTCATCGTACCTGGCCTTCGTCAACCGGCTGGCCCAGAGCCAAGCTCGACGGGCTCTCCCAACCGGTCCAAGGCTCGCTGGAACCTGGGCAGCAAAGCCGTCCGAGCGCCGCGGCGTTCGGCGGGTGTCCCGGTGAAGATCGCCTCCGGTACGAGGTTCGGACCGGCAGCAACCACGAGGTCGTAGTGGACCGGGTTTCTCGGGTCGGGGACATCGTCAACGAACACCTCGGTCGGCCAGAGGTCGAAGCCAGCCGAGAGGAGCACCTCAGCCCTCGCCGTCCGGTACCGGACGAAGCCAGTGCCCTCGGCGAGCCGCGCCGGCTGTTACCGGCTCGCCTCGTCAACCACGGCAAAGCACGACATTACGAGGACCTGCCAGTCGCCAGGGTGCCCTCGCGCGACCTGTATGTCACGGTAGAGGTCGGCATCAGCCGCTGCGCGTTGGACGACCCGGTTGATGTCGGCTACCTCGAAGCGGAGCACGTCGGTCTCTGGCCGTAGGACGTGGCCGCTGCTCCGCCACCGTACGCTAGGTCCCGGCATGAGGCGCCGCCTCCAATCGCGCAGGCACGTCTACCGCCAAACGACTGGCGCGCCCGCCAGCGGACCTCGTTCCCTCCACGTCCGCCCCGGTTCGGCAGGAGCGTCGCTGCTCGCCTTCCTCCTGCGACCACGCCTTCCCCTCCAAGGGCCAATCTTTCTAGAGACACATTGGCACCAGTGGTGCGGGGCCCATGCGCCCGCAACGGAGGCGGGTCCGGCCTTCGCGCGCTGTAGCGACAAGATGGCAGGTCAACCCAGTCCGGTATGGAGGACCGTTGCGCACACCCCCGTTCGAGTCGCCCTGTGTCACGCTGCCGACGACCCTTGCCACGCACCTTGACGGTTGGCCCAAAACAGCGCCCCACCTGCCTCAATGACAGCTTGTGCTTGGGTGCCAGACGCTGCCGTTCTGGCAAGGTCGGTGGCAAGGCACTTGGCAAGGTCCCGCGCCCCAGTTCTCCTCGGCGCCGTCCATGGCGCACGGTTGCTAGCGCCCCCGCCGCCGGCCATCCGTGGCCGCCGGCGAGGTTGCTGTCGGGGCCAGAGGTCGCCTTCGTCCTGTGGGCATTGTCTAAACGGGAGGTAGCTGTTTGAAGAGAAGCCCACCCAGGACCTCGGCGGCGGCCTGGTCGCGTTGCTGGAGGGCGTGGGCGTAGACCCGTAGCGTCGTCGAGGCGTCGGCGTGGCCAAGCCGGCCGGCCACCGTCCTCACATCCACGCCGGCCCCGATCAGTTGCGCAGCCGAAAAGTGGCGAAGGTCGTGGAAGCGCAGCCTTGCTCCGTGCTGGCGGGCCAGCCGGGCAAACGAGTTACTGAGGGTGTCTGGTCGCAGGGGCTCCGTGCCGGACGGGTCAAGGCTGAGGACGTAGGCGTCCAGACCGAGGGCGACGCCGGTCATTTCAGCGGCGTGCTCCACCCTGGCCCGATGTGCGGCCAGGACAGCCATGGCCAGATCG
>Ga0181517_10005666_pt1 | contig 10969 bp, 9 predicted proteins | sample PEATcosm2014_Bin_31_FD_119748 | JGI IMG/M metagenome (GOLD analysis project Ga0181517, IMG submission 119748) | Peatland microbial communities from MTU Mesocosm Facility, Houghton, MI, USA - PEATcosm2014_Bin01_30_metaG | ecosystem: Environmental > Terrestrial > Soil > Wetlands > Peat | place... | reverse complement strand
GGCAAGCCAGGACTTCGATCGGGAAATACCTGGAGTTTTATAACTCCATCAGGCCGCACTCCAGCCTGAGTGGCTTCACGCCCGATCAGGCCTACTTCAACCGCCCGCCGGAACCACCAGCGGCCAAACAGAAAATAGAACTTCCACTTAAAAATCAGCGGAAAATGTCCGAACAACCGGGACCACCTCAACTGACCACGCGCTTACATTATGGTTAAAGTGATGGGTGTTTCTGCGGAGGCGGATTGGCCACAGACACACCTACCCTGGCCGTGACCTTTGTGGTCCGCGTCATAGCAAGAATTGCATCAAGGTGGGAAGAAATACTCTGGCTAAAGTATAAATGGGATGGCCGCGAGCGCCTTCGGCGCTTTCCCGGACAAGTAGAAATATCTATCTAGAATCTATAAGAACCTGTCCAAAAACTATGTCTTGAAGGATACGGGCTTCAGTGTCTGCGTGAGAACTAGTTTTGATGGCCATATATTGGGATCAACGAACTCCTTAAGCCCAATATATTGTGGTCAATCGAATCGAAAATGGGGTTCTCACGCAGACACTGAAGCCCGTACCCTTCACCCAAAACCGAGTTATTGGACAGCTTCTAAGAGGAGACCTATTTCCTGCACACTTCTAGAAGCTGACCTTACTCTCCGGAAACCAGGTGAGCCGGATCGTGGTGGTGGTCACGGTTTGCTGGCCCGGCAAATAAATGGGGGCTTTCCATCGTTCGTAGGTGAAGTTGCCGTTGATCTCGAAGTCTTTGCCAATGCGCTTGACCACCTGAAAGTTGATCTCGTTCAGAGTGGTGCCACCAGGGATGAAGTCCTTTGAGGCTTTCTGATTGCGCACGCCCGCCTGGAGCCATTCGTTGCCGCTCAGGTGATAAGTGATCCAGCCTTGGCCGCCCTTGTCCTCGCGGCCGATCCAGTCGCCGAACAGCTGACCATGGTTGGTATAGCCCTGTCTCTGGACACCTTCCCAGTATTGATAACGACCGCCAATACTCACATTGGTACAGGTTGGGGGTGTGGTTGGGGGTGTGGCACTGTAACAAGCGGAGGAATCGGTGTTGACACCTTCGACGCGCACATCCAGCTTGGGGATGCCGGGGAAGTGGGAGAGATAGAGGCCCGGCCTGAATGCGCCGTGCAAAGGTTTCGCGATGGGACTGGGTGCGTCGTGCGCCTCCATGTCGGCGTACAGCGTCAGCCAGTTGCGTGGGAAAGGAAGACGGTATGTGAAATCGAAGGTGCCGAAGCGGGCGCCGGGATCATTAGCGGTGTACTTCGGGTCCGCATCCGTGGCGTTTGTGCTCAGGAAGCTTTTCAGGAAGGTGTGCAAGGTAATGGGCTCATGATCCTTTCCGCCCCAAATCACGGTACGTTCGAAGCCGAACTCGAGGTCGCGAGTGGGCTTGAAGCTGAACTTCTCGGCATGCACCCACGGGTCAGCAGGATAGATGTGGCCTTTTAGGGGGCCGACCAGAAACTCATAGCGGAAGAGGCCGGTGAGCCGGGAGAGTACCGGAATGTAGAGCGGTTCGATGCGGTTGATGCGGAAGGCGTATATGTTTTCCGCGTTGTTGGAGTATGCAAAGGAGCCGCCCTGTGCGGGACCGAGCCATTCATCCTGTTTGCCGAAAGAAAATATGTGATTGCCAACGGTGGCGGAGACGTAAGCCTCCACCACGCGCCCATTCGTGACTGTAGCGATGGGTCCAAGCGGAATGGTGGTCAGCTGGTTCAACGGAATTGCGAGAGTAGAAGGGAAGATCGGGTTGCCAACGCTGTCGAAGCTGGTGGCATTGGTGTAGTAGTTGGTCGTCCCGTCAACCACGCTGAGCGCCTGGGCAAGTGTTTGAGAGTACCCAGTGGCCGAGGGCGCGCCCTGGAACTCGCCGCGTACATAGAAGGTAAACCGGCCGGCAGTAGCATAGCCGCTGGAGCCGGAGTAGTTGTTGAATCCGCTCTCGTAGGGGCGGCCGTAGTCGTTAATGATGGTCGAGCCGAGGTGGAAGCTGTCGCGCAGAGGCGTGCCGCTGATGCTGCGGCCCACTGAGTAGACCGACTCGATGTCAGAGTTTCCCTGGTGCGTCAGGCATTGCATTCCGGCGTCATAGTGCAAAAAATGTATCAGAGCAGTGTAGATATCCTGCGCCTCGCCAGTGGTTGGATCTCCATACATATCCGCGTCGTGAATCTGGGCGTCGATGTCTTCAAGCATGTGGCTCAAACTGGCGCGCGTCCATGGACGCATGCCAAGATACGCGTGATCGATATAGCCCATGGAGTAGAGCCGCAGCATAGCCGGGTAAACCCAACTGTCAACCGGAATGTACGGCGAACCCTGTGTGGATGGCTCGCAAACGGTCGCCGAACGGCTAGAATCGTGCTCCGACTGCCCGGTGTTCTTGGGCGTGGCAGGCTGTTCGGCCGCAATTGGAATGGCGGTCATCAGGAGAAGTCCTGCCAACACAATTGCGCATTGGATAACAGGAGCAATGGCCACATGTCTGTTCACGTTCATACCCATCTCTCTTATTCCCCCATGCCGGATAACTCTATGAACGAGCCTCAAGACGACAGTGTATTCCGGTGCTGTGTGGCAATCGCCTCACCTTTGATCGCAGGACGAAACGGTCACAAGATTCAAGCCTTGGGACTGACTGATGAAGATCCTTCAGTGAGGGTATCCAGGACCAGGGAGAGCGCATCTTCCCAATGAGGCAAAGTCACCCCGAACGTCTGTTCCAGGCGTTGGCACGATAATCGCGAGTTCGCTGGACGTTTGGCCGGACGAGGAAAATCGCTGGTCTTAATGGGAATCAGGTCGGGAACCGTAAAATCGAAGGTTCTAGACGACTTAATCAACAAAGCCTTCGCAAACCCAAACCAGGAGGTTTCTCCGGTGGTGGTCAGATTGTAGATGCCACTGCGTCCATCGATTCCGCCGCCGGCAGGCGCCAGAAGCTGCGCCAATATGCTGGCAGTAGCCTGCGCAATACATTCGCTGGAGGTAGGGGCGCCAATCTGGTCATCCACAATTTGCAGTTCCGAGCGTTCCTGAGCCAGACGCAACATCGTCAACAGGAAGTTGCTTCCGCGTGCCCCATACACCCAACTGGTGCGCAGAATCAGGTAATCGCCTCCTACCGACTGGATGGCCTGATCTCCTGCAAGTTTTGTCCTGCCATAAACATTGATCGGATGGGGCGCATCGATCTCAACGTACGGAGCCTGCTTGGTGCCATCGAACACGTAGTCCGTCGAGTAGTGCACCAACAGGCTGCCCAACCGTTTGGCCTCCTCCGCGATCACACCCGGCGCTGTGCCGTTGATCGCCATTGCCAAATCAGGGTCACTTTCAGCCTTATCGACTGCCGTGTAAGCGGCAGCATTGAGGATTACTGTGGGTTCTGCCGCACGCACAACAGCACGAATCGAGTCGGACTTGGAAAAATCTATCTCGGGATAGTCAATCGCGGTCACCTCACCGAGACAAGCCAATTTGTGGCGCAATTCCCAGCCCACTTGTCCGATACGGCCAAAAACCAGAATCTTAGTGTTTCGCATTCGCTTCCTTCAGGAGAAACTTTCCTTCAAACACTTCTGCCTCACGGAAGGTCTTCGCCGCGGCATCTTTTGAGGAGAGAATAGGCTGACCGGCCAGCGGCCATTCAATAGCCAGATCCGGATCGCTCCAAAGAATGGTGCGCTCAAACTCCTTCGCATAATAGTCTGTAGCTTTGTAAAGAAAGTCCGCGGACTCCGACAGTACGACAAAGCCGTGGGCCAGTCCCGGAGGCATCCAGAGCATGCGCTTGTTCTCCGCCGACAACTCCACACCTACCCACTTCCCAAAGGCTTGAGAATCGCGGCGGACATCAACGGCAACATCATAGACCTTGCCACTTATGACCCGAACCAACTTGCCCTGGGGTTGACTTATCTGATAATGCAAGCCACGCAATACGTTGCGTTGCGAGCGGGAGTGATTGTCTTGCACGAAATGCGCGTCAATGCCTATGCTGCACATTTCTCTTTCATTGAAGCTTTCCAGAAAAAAGCCTCGATCATCACCGAAAACAGTCGGCTCAACAATCAACACTCCCGGAATCTGCGTGGATTGAACTTTCATGAACTATAACCCCGGATTTGCTAGAATCTCGCGCAGATACTCGCCATATCCGTTCCTGATACCCGCAGCCAATGTTTCCAGTTGCCCTGCATCGATGAAACCCGCTCGGTAAGCGATCTCTTCCGGACAGGCTACCTTCAGCCCCTGACGTTTCTCAATAGTCTGAACGAACGAACTGGCCTCCAGAAGCGAATCGTGAGTGCCTGTGTCCAGCCAGGCGATACCGCGGCTCATCTTTTGCACCGACAACTGCCCCATTTGCAGATAACAGCGGTTCACATCGGTAATCTCCAACTCGCCACGCGGCGAAGGCTTCAATCCTGCGGCAATATCCAGAACCTGATTGTCATAAAAGTAGAGACCTGTCACGGCGTATCGCGACTTGGGTCGCGAGGGCTTTTCTTCGAGACCCACGGCCCTTCCGGAAGCGTCCAGCTCAACCACCCCGTAGCGTTCAGGATCCTTTACCTGATATGCAAAAATTGTCGCCCCCGAAGGTTGAGCCGCGGCGGACTTGAGCAAGGTCACCAGTTGATGACCGAAGAAGATATTGTCACCCAGCACCAATGCGCACTCGTCTTGACCAACAAACCTTTTGCCCAGAATGAAGGCCTGAGCAAGTCCCTCCGGTTTGGGTTGCACGACATACTGAAAGGACATTCCCCAGGAAGATCCATCCCCGAGTAACTGCTCGAAACGCGGAGTATCCTGCGGCGTAGAGATCACCAGGACATCGCGGATGCCCGCCAGCATCAACACGCTGAGCGGGTAATAAATCATCGGCTTGTCGTAGATGGGAAGCAGTTGTTTCGACACAGCGTGCGTGATCGGATACAAGCGAGTACCCGAGCCTCCCGCCAGAATAATTCCTTTGCGTGTGCTCATTGTTTCGCAGCTCCTGCCGGGCTGGAGGGGTTGTACTGCAAGTTGATCCATTCCCGGTAGGAGCCGCTGTTCACGTGCTCCACCCATTCAAGATTGTCCAGGTACCACTCTATGGTCTTACGCAAGCCGCTGGCAAACGTCTCGCGTGGCCGCCAGCCTAGTTCGCGCTCAATCTTGGCAATATTCATTGCATAGCGGCGGTCGTGACCGGGACGGTCTTTGACGAAGGTGACCAGACTTTCATAGGGTCTCTGGGAAGGTTTTAGATCGTCCAGAATGGCACAGATTTTCCTCACCACCTCAAGATTCGACATCTCCTGTCTTCCACCGATGTTGTAAGTCTGCCCTGGAATGCCTCGATCCAGGACGGTGCGGATGCCATCGCAATGGTCTTCGGCATAGAGCCAGTCGCGCACGTTCTGGCCGTCGCCATACACCGGCAGCGGCAGTCCCTTCAGGGCATTGAGAATCACCAGAGGAATCAACTTTTCGGGGAACTGGCGAGGGCCGTAGTTGTTGGAGCAATTGGTGGTAAGTACTGGCAGGCCATAGGTGTGATGGTAGGCACGCACGAGATGATCCGAAGAAGCCTTCGACGCTGAATATGGGCTATTCGGCGCATAGGGAGTCTCTTCGGTGAAGGCCGGAGCTGTCGGGGTAAGGGAACCGTAGACTTCATCGGTGGAAACGTGCAGAAAACGAAACGCGCTCCGCTGCTCGGCAGGCAACTCCGACCAGTATCCCCGGACCGCTTCCAGCAGTTGAAACGTTCCCTCGATGTTGGTGCGAATGAATTCGGCAGGACCAAGGATCGAGCGATCCACGTGGCTCTCCGCTGCAAAATGCACAATCGCTTGCGGCCGCTCCTCATCGAGAAGGCGGCGAACCAATGCGCCATCCACGATGTCTCCGCGCACGAAGCGGTACCTGCTGTCCCGCTCCGCCGAGGTCAGGTTCTCCAGGTTCCCGGCATACGTCAACTTGTCCAAAACGGTCACCGGCGTCCGCCGCTCGGCCAACCACTGGAATACGAAGGCGGACCCGATAAAGCCAGCCCCGCCGGTTACTAAGATAGCTGAATTCAGTGACACCCATTCCCACCTTTCGCAGTAAAATGTTGGGCCGTGTTCATAATTGTATGAGGGTTCTTACGAACCAATACTGATGACCAAAACCCGCGTTTCATCCCCGCCAACTTATGGCCTTCGCCCGCGAGTTCGCGAACATGCACGCAGCGGGCAGCCTCCCGGAGAGAAGGCTGTGCGTATCATCGAGGATCCTCGCCGAAGGTTCCCGGGTTTGTCGCAGCGGACATGACCTTTTTCACCGTCGCACAAGTATCGTGAATGTACTCTTCGGTCAAAGTTGGATGCACCAGAAACATCAAGCTCGTCTCTCCCAGCTCACGCGCAACGGTAAGGCGCTCCCGAGGGCGCCACTCGGGTGGAAACGCCCTTTCCAAATAGATCTCACTGCAACTGCCACTGAAGCACGGGATGCCTTCGGCGTTGATCGCCTCGATAATACGATCTCGCGTCCACTCAGGACGAAGCGCCTCTGGACGCACAAAGGCATAATATTTGTAATAGGCATGTTCAATGTGTTTCGGAGGCACCGTTACACGCAAGCCAGGCAAGGTCGCGAAATGACTGGTCAGGATCTGAGCGTACTTGCGCCGAACGGAAAGCCACTGGGGAAGTTTCCTCAGTTGTATTCGACCAATCGCTGACTGCACCTCTGTCAGCCTCCAGTTTGTTCCAAACGACTCATGCAACCACCGGAACCCCGGAGCATGCTCACGATGGTAGACTGCGTCGTAGCTCTTCCCGTGATCCTTCAAAGACCACATCGAGTTCCACAATTCAGCCGAGTTTGTCGTCACCATGCCTCCTTCGCCGGCAGTCGTCATGATCTTGTCCTGGCAGAAAGAGAACGCAGCCACATCTCCCAGCGACCCGATGGGCCTCCCCTTGTAGGTAGCGCCATCTGCCTGTGCGCAATCCTCCACAACCTTGATGCCACGCTCTCGGGCCAAGGCAAGAATCTCATCCATCTCACACGGCCACCCGGCCAGATGCACCGCAACGATCGCTTTGGTGTGAGTCGTCAGCACTCTGCGGATGCTTTCAGCCGTAACATTCTGGCTATCGCGATCTACATCCGCAATGATTGGACGCGCTCCGAGCATCACGGCACAACTTGCGGAAGCGATGAACGTCCGGCTAGTGGTAATCACCTCGTCGCCCGGACCGATACCCAATGCCTTCAGCCCACACTCCAGCGCGGCTGTGCCATTAACCATGGCAACAGCGTGGTCGCAGCCTGCAAATGCGGCAAATTCCTTCTCAAAGAGTCGGCCTTCGTCGCCCGTCCAGTAATTCACTTCTCCGGAGCGCAACACTTGCACGGCTGCTTCGATTTCGTCGTCCGCAAAGAAGGGCCATGCTCCGGCAACGCGCTCATTCGTCGCAACCAGCGAGTTGCGCTGCGACGTCTCGCCGATAGGAACAGTTTTCAATGATTTTCTTACTGTCATACTTTCCTAACCACTGTCCAAGCAGTTAATACAACCTTTTCAACCAGACCAACAAGACAACTCGCGCATCGTAACGGACTGACAGGAACTCCTTGACAGACATATACTGAGACCGACACAGTCACTCCGCCATGACCCGTGACTCAGGCACATTGCAGGTTCTGCTCCCAAGGGTTGCCATAATATTACTTGCAATTTGCTCACCTGTAAGACCATATTTCTGCAGAAGGTACTTGTAGTCACCGCTCTTGCCAAATCTATCAGGCAGTCCAATAAACAACTGCCTAGGTGCGCCCCCTCGTCTCGCTGCGCACTCCGCCACCGCTCCGCCAAGACCCCCTATAACGCCATGCTCTTCAACGGTGACAAGCAATGCCGCATAAGAGCAAGCTTCTTCGATTGCATCGGTATCAAGAGGCTTCAATGTATGCATATTCGTTACCGAGGCTGAAACGCCCTGAGCTTCCAGATTCCTTGCGGCCACTAGGGACTCAAATACCATGGTTCCGCAAGCAAAGATAGCAACATCAGTGCCCTGCCTCAGACGTACGGCCTTGCCGATGGTAAAGTTGTAGTCTTCCGCGTACACGATTGGATTATTCATGGCACCTGTCAAGCGAACAAAAACAGGTCCTTGATGCGTAATCAAGGCATCCACTGTTTTTACGATTTCCGCTCCATCCGCAGGCGCGATTACAGTCAGGCCTGGCACAGCCCGCATGAGAGCCATATCCTCGATCCCGTAGTGGGTATTGCCGAAATGTCCCATCGCCATTCCCCCTGCCAGGCCTATTACCTTGACATTCAATCTCATGTAACCGAGGTGCAGGCGGATTTGCTCATAGCTACGCATTGCAGCAAAGTTCGAAAATGTAGTGACGAAGGTGTTATACCCTTCCTTAGCAAGGCCGGCGGCGATACCTATCATGTTCTGCTCGGCAATTCCAACGTTTAGAAATTTATCGGGATGGGCGCCACGAAACCGCTCAAGCCCAGAGGTTACAGACAAATCTGCTGTTAGCACCATAATATTCTCGGCGCCACCTGCGGCTTCCAGCATGGCAACTCCGAAAGTTCCGCGAGAGCCGAGCATGGACCACAATCTAGCATTGGAGGCATTTATTGGAAGCATCTTAACTCCTTAACTACATCAGTCTGCCAATTCTTGAAGAGCCGCTCCGTACTGTGCTTGACTTAGTCGATTATGATGCCATTCATTGTTATTTTCCATAAAAGATACGCCCCTGCCCTTTACAGTAGTAGCAATAACCACCAATGGACAATTCGGGGTTTTGCGCGTAGCGGTAAAGGCGTCTAGTAAGGCGGACACGTCATGACCGTCGACACACCGCGTTTCCCATCCAAAACTGCGCCACTTAGCCTCATGACTCACCATGTCCATGACCGTACTGCAGAGACCGTCACTCTGTAGGCCGTTGGCATCAATAATCGCAATCAGCCTATCCAATTTGAAATGTGCCGCTGCCATTGCGGCTTCCCACACGGCTCCCTCGTTACATTCCCCGTCCCCCATTAGAACATATGTGTTATACCTACGCTGGGCTTTCTTTCCGGCAAGAGCGACTCCGATCCCTATAGACAGCCCCAGCCCCAGACTTCCACTTGATATCTCAATGCCTCTTTCAACACACATGGCCGGTTGGCCGGAAAGTAGAGTCTCAGGAGTCTCGAAGGTATTCAGTTCCTCGCGCGTAAAGAAGCCCGTCTCGGCCAATGCCGTGTAGAGACCAAGTGCCCCATGTCCTTTACTTAGGAGGAAACGATCCCGTTCTGTCCAAAGTGGGTTTCTTGGATCAATCTGCATGACTCCGCCGTAAAGCACGGCACAAATGTCAATAATGGACAAGCTCGGACCCACGTGGGCTCCGTGCGGCCCTGCCCCAAGGGTCATGGCAAGCGCCGTTCTGCGCATACGCTTGGCCATGGCACGCAATTTGTTGATGAGTTCTTCTCTCTCTCCCATACATTCTCCGATTAATTCCTCAACCCACCATCCACGCGCACCACTTCACCGGTAACATACGAAGCCAAGTCCGATGCCAGAAATACGGCCGCGTCTGCGATCTCCGATGGCTTGCCTAGACGCTTCAGCCTAGTCTTCTCTACGGCTTCTTCGATTGCTGCACTGGTCATGCTTTCTCCCACCATGTCCGTATCGGTGATCCCTGGAGCAATGGCGTTCACTCGAATATTCTGTTCGGCTAGTTCGTGAGCCATAACCCTTGTCATGCAAGCAACTGCCGCTTTGCTTGCTCCGTAAGCACTTCGTCCTGGGTTAGCATCGAGCGCCGCGGATGATGAGATATTAATGATACTGCCAGATTTCTGGCGCACCATTAGCTTGACGACATACTGCGTCAGGGCAACCTGTGCGAAGAAATTTACCTCGAATACCTCGCGCATCTTGTCCATCGACGTCATCTGGTACAGAGCATTGTAGGTAATCCCTGCATTGTTGACAAGAACATCAACAGAAATCTTTGCGGCAAGTATGGTCTTTACAGCCTCTTTCATTTTCAGGCCGTCTGTGATGTCAAAGTAGAGGGGAGTAATCCTGGCGCTATTTGACTTACCCAGATCCTCACAAAACTGATCAAATTCCATAGTCCTGGTGCGGCAGCATGCCCACACATTCGCGCCGTTTTCCGCGAACGCAATGAGCATTCGCCTGCCTATTCCTCGAGCACATCCTGTAATAATCGCATTTTTCCCTGTCAGCAGCATAGATTCACGCTCTCCTCATGACACGCTATGTTCAGTTACCCGATTCCGCCATCGATACGCAACACTTGACCTGTAACATAGCTGGAAAGGTCCGATGCGAGGAAAAGCATGACGCCAGCAACCTCGGACGGCAGTCCTGCGCGCCCCATAGGAATTCGCGAACAAAGCTTTTCGAAGGTTTGGGCAGGGATGGCAGCGGTCATATCCGTCTGAATGATCCCAGGCGCAATCGCATTGACACGTATGTTATATTCGGCCAACTCTGACGCTAAGGTCTTGGTAGCCCCAATGAGAGCTGCCTTCGACGCGCTATACGAGGTTTGGCCCACATTTCCGTCAATGGCTGTGATGGACGAGACATTGATGATGGTTCCAGACTTTTGCCTAACCATCAGCTTGCTTACATATTGACTAACCAGCATCTGGGAGAAGAAATTGATTTCGAACACCCTTCTCATACTCGCCATCGTGGTCATGTGAAAGAGCGAGTCCTCGGTCGTTCCTGCGATATTCAGCAAAATGTCGACCTTGCGCTTTTCGGCAGCCACCCTCTTCATGGCAGACATAATCTCTTCAGCGTTCGACAGGTCGAAGTAGTAGGGCGTTATAGTCACACCTGTCTCTGCGGCGAGCTTCTGTCTGTGCTCCTCGAAAACTGGATCT
>Ga0181517_10005665_pt1 | contig 10971 bp, 10 predicted proteins | sample PEATcosm2014_Bin_31_FD_119748 | JGI IMG/M metagenome (GOLD analysis project Ga0181517, IMG submission 119748) | Peatland microbial communities from MTU Mesocosm Facility, Houghton, MI, USA - PEATcosm2014_Bin01_30_metaG | ecosystem: Environmental > Terrestrial > Soil > Wetlands > Peat | place... | reverse complement strand
CAGCCGGCAATCCTGTGGACGGCACCCGACAGTGGATTTCATGCCGAAACCCCACCCACAATTCCCAAGGAGGGCCAATGAAAACGATAATCCTTGTATTTGGTCTGCTCGCCGTAGTCGTCGGCGTGCTGGTCTGCCTCCGTCACCTTCGTGTCGCACAGCCGCCTCCGATCGTTGTTTCGGAGTCGGGGCCAACGGTTCAGCGTCTGGAACGCTTGTCTCAAATTGTGGCCGCCCGCGTGACTATCGCTGATGTCCTCGTAGGAGTGTCCGATGATTCAAGGGCGGCATTCCTGATCCGCGGGGATGCTCTTGTCGGTTTGGACCTGAATAAGGCTGTTATCACCGAGAAGGACGATGCTCAAAAGCGAGCAACAATTCTCCTGCCGCAGCCCAGAGTGATTTTCGCAAGAGTGGATCACGAACGGTCCAAGGTCTACGAATTCCGCTCAACCTCTTGGATCCCCTGGCACTCGCAATCGGGCCGCTTGCTCGAAGAAGCAATGCTGCAGGCCCAGCGAATGGTCGCCCAGGCCGCCAACTCGCCCGAGAACATCGAACAGGCCCGCCGACAGGCAGAGGTCATCATCGCAGCGTTGTATGAGCATCTTGGCTGGCATTTGAGCATCGTCTTCCAAGACAAGCCAAGCACCCAGGCCGTTGCCGACCAACACTGACGTGGCAAGATGGCGACGCGTCGAGCGTATGAACCAGCTTTACGAGTGAGGTGCGGATGACATTCGCATTGGGGAATACGTCCGACGCTGGCGGCAGCAGGTGCGAAGTGGGCTGAATTCCCGCCTGTCGGCTACGCTGCCTTTCGTGCCGATTCCGTCCAACGAGATGGCATGGAGAGTATGGCTGGGCTGTCGTCTTGCGAAGCGGCGGCGAGAGTCAGCGAAAGCCCCTCTCCAAGTAGCCGAAGGTCTATCTCGCCTTGCGTTTCCGCAGATACACTATGCCAATTCCCAGCAACGCCGATCCCAGCAGCGCGAGCGTGGAGGGTTCGGGGACCGCTGCTGCCACGCGGAACCCAGTGTACTTATTCTCGAACGTAACGGGGGTGACGCCTTCGGGGCCGGACGAGGCCAGGTCGCTGGATTGAAAGCTGCCCCACGAGCCGCCACAGATACCACGATAATAACCACCAATCATGCTCGTCTCGTTCAACTGCCAAACGTCGCCGTTCTGATCGAATGTGCCGTAGGCGCTAGGTGAGGCGGCAAACAACCCAACAGGCGTCAGGCAGTTCGTTGGGTCTGTGGAGCCGCCGATGTAGTAATTCGCGTCGTTGGCCTCGGTGGGGGCCAAGACGAGCGAGTTGCTCGGCGGAGTATTGCTTCGCGTGGCATACGTCCAGTACCCGCCCGCGCCACCATTGAGCGACGGGTCATAATATGCAGCCTTGTACCATTCGTTCTCAGTCGGAAGGAAATATGTCGCCCCGGCATTGCGGGTGACTGCACTGAACGCGGAGTCCGACGTTGCACCGTTCAGCGTGTATGTTCCCGTCTCCGTCGTGCCATTGCCCTCGGCCCCGGTCGGCTGGCCGTTTTGCAGCCAGTTGCAAAACCGCGCCGCGTCGGCCCAAGTTACATAGTAGACCGGGCAGTTGGCCGCCTGGGGGTTGGAGCCAATGACCAAGTAGCTGTAGCTACCGGAACTGCCGCTCTGGCTAATGCCGGACGGGATGCCGGGCACAAAGAACCCGTCCATCATGTAAATCGTGTACAAGTGGTAGGTGTCGGTCTTTGCCACGGCGTTGAGAAACTGGCAATACTGGCCGAGTGTCACGTCGTACTTACCCATCTGGTAGGTGTAGCCAACCGAACCGTAGAGATTGCCGGTGGCTGGATCGGCCAGGTTGCCTGGGTTGCCAACGGTGACGAATTGCAGGCTGGTATCGCCAGCGGGCATGTGGAACACGTCGGCTTGAACCGACACGGCAGAGGTCAGTAGGACCACCGCCAGCAAACCCCGCACCATCGTCTTGCCAAACATTTGTTTTCGCCCCAAGTTGCAGAGTCATACATGATTTCGTTCCTGAGTATGCTAAGACTTTACAAACCTGTCTACGGACAACCTGTGGAAGGTTTGTGGATGATCTGTGGAAGGTCTGTGGAAGCTTGGCATAAAAACGTGCCAAACTACACCAGTACGGGTGGGCTGCGTACCGCCGCAAGAGTTGGGAGGGCAATCGATGACGGCGGCCAGCAGTTCGATTCGCCGCAAACGGCCAGCCTGCCGACAGACCCCAAAGGCTTATCTCCGGACGCCACGAATCGCATAACGCCGCCTTCTACCAGACCTCGAAGCCGCCACAGTGTCACAGAAAGCCGGCACGCATCGCCATGCAAGTAGGCCAGGAACCGAACTGCTGGGTCAGGCGACATCGAAATCGCAGAGGACATTTACACCGGTGAGAAGCGGCCTTTCGGCGATCCAAGCCCAGAAGCATCGGCGATGCCCACGCGACGGCCCAGCGACCTGGTTGCGTGCTGCCCTCGCGGGGGCGTAGAATGGGTGCTGGCCGGACGGTGGAAGAGTACGATCGCGATTTCGTGCCACAAGTACCGAAAGGGCAATTAGATGAAGAATGCCACCAAGGCATCGTTGCGACGGCAAAATCCAGGGATTGCGGCAAGCCGTGCCACATGGTTAGAGATCGGTGCCATACTTCTCCTGGTTCTTGCTCCCTCACTTTCATCGTTGACGTGCTCCCTGCTCTGGGGCAGCGAGTATCAGAAGTTGGAGCAAGATCGGCGTGACGCCGAATACAAGACCACGACGGCATTCGAGACGGCGAAGTTTTGGTCGATGGTCAATCAACTACGACTCGTCCCCGTTGTCCTCTTCGTGATGTGGCGAAGCGGCAAGGGTTGGGCCTGCTTCGGTCTTGGGAAGCCCAGAATTGGGAAGGACATCCTGATCGGCTTGTTCTTGTGGCTAATCGCCGCAATCTTCAGTTCGTTTGTAGACGTGGCATTCGAGAGAAGACCCCATCCCTCGTTCCTCTTCTATCCAAGTTTAATTCCTTGGCATCGCGGCATCCTGCTCCTCGCGGACTGTTGTGCGATTGGCTTTTCGGAGGAGTTGGTATTCCGTGCTTACCTGATCCCGCGTCTCGAAGCGGTCACGGGGGCCACTTGGAAGAGCGTCGTATTGAGCGTGGTGCTGTTTGGATTCGGGCATCTCTCCAAGGGCTATGTCGGCGTCATCCATTCGGTCGTAGCCGCCACGATTTTGAGCATCGGCTTTTGCCTCACCCGCCGTCTTTTGCCCGTGGCAATCTCACACGCCATCAGCGACTTTATCACTGGCACCCGTTTGAGTTCGTTTGTGGGCTCGTAGGTTAGAAACGCCTTGGCGTCCTGGCAGTCATCGAACGCCCTGCTGCAAGGCATTCCGTTATCACGGGCGTCAGGATACATCCTCAGCTATGACGACGGTCATCGCCTTCGTCGCTGCCGGACCCGTCCCCTCCCTATCCCATTGCCGCAGCCAAGGCATGCACGACGGTTTGTTGCTCGTCAGCAAACGCGGTCGAGAGCCAGCACCATGCTAAAGACTAATCGGAACCTTCCATTCTGATTCACCTTCCGCTACGTTCACTGAGAAGGTACTCCAAATGCTGTTCCTTCATGTAGTCGGTGGCGGTTCGCAAATCACGATTCTTAATCATGGGATCTGCCCCGTGGCGTAGCAGGAGCCGAATCATAGCCGCGTTTGGGCCGTCTGTCCGATGGCATGCGAAGTGTAAAGCGGTATCTCCCTTTGGATCAGCGGCATTCACAGTCGCTCCAAGCGTAATTAAGCCTTCTGCCAAGGGAAAATTATCGAGGAGGACCGCACTTTGAAGTGGGGTATATCCGCTGTGACCGGCAGTATCCAAGTTTGCACCGGCAGTTGCCAAGTAGCGAAGGATCTGGGCCTTGCCAGGCGTAAATCCCAGTCTTCCGGCCATACGCGTAATTGCCGATTCGCCCGCAGAATCGACCGCATTCGGATCTGCACCGGCATCCACCAGTATCTTCGCCATCTTGCCGTCACCTATCTCGCAAGCAAGGTGGATCGGCAAAGACCACTCAGACGGGTCATCATCATCGGTATACTTCGAATTGACATCGATGCCGGCGTCCAGCATTTCGCTGGTACGACGATAGTCTCCCATGGCCACTGCGGTAATGAGTGCCTGATTTCTCCAATCGACAGCCGTGGGGAAATCATACGGAAGTGAATTCGGACGGAAGTGGTCGTTCCTCAAAAAGACATAGCGGATTAACGCCAGAGCTAGCAGGACGCCGAGGACGACTACTGCGAGACGTTTCTTTGGCGTCGAAAGCACTGCCATAACGAAAGTCCTTAGCATCTCGTGCACGGATCGCGGCCCAGTTCCGCCCTGTCTCGACAGTTTCCATTCTACTCTGGCGTATAGGGCGGCGAGAAGCGGTCCGGCCTTGCCAGCGATCCAGGCCCCTCATCGCGTCGGCGACGCCCACGCGACTGCCTAGCGACCTGGTTGCGTGCTTGCCTGTCATCCCGTTGCCGCAGCCGCAGCATGCACGACGGCCTCGGACCCCTCTTGTGCCGAGACAATAATATAGGGGCATCGTTGAGCGGCCGCTCGGCACGCGTACCTCGCTGCCCGCCGAGCAAGGAGCCGGGGCTGGAGGACGGGGTGGCTGGCAGAGCGGATGGGCTCTGCGGCGGTTACCAGGCTGGAAAGGATCATCGACGCCAAGACCGCGAGCGAAAATATCCACTTCATGATTGTGTTCCTTGGTCAAGTAGCCATAAGGAGGAAGGAATATAGCCAGTCTAAACGGTGCTCATGGCAGCCGTCGATCGATGCCAAGTAAGCGGTCTTGATCTACAGGTAGTGGATCGCACAGATGCCCTCGACAGCGGTATCATGCATCGCCATTCACTAGAAGTTCCGAACAGCTATCTGTCTCTGGGTCATAAAGCAACTGAAAGAAGTGATCGCCTCCGTCATAGACGGTGATTCCATGACTCAGACGCTCAAGCTGTTCCAAAATGTCGCCATACTCGAAGTCTGTCTTGTGAAGAAAACTACAATAGATCTTGCGTCGGCCTCCTTCCACAACGCCGCCATACTGACGCACGTATTCAGCAAGGTGATTCGCAAGACTCGGTGCATTCACTCGCAGGAACGCTGAGATCGCCTTCTCTGTTCGTTTTACGCCGCTGGTGTCCGGCTCCCAGACGATCTCTTCCTCCCGGAGTGTGCCACCACGCGGTAGTACGATTCCCACGGCGGCATCCAGAATAACTAGAACTGGGCCTTCGGTCTTGCCGTCAGCAACGACTTCGGGCATCGCCCCCTGCTGCGAAGACCGGCCTTTCGTCTCGCTGCCAGCACCGGCTTCCTGTGATACTTTTGCATGCTCCGAGGGCTGTGGCTGCTTGCCGCAACCAGTCCCTGCCATTGCGAGAAGCACGACGGACCAGATCACGACGTTTCTCATTCCAGCCTCCAACAAGAGATCGCTTACGGGCTAGACACTGGCTCCGCTCCCTTCACTTGCCTCTTGAAGTGAACCGGGCCACTGCATCCAGTTTATCGGCGGCTCCCGGTGGTCGTCAATCAGTGCCAAGGGCGTAAATGCCGCCTTCGGGCGGCTTACGACCGCGATTTTCTTTTACCTATCCGCCATTGCGAGCGATCAGGATGCTGCCGCCCCTCGCGACTTCACGCCGATCGAAAGGGCGTCGAGGACCGGCGGTGGCCATATCATCGGGTGATTTTGCAGTTGGGCAGGGCCTTCTGGAGCTTGGCGACGCCAGCGGCGGTAACCTGGGAGCTGGTGAGTTTAAGCCGACGGAGGCTTGTCATATTTGTAAGCCGTTCCAGACCGATGTCGGTGATCGCTGTGTACTGAAGGTTCAGATACTCCAGGCAATCTAGTGCCCTGACGTGTTCCAGTCCCGTGTCCGTGATCCCGCTGAAGCTTAGGTCGAGCTCTTGGAGTCGGTCCAAGTCGTTCAAGAGTTGGTCTATCGTGTTGTCCGTAACCGGCCCGTCTTTGCCAACGCCTATTTCCACCCGAACAAAGTCACTTTGGGAATCTTCCGGAATCGGAAAGTGAAATGCGTTTGAGAAATCCGCAGATACTACGTCCGCAAAGAACTCGGTTCCAAACAGGCTCCAAACCCACGAGAAAACAGGCCCTGTCGGGTATCTGCCGTAAAACTCATAGCATACCGTTCCATCAATCGCGTCAATTGCACGCACTGTTTCCTGTTGCTTCCTCACGTGCCGAATCGTGACGCTGCACCAAGACATACTTATAGCAACCGCGAACATGAGGATAAACAACGACCGCAAGCTGAACTGGAATCGCCACCTAAGCACGACCGCAACTCCGAACCACACGAACATCCCCAGAACCACGACCCCGACGCTTGCAATCGCGATCAAGACCGGCCAGCCCTTGGGCAGCCAGCGGAACCACTGCGACAGGAACAGCAGGAATTCGACGGCCAGGAGGGCAAGGAGGCAGTGGCCGGGCGTGAGACGGAAGCGACGTTTGGGGTCGGTGGTGGGCATTTCAGCGTTGAATCTTGCAGTTCGGCAATGCCTTTTGGAGCTTCTTCACGCCGTCACTGCTGACAGCCGATCCGTGAAGGTCCAACTCTTCAAGTTGAGAGAATCCTTCTAAGGTCAGTAGCCCGGCATCCGTAATCTCCGTAAACCCAAGGTCCAACCAACGAAGCTTGGGCATAGGCTTCAGTTGTGCCAGTCCCGCATCCGTTATCTGCGTGCAAAATAGGCTGAGATGCTCCAGACGGCTCAATGCCTGGAGGTGTTGCAGGCCGGTATCCGTGACGCCTACCGGGGCACCACCAGCTTCATTCAGAATCAAGTCTTTGAGATTGCGAAGCCTTCCAATCGATCGTAAGCCGGCATCCGTGTAATTGCTAGAACGAATACACAAGCCCTTGAGTGATTGAAACCCTTCAAGGCTCGCCAGCCCATTATCAGAGATATGGCCGACAAGGAGAAATTCAAGCCGAGTCAATCCTCCTAGTTCGCGTAATTGCCCCTCCATTTGATCGTTCAGGTCGCAATCGCATTTCAGGCTCCGAAGGTGCGTTAACTCTCGAAGATTATCCAGTCCACTCTCGATATTGCAAACCGTTAATTGCTGAAGCTGCCTCAAGCCCCGAACTTGCGTGAGAGCATTTTCGACTCCATCGCCGGCGAACAACAAATCCACGGATACGACGTTCGCGAAGAAGTCTTTGCCAAGCAGGCGGAGAATCCATGCTGGCCAAGGTCGTCCCGCCCCTTCACGGATGCAGTCGCCAGTCGTGTGAGTGTGATACACATCGTCCGGATAACTGTAATCGAAGTCCTCGTCGTATTCGATGCGTCCGCCTACCTTCTCAATCGCAGCGACCCTCGCCTTCTGTTCCCTCGACTTCTTCATCTCCACGGCCAGCCAACTGCACGGCAAAGCCACGACAACAACCATCACCAGCAGCGTCCTTATGCTGAACTGAAATCGCCGCCCAAAGACCGCCGCCACGCCGAACCAGCCCAGCAGCAAAACCATCGCGACGCCGACGCTTGCCACCCCTGTCAAAACCGCGTAGCCCTTGTGCCATCCCAGCCAGCCGAACCTATCCGACAGCCACAGCAGACCTTCGACCGCGAGAAGCCCGATCACGAAGCGACCGGGCGTGACGTGGAACCAGCGGGATTGCGTCGGGGCGTCCATGGGACCTACTTACTTGTCCACAACCCTTCCATCCGTCCGGAGCCGGAACAAGAACCCGCTTACCCCGTCATGGGTGAAGATCGTCTCTCCGATCTTAACCTCATGCTTCTTTTCGAGCGACGGTTCGGTCCTAGCAGCTAAAAAGAGCGTATTACCGAACGGTTCAATTCTTCCCTGTTCTCCCCATTTAAGGCCCTCGATCAATTGCGTTCCTCCACTACCGAATGCCTTCACCGGCAGCCCACTGGTCCGATCAAACGCAGCGACAAACACTCCCTCGGTTTCCCGGTCCATATAACCGCCTGTGATGTAAGCGACTTGTCCTTTTACTCGGATTGACCAGCCGCTTTCCCACTCCCATGGCCCAAGGACCTTCATTCCAGCCGTGCCAAATTGCTGCGACAGCCTGCCAGTGCTTGCATCCATTGCAGCAAGATAGGCATTATCGTGACCGGCATGTTGCCAACACCCGGTCACATAAAGCAAACCCTCGGAGACAACCGTATCAGCGACTTCGGCGGCGTCGCGATCCATTACGACCAGACCGGTTTGGCCAAAACCACTTACGGCAGTTCCTGTTTGGATGTTAAGAGCGGCTATGAACCCTTTTGATCGCATTCTCTCGCCGATAATCGATCCCTGACCACCAATGCCCAAACTATTTCCGTCGCACCGCCCGAAGACGTAGAGGGTTGAACCCGACACGGCGAGCCCAAACGGTTCCACATTGGTATTGGCAACCTTTGCCGAAGGAGGACCCGTTAATGCAAGGGCATTGCCAATGGTTTGTACGCCCTTCGTGCCAAAGCTGATAACCGCGGAACCGTTAGTGCCATCGATCGCTAACACGACCGTAAACGAGTAATCGGGCCATGCGATCGCCGGAACTGGTTCACCGGCCACGAGAGGAGGCAGCTTGCCCGCAAGGATGTTACGGCAGCGAATGGCAACGTAGATAGTGTCGCCACGAGATCGAATCCCGGCGGCAAAGTCGAATTGGCCGCATCGGAACATCTGGCATCCTGAGTGACCGAATCCAGCTTTCGATGCACCGGTTGCACAATCCATTGCTACGATCGCGACGTGGCCCTCCAATTCTTCGCACACTGCGTAAACCACGCCACGTGACACAGCGATTCCACGAACATCTACTCGTTCCTTGGCACCAAAAGTCTTTGTCCAACAATACTTGCCATCTCGATCGAAGCGAGTTACGAAGCCATCTTCCGCCCCAACAGACTCATGGAAATCGAAACCTGGCCCTGTGTCGAAGTCCTTGTTGCCTGAGAACGAGCCTCCTACATATTGGCTGCCATCCTCACCGATACAAAGAGCTTCAGGTGCCCCCTGGATCATCGGGCGTGGCATAACCGTCTTCGGCCGTCGCTCGCCGCTACGTGCTTTCGAGCTCGATGGCTCGCGAAAGACGATATTGCGAACGGCATCGCCGGCTACAGTCGGGCCAAGTTCCCATCGAATGGGTTTTGCAGATTTCTGATTCGGCTGTTCATCGGCAGAGATGCCGGGCTCTTGAAGATTATTCTGACCGGCGAGCTGTTGGCCATCGCATCCAGCTAACAACACGAAAAAAGCCGCACCGAACGTCAAGACAACCGTAACTGAGAGTGATCTCATGTCTTAGAACCTCCTAGCGTAAGCAGTTGTAGTTGCCGCCGAACAGATAACGGTCTTATAGCGGCTCCCTCTTCTTCTCCGTGTTGATCTCCGGCCCAACCTTCCGCCGCTTGTACGTCACGCTATACACCACCGCCTGCTTCTTTCCCGGCTTTAGATCGAGAAAATACTTGACGTGCTGCTGATCGACCCGTTCCACGTGCCCAGCGGTGTGCAGATCGACATACGCTCCGGCTTCGTTGCTCGTCCAGCCTTTGGGCTGCTCTTCCGAGCCCCAGAGCACGACGTTGGCGTCGAACTGCCGCTCGACCTCGATCTTGGCGGGCTTGCCCGAGACCAGTTCTTCCTCATAGAAGAACGTCTCGTCGTAATCCACCAAATCATAGTAGAGCACGAACTTGTCGTCCAGTCGCCGCTTGTATTGCCGGGCCGCGACGTTGCCGATTTTCTGGTCCTTGACCCTGCGTTGCAGGGTAATGTCCTTATCCGGCCCGCCGTTGACCTCCACGCGGTCGCCGATGGGCACGTACTTGGTCTCGGCGCCGCCGACATAGGCGAGATCGTGGTTCTTATATTCCGAGAAGAGCCTGACGGTGCCGTTGGGCAGGGGCGAGAGGCCCAGGTTCTCCATGCTCGATAGCTTCTTCTCTTTGCCATGCTCGTCCAGCAGCTTGACGTTCTTAAAGCGGTAGAACTTGGTGAAGCCCTGGTCACCGGTGCGGTCGGAGAGCTTGTAGATCGATTCCAGCGGCACTTCGAGGGCCTTCAGGGCGACCAGCCGCTTAGGCTCTTTGTCCTTGATGTCCTCGCGGCCCTCGATCGTGAAGAGGAAGTATTCGGAGAGGCCCTGCTTTATGACCTGCTTGGGACGTTTCCCGGCCTGGTCATCTTGGGCCGGGTCTCCATCCCTGTCGGCAAGGTCGAGGGCCTTGTTCATTTCCTCATGCACGCGGGCATTTGTTTTCGATGGGATCGCCCAATACGACCTGCCTTCCCCCTTTTCTTCTCCCGGCGGCGGCCTTCTCGCCAGATCGGCAATCTTCTCCACGAGGTTGATGTTGCCCACCACTAGCCGAGTTTCCGCGTTATCGTACTGCTCGCCCGAACCGTTCGTCACCCGCACGTAGCCAGTCAGGTTGATCTTCGTCTCGTCCTCGTTGGCGATGCCCACGTAATCCGCGGCCCAAGTAATCCCGCTGGTGAAATACCTAATCTCGACCGGCAGCTTGCCGGCCACCTGGCTCTTGATGTTCCATTGCAGGGCGTCGTTGCGGCCGGCGGGGAACGTGGTGTCTACCAGGTCTACCTTGTCCTGGCGGTCGAGGATGCGGAATTCAATGCTGGTGGGATCGATGAGCGTATTGGCCCAAGAGAACTGGATGCGGTTTATGCCCTCCTTGACGGTCAGCAGGCGGTGCTCGCGGACCATGGTGATGTCTTCCGAGTTGTAGATCGTAAGCTGCGTGGATTCGCGGGTGGGTAGCGTGACGAGGTCCACGGCAGCGAAGGCGGGCGTTGCCAGGAAGAGGATGAGGAAAGGCCAGCGGCGGAGCATGAGCGGTCCCTTTGCGTGGTGTGGTCTATTCTAGTT
>Ga0181517_10005663_pt1 | contig 10972 bp, 8 predicted proteins | sample PEATcosm2014_Bin_31_FD_119748 | JGI IMG/M metagenome (GOLD analysis project Ga0181517, IMG submission 119748) | Peatland microbial communities from MTU Mesocosm Facility, Houghton, MI, USA - PEATcosm2014_Bin01_30_metaG | ecosystem: Environmental > Terrestrial > Soil > Wetlands > Peat | place... | reverse complement strand
CGACGTGACGTCGACCCAGGGGGCCGCACGCACCGTCACGTGCGCCCGCACGCGTCCGTCCACGGCGAGGGCCTCGTCGCCGGCGTGCGCGTCGTCGACGTCGAGGTCGATGACGGGGCCGCTGGTGACGAAGGCGTGCCCCTTCTTGAGCGCCTGCACCACCGCGAGCGGATCGACGCCGATGGAGTCGTCGACCGGCGCCATGACCGGCACGTACACCATCGTCCGGGGATAGCCGGCCCACTGGAACTGGATGCGGTGCGAGTCGCTGCTGGCCGTGGCCGTGTGGCGAAACCCCTGGTTGAGCAGCGCGTACCAGTCGCGCAGGACCACGTCGACGCGAGCCGGGTCGCGCTCGTCGAACCCGTTGTAGACCTCGATCGCGTCGAAGTCGGTGCGCATGCGCGGCGGCGGGCGCGCCGCCAGGGGGTCGAAGTGGACGACGTCGAAGTAGCCGGTCCCCTTGCCAAGCCGCGGGTGGTTCACCTGGAGGATGCGGGCGGGGTCGCGGTGCGCGGCGGAGAAGATCTGGGCGGCGCTGCTCGCCCTGTACGGCGGGACGGGCCCCTTGGGGTACGGGAAGACGCCGAAGTGGCCGAAGCGCGGCTGGTAGGTGGTCACCTCCACCCCCGTGACGGTCGAGAGCTGGCGCGCCAGGTCCATCGTCGCGAGCGCGGGGCCGTAGTCACCGACGATGTTGTGCTCGCTGGGGACGGCGAATCCGATCCCGGCGGCGACCAGGGACAGGACCCGGTCCTCCGGCGAGACCGGAGAGTCGAAGCTGGGCCTCGCGTGGACGTGCAGATCGCAGCCGACGACCCCGTCGCTGCGCACGACGTGGCGCAGCGCGAGATCCACGTCGACGGTGTGTCCGGGCTCGACGACCACGCTCGTCGCGTCGATGCTCCACTCGATCCCCTTGGTCGCGGAGACGCGGTAGTGCCCCTCGGGCACGGGCGTCTCGACCTCGCCCCGGAGCGCGTCGATCAGCGGCCCGGCGCCGGTCGCCCTGTAGTCAGGGCCGAAGCTCGGATCGAGGGTCGCGCCCTCGCCCCGCACGATGATGCGCGCGGTCAGCGGACGGCGGGTGTCGGGGTCGACGACGCGGACGCGGAGCGTGCCGCCGGGGGCGACGTCGAGGCGCAGGTCGGCGCCCGTCCCTGGCTTGAAGCGGACGGGGGTGCTCGTCAGCGACGACCCGAGGGTCGCGTACCACTCGACGACGGTGACCGGCACGTTCAGCGCGAAGTGTCCGTTCGGGTCCGCGTCGATGCGGACCACGGGGGCGCCGGCCGCGTCCAGCCCGTAGACTCGCGCGGCTCCAGCCGAGCCGGTGACCTCGCCTCGGACCCGGACGGTGCGCTCACCCGCCAGCTTGTAGAGGGCCCCGACCACGCGCGCCGACGGCCCGAGCGCGACCCGCAGATCCGCATCGGCCCCCCCTCCCTGACCCGCCTTCTCGGCGGGGCCCGTGACGGCCAGGCGCATGGGCGCCCCGATCTCGTCCGTCTCCTCGACGACCCCCGCCACGTCGACCGGTCCGCGGAGCGAGGCGAAGCCGACGGTGACGTGCTCGGCGTCGACCAGCAGGAGCTGCCCCCGGTTCGTACCCAGGTCGGCGATCTCCCCGACGCCGGAGAGGAACGCGCTGCGCCCGCCGGTGGAGATCTCCCCGCGCAGCGCGAAGGTGTGGGTCGTGGACGTGGCGAGCGCGGGGACGGAGAGCATCATGACCACGACGTCTGCGTCGGGCTGCACGGACAGGAACAGCGTGGCGTCCTGCGGAGCCCCGTCGAGATCGAGGCGCACGTGCGCCTGCATCGTGACGCCCGCGACCGCCGGGACCTCGGCGCCGAAGTCGATCGGGCGCGGCACCCCGTCGACGACGGCGGCGAGCGCCAGCTCGCGCTCCCACGCGTGGACGGCGTCGTGGAACGTGAGCGTCCCGGTCTTCGGGTCGAGGTGGACCACCGCGCTGTGGGTGGCCAGATCGGTGGGCGTGGGCGGGACGCGGGTGCGCCGCCACTCGCGCAGCGCGACGAGGCCGGCGACGACCAGCACCAGGAGCGCCACGACCAGCAGCGCGGCCCGCCGGCGAGTCCCGAGGTTCATCCGGTCACCTCGGCGGCGAGCGGGCCCTCGAGGGTCACCTCGCGCTGGTTGGAGAGCGGTGCTGCGCCGAGCCGCACCGTGAGCGCCACGGCGGCGCCCAGGAAGTCACGAGCCGCCTCCCCCCACTCCACGAGCAGCACCGCGCCGTCTCCCCGCTGCTCGCGCAGGCCGAGGCGCCGGATCTCCGCTTCGAGGGGCGCGGCCGTGTCGCCCAGCCGGTAGAGGTCGACGTGGAGGACCGTGCCGCGGGGCGTCTCGTACTCGTGCACCAGAGAGAACGTCGGGCTGCCTACCCTCACGCGCCCCGCGACGCCGCACGCGCGCACGACGGCGCGGGCGAGGAACGTCTTGCCCGCCCCCAGGCCCCCGCAGAGCAGGACGAGATCACCCGGACGGAGCGCGCGTGCGATCGCCCGACCGAGCCGGGTGGTGTCCCGACGCGACCGGAGGATCATCGACGGCCCTCTCGTGCGCTTGCGTCCATGGAACGGGGGGAACGCCCCGCGTCAGAATCGCACGATCCCGCGAAGGCTGCCTCCTCCCAGCGCGAGCGACGGAGATCCGGCGGCGTACGCGAGGTTGCCGACCAGCTCGATCTGGACCCGCTCCCCCAGCCCGACCGCGACGAAGCCCGCCCCCTGCAGGAGCGCCCGCGCGGTCTTGTCTGCACCCGACGCGAAGAAGGCGCCGAGGGTCGCCTCCGGCCCGATGAAGAGCCGCGCCGACGGGACGACCGGGATGGCGTAGCGCGCACCGGCGTCCACCGCGACCGACCGAGGACCGGCGACCGACCCGTCGAAATCGCCCTTGATCTCGAGGCCGGGGGCCGACGCCAGCGCGTAGCCGGCCGTCACGCCGACGAGCGCGGACGCAGGCGAGCCCGTCGCGTCCGCGGGACGCGAGAAGGCGTCGAGGACGCTGGTGAACACGCCGAGACCGAACGGGTGCCCCTCGGCGTACGCGTGCTTGACGGCCGGTGGAGAGGGGGGAGGCGGTGGAGCGGGGGCCGGGGGCGGTGGAGCGGGAACGGCCGGCGCCGGCACGGGCACCGGCTCGGGGGCCGGTGGTGTCGCAGGCTCCCACGGGATCACGGCGTTCGCGATCCCCTCGGGGCGGAGCAGGAGCGCCAGCATCTCGCCGATCTGGGCGGGCGCCTGGGCCGGGGTCACCTCGCGGGCGAGCGACTCGATGCGCCCGCTCTGCACCTGACAGACGTCCAGCTCGAGGCGGTAGGTCGGGCCGTGCCCCTCGACGTGGCCCATGACCGTCCAGTCGGACGTCGAGGCGCGGCCTGCGGCGCGGTACTCCTCGCCCGTGTCGACCACGCCGTCCTTCGAGGACATCTGCGCGGTGAGCATCTCCTGGTCGCTCGGGAGCTTGTGCGAGAGCGCCGTCACGGCCGATCGGGTGGCGCTCCGCGCCGTGTCGAGGTCGACGCTGGTCGCCGCGGAGGTGCTCTGGAAGGGGAGCACGGCGACCTTGTCCGCGAGCGCCGGGCCCGCCATGAGCACCCCCGCGAAGGCCCACGAGAGCGCGACGATGCGCGACGGCCTCATCACTCGCTTTCCGACGCCTGCTGCGCCCGATCGTCCTCGCCGTCCCCGTCCTCGCCCTCGCTCGCGGCCCCGCCACCGGCGCCCGCGAGCAGCTTCTCGGCCCCCGGGCCGAGAGAGGCGACGCTCATCGCCGCCCTGGGTCGCCGGCGCGCGACGTCCCAGAACTGAGCGTAGAAGTACGACACGAGCAGCGCCGTGATGAGCCCGATCCACTGGCTCGTCGACAGGATGACCGTGACGCTGCTGCCGAAGCTCGGCGGCTTGAGGACGACGTACGCCACCACCGGAGGCACGAACCCGAGCACCCTGACCACCGTGCGGACGGTGGCGCTCTTGATCCCCAGCGCCAGCCCGAAGCAGAGGCCGAGCGACATCAGCAGGAGAGCCCCTGGCAACAGGACGTGCTCGGGGAGCGACGGACCGTAGAGCTTGCGCTCGGGGTCGTCGCGAAGGACCTCGAGCAGGAAGCGCAGGAACCCGTAGCCGAAGGCGAACGTGAAGAACACCTGACCGCGGAACCGCTGGTTCTTGCGCACGAGCAGGACGAGCACGAGGAGCGCCAGGCCGCAGAGCGACTCGTAGATCTGGGTGGGATGAACCGGGAACGAGTGGTTCATCTTGATGAGCTGGTCGTGGAGCGGGTTGTTGGGGTCGTGGTAAAGCTCGAGGTGGCGCGCCCAGGCCGGCGAGCCGTCTCCCGCCTCGAGCGTGCCGGTGGCCCAGTGGGGGAAGGTCCCGAGCTTCTGCAGGAACGCGGGCGCGGTGTCGCTCAGCCGCGTGCCGAAGTCGCAGCCGAACAGGTAGCAGCCGATGCGCGTGATGAGGAGCCCGGAGGCGAGGCTCGGCACGGCGACGTCGGCCCAGGGCATGAGCCGCAGGCCGTGCGGCTTCAGGTAGGCCCAGCTCGCCAGGTAGCCGCCGAGGAAGCCGCCGTACACGACGAGACCTCCGCGGCGGAAGGCGAACAGATCGGCGAGCGAGTGGAACTCGTCGATGTTGGTCGCGACGTAGAGGAGGCGAGAGCCGACCACGGCGGCGACCGCCGTGACGACGTAGCAGTTCGCCATCGACTCCTTGGGCAGACCGTCGCGCTCGGCGAGGGTGAGCGTCAGGTACCAGCCCACGACGAGCGAGGTCCCCAGCATGACGCCGTAGGAGTAGATGGGGATGGCTTCCTGCTGGAAGACCGTGTGGCGATAGACGAACGCGGCGGCCACCGCGCCCGCGGCGGCCAGCAGCGCGCCGAGCGCAGTCCCCTTCTCCTTGGCCCGCAAGGCGAACGCCGCGTAGACGATCGCGATGACCGCGGCGAGCGCGAGGCCCCACCAGAGCATCAGCGGCCGGTGCGGTAGGGGGATGCGAAACAGGATGGGGTGCATACGATTGTCCTCTTACACAAAAGAGGGGCCTCTTGCACGCTGCGACCCTATGGTACAAGTCAGCGCGTGAGCGACCCCAGGACGAGCCGTTTCGCCAACGCGAAGGCGCACCACCCCCTCCCCGCAACCTCCGCCTGCACGGCCAGGCCCGCCTCGACCGGGTCCGCGTGCCGCAGCCTCGCTCGTGGCGCCCTCGTCGCCGCGGTCGCGGCGGCGTGCGTCCCCGCAGGGAACAGCCCAGCGACCGACTCGGGCGCCCCCGGCGCGCCCGGTCCGGCGACCACCGCCCGCGTCAAGCAGGCGCCCAACGTCCTTCGCACCGTCTTCGAGGAGCACTTCGACCGGCCGACCACGCCGTCCTCGAGCGCCAGCGCAGCCGCGACCGGGTCCGCCGCGGCGTCCGGCGAGGCCGCCCGGGCCAACCCGCTCGGCCCCAACTGGTACCAGGCGCAGACCAACGTCTGGCACATCGAGAACGGCAAGCTCTGCGGCGAGGGGGCGCACAACCACGGCGTGTGGCTCCAGCGTCCCATCCCCATCAACGCGCGCATCGAGTTCGACGCGACCAGCGACTCGCCCGACGGAGACCTGAAGGCCGAGATCTGGGGTGACGGGCAGTCCGCCGCCACCGCGCAGTCCTACACGAACGCGACGAGCTACCTGACGATCCTCGGCGGGTGGAAGAACACCGAGCACGTGCTCGCGCGCATCAACGAGCACGGCCCGGACCGCAAGGAGATCAGGGTCGACCCGAAGTCCGACGATCCACGCCAGAGGCCCGTGACGCCGGGGCAGTCGTACCACTTCAAGATCGAGCGATCCGACGGCAAGACGGTCCACTGGTCGGTCAACGGCATCGAGTACCTGGCGTTCCCGGACAGCGCGCCGCTCGCGGGCATCGGCCACGACCACTTCGGCTTCAACGACTGGGAGGTGAAGGTGTGCTTCGACAACATCAAGGTGACGCCGCTATGACCGCGTGACGGCGCATTCGTCCGGAGAACCGGCGTGGAACTGAAGGAGATCGAGCAGCTGGTGGGAGAGGCCGAGAACGGCGTCGAACGCCTGCGCTCGCTCTACGACCAGTACTTCATGGGGATCGAGCGCATCGAGCCGGCGGTCGTGCGCAAGGACATCGAGCGGCGCATCCAGGTGCTGCGGCGCACCCAGATCCGCAACACGGCGCTGCGCTTCCGGTTCCAGAACATCCTGCTCCGCTACAACACGTTCTGCGCCCACTGGATGCGCATCTGCCGGGAGATCGAGGAGGGGACCTACAAGCACCACCTGCGCCGGGCGAAGATGCGGTTCGACCCGCAGGCGCAGGCTCGGGAGGCCCGCGAGGCCCGGCTGAAGGCTGCGGAGTTCGACATCGACGTCGATCTGGACGAAGCGCACGCGGGCGCGGTCGAGGAGGGGGACACGGAGCGACCGCCGCCGGGGTCGACGGGGTTCGGCGCCGAGGCCGGCGTGGACGTCAGCTTCGACGAGGACCTGGACGCGCCGGACGTGCGCGCAGCGCTGCGGTCGTATGCCGTTCCGCACGACGTCGTCGCGCACTCCGTCGCGGGCCGCGCCATGACGAACATGACGGTCGACCCTCCCCGGACGACCGAGCCGGCCGTGCGCCCGGCGTTCGGCGCCTCGTCGTCCAGCGCGCCCCCCGACCGCGGCACCGATCCGGCTCCCCCGCCCGTCCCCTCCGCTCCCCCGCTCCGGGGCAGCGCGCCGTCGTTGGGGGCGGGGGTCACGTCGCCGGCGCCCATGCGCCGCATCACCCCGTCGTCGCCGCCACGGCGCAGCGTGCCCCCTCCCCTGCCCCCCGCCGCGACGTCAGGGCGCACGCCCCCCGTCGCCACCAGAAGCGCCCCGCCGCCCGTGCCCAAGCGCCGCTCGTCGCGACCCGCAGTCGCAGCCGTGAGGCCGCCGTCCACGCCCCATCGCGGGTCGCCGCGGCCCGCCCCTGCCGCCTCCGTCCCGCACGCGAGGCCGGCCGCGAAGCCGGCTGCAGACCAGGCGGGGCTGTCCGACGAGCGCGTGCGCCAGATCTACTCGAAGTACGTCGAGACGCGGCGCGCGCTCAACGAGTCGACCGCCGCCATCACGGTGGAGAGCATGACCAAGAGCCTGCGCGACTCGAGCGAGAAGCTGCGCAAGAAGCACGCGGGCAAGTCGGTCGACTTCGAGGTCCAGGTGAAGGACGGCAGGACCGTCCTGAAGCCTGTGGTGCGGTAGCCGTCAGGGGGCGAGGCCGCGCTCGGACGGGGGCGACGACGAGACGCGGGCGCGGGGCGCCTGGATCGGCTCCGACTGCTCGTCGGCGTCGCAGAACAGGATCGCGCAGTGACGGCTGTCACCGGCCTGCATCCTGCTGCACAGGGCGACCAGATCCTCGTCCGCGTCGACCACGACCCCCTCGATGGGCTGAGCGGTGCGAGCGTCGTAGCGGCAATCGTCGAGCGCCACCCAGAGCCCCCGGTACTCGTCACTCTGCTTGATCTGCGGCCACGTCCGACGACTGTCCATGCGATGTGAGCGTCTCCCTGGCGGACCGTTCGCGGTGCTTCCCCGCCTTGCAACCGGTCCACGGGGCCTGCAAGTAGCACCGCCGCTTTCCCTCGGTCAAGGAAGGGCGGGGCGCGGGCCGGGCCCCGCCGACCCCGGTGTCGTGACTTTTTCGTACGGCGTCGTGGCTTTTCCATGCGGCGCCGTGACCCGGGCATACGGCGCCGAGGCTTTTCCATACGGCGTCGTGACTTTTTCATACGGCGTCGAGGCTTTTCCATGCGGCGCCGTGGCTTTTTCATGCGGCGTCGAGGCTTTTCCATGCGGCGCCGTGGCTCTTTCATACGACCTGCCTCCGCCCGGGCGGTCCCCCGCCGCGTCCCTTGCCGGGGCACGCCCGAAAAGTCGCGTCCTTCTGACCACTTGGAAGAAATCGACATCGGCCGCGTCGATGCGACGTCGGGAATCGCGATCTCGGCAATGAGTTTCATGAAGGCAACGCGGCGAGGCATGCGGCCCCGTCACGCGCCTTCGGTCCAAACCGCACGCAGGTGCAACTTGAAGCATCCCGAACCGAGACGGACGGAGTCCGTCAGGACGCAGTCCGTGAAGGTCTGCGAAGCGCAGCGCAGTGAACCGAATCCACACGTCACGAAGTCCAACCCGTCCACGAAGAGAGGAGTCGCCATGCCCACCACCAAGCAGACCACCCCCGTTTCCGCGAACCCCACCGAGCCCGCGCCCGTCGCCATCAAGACGAAGCGGCGAGAGCTCACCCCGTCCGTCATGACGCCGCACCTCGCGGCCGTCGTACAGGACGTAACCTCACCGGCGCCTTCGGTGTCGGTGACCCCGACCGTGTCCCCCTCGGACACGGCCTCCGCGACTGCGACGCCAACCCCGCCGCAGTCCATCGCCACCGGCGCGGTGCCGGTGGTCACCACGCCCACGACCGCAACGTCACCCGTGGTGGCGGTGCCCGGCCAGAGCGCGTCGCCGAACGCCGTGAACCCGCCCCCGGAGCAGAACATCCAGTCTCCTCCGGCCGGGTTCGTGGCGCCCGACCCGCGCGATTTCCTGGGCTACCACCCGAGCTCGCGAGAGATCGCGGCGGCGAGCACGGTCGTCGCCAACCTCGGCAGCGCCGACAGCTGGGTCGCGACCTTCGGGTCGACGGTCCCGAGCGCGGCGACCCTGGCAACCGCTCTGTCCCTCGGCCTCGAGTGGGGCCAGATGCGGTCGGCCACGGAGGCGTGGGAGGTCTACGTCAAGGCCGAGTACAGCATGGCGTGGAAGAGCGCCCTGCTGATGCTCGACCAGCTGAAGCCCGTGTTCCTCGGCGCCATCGCGAAGGACCCTGCGCTGGCCCAGCAGTACCCGGGGCTGATGCAGATGTTCGACGCACCCAAGGCGGTCGCGAAGCAGGCGAGCGCGACCAAGAAGAAGAACGCGAAGGCCAAGGCGGCAGCGGCCGCCCCTGCAGCGCAAGCGGCAGGGGCGGTGGTGACGCCGGCGGTCCCGACGGCGACGACGGCGGCAGCGCCGGCGGCGGCGACGAAGACCGTCACGGTCAGCGCGTAGAAGGCAGAGGGTAGAGAGCGAACCGCCGCACGTCTCGCAAGGGGCGTGCGGCGGGGCGTGAGCCGGCGCCGCGACGACCGTCGCTCACACCTCGAACTCCCCCTTCTCGAGGATCTCCGTCACCCGCCAGAGGAAGGCGTTGGCCGCCACGCCGTCGACGATGCGGTGGTCGTAGCTGAGCGCCATGTACATGACCGGGTGGATGGCGATCGCGTCGTCGCCTTCGGGCCCGTCGACGACGACGACCCGCTTCTGGATCTCTCCCATCCGGAGGATGCCCGCGTTGGGCTGGTTGATGACCGCGCCTCCGTAGAGGTTCCCCTTCACGCCCGGGTTGCTGATCGAGAACGACGCGGAGCTGAGCTCGTCGATGGTGATCTTGCCCGTGCGCGCCCGCTTCGCGAGCTCGTCGATGCCCCTGGCGACGCCCCGGATGCCCAGCGTGTCGGCGCGGCGCAGGACCGGCACGACCAGACCGTCGGGCGACTCCATCGCGACGCCGAGGTGGATGTCGCCGAGCAGGACCAGCGCGTCGTCGAGGATGCGCGCGTTGAGCTGCGGGTTCTCCCGCAGCGCGCGGGCCGTGGCGACCGCGACGAAGGCGAGCATCGTGAGCGGGTGCCCCTCCTTCGCGTAGCGGTCCTTGTTCGCGGCGCGCAGCCGGGTCGTCTCGTGCAGATCGACCTCCGCCACCGTCATGACGTGCGGCGACACGACCTTCGAGTAGGTCATGTGGTCGGCCGTGATGCGCCGGCGTCGCGTGAAGGGGACGACCCTGTCGCCCTCGGCCGGTCTGTACGCCGGCACCTTGAACGATCCGTAGCCGACGCCCGGGACCGGCGTCGCGTGGCCGCCCGCCGTCACCGTCGCCTGCGCGACTCTGGACGGCGCGGCAGCCTCGGCAGCGGCCAGCAGCGCGGGGGTCGCGGCGGCGGGAGCCTCGCCCTTGCCCGCCGCGCGCAGGACGTCCTCCCTGGTGATGCGGCCGTGGGCCCCCGACCCGCTCACGTCGACGAGCCGCACGCCCTGCTCGAGGGCCTGCCTGCGCGTCGCCGGGCTCGCGAAGGGGGCACGCGCGGCGCCTGCGGGCGGCTCGGCGTCGGCGGCGAGGGGGGTGCTCACGCCTTCGTCGATGCGGCAGAGGACCGCCCGGACAGCGACGACCTCGCCCTCCGGCGCCAGGATCTCCACCACGCGTCCGCCGCTCGGGGCGGGCAGCTCGCTGTCCGCCTTGTCGGTCGCGATCTCGACGAGCGGCGCGTCCTTCTCGATGACGTCGCCCGCGCGGACGTGCCACCTGGTGACCGTTCCCTCGGAGACGCTCTCTCCGAGCTGGGGCATGCAGACGTCGACAAGCATCGCGTCACTCTGGCCGAGGCGGCCGGAACATGGAAGCCTGACCTCGCCGCCCCGCCGCGAGGCTCACCGGTTGCTGAGGACGGCCGAGATCATGAGGCCCCCGACGGCGCCCACGATGAGGATCACGAAGAGCCAGCCGAACACGCGCTTCTTGCGCCCCGCGTTGAGCGAGCTGGGGATGTCGATCGACTCGCCCGGCTTCATCGTCAGGTCGTACTGCCGCACCGGGAGAGCGGCGGGCTTCGCCTGGGCACGCTGGGGAGCGGCCCCCCACGCAGGGCCTGCCGCCGGATAGGCGCCGCCCTGGGCCGGGGCCGACGCCGACCACTCGACCGGGACGTCCTCGGACGTCCGCTCCGCTCGCGCCTGCCCGCCCGCGCCGCGCTCCGCGTGGAGCCGGCCGAGCACGGCCTCGATCTGGCCGAGCCTGCGGTCCACCTCGCGCCGCCACGCCGTCAGCTCGACGAGCGCGTTCTCGAT
>Ga0181517_10005660_pt1 | contig 10974 bp, 10 predicted proteins | sample PEATcosm2014_Bin_31_FD_119748 | JGI IMG/M metagenome (GOLD analysis project Ga0181517, IMG submission 119748) | Peatland microbial communities from MTU Mesocosm Facility, Houghton, MI, USA - PEATcosm2014_Bin01_30_metaG | ecosystem: Environmental > Terrestrial > Soil > Wetlands > Peat | place... | reverse complement strand
CGACCGCGTCATCGAGACCGTGAAGCGCCTCGAGGTCCAGGCGCTCGCGCTGCATCTGAACGCGGGCCAGGAGCTTTTCCAGCCCGACGGGGATCGGGATTTCCGCGGGCTCAAGGAGGCCATAGCCGGACTCTGCGAGGTATCTCCGATGCCCATCATAGTCAAGGAAACCGGCTTCGGGATCAGCCCCGCGGACGCGGATTCCCTGCTGGCCCTCGGAGTCTCGTACGTCGACGTCGCCGCGGCCGGCGGCACCAATTGGGTCCTCGTCGAATCCTACCGCATTCCCGAGGACGAGGCGGCGGTCGCCCGCGAGTTCGAGGGCTGGGGCCTGCCCACGGCCCTCCTCCTCCTCGCCCTCTCCATGAGGCGGAGCGGCCCTCGGGACTCCCGCATCATCGCCTCGGGCGGGCTCCGCTCGGGCCTGGACATCGCCAAGGCCGTCGCTCTCGGCGCCCATCTCGGCGCCCTCGCCCTCCCCTTCGCCCGGGCGGCGCACGCCGGCGGCGCGGAGGGCGCCCTTCGCCTCGTCCGAAGCTTGGAACTCTCGCTGAAGGCGGCCATGACCATGACCGGAAGCGCGGACCTCCCGGCGCTGCGCGCCGCTCCGCTGCGGATCGATCCGGCTTTGACGGCCGCCGCCGAAGATCTCCTCCGAGCGGAATACCGACCATGACAATCCACGGCGACGCCGCGCTTCCCCTCAAGTTCCGCAAACTCGACATGGCCGCCCGCCGCGCGGCCATGGAATCCGTCTACGGAGCGAAAAGGCTCGAGCTCGGAGAGTTCCCGGGAAGCGATGCCAGCCTCGCCGACGATATGGTCGAGTCGGCGGTGGGCTATCTGCCGGTCCCGCTCGGAATCGCCCCCGGCTTCCTCATCGACGGCCGATCCTACGATATCCCCATGGCCGTCGAGGAACCCTCGGTGCTGGCGGCCGCCACCTTCGCGGCGCAGCTCGTGCGTGCCGACGGCGGTTTCTCCACCTGGACGACCGAGCCGATCATGAACGCCCAGGTATTCCTCGAGGAGGTGCCGCCCGGCCGCGAGCGCGAGATCGAGCGCCGCGAGAACGAGATCAGAGCCGATCTCGATCTCTTCCTCGACTCCATGCGCCGCCGCGGCGGGGGATACCGCGGCCTCGAAGTGGCCCGGAACGCGGAGACGGGCCTCGTTCGCGTCTCTCTCCGCGTGGATGTACGAGACGCCATGGGCGCCAACGTCCTCAACGGCGCGGCGGAGCGCGCCGCGGGCGCTCTCGAGACGATGAGCGGCGGCAGGCGCCTGATGTGCATCCTCACGAACGACGCGGGCGAGCGCCGGGCGGGTGCGAGGTTCGAGCTGGCCGCCCATCGCCTTGCCCGAGGGGACTTCTCGGGGGAGGAAACCGCCAGACGCATCGAGCTCGCCGCTCGAGTCGCCGAAACCGATCCGACGCGGGCGATCACGCACAACAAGGGAGTGATGAACGGCATCTCCGCCCTCGCCCTGGCCACGGGCAACGACTTTCGGGCCCTCGAGGCGGGCGTCCATTACTGGGCCGCCCGAGACGGCCGATACCGCGGCGTCACGGACTTCCGGCGCGTCGGAGACGTTCTCGAAGGGAAGATCGAGCTTCCCCTCGCGCTCGGAACGGTCGGCGGATCGATCGGAGTCCATCCCGCGACCGCCCTCGCCCTCAGGATGCTGCGCGAGCCCGACGGTCGAGGCCTGTCCAGGATCGCCGCCGCCCTCGGTCTGGCCCAGAATTTCGCCGCCCTCTTCGCGCTCGTGACCGAAGGCATCCAGACAGGGCACATGAAGCTCCACGCCCGGAAGCGCGAGAAAGGAGCATGAGCGAAAGGCCCCTGCCCGGCCGCGCCGCCTTCGTCTGCACGGCTTCCCCTTCCCTCGCCCTCCTCAAGTATTGGGGCAAGACCGCCGGAGGCCGCAACCTGCCGGCCACTCCGAGCCTCGCCCTCTCCCTGGGAAACTTGAGGACCACGACCACGGTCGAGGCCTCCTTCGACGGCGCCGACGAGGTACGAGTGGGCGGCGAGCGGCAGCCCGAAGCGCGCTACTCGGACTTCTTCGACGCCGTCCGCCGCGCCCTTCGGGCCGAGCTCCGATTCAAGGCCGCGAGCCGGAACGACTTCCCCACCGCCTCCGGCCTGGCGAGCTCCTCCTCAGGATTCGCCGCCCTCGCCTTCGCCTGCGCCCGCGCGGGGGAGGCGGTCCTCGAAGGAAAGAAAGGCCTTTCGCCGGCCGAGATATCCTCCCTCGCGCGTATCGGCTCGGTCTCCGCGGCGCGAGCGGTCTTCGGCGGCTTCAGCCTCCTGCCCGCAGGGGCCACCGAGGCGAAACCTCTCTATGGAGAAGAGCATTGGCCCGACCTTCGCGTCCTCGTCGCCCTGGTTTCGCTCGAGGAGAAAGCCGTCTCGTCGCGCGAGGGAATGGAGCGTAGCCGCTCGACCTCCGTCTTCTACCCGAGCTGGGTCGAGAATGCCGGGGCCGAGCTCGAGAAAGCCGTCGAGGCGGTCGCGCGGCGCGATCTCGAAGCGGTCGGCGCCGCCATGAGGCGAAGCTATCTCAGGATGTTCGGCACCATGCTCGCCTGCGATCCGCCGCTGATCTACTGGCTGCCCGGGAGCCTCGCGCTCATCCGCGAATGCGAGGCGATGCGCCGCGAGGGGATCGGAGTCTGGGAGACCATGGACGCGGGACCGCAGGTGAAGATGCTCTGCCTGGCCGCCGACGCGCCGCGGATCGCCGACCGCGTCCGATCGACGAAGGCGGCCGCCTCGGTCATCGAGAGCCGCATAGGCGGGGCTCCCGAGATCCGCGCCGCGTCGGGCGGCGCGGTGGAAAGAGCCTGGAGCCTAGGGCGATGAAGACTCGGGCGTTCCGCGCCGCCATGCTGACGGTGCCGGGCAATCTCCTCCTCCTCGGCGAGTACGCGGTCCTGGAGGAGGGCGGCATCGGCGTCGCGGTGGCGGTGGAGAGACGCGTCGTCGTCGGCATCGAGCCTGCCGGCGAGCTGACGATCGTCGGCGCGGGGGGCGGATTCTCGGAAACGTGGAGAGAATCGGATCGCGGCAGCCCGAGCCTCCTGGGCGCGGTCGTCGCCGCGGTAGGACGGGAGCTCGAGGCTCGGAGCATCCAAGACAAAACGCTCCCCCTGCGCCTGCACGTCGACTCTTCCGCATTCTTCGGTCCCGACGGAATGAAGCTCGGCCTCGGATCGAGCGCGGCCGTCGCCGTGGGGACAGCCCAAGCCCTGCTACGATACGCGGGACTCGAGACCCGCGCGCTCGAAGAATCGACCTTCCGCGCCGCGCTAGACGGCCATCGCTCGCGCCAGCGCGGGATCGGGAGCGGCTACGACGTCGCCGCCTCGCTCTACGGAGGCTGCGGCCTCTTCACCGGCGGAGAGGTTCCGTCCTTCGAGCCCATCGCCCTCCCCTGGATGCCGCCCTTCTCCCTCATTCGGGGCGCGGCTCCCGTCGATACTTCCCGCGCCGTCGGGCGCTATATAGAGTGGAAGAAACTAAACCCCCGGGCGGCGAGGAACTTCCTCGAGACCTCGAACGAAGTCGCGCGCGCCTTCGCCGGCGCCGGGAACTGGTCCGAGGCCTCCTCGCGACTCGAAGAAGGCGCCCGCCTCGGCGTCGAGCTCGGAGAGGCTATCGGCGTGAGCGCGAGAATCGCCGGTCTCGACGGCCGCAAAGGCAAGGCCTGCGGCGCGGGAAACGAGGTCGGAGCGCTGTGGCGGGAAGACTTCGAGACGAAGGCCGGAAGCCTCGAGGATATCGGGATCGCGACGACTGGGCCGCTATGGAAAGAGTAGGCGTCGGCCGCGCGAAGCTCCTCCTCTTCGGGGAGCACGCGGCCGTGTACGGCTTTCCCTCGATAGGCCTCGGACTGCCCGCCTCGATCGAGATCAGGGTCAGCTCGAGCCGGGAGAAGGGTTGGCGCTTCCCCGACCTCTCCGAGGAAGAAGGACTGCGCTTCGGCGACTTCCTCGCCCGGGCCTCCGGCATCCTTCCCGCGATAGCGGGCGGAGGCGGGGAGATCCGCATATCGTCGACCATTCCCCGGGCGCTCGGCTTCGGCTCCTCCGCGGCTCTGTGCGTGGCCTTGGCCCAATCCTTCGCCGCCGAGGGAAGCCCCCCGGCGGAAATCTGGTCGATCGCGCACCGCGCGGAAGCGTACTTCCACGGCAAGGCCTCCGGCGTCGATACGGGCATGTCGCTCTTCGGCGGGCTTCGATCCTTCAGATCGTCGGCTCGCGGGCTGCCCGAGACCAGACTCCTGCGAGGCATTCCTCTCCACCTCGTCGTCGGAGCGGTGCCGCGCCGCGATTCGACCGCGGCCCTCGTGGCCGAGCTCTACACGCAAATCGGCTCGGGCGACAAAGGCCCGGGCGCTCTCGTCGAAGAACTCGGCGGGATCGCGGACCGGGCGATAGCCTTGATCGAGGGGACTGGCGCCGAATACTCGGACTCGATGGCCGGCCTGGGCGCCCTTCTCGGAGCCGCCCACGAGAGGCTCGGGCAGCTCGGGCTCGGCGACGCGGGAATCGACCGCCTCATCAGCGCAGGTCTAGAGACCGGGGCGGCGGGAGGCAAGCAGAGCGGCGCGGGCTCGGGCGGCGCCTTCTTCCTGGCCTATCCGTCGGAGATCTCGGCGAGGGCCTCAGGCCTCTCTCTCGCCGAGCTCGCGCGCCGCGAAGGTATAGGCCTGGCCGCGCCGCTTCAAGTCTTCAATTCGCCTTGATTAAAAGGAAGGGAAAGTCATGAAAGTAGCCGTACTCGACGACTATCAGGATGCGGTCCGGACCCTGGCATGTTTCAGGAAGCTCGCGGGACACGAGGTCACGGTCTGGACGGATCATACCCAGGACGTGGATACGCTCGCCAAGCGACTTGGCGACACCGAAGCCCTCGTCCTGATCCGGGAGCGGACCATGATCGCGGCGCCGCTGCTCGACCGGCTGCCCAAGCTCAGGATGATCAGTCAGCGCAGCGTGTATCCCCACATCGATATCGACGCCTGCACGCGGCGAGGCGTAGTCCTGTCCTCGAACCTGAGCTCCGACACCCTTTCGTACGGCACGGCGGAGCTGACCTGGGCTCTGGCGCTCGCGGCGATGCGGCAAATACCCCAGCAAGTATCCGCCCTCAAGTCGGGGAAATGGCAGGTCGGCCTCGGCGCCACGATCCGCGGCAAGACCCTGGGGATCTATGGCTACGGCCGCATCGGCGGCGTAGTAGCCGGCTACGGGAAGACTTTCGGCATGAACGTGCTCGTATGGGCGCGCGAGGCCTCTCTCGCCCGGGCTCGCGCCGACGGCTATTCGATCGCGCCCGGCAAGGAGGCCTTCTTCGAGAGCTGCGACGTCCTTTCCCTCCACATGCGCCTGATCGCCGAGACCCGCGGCATCGTCTCCGCCGCCGACCTCGCGCGCATGAAGCCGACGGCGCTATTGGTCAACACCAGCCGCGCCGGGCTGATCGAGCCGGGCGCGCTCGAGGCTGCGCTGCGGGCGGGCCGCCCGGGAATGGCGGCGGTGGACGTCTACGAGTCCGAGCCCGTGTCGGATAGGGATCATCCCCTGCTGACCCTGGAGAACGCCGTCTGCACACCGCACATCGGCTATGTCACCCGCGACGAATACGAAATCCAGTTCGCCGACATTTTCGACCAGATCGTCGCCTTCGCCGGCGGCGCGCCGATCAATGTCGTGAATCCCGAGGCGCTCGATCGTTCTAATCCGCGTCGAGCCTGAAGCCTTTCCGCAGCTGGCTCTCGAACATCGATGCGGGCGTCCAGCGTTTGAGCGAGGTGAAGAGCGCGGCCTCCTTGGTCACCGTCGTACGCAGCGGCGGCCGCTTCGCGCGCGCCAAGGCGGCGACGACGTCGGCTACGACGCCGGGTCCCGGGGCGGCTATCTCGAACTCCTTCATCCGTCTCGCGAACCGCCTTCTCCAGGGCGAGTACGCGGGCAGGGGCGCGGCTTCGACTTCGGCCGAATAAAGCTTCGTCTTGATGGCTCCGGGCTCGACCGCGCTGACATGGATCCCGAAGGGCATGAGCTCGAAGCGGAGAGTCTCGGTAAGAGACTCGAGCGCCGCCTTGCTCGCGTTGTAGAAGCCCCAGAACGGCAGAGGCACGATGCCGGCGAGCGAGGTAAGATTGATGATCCTGCCTGAGCCGCGCTCGCGCATCGCCGGTATGACGGCCTGAAGCATCCGCACCGAGCCGAAGAAGTTAGTCTCGAACTCCGCCCTGGCCGAATCGAGCGACACCTCTTCGACGGCGCCGACCAGGAGAAAGCCCGCGTTGTTTACGAGGATATCTATGTGCCCGGTTGCCTTCGTCACTTTCTCGACGCAGCTGCGTACGCTCAGGTCGGAGCAAAGGTCCAACGCGAGCATTCGCACCGCGCCCGCATCTCCGGTAGGCGCGCGACAGGTGCCGAATACGACCATGCCGTCTTCGGCGAGCCGTTCCGCTATCGCTTTGCCGATCCCCGAAGATGCGCCCGTAACGAGGGCCGTCATCGTTTTTCGCTCTTCCATGGAAGCCTCGCTTTCTTTGCGCCTACCAGCCCGGCCAGCCCTTGTCCTCGAAGACCTTGATTTCGGGCATTCCCTCGAAACTTGTTTCACCATATAAGACGGAAGGGAGTGTCGAAAATGTTCGGTCGCCGACGATTAAAATAATGTATACTGCGCGCATAGTTCCGAACCATCCAAACGTCTGACTAGCGGAGGCGTTCCATGGATACGACATTACTGCTCGAAGCGGCTCGCGCCGGAGACCGGTCGGGCTTCGGTCGGCTCGTGGAGCCGCATAGGCGCGAACTCCTCGTCCACTGCTATCGGATGCTAGGGTCTTTACAGGACGCGGAGGATCTGGTGCAGGAGAGTCTCTTGCGCGCGTGGCAGAAGCTCGGGACCTACGAAGGCCGAGCGTCGTTCCGCTCGTGGCTGTACAAAATAGCGACGAACGCCTGTCTCGACGCGCTCGATCGCCGTCCGCGCCGGACCTTGCCGCCCGGTCGCGCGCTCTCCGCCGATCCGGGCGCAGTGCCCGCTCCGCCGGTCACCGAGCCGATCTGGCTCGAGCCCTTCCCCGACGATTTCCTGGACGAGGCGAGCCCGACGCCCGAGGCGCGATACGACGCCCACGAGAGCATCACGCTCGCCTTCCTGTCCGCCTTGCAGGCCCTGCCGCCCCGACAACGCGCGGTGTTGATACTGTGCGACGTGCTGGAATGGCAAGCCGACGAGGCCGCCCAAACGCTGGACATTACGACCGGCTCGGTGAGCAGCGCGCTGCACCGCGCTCGGGTCACGCTCGCGAAATCGTATCGCTCGGGCGACCTCGTTTCGATGTCGCCCGAGCCGACGGACGAGAGGACGCGTTCCTTGCTCGAACGCTACGTACGGGCGTGGGAGAACGCGGACATCGACGCCCTCGTCGCCTTGCTCAAAGACGATGCGACCTTCGCGATGCCGCCGTTCCCATCCTGGTATCGGGGCAAAATCGCGATCCGCGATTTCATCCGGACGGAGATCCTGGCCGGCCCCGCGCAATCCCGGTACCGCCTCGAGCCGACGAGAGCCAACGGCCGGGCCGCCTTCGGCTGGTATCGGCTCGACGATTCGGACCATAGGTTTCATGGCTTCGCGATCCAGGTCGTCGGGCTCGAAGGCGAGCTGGTATCCGATATCACCACTTTCATGAATCCGGCGCTGTTCGAGCGTTTCGCTTTGCCCGATTCCATGGAAACGCGTCGATGAAATGCGGGGCATGCGAGCGAACGCTCGCCTGTTTGTTCGACGAAGGACGGATGGGCGACAGGGATCTCGCTTTGTGGACTCACCTTGCGACCTGCGCCGATTGCCGAGAGTCGCTCGCGAATGCGCTGCTGGTGCGGGCTTTCGAAAACGTGGCGCGGGGAGCTTGGGGGAGGCTCACGTGCGATGATTCGCGAGGTCCATCTTAGCCGCTCATATCGCGGCCCCCGCTCCGGCGAGAAGCCCGACTTGGTTCACGGCCGCGCCGAGACACCAGCCGAGGGCCAGCATGAAGACGAAGGCGAAGCCCAGCCAGCCCCAGCCTAGCTCGGCCTTGATCGCCGAGAGGGCCGCGATGCAGGGCGGAATCACGAGCACGAAGAGCATAAAGACGAAGGCTATCAGCGGGTCGATGCGGGGATCCGCCCTCAGGGCATCGCGCAGACTGCGGCTCTGCTCGTCCTCCTCGGTGCCGACCAGATGGAGAATGCCCATCGTCGAGACGATGACCTCCTTCGCGGCGAAGCCCGTGACGACAGCGACCGACAGCTTCCAATCGAAGCCGAGAGGCGCGAACACGGGCTGGATGGCCTTGCCGATGCATCCCGCGGCGCTGTGCTCCAGCGATGCCTCGGCCTTGGCCGTCTCGAGGTAGGCGGCGACATGCTCCAACTTCGCGCCGGGATGCTCGGCCTTGTACGAAGCCGTCAACGAATAGATCCGGCCCTGCGGCATGGCGTAGGCCGGCAGGGTCGTGATCGCCCAGATGAGGATGGACGCGGCCAATATGACGGTGCCCGCCTTCTTCACGTATTGCCAGGTCTTCTCCCACACGTGCCATGAGAGGCCGCGAAGCGTGGGCGCGCGGTAGGGCGGCAGCTCCATGACGAAGGGCGTGGGGTCGCCGCGTAGGATCGTCCTCTTCAAAGCGAAAGCCGCCACGAGGGAGACGAGGGCTCCGATCGCGTAGACGAGCATGACCATGTTGGCGGCATTCTTCGGGAAGAAGACGCCCGCGAGAAGGACGTAGACGGGCAGCTTGGCGCCGCAGCTCATGAAGGGTATTACGAGGACCGTGACGATGCGGTCGCGGCGGCTCTTGAGCGTGCGCGCGGCCATGATGGCCGGCACGGAGCAGCCGAAGCCGAGGATCATCGGGAACACCGACTGTCCGTGGAGGCCGAAGGCGTGGAGGAGCTTATCCGTCGCGAAGGCCGCGCGCGACATGTAGCCCAGGTCCTCGAGGAGGGAGAGAAGGAAGAACAGGACGATGATCAGAGGCACGAAGGAAAACACGCTCCCCACGCCATCTATGATGCCCCTGACCATGAGGGAGCGCAGGACGCCCTCGGGAACTACCGAGGTGACGGCCCCGCCCAGCCACCCGAAGAAGGACTCGAGCCAGGCTTGGGGGTAGGCGCCCAGGGCGAAGGTCAGCTTGAAGACGCCCCAGAGCACCAGGATGAAGATCGGCAGGGCGAGGAAGCGGTTCATGATGACCTTGTCGATCGACTCGGTGGGGGAGAAGTCGGGTCTCTTTGCCAGACTTACCGTCTCCTTGACCGCGCCGCGGATATAGCCGTAGCGCTGCTCGGAGATGACGATCTCGGAGTCCTTCGCATAGTGCTTTTCGAGCCAGGCGACCGATTCCTTAGCCAGCGCCGCTATCGCGACGGCGTCCGCATGGGACTGGAGGCGAAGATAGGCGTTCGCGTCCTTCTCGAGGAGTTTGACCGCGAGCCAGCGCGCGGGAAAGCGCGCGGCGAAGGAGGGATCGGCTGAGATCGCGTCCTCCAGGGGGCCGACCCGCGACTCGACCTCGTCGCCATAGCGGAGGAAGCGCGTGTCGCCTCCAGGGGAGACCGCGTCGCTAGTGAAGGCGGAGTCTATTGCGTCGAGCAGGTCATCGACGCCGCCCCCTTTAGAGCCCACCGTCCTGACCATCGGGATGCCGAGCACGGCCGACAGCTCCTTATCGTCGATACTGATGCCCTTGGCCGCGGCCTCGTCGCTCATGTTGAGGGCGCCGACTACCGGGATCCCCAGTTCCTGGAACTGAAGGCAGAGGAAGAGGTTGCGCTCGAGGTTGGTCGAGTCGAGGACGTCGACGATGAGGTCCGGCTTCTCGTCGAGGATGAAATCGCGGGCGACGACTTCGTCGATGGAGTAGGCGGTGAGGCTGTAGATTCCGGGCAGGTCGACGAAGCGGTATTCCCGCCCCTTCCGGAATCGCGAGCCCTCGAGCTTCTCGACCGTCACGCCCGGATAGTTCCCGACTTGGCGGTGCGCTCCCGTGACCGCGTTGAAGATGCTCGTCTTGCCGGCGTTGGGATTGCCGGCGAGCGCGACGCGGATGACCGTCTTTCCGGAATCGCTCGGCATGCCGCTACCCTCGTTCCCAATCGCCGACGGGGCTTATCTCGATATCCTCGGCTTCGCTGCGGCGGATGAGGATATCGTAGCCGCGGATCTTGACTTGCAGCGGATCGCGAAGGATCCCCGTCCGCACGACCTCGCCCTCCGCCCCCTCGGTAAAACCCATGTCGGCGAGCCTCTTCCCTACTTCTTTCCCGGTCCTGACCCGAATTACGCGAAAGCTCGCCCCGGTGGGCGCGTCGGAAACCACCATGACCCCTCTCCTTGTCGGCAATTCTGATAATGATAACCATTATCAGTAACTGGTTAAACCAAAGCCTCTTTATCGCCGCCGTCTTGTCTCGCGCCTAAATGCCCCGCTCCCGCGCGCAGGCGGGACAATAGCCTTGGAGCTCGAGCCTGTGCCCGCTCGGCGTGTAGCCGTGGGCCTGATAGATCGCCTTTTGCGCCTTCTCGATCGCCGGGTTCCGGAACTCCACCACCGCCCCGCAGCCCAGGCAGATGAGATGATCATGATGCGCGTGCCGAAAGGCGTGCTCGTAGCGCCGGGCGCCTTCGTCGGGACAGGCTTCACGGGCGAGCCCCGCGTCGGCGAGGAGTTTGATCGTACGAAACACCGTCGCCTGGCCGATCGTCGGGTCGATCCGGCGCGCGGCCGAGAAGAGCTCGTCGGCGGTGACATGGCGCTCGATCTGCAGGAAGGCGTCCAGCACGGTCTCGCGGGGACCGGTCAGTTTTTGACCGTGCTCGCGAAGGTACTCCTCGAGAACCCGCTTAGCCTCGCCGACCATCTTCCGCCTCCGGCCTCGTTTCG
>Ga0181517_10005659_pt1 | contig 10974 bp, 8 predicted proteins | sample PEATcosm2014_Bin_31_FD_119748 | JGI IMG/M metagenome (GOLD analysis project Ga0181517, IMG submission 119748) | Peatland microbial communities from MTU Mesocosm Facility, Houghton, MI, USA - PEATcosm2014_Bin01_30_metaG | ecosystem: Environmental > Terrestrial > Soil > Wetlands > Peat | place... | reverse complement strand
TGAAATAGGACTTTGCGAGGGCTTGCCGATCGTAAGCCACTTGGCCAGTCAGTCAAACGATGAAATGGGCGCTGCCTTAGGCACGGCAGGGCTGGTCCTCACGAGCGATATTCGCTATTATCGACCACTATTCCCGCAGCGACTGGGGCCGTAGGCGGGCGTTCAGTAACCGGATTGTAATCCGGCCAATAGAGTCCGCCACGTTTCTACATTAAAGGCGACAGCCGGTCGGTCAGGCGCTACAATCTGCGCGTAGAATTCGACATCATGAGCAAAATCAATTAAAATCAATTGGTCCCGCGTGCTCTCCTGCGGACTGCTAGCTGGAATCACTTGGATCATACTCGGCGCCACGGTCACCGCGCTGCTTGGCCGGGACTTCGCCGCTTTGCCCAATAACCACCTCGGTACACCCTCGCCCGGCTTCGTCGTGTTCAATGTCGTACTTGATCTAATTGAAGGCATTTCTATTCTGTGGCTTTACGCCGCCACCCGGTGCGTTGCGCTGGGGATGTCGCGCTGAGGATTGCAGTGTTACGCACCTGCCCCTAGAATGGGCATTTACACCGCAAGATGAATTCAACCTGGGAGTCGGTTGCGCGCGATCCTCATCCATCCGCATACCTGGACCCGCTGGTGGCCCGCCAGAAACGCGAAGCGCACCTTCAACTGGTCCGGCGGTGGTTGCGGGGGTTGAATCCACAGAGCGTTCTCAAAACCGACCTGTTTGAAGAGGCGTTCGGCGAGGATCGAGTCCTGCTCGATCTGGCTCCAAATGCCAGACACACCGTGGGAATCGACATCGCGGCCACCACCGTCATCGCTGCGCGCAGGCATTGTTCGGCTGCAGGATTCTCATTCCTGGTGAGCGACGTCCGGGCACTGGCTCTGCGGACCGACAGCTTCGAACTGGTTTTTTCCAATTCCACGTTGGATCACTTCGAAACCCGCGCGGAGCTGTTAGCCGCGCTGCGGGAATTGGTCCGCGTGGTGCGGCCGTCCGGTTTACTGATCATCACGCTCGACAACCCTTGGAACCCGCTTTACCCGCTGCTGCGTTGGGCGACGCGGCTCCGGCAGGCGCCTTATGTCCTCGGCTACACCGCCTCTCGCCAGCAACTGAACGGCTGGCTCAACGATCTTGGCATGGAAGTGGTGGAGAACGGGTGGCTCATCCACAACCCACGACTACTGTCCACGGGGCTGTTCTTGGGGCTGAGAAAGATCATGGGACGCGCAGCCGATGGCCCTATTCGCACGCTGCTGAGGTTGTTCGAGTTCTTGGGACGACTGCCGGCCGCGCCGTTCACCGCCTGCTTCTCAGCCGTATGCGCCAGAAAGCCGGCGAGGTAAAACAGGGAGCCGCCGGACGCCTCAACGCCAGATGGGCAGCCAGAACGGCCGGGCGGGAGCAGGAAATCCGCTCACAGTCTCCAGCCCGGGCCGGAGTTCCTTGCAATAGTCGCATGGGAAATTCTTGTTGCAAACAGGTATCCGGCAGCCGACCGAGCCAAGCTGCGCGAAATAGATCCGCGCCGCCGCATCGGAATAGCCGCTTCGCAACAACACTACGTCGCCGGCCCGGAGACTGGCCTTCATGAAAGCCGCCACGCTCCAAATATCGGGGAAACTCTGCACGTTTTCGTGCGGCACGCCGCCTTCAATCATGGCGTTCCGGGCCCGCCTGCCGTCATTCCCGTAAAGCAGCGTCAAGTCGGCGGATTGGGCTACCAGTCGCCCCACCATCCGAAACCGTTCCCGAAATGCCAGACCCGAATCGTACACGTCATGGAACACCAGGACACGGCGCCCGTTGGCTTGTTCCAGGACTCGCAACGCGGCGGGCAAACCCGCCAAGGAACGGTTGAATTCGTCCCGGAACGCGTACGCCCCGGAGGGCAACAGCACCGGCTCCATCCGGCACGGGGCTGGCTCTACCCGTTCCGCCGCGGCAGCCGCCCGTTCCAATTCCACGCCGTGCCACAGGGCGGTTGCCAGCGCCGCCATTACCGAATTGAGCCAATGCTCGCCCACCAACCGGGTGTTAACCATGCGCGACTGCGCGCCACGGTGGAACCGAAACGACAGCCGCGCCGGCCAGACGGAGGAAACTTCGCTCGCCCAAACATCGCACTCCGGGGAACGCCCGAAGGTCAACACCTTGCCGCGGCAACGCGCTGCCATGGCCGCCACTCGTGGGTCGTCGCCATTCAGAACAGCTAGCCCCCCGCGCCCCAGCCGAGAAACCAAACGCGACTTATCCAGGGCGATTTCCTCCAGGCTGGCAAAGCAGTCCGTGTGGACGGCAGCCACCGCCAGCAGCACTGCCGTATCGGGCGCAATCATCCAGGCTGCCTTCCTCAAGTCACCCGGTTTCCTGGTGCCCACTTCTATCGCAGTGAACCGATGGCGCCACCTGGTCCGCAATACGGTCAGCGCGACCCCGCGGCCGGAGTTGTTGCCGTGCTCGGTTCCGTTGACGGCAAAACAGGATGACAGGATTTGCTTCAGGCATTCGACCGCCGTGGTTTTTCCCACGCTGCCGGTGACGGCGATAAAGGTTGTGCGGAACATGAGCCGCCGCCAAACGAAGGCCAGTGCGCCGAAGGCCCAAAGTCGCGCACGCCGCCGATGCTCCACGAACCGCCGCATCGCAGGTCTCCAATCACGTGCCCGGAACGCGTCAGGGATTTCAGACATCGATCGGGAAATACGGCACCGTTGAGAACCGGGATGACGACACTAATAGCCACGCGAAACCGGCACCAAGAAAAAGACCAGTGTAGCAGTGGGCTTGCCGTCGCGGAACCCGTGTTATTCTAATTCAAAAGGGTAAGCCGATATCGTATTAGCAGAGGGCGCCCCGGGCAGAGAGCGGCGCCGAATGCCTCGCGTCTTGATTAAGGGCAGGTCACGCGGATGCGCCTCAGTTGTTCACAGTTGCGCGTTACATTCCCATCCTCCAATGGTTCCATGACCGCTTTGCGCGATCTGACTTTCGGCGGCCGAGACGGCGAGTTTCTGACCTTCGTCGGACCTAGCGGCTGCGGCAAGACCACTCTCTTGCGCGTGCTCGCCGGCCTGCTCGCGCCGGGCGCGGGTGAAATCGAGTGCATCGCGGGGCCCGGCGACCGGAATTCCAGCGTTTTGCTGGTGAGTCAGGAGCACAATCTGTTTCCCTGGATGACGGCCTCCGCCAACGTGGCGTTCGGCCTGGAAATGCAGGGCGTGCCGCGCGCCGAACGCGAGGCCCGCGCAGGGGAACTTCTGGCGCGGCTCGGCTGTGCGGGAAAGGAGCGCGCCTATCCGTGCCAGCTTTCGGTGGGGATGAAACAGCGCGTTGCGGTGGCGCGCTGCTTCCTGAGCGATCCGGCCGTGATGCTGATGGACGAACCTTTTGCGGCGCTCGATTTTCAGACCCGCATGATCCTGCAGCAGGAATTGTTGGATCTTTGGGAGCAGGAACGGAAATCGGTTGTCTTCGTTACGCACGACGTGGAAGAAGCCATCCTGCTCAGCGACCGGATACTGGTTCTGAGCGAGGGGCCTGGAACGGTTGTGGCCGAATACCAAGTCCCAGTGCCACGGCCGCGTCGTGCACTGCTCGAAATGGACGGAGAGCTGTGGGAACTCAAGCAACGCATCCTTGGATCCCTGAGGCTGGCGGCGGGCACCGGGCGTTTCGCCTGCGCCCGATGAAACTGGTCCGGTTCATCGGGGAGCGGTTCTGGCTGCTGGCGCTGTTGCTGGCCTGCTGGCAGGTTCTGGCGGCGCGCCGCATTCTGGACCCGCTCTTTTTTCCGCCACCGTCGAAGGTCGGTGAAACCCTCTGGGCGATGCTCGCGACCGGCGAACTGGGACGCGAAGCCGGCGCCACGCTGGCGCGCGCCGGAGCCGGCCTGCTGGTGGGCGTAGTTGGCGGCGGCCTGGTAAGCATCCTGCTGTCGGTGTCGCCGTGGTTACGCGCGGCCGTCCAGCCGCTGGTCTCTGCGCTGTATTCCACGCCGCGGCTGACCATGTTGCCCATGGTCATGCTGGTATTTGGGGTCAATGAAGCATCGCGAGTGGCGCTGGTGGCGCTGAGCGTGGGCCTCGTCATGGTGATCCAGGTCTCCGATGCGGTGCGCGGCGTCAGCCGGGACTACGTGGACCTTGCCGCGAACTATGGCGCCAGCCGCGCCGTCATCGTTCGCAAGGTCTATCTGCCGGCGTGCCTGCCGCAGATTTTCACCGCGCTGCGCCTGTCGATCGGGCGTGCCCTGGTGATGACGATCTCCATTGAGATGCTGAGCAGCAACGACGGAATCGGGAGCATGATCTGGATGTCGTGGCAGACCTTCGCGACCGAGAAGCTGTACGCGAGCGTGATTGTCTCGGCGCTGCTCGGATTGCTGTCCGGTCCCGTGTTTCATCTGATCGAGCGCCGTCTCGTGCCGTGGACACGCGACCAAGCATGACCGGCGAAATGATCTATTACTCGCGGATGACTTTGGGCATCCGGGACGTCCTGCGGCAGCCGGTGGCGGCGGACCCGATGGCCGCGCTGCGATGGCAGATGGAGCATCGCGAGGAACATTTTCTCGACCTGGCGCGCCGTGTTGTGTTTTCGAATCCGCAACACCCCTATCGCGAGATGTTCCGGATCGCGGGATGCGCCTGGGAGGACCTGGCGGCGGAAGTCGGACGCCACGGCCTCGAGGCGGCGCTCGGTAGACTCGCGGCGGCAGGGGTTTATCTCACCGAAGACGAGATCAAAGGCACGACGCCGGTGATCCGAGCTGGTCGCGAGATTCCGTGCGGGCCGGAAGCGCTGCTGAATCCGCTGGTTTGCGGCCGCATGACGACCACCAGTGGCGGAAGCCGCAGCGGGGGCACCATGACTCCCAAAAGCACGGCGCTCCAGGTTTACCGGGAAGCCTATCATCGCCTGCAATGGCGCGAATTCGAACTGGCCGGACGGACCGGCGTGCAGGTGCGGCCGATTCTGCCCTCGACGCTGGGCATCGGATACAATCTGCGGTCGATCCGTTGCGGCCAGAAGACGGCCAAATGGTTCGCTCAAGGCGGCCACTGGCTGGATGCGGGACATTACCGCGCGGTGACGTATTGGATGGTCCGCTCCGCGCGATGGATGGGCGCGTCACTGCCGCTGCCGGATTATTTGCCAGAGAACGATTTTTCGCCGGTGGCGCGGTGGATCGCGCAGCGAAAGCGGGAAGGGCTTCCGTGCGCGATGCTCAGTTACGCCAGCGCCGCCGTGCGCGTGGCGTCCGCCGCGCGAGACGCTGGGCTGGACATCGCGGGAACGCTATTTCTGGTTGACGGAGAGGCTCTGACCGACGCGAAACGGGCGGCCATCGAGGCGGCAGGCTGCGAGGCCTATCCGAAGTACGCCATTTCCGAGGTGGGGTCGATCGGGAACGCGTGCCGCCGCATGCGCACCGGCAATAGCGTGCACGTGCACAGCGACGCGGTGGCCGTGATCGGGCGTCGGCGGCGTGCGCCACTCTCGGACGCGGAGGTGAACTCGCTGATGTTCACCAATCTGCTGCCGTTCGCCGGCCGGTTCCTGATCAACGCCGAAATGGACGACGCGGGCATTCTGGAACCGGTGGATTGCGACTGCGAATACGCGCGCGCCGGGATGAATCTGCGGATTAGCGGCATTTACAGTTACGGAAAGCTCACTGGCCAGGGCATCACGCTGATGGGCGGCGATATCGTTCGCATACTCGAAAGCGCGCTGCCGCAACGCTTCGGCGGCGGGCCGGGCGACTACCAGCTTGTCGAGTACGATGGCGCGCGCCAGGCGCAAGTGGAGCTGCGCATCAGTCCCCGCGCAGGCGCCGGACCGCCCGCCGCCGTGCGCGATTTTCTGTTGCGCGAGATTCGCGGCTGTTACGGAGGCGCCCTGGCGTCGCGCGTCTGGACGCATTCGGACGGTCTCGAAGCGGTCGCCGCCGAACCGCTCGCAACGCGGACCGGGAAAGTGCTGCCGCTGCACCTGCTGAGCCCGAAGGTGGAGGCCGTGCGTGCTTCGTAGAACACTTCTTCTGACCGTCCCCGTTTTTTCCGTGGCGGGCGTCTTGGCCTCCTGCGCGAGGCCCGCGTCGAGAGCAACGCGGATGAATTTGCGGGTATCGGCGTCCACCCACCTTTCGATGTGCCCGTTTTATGTGGCTTACGAATTGGGATACTTCTCGGATGCGGGTTTCGACGTCGAACTGGTGAAGGACATGGGAACGCCGCAGTCGCTGCCGCTGCTGGCGGGCGGCAAACTGGATGCGGGATTCGCCGGTCTCGTGCCTGCCGTGGTAAACGCAGTGGCCCGCGGCGCGCGCCTGCGGCTGGTCGCCGGCCGCGAACTGATATCGTTATCCTGCGGCACCGCCGGCACGGTCTTCGTCAGCCGCAAGGTTTTTCCCCAAGGCGCGCGAAGCATGCGCCAGCTTAAGGGTGCCCGTATAGGCGTCAGCGATTCGTCGCCCCGGACGACGTTCTGGCTGGATACACTGTTGCAGCACGAAGGGATGCGGCTGAGCGACGTGATGGCGCGGAAGATGCCCTATAACGAAGAGGTGGCCGCCCTGCATGCGGGCGGGATTGACGCTTTCGTATCGCCGGAGACCGACTTGAATGCCGAGCTGCGGTCGTTGGGATTACTGGCCGGACCCAGCGTGGCAGCTTTGCTGCCAAACTTCCAGTATTCTTACATCGTGTTTGGCCGCCGTTTGCTGGAAGGCCGCGTCGATACCGGCGCACGGTTTCTGCACGCGTACTTCCGGGGCGCGGGCGACTTTCTGGGTGGCCGCACTCCGCGTTTCCTGGACGATTATGCGAACCAGAATAATCTGGATGCCAAGCTGCTCCGCCAGGCTTGCCGCGCGACCTTCGAGCGCGATGGAACCATCCACATGGACGATTTGCGGCGCTATGCCCAATGGATGGCCGAGCACAACCTGTGCCCAGCCAATGCGGATGTTGCGGCCTTCGTCGACACCAGATTTCTTGAGGCTGCCCGCACGATGAAATCAACGTGACCATGCGATCGATCAAAGCGCCACGCCATAGTCTGCCCCATTTCGCGCTCCTATTAGGGTCGCTGATGGCAGCGCTGCCAGCGTGTGCCCAGCCCTCGGGTTCCATCGCGGGAACGGTCACCGATCCTTTTCGGCAAACCGTGGCCGAAGCCAGCATCCGCGTCTTCGAAACCTCCACCAATGCGGAACGCAAAGTGACCACCGACCGGGCGGGCCGCTACACGGTAGCGGACCTGCCGCCGGGCACTTATTCTCTGGAGGTCGCGCACGGCGGGTTTCAGGTTTCCCGGATCGATGGATTGCAGCTGACCGCGGGCCGCGCGCTCTGGGCCGACGTGGAGCTAAAGATCGGCGCCTCTCGGGAGACCGTCGTGGTGACAGCCGAAGCCCAGCCCGTGGACACGCAACCGGGCGCGTGGGCCGCCGCCGTCAGCCAGCAGCAGCTTGCTGCGCTGCCGCTCAACGGACGCGACGTATTCGATCTCGCTTCGCAGCAGGTTGGCGTCGAGACTCCGGCCAGCGCCAACGCGACCATCAACACGGGCCTCGGCGTCCACGTGTCCGTGAATGGTTCCCGCCCCAGCGAGAACACCTTCCGCCTCGATGGCATTTACATCAACGATTCCAGCGGCTCCGCCCCCGCCAGCGCCGCGGGCCATCTTCTCGGTCTGGAAGCCATCGCCGAGTTGAACCTCGTCACCGCTCCGTTCAGCGCCGAATACGGCCGGACCGATGGGGGCATTCTCATCGCGGTTTCGAAATCGGGAACCAACGAGCTGCACGGCGCGCTTTATGAGTATCTTCGCAACAACGATTTCGACGCTAAGAACTTTTTCGATCCCGCCAGTGGGCCGATTCCGGCGTTTCACCAGAACCAGTTCGGCGGCCTGATCGGCGGGCCAATTCTCAAGGACAAGCTGTTCTTCCTGATTAGCTACGAAGGAATCCGGCTCGCCTCCAACGCCACAGATACCATCGTGACGCCGGATGCCCAGGCCCGCAGCGGCCTGTTGCCCGTGAACGGCGCCCCGCAGCAAGTTACCGTGTCCGCCAAGATCCTGCCGTATCTGGCCTTTTATCCGCTGCCCAACGGCCCCGATCTGGGAAACGGAACCGGCGACTACAGCGCGCCGGTTCCCACCGGCACCCGCGAAGACTTTGCCACCGGAAAACTCGACTACGTCAAATCGGAGCGCTGGCGCTTTAATGCACACTACGCTTTCGACGATACCGATTCCACCACGGGCGATATATACCGCATCTGGTCTTACCGGAATGACTCGCACGACAACATCGTGCAGGCCGCCGGCCAGTATCTGCCATCGGCGAGTACGGTGGAGGAAATCCATGCGGCCTTCAGCCAGATTCGCAACGGGAGCCTGGCTTCCTCCGCGGCGGATGTTGCCGCGGACGCCTTCGTTCCCGGCCAGAACGTGGGTGCGATGCTGATCACCGGCCTGGGCAGTTTTGGAGGAACCCCCGCCCGTACCACGCCCAATTTTTTCACCGTAAGCGACGGCCAGATCAGTTACTCGCTCACCAGGATCGCGGGCGCGCACAAACTTACCGCCGGCGCCAGCTTCGACCGCATTCTGCTCGATGAGGATGGCGATCTTGACCGCGCCGGTTATTATCAGTTCACTTCACTCGAGAGCTTTCTCGCCGCCCAGCCGTCGAAGCTCAGTATTCTGGCTCCGGACTCAGGCACGCTGCGGCATTGGCGCATGCTGCAGTTCTCCGGGTACGCGCAGGATGACGTGCGCGTCAGCCGGCGCCTGGCTTTCGGCGTGGGACTGCGTTACGAGATGGCGACCACGCCGGTGGAGCGCGACGGCAAAGTCGCCTCGCTACCCAATCCCCTCACGGACACGAGCGTCACGGTGGGCGGCCCGCTCTATATCAATCCTTCGAAACTTAATTTTGCGCCGCGCGCCTCGCTCGCCTGGGATCCCGCGGGCAACGGCCGCACCGTGGTGCGTCTCGGCGCCGGCATTTTTTACGATTTGCTGGGAACGCCAGAGTTGATCGTGGCCGGATTGTACACACCGCCGTTCTATACGCGCTATGTGATCAGCAAGCCGGTGTTCCCCGATGCCCTGAACGCGATCGGCGCGACCTCCGGACAGCCAGCCCTAAGTATCCTCGCGTACCGCCCGAATCAGCCCTATGTTATTCAAGATCAGTTGGTGGTGGAGCATGAATTCGCGCGCAACTTAGTCGGCCAGATCGGCTACGCCGGCTCACGCGGCCTTCACCTGATGGGACTGGTCAATAACATCGACACGCCTCAGCCGCAGCTCCTCCCCAACGGGCAGCTTTACTTTCCGGCTAACGGCCCGCTGGTGAACCCGGCGTTCTCGGCGATCACAATCCGGACGCCTTCCTTCGACTCTGTCTATCACAGCTTGAACGCGGGACTGCAGATGACGGTTCTCAAGGGCCTTCGCGTGCAGAGCAAGTTCACCTGGAGTAAGTCCATCGACGACGAGTCGATAGCCGTCCTCGACGACTTCTACGCTAACGAGGCGGTGCCCAGCGGGTATGACCTCCGACAGAACCGAGGCCCATCGGACTTCAATTGCCCGTTCGCCTTCGCCAGCAACTTCATTTACGATCTGCCCCGCACAGGATCGCGCACGGCGGACCTGGTGTTCGGCGGCTGGCAACTGGATGGAACGTTGCAAGCGCAATCCGGCAATCCGTTCAACCCACTCACCGGTTTTGACAGTGTCAACCTGGGCAGCTCGTCGAACGCTCAGGGGGAAAGGCCCAATCTCATCCTCGGGCAGCCCTTGATTACGGGCAGCGTGCAGCAGTATTTTAATCCGCTGGCCTATTCGCTGCCGGCCGCCGGAACCTTGGGCAACCTCGGTCGTAACGTGCTCAGCGGGCCGGGACTGGTGATTCTCAATCTTGCGCTGGACCGTACATTTTGGAAGCGCGAGAGCCAGTCCGTCCGGCTGCGGGCGGAGGCGTTCAACGTCGCCAATCATCCGAACTTCCAAATCCCTTCCGGGACCTCGCTGTTCGACAGCACGGGCGGGCGAGTGGGTGGCGTGGGGCAGATTACGGCTACCACCACTTCCTCGCGGCAGATTCAGCTTTCGGCCCGCTATTCCTTCTGAGCCGGCGCGCCTTCCTTTTGGCCTGTCTCCCCGGTGGGCACCGACAACCAGAGTAAATGTGCGGTGCGTCAGAACGTGGAGGTCGCCAAGAAGTTTCGCCAATCCATCGTGGACCGACCGGTCCAAGCAGCAGCACCTGAGGTCGCGGCCACTTGGCTGGCGCCAAACCGTCGACAGGGTGTGGTCCAGCCATGAACGGCACCCTAAACGCGCGAGCGATATCACCTCATATCGGCTCGCGGTAGGCAAGGCAGACTCCCCGGCGTGTCCCGCAAAGGGCTTCCTTATTGGACGGCTCCAGCTTTCCACTGACCCCCGTTTTACGATCGCGATGGCCCTTCCTCACGCGGAACTGACCACTTCTCAGCAACGGCGGCTTCTCGCTCATGTGGACCGCTCCGGGTTGCCGACGGCCCCGACCCTGCTTACCAGCCGCGGCCGGAACTGTGCTCTTGGCCCTCGGTCTGCCAACTTCTGTTTCGGCCACTATACAATTATTGTGAATGCACAAGATCCTAGATCTTGACCTTGACTTCTTCGTCTGGCCTAGCATCGATGACACCGGGGAGGATGATCTCTCAACGCGTCCGCGTCCTGACAGCGATTCGTTCAGTCATGTCGCTGCCGAGGCCGAGGTTCGCGAGTTTCTTGAGGTAAGGTGTGGTCTTTCAATAGAACATCCGTTGCCGGGACATGAAGCCCAAGAGCATGTGGATGCCTTCACTACATGGCGCGAGTGGTTGCGCCGGGGACTTCTTTCTGAGCCGTTTGCCGTTGTTCACATCGACGCACACTCAGACTTGGGATCG
>Ga0181517_10005655_pt1 | contig 10977 bp, 5 predicted proteins | sample PEATcosm2014_Bin_31_FD_119748 | JGI IMG/M metagenome (GOLD analysis project Ga0181517, IMG submission 119748) | Peatland microbial communities from MTU Mesocosm Facility, Houghton, MI, USA - PEATcosm2014_Bin01_30_metaG | ecosystem: Environmental > Terrestrial > Soil > Wetlands > Peat | place... | reverse complement strand
GGTGAGTCGAAAGCCTGCCCTGAGCGAAGCCGAAGGGGATCTGCGGTTGCACTTCGGAAGATAGCAGCAAACTTCAGACTCAGGACAGTAGAGAGCAGTAGCATCTACATCGACGCGGCAGGTGCAACCGCGCCTGCCGTGTGGCACTCCACCAGTCTTCCGCCCACTTTGCCGGCCACTGTGGTCTTTCCGCCGTCATCAACCGCTGCCACCTGCTTCAGCTCCTTCAGCAATTTCACCAGCCGCGCAAATCCCTGCTCCCGCGCCGTCTTGTTTCCTGGCACCGTGTTTCCCGGATCCTCGCCCGCCCGCATGAACCCATGCCCTGCACCATCGTAGGTCACGGGCTCATATGTCTTGCCCGCAGCCTTCATGGCCTCAGTCGTGGCCGGAACCGTCGCCCCAATGCGTCCGTCATTCCCCGCGTAAAACCCATACACCGGGGCAGTAATCGTGGAAACATCCGCCGGCCCCGGCCCATAGAAAACGAATGCCGCCGATAGATCCTTGCGATGCGCTGCGAAGGCGAACGACTTACCCCCGCCCCAGCAGAACCCCACAACCGCGATCTTCCCATTCGCCGCTGGCAGGTGCTTCCCATAGTCGGCCGCCGCATCCAGATCGGCCAACACTACCGCAGGGTCCAGCATCGACACAGCCTTCGTCGTTGCATCCATGCTTGTGAACTCGCTCGACCCGCCACCCCCCGGCCCGAATCCCGAGAGCAGATCGGGAGCAACCACAATAAATCCCTCCGCCGCCAGTTCGTCCGCCATCTCTTTGGCCCAGTCGCTCAGCCCGAAGATCTCGTGGATCATGATCACCACCGAGGCCTTCCCCTTCACCTCCGGGTACACCACAAATGCCTGCAGTTTGCGATCGCCATGCTTTAGGGCCACGTACTCGCGGTGGCGCGGCGATGCTTCGAGCCGGGCTTTTGCCCAGTCCTGTCCGTAAAGTGACATTGTTGTTGTAAGTGCAAGCAGCACAACGACCAGCGAACGCAGCGCAATGTTCAGCGAACGAAGGGGGAAGTACGCAGTCGGTTTCATGCGCACCAGTCTAGCCGGGTAGCACGATGCCTGCAAGAAGTATTCCTGAAGCCAGCACCGGCCCATGAGCCCACCACCTCGTCTTCGATGATCGTAAGCTTGCTGCAAAAGAAACGGGCCTTGCGGGAATAAATCCGCAAGACCCCATCCTGAGCACGAACACATCCTCCATGGCCAACTCGCTGTCTTGCTGACTCGCTGACTCGCTGCGTTTACGCCATCGCTTCCCGACCCATCGGCTCAAATACCAGCGCATTCGACTTGCGATCCGCATCGATCCGTACATGCGATCCGTGCAGTACCTCGCCATTGAGGATCTTGATCGCCAGCGGATCCTGCACCATCCGCTGTAGTGCCCTCTTCAGCGGACGCGCGCCATAAGCCGCATCCGATCCGGCCTTGAGAATCAGTTGCCGCGCGGACTCCGTCAACTCCAGCGAGATCTGACGGTCTTCCAGCAGCTTCCGCACCTCGTTCAGCCGCAGTTCCAGAATCTGGCCCATCTGCGCCTGTCCCAGTGGACGGAAGATCACTGTGTCATCCACGCGATTCAGAAACTCCGGCCTGAAGTGCTCCCGCAGCACCCGCATCACGCTCTCCCGCGCCATGTCGAAATCGTGTTCGGTCATCAGCGCTTCACCCGCAAGTGCAGCCGCTCCTAGGTTCGAGGTCATAATCAGCACCGTGTTCTTGAAGTCCACGGTCCGTCCCTTCGCGTCGGTCAGGCGTCCATCGTCCATCACCTGCAGCAGGATGTTGAACACGTCTGGATGCGCCTTCTCAATTTCGTCGAACAGAATCACGGCATAAGGCCGGCGATGAATCGCCTCGGTCAACTGCCCACCTTCGTCGTAACCCACGTATCCGGGAGGCGCGCCGATCAGCCTTGCCACGGCGTGCTTCTCCATGTACTCGCTCATGTCGATCCGCACCAGTGCCTGCTCGTCGTCGAACAGAAACTCAGCCAGCGCCCGTGCCGTCTCTGTCTTGCCCACTCCCGTCGGCCCCAGGAAGATGAAGCTGCCGATCGGCCGTCGCGGATCGCTCAGCCCCGCGCGAGAACGCCGAATCGCATTCGCGACCACGGTCAGTGCCGCATCCTGCCCAATCACCCGCTCCTTCAGCCGCTGCTCCATCTCGACGAGCTTCTTCACTTCGCCTTCGAGCATCCGAGACACAGGAATCCCCGTCCACTTGCTCACGATGGCCGCGATGTCCTCTTCATCGACTTCTTCCTTCAGCATCCGCGCGACGCTTGCATTCCCAGCCTGCTCCGCGTCCAGCCTTTTCAGCTCTGCTTCCAGCTTCGGCAGCTCGCCATACTGGATCTGCGCAGCCCGCTCCAGTTGTCCCTTCCGCGTCTGGTCTTCCGCCTCAAAGCGAAGCGCCTCAATCCGCTTCTTCAGCTCGCTGATTCGGCTGATCGCTTCGCGCTCTTTGGTCCACCGGGCGCGCAACGCCGTAATCTGTTCCGTCAGCGTTGCCAGCTCGCGCTCCACTTCGTCGCGCCGGGCAATGCTGTTCGAGTCGGTCTCGCGCTTCAGTGCCTCGCGTTCGATTTCGAGCGAGGTCTTCTCACGCTCAAGCTGGTCGATCTCTGTGGGTACCGACCCAATCTGAATCGCCAGCGATGCCGCGGCCTCGTCCACCAGGTCAATTGCCTTGTCCGGCAGGAACCGATCGCTGATGTAACGATGCGACAGCGTCGCCGCCGCGACAATTGCCGAGTCTTTGATGCGCACGTTGTGGTGCGCCTCATATCGGTCCTTCAGTCCCCGCAGAATTGCAATCGTATCCTCGACGTTCGGCTCGCCCACATACACAATCTGGAACCGCCGCTCCAGCGCCTTGTCCTTCTCGATGTACTTGCGGTACTCATTGAGCGTGGTCGCGCCGATGGCTCGCAGCTCACCGCGTGCCAGCGCCGGCTTCAGCATGTTGCTCGCGTCAATCGCGCCCTCTGCCGCGCCCGCGCCAACCAGAGTGTGCAGTTCATCGATAAACAGCACGACTTGACCGTTCGACTCTTCGATCTCCTTCAGCACGGCCTTCAGGCGGTCTTCAAACTCCCCGCGATACTTTGCCCCGGCCAGCATCGATCCGAGGTCGAGCGAAATCACCCGCTTGTCGCGCAAACTCTCCGGCACGTCGCCCGAAACAATCCTCCGCGCCAGACCCTCCACAATCGCCGTCTTGCCCACGCCCGGCTCGCCAATCAGCACCGGATTGTTCTTCGTCCGTCGGCTCAGCACCTGGATCACGCGCCGAATCTCCTCGTCGCGCCCAATCACCGGATCGAGCTTGCCGCGCCGCGCGAGTTCCGTCAGGTCCTTTGCATACTTCTCCAGCGCCTGGAACTTTCCTTCGGGATTCTGGTCCGTTACGCGCTGCGACCCGCGCACGGCCGTCAACGCCTTCAGAATCGCTTCGTGCGTCGCGCCTAGCGCCAGCAGCGCATCGTGCGCCGCATCGCCCTTCAAGTGAGCCGCGCCCAATAACAAATGTTCTGTGGACACGTACTCGTCTTTGAAGTTCGTGGCCTCGCGAGAGGCTTGTTCCAGCACCTTGTTGAGCGCCTGGCTCAAGCCGGGTTGGCTGGACGATCCTGCCACACGAGGCAGTTTCTCCTCGATCTGGTGCAGGTCGCTCTCCAGCCGCTCGGTGGGCACACCAATCTTTTCCAGCACAGCAGGGATCACGCCCTCGCGGTCCTCAATAAGCGCCAGCAGCAAATGAACTGGCAGTACCTCGGGGTTGCCGAGCTCGGCAGCGCGCGTCTGCGCCTGCTGCATCGCCTGCTGCGACTTCACCGTGAATTTGTCCCAACGAATCGCCATCTTCCCTGCTCCTGGCTTCCAGCTCTTTCTGCCTGCTTCCCGCGCGGCAGTTCCTATTCACAAAGATTCTCTTCCTATCCCGTTTGTTGCGCAAAACAGAAGCGCCGGAGGGAAAAATCGCATAGCCCTCCGGCGCGTTGCTCGAATCGGCCACAGCCGCAGCCATCACACCAGAGAACTGACAACTGTGAACTGCGAACTGTGAACTGTTCTTACCGCACCCCAGCTAATTCCGGCTCTTCCACTCGGGCTTGGCCGCCCACGTTGATCTTGATCTGCTTGGGCTGCGCCTCGGGCTTCTTCGCCAGCTCCAGCTTCAGAACACCGGCGTTATAACTCGCCTGCACGCTCTCCGTGTTCACCGTGCTGGGCAGCGTGAAAGCTCTGAAGAAGCTCCCGTAACGCCGCTCAATGCGGTGGAAGTTCTCTTCCTTCTCTTCCTTCTCGAACTTGCGCTCACCCTTCACGGTCAGCGTATTGTTCTCCACGCGAATGTCCAGGTCCTTCTCATCGATGCCCGGAACTTCGAGCTTCAACACAACCTTCTGCGCGTCTTCATAGATATCGACCGCCGGCACAAAACTGGCAGTCGTCAGCGGGCTCTCCCCGTCGTTCATGGCGCGGAACAGCGAATTCAGGCGATCCTGCATCGTCACAACTTCACGGAACGGGTCCCAACGAGTAATTGCCATTGCATTCATCCTCCAGATCGATAATTCGGAATCGACAGCGGCCGGACCTCCAGGCCCAGCCAGTCAATCGATCTGATGACAGTATAGCATAAACGATGCATAAAATATGAGCGTATTACACTCACTTTTTCAAGATGCGAGTATCTTGAGCAGAATCTGCTGTTTAACTGGCTCTAGGCGTGGCTTGGGAGACCTAACGTAGCTTCGAGGAAGGGTGGATCCGCACTCCAGCCTTCTGGAAGGTCGCCGCTTCCTGTTGGTCGCGGCGACCTGAAAACATTGGACTTGGGGCACATCGACCCCGGAACCGCTTCATACTTCAAAGTGGCAGACGAAGCTCTTGATCTGGAAGGTGCAACTGGCGTCCGGATCGCCGGCTTTCTTGGGCTTGACAACAAGAAGGCCCGGGTCGCCTCCAGACAAGCGGATGGCTCCGCCGTTCTCCACCACGCTCGTGACGGCGCGCTGAATCGCCTCGACGCGATCCGCTGGTATGCCGCCTCCGGCCTCCAGGTTACGCCTCTGCTCGGGGTCGAGAGCAAAGTGTGTGGTCATGAACACGCGCCAGTCTTTGGCGAGCACCTGTTTGCCTGCCGGGTCTTCCAGGGCAAGGTTCAGCAGTCGGTTGATGTTGTCTACGGTGGGGGTCAACATGGCTTTTCTTTTCTCCAGGCCCGTTCCGCTTCCCGTCCAGCTTGCGCCGGGGACTTCGAGCGAACAGAGCGATATTCTCTGTACCCTCAGTGGGAGAAAAACCCGTTTTGTGACACGAATCGCTCGGCGCAGAGGAAGTTTGGACGGATTCACCTTGCCTTGTGCTTATGGATCGGGGAACGCCTCGCCTGGAGTCAAAGATGACGCTCCGGAAGCTACGCCCCAACGACCTGAATCTTGCGTTGGACCGGAAGTCTTCTTGAATGCTCCACATTTTTCGCGCTCTACCCTTGAAAACGAACCCAGCTGGCCACAGCGATGCTCATTCCTTGTTTGCATTCAAGACTGCGGTCGCCCAACTCTCGCCGGCCGTCCGCAACCATATCGCCGTGTCCTTATCCTTGTAGTCGGCGTAGATATACATAAAAAGGATGTGCTTCTTGACCCGGACGTAAATGACGCTCACCGCTTTCGTCAAGGTCGATGGACCGCTCGGCTTGGCGGAACTTCCAACCTTCGAGGCGTGGAGAATAGTCCCAAATGCAGCCGAGTCAGGCGTTGAAAAGAGGCAGCCGAGAGAAATCGGTTCCGCAAAACTCACCTGCGGCGAATCAAGGTGCAAAGCTTCGATTCTTCGATTGAACTGCTCCTCATTGTCCTTTGCGTAGCCGCTAACCGTTGTATCGAAGTTCTTCCCCGCACTCTCGATTATCTGCTTGAAATCGGCTTCGCTGATGCTGAGGGACTCGAATTGCCGTGAGGTTGCGACAATCGCAATCCGCGCGGGAGCCTTCACGTCTCCGGCCCGAATTGCTGGCAACTCGTCAATCGAAACGTACCCCGCGATAAGGCGGTTCGATGGCGGAACGAATTGGTCCATGAAATGGCGCTTTTCAATCCCCATCTCGACCATCCCCTTCCAGGGAGCCGGGACGACAATTTGGGCACCTCCAACCTCATATGTATCCGAGGGGAGTTCCTGAGTCTGAGCCAAAGCTGAAGTTGGAACAAGTCGGAGAAAGGCGATGCAGAGAGCTGCCAGGGGCAAACGCAAAGCGTTCATGGTTTTTCCTTTGACAGAGTCTATCAAGAGTCTGCCCAGGACCGCCGAAATAGGAAAGGGTTGCCATCCGGGCCCGGAGCTCAAGTGCTTCAAGCGCGACGAGCGGCCGATGAGGGCCGCCCGTCGCGTTCTTGACATGGGTTGGATTGTTACGCCTTCGCCAGCACGCCCCCGCCCACGCGCTCGTTCAGGATCTCGCGCGCATTCGCCAGGAACTCTTCCATCGGAATCTTTCCTGCATCGACGTCTGCCAGAATCGCCTTCTGCGCGGCGTATTCCTTGTTCACGATCCCGGCCTTCGACTGCAGCATGCGCCAGGCCTTGCGGCGTTCTACGCAGAACATCACCAGCTGCCGCGAGAGCGCGCGATACTCGATCTTGCCGTTCTCTTCCCAGGTGATATACACGCCAAAGTCGGGGATAAAGGCGCGATGGCCGGGGGTGAGGTAGCGCCGATAGACCACGTCCTGCTGCGTGATGCGCACCAGCATGTTGTCCAGGTGAACGAGCTTCGCCGCCGCTTCCGGCTTGATCTTCTTCAGGTGATTCCGGAAGCGGGCTTCCGTCGTGCACCAGTGGGCTACGGTGTACCGGGTGATTTCGCCGCTCGTCTTCGACTTGGTCTCGTACCAATCCAGATCGATCGACGGATTGCCCTTGATGTCGAGCGCTTCCTGGTAGGTTTCGCCGAGCCTTGGATTGAAGACGAACTCCGGCACGCCGCGCGAATCGCGAACGCGCTGCGCCTGGTGCAGCGCCATGTCGTCGGCCACGCCGTGCTCTGGCTGGCAAGTGGTAAAGGCCTGCAGGAACATCGTCCCGCGGTACTCCAACCCATCCAGAATGGCCCGGTAGAGCTTCGGTGCGTTGGCCATCGAAACCTGCGCAACAAAGGGCGAGCCGTGACCGGCGAGGAAGGTCTCCGCCACGGTCTTCTTCTCAGTGTTCTTGCCCTGCGTGGCTGCGCCGAAAGTATTCATGTCGCCGCCGCCCAGCATCGGGGTTGAGTCGCTGTTCTGGCCGCCGGTGTTCGAGTAGACCTGCGTATCGAGCATGAGGGTCTTCACGTTGGGCCGGTTCTGCAGAATGACCTTCGACATGTTCTGGTAGCCAATGTCGCCCATGCCGCCGTCGCCGCCCACTACCCAGACCTTGGGCAGTTCCACGACTTCCTGGTCGGTCATCAACGCATCGGTGAAGTGCGTCAGGTGGTAGTACTCCTCTGCATCGATCACGTCGGAGCTGCCCCCATCTGAAGACGCTCCGTCGGCTTGGGAACTGGCTTCTCGCGTCAGGATGATGTCTGCAAGACGCTCGGGCAGGACTGAGCGGCGGGCGTGGTCCACGATAAAGCTTTCGCCCATCAGCCAGCCGACGGTGACGCCGTCCTGGAAGAGCGAGTTCATCCACGGATAAGGATGCGGGTTGTTCGGAGCGGTCGATCCGTACACGGTGTTGCAGCCGGTGTGCGCGGCCATGGCCATCACACTCATTCCGTTTGCCAGTCGGCCGTCGATTGGCTGAAGCGACTTGTGGTTGAAGGCCTCGGTGAGCAACACAGCGGCGATGGCTTCGATCAATTGTGCGTCGGTCAGCAAACCGTTGGCAGCTTCATAGGCTGCAATGCGCGCGCGGGTGTCTTCTTCGTCCTCACCGCCGAGACCGAGAATGAGATGTGCAATGGCCTGACGGAGAAGGGCGTATTCGGCGGGGCTGGTGGCCTGGAGCTTGGCAAGCCTTGCAACGCCGTTCTTCTCCAGCTCGCCGGCTTTTTGCACAAACCGATCGCTCTTGGCGTGGTAGACGGGGCGCATATAGGCCTCGGTTACCGCGGCAATCGAGCGGAGCACCGACTTTTCACCGCAGCCGGCGCAGGCGCCGTCCCCTGCTACAAGGGCGTCGTAGTTGGTGCGAACCATCAGCATGTTGCGCAGCGTTGCGGTCTTTGAGTCAGCCGGGTTGGCGGCGTTGAAGAGTCCAAGGTACTTCTGCGATGTATCGGGCAGCAGATCGAGGAATCCAGTGCCGGTTTCGTGCTCGGCGTTGACTTCTTCAGTCTCCTGCACCATCTTGAGAGCCTCGTGATCGCCGCAGGCGGTCACGCAGGCCGCGCAACCCTTGCACAGATCGCTGACGAAGATCGAGAAGATGCCGCCTGAGCCGGGAGTCTTACGCTCCGGCGACGAGAAGATCGCGTTCACCTTCTGGTAGGCCATCGGAACCTTGGCAATGATGTCAAAGAACTGCTGCTTCGACTGCTGCGAGAAGCCGGCAGACTCCGTCGCTGCGAGTTCATCGGTGACTTCGCGAAGGATGGTCTGCGCCGGCGTGCCGGTCTTGAATTCAGCAACCATGCGGGCGCGTGCAGCCTTCTCGATGGCCGGCAGAGCGCGCATGAGCTTGGCGCGGTCTTCGGCGTTGGCCACGTAATACGAAACCGCCGTCGTCAGCAGCGTACTGAGGTCCTGCGAAGTGTTGGGCAGCGCGGTGTCCGGGCACACGCTGATGCACTCCATGCATTGTGTGCAGTTCTCGGGAATGTAGAGCGGTGTTTCGCGCCGGGCCACGTACTTTGAGGCCGTATCGCCCGTGGCCGCGGCAATTACGCCCATGGCAGACAGCGGCGTGGCCGGCTGGTTATAGCCGTAGGTCGAGCGGAATTGTGCGTCAAACTCCGCAACGCGGCTGATGGGAGTCCGGGGGCCCTGACCGGCAGGGGTGGGTGTGGAACGGCAACCTGTACCGCAGGATCCGCCCGCCGTGGCGAGCTCAAGGATAGGCAGCAGGGCCTGGCCGCGCAGGCTCGACCGGTCGGCGGCGGCGAGTGCGCCGATCTTGATCTCCTTCACCTGGCTGAAGCCCTGCATCATCACTTCCATGTTCGACTGGACAACGGCGTCGCCGAGCTTGCCGAACTTCTTCACGTACTGTTTGTGGACGACTTCGCGGTACTGTTCCTGCGTAATGCCGAACTCGTTCAGCAGGCTGCTGACAGCAAAGAACGCACCGAGGAAGGCGTTGCCCTGCATGCGCAGTTGCAGGTCGCCACGGTCGGTGGCCTTCTTGGCGATGTTGAACCCGGGCAGGGTGAAGACGCGGATGTTGTTATCGATGATCTGTTTGCGGGCCCACTGGGGGAGCCGCTCCCAGGCCTGTTCGCCTTCTTCGTCCGACTCCCATACCAGGCTGCCGCCGGGCGCCATGCCGTCGAGCGGGTTGAGGTGGGTAAAGGCCTTGGGGTCGCAGCAGAGAACCGTGGTCACATGGCGCAGGTCGCAGTTGACCCGGATGCGCTCTTTGGCGGCGACCATGAAGTAGCTGGTGGGCGAGCCCTTCTTCTCTGAGCCGTACTTTGGGTTGGCGCTGACGTGGATCACTTCCTTGGGATTCCCGAAGTCGTCGACCAGGCCGTCACGCTCATAGAGCAGGTCGTTCAGGTCACCGATGATCGCGCCAAGGTTTTTGCCGGTGGTGATGGCGCCCCAGCCGCCGATGGAGTGCAAGCGAACGGCAACTGCGCCTTCAGGGAGCAGCGACGGGGTTTCATCGCCGACCACTGCGTAGGGATGATCGATGCCGAGCACCATAAACGTGGCGCCATCTGCCGCCGTCTTGCCGTCCTGGCGGGCGCGGTTGCCCGTTGCGAACTCGTATGCCCCGATCACATGCTCGGGGCGGAAGTCGCGCGAGCCCAGCCCATAGGTGCCGGAGAAAATCTTGGGCACTTCGCTCAGCGAGAGCGCCGGGAGACCTTCCTGGGCGGGACGGCCCTCGGTCACGATGGCCTTGGAGAGTGCCGTGCGGATGTCCTTGCCGAGCGGGTTGTCCGGCGAGAGAGCCTCGTCCGTCCGCTCCAGGATGATCACGTTCTTCTTGCCCTTCAGGGCGGCAACGATGGCGGCCTCAGGAAAGGGTCGAATCACGTTGACGTGGATGGACCCGACTGTGACGCCGCGCGTCTCGCGTAAATAATCGACCGCGGCCTCGATGTTCTCTGCGGCCGAGCCAAGGGAAACGAAAACCGTGTCGGTATCGTCGGTCTTGTACTCGGAGATGAGTCCGTAGTGACGGCCCGTCAGCTCGCCAAAGTCCTTGTAAGCGGCTTCCAAAAACTCAAGTATCGGTTCGGCGAAGTTGTTTCTGCGGGCAACGATGCCCTGCATATAGTGTTCCTGATTCTGAACAGGACCCAGCAGGATCGGATTGGTCAGATCCATCATCTTGGGAACACGGCGGCGGGTCGGTCCGAAGAGGGTGCGCTGCGCTTCAGTCGGGCAATCAATGATGTCGTCAGGCGCGCCCAGGTACTCGCGAATCAGTTCCGACTCGTGCTTATAGAAGGTGCGCTCCAGGTGCGTCGTCAGGAACCCGTCCATGATGTTCATGCCAGGGGTGAGCGAGAGCTCGGTCACGCGGCGCAGGATGAGGGACTGGTCGGCGGCCTGCTGCGCGTCCTTGCCCATGATCATGATCCAGCCCGTGTCCAGCGCACCATAGATGTCGTCATGGCCGCAATGCACGTTCAAAGCGTGCTTGGTCAACGCGCGCGCGCCGACCTCCAGCACCATCGTGGAACCTTTGCCGGGTGCGTGATAATACTGCTCCACGCCGTAGACAACACCCTGGCCCGACGTGAAATTGACCACGCGCTTGCCGCAGACGGAGTGGGCAATGGCGCC